>Ga0136617_10006668_pt1 | contig 10297 bp, 7 predicted proteins | sample AntDrymUQ3222106_2_FD_129672 | JGI IMG/M metagenome (GOLD analysis project Ga0136617, IMG submission 129672) | Polar desert sand microbial communities from Dry Valleys, Antarctica - metaG UQ322 (21.06) | ecosystem: Environmental > Terrestrial > Soil > Desert | place: Antarctica: Dry Valley... | reverse complement strand
TTCGTCGAACGCCTCCACGTCGAGGCGTTCGACGTCGCCGCGCTGCACCAGATCGGTCAGCTCGGGGGGAGCGAGGTGGCTGCTGCGCAGCGTGGCCAGCAACGACGCCTCGCCGGCGACGAGCGACTGGTGGACGAACACGGCGGAGGCGTCGTCGAGCAGATCGATGTCATCGACGTGGAGGACGACGCGGCGCCCCGCCGCCTGACGGGCGATGCCGTCGCGCAGGTCGGCGAACTGGAAACCACGGGACCGGTGGGCGACGCCGTTGGCGACCGTCACGACCCGGGCCAGCAGGGGCCCGAGCGGGACCTCACTGGCACCGGGTGTGGCCCGCACCGAGATGACGTGGCAGTCGCGACCCTCCAGGCGGCCGGCCACGGCGGCGGCGACGGAGCTCTTGCCGACGCCGGCCGGACCGACCAGCACAACGCTGCGAACCCCGTTCAGCGCGGTCAGGACGCGCTTCACGAGATCGGCGCGCCCCGCAACGTTCAACCGCGTCATCGCTCGCCCGAGTGTAGGTCGTCAATGAGTATCGATTACTCACGACGACACTGCTTGGCGACGTCACGATGACCCTCGGCGACACGACAGTGCAGGGAGGGAGTCCGCGTGTCGGGAGGGAGTCCGCCGACCAGGGTTGCGAGATCACCGGGGAGGGATCCGGTGACTCGTCCCTGGAACTGCCGTCGTCACGGGACGGCGGCGGCCAGCGCGTCACGGGTGCGCCGCGCCACGCTGCGGGCCGCCTCGACAAAATCGTCCCCCGAGCTGGCGTACAGGATCTGGCGCGACGAGCTGGCCAGTAGACCGGTGCCGTCAGCGGTGACGCCGGCGCGCACGCTGGCGGCGACGTCACCGCCCTGGGCTCCCACGCCCGGGAGCAGGATCGGCAGATCACCGACGATCGAGCGGACTCCGGCGAGCTGTTCGGGATACGTCGCCCCGACGACCAGCCCGCACTCGCCGATCTGGCGCCATTTCCCGACGACCATCTCGGCGACGCGCTCATACACGGGGCGTCCTCCGGCGTCGAGGTCCTGCAGTTCACCGCTGCCGGGGTTGCTCGTCCGGCACAACGCGAGCACGCCGCCGTGCTCGAGGAACGGGGCGGCGGCGTCGGTCCCGAGGTACGGGTTGACGGTGACGGCGTCGGCACCGTAACGGTGGAATGCCTCCCGGGCGTAGTACTCGGCGGTCGAATCGATGTCGCCACGTTTGGCGTCGAGCACGAGCACGACATCGGGATAGGTGTGGCGGATGTACTGGCAGATCGCCTCCAGCTGGGGTTCGGCCCGCTGGGCGGCGAAGTGGGCGATCTGCGGCTTGAACGCGCAGACGAGGTCGGCGGTGGCGTCGACGATCGCCCGGCAGAACCGCTCGATCGCTTCGGGGGCGCCATCGAGGGGCGCCGGGAGGCGAGCCGGGTCGGGGTCGAGACCGACGCAGAGCAGCGAGCCGGAACGGGCCCAGGCCGTGGCCAGCCGGTCGTACCACCCCACCCGGCGTCAGTCCTCGACGGTGATCGCGGCAGTCGGGCAGAGGTCGGCCGCCTCGCGCACCCGGTCGTGCAACTCCGGCGGCGGCTCGTCCTGGAGCACGTAGAGGTAGCCGTCGCTGCGCACCTCGAAGACCTCGGGGCACACCTGCATGCAGCTTCCGGTCGAGGCGCAGACGTCGTAGTCGACCGTGACCTTCACTCGATCGCTCCCGAGTCCTCGCCGCCGGGGGTGGCGCCTTTGGCCGCCCGGTACCCGTCGGCCTCGGCCCGCGCCGGGTCGGCGTAGCAGCGCTCGGGCCGGGTGCGGTCGTAGAAACGTCCCCCCGGCTGGTGGTAGATCATCGAGTTGTCGTTGGCCTTGATCGGGTGCGACATCGGGCAGGTCCCGTCGGCGTCGGGCGCCACCCAACCTGCGTCCCCGCCCGTCGCCTCCTCGGCGGCCGTCTCGGTCGGGGTGGCAGTCGAGGCGGGGGAGCGGTCGCTGGCGACGTCGGCGAACGTATCGATGCGGTCGGCCGCGTCGGCGACGTCCCCGCGGGCGGCGACCGGCGGCTCGTCGACGGTTTGCAACGGCGGCCACGTCGCCGGCGCACCGAGCGACTGCGCGCGTTCGGCCCGCCGCCGGCGGGCCTGGCGAGCCGTGATGACGGTGCCGCTGAACGCCCCGAGATAGGCGAACCGCTTGATCCGGCGAAACCTCTTGCGCATCTGCATGATGGCCAGGCTAAACCAGCGCCACTCCCGGCCGGAGCGGGTCAGCGGCGGCGTCGTTCGAGGGCGCTGAGCACCGCCTTCAATCCGGCCATGGTGATGTCGGGGTCCAGGCCGAGGCCCCAGCAGGTGTCGCCGTCGCCGTCGATCGACTCGACGTAGGCGGCGGCGGCGGCGTCGGCCCCGCGGCCGATGGCGTGCTCGGCGTAGTCGACGACGTCGAGCTCGGTGTCGAAGTGGGTCCGCAGGCCCTGCACGAACGCGGAGATCGGACCGTTGCCCTCGCCAGTCACGGTCTCGTGGCCTCCGTCGACGAGCAGTTGGGCCGTCACGGTCGTGCGCCCGTCCTTGGTGTGGACCTCGTGGCCGAGCAGCCGGTACGGCGGCTCATCCGGCAGGTACTCGGCTGAGAAGGCGTCCCACATCACGCCGGGCGTGATCTCCGTGCCCGAGTCCTCGGTGATGTGCTGGATCGTCTTGGAGAACTCGATCTGCATCCGCCGGGGCAGATCGAAGCCGTGCTCGGTCTTCATCACATAGGCCACGCCACCCTTGCCCGACTGGCTGTTGACGCGGATGACGGCCTCGTAAGTCCGCCCGATGTGCTTGGGATCGATCGGCAGGTACGGGACGCCCCACTGGTCGTAGTCGTCGGGCAAGGCGTCGAAGCCCTTTTTGATGGCGTCTTGGTGGCTCCCCGAGAACGACGTGTAAACGAGGTCACCGGCCCACGGGTGGCGGGGCCCGACCGGGAGGCGGTTGCAGTACTCGGCCACCCGGCGCAGGGCGTCGATGTCGGAGAGGTCGAGCTCGGGGTCGACGCCGTTGGCGAACAGGTTCATCGCCACGTTGACGAGATCGAGGTTGCCGGTGCGCTCGCCGTTGCCGAACAGCGTGCCCTCCAGGCGGTCGGCGCCGGCCATCACACCGAACTCGGCGGCGGCCGTCGCCGTACCGCGATCGTTGTGCGGGTGCAGGCTGAGCACGACCGCGTCGCGCCGGCGGATCGTGCGTCCGAACCACTCGATGACGTCGCCGTAGACGTTGGCCGTGTAGCACTCGACGGTCGCCGGCAGGTTGAGGATGATCCGATGCTCGGACGTCGGCTCGATGACGTCCATCACGGCCTCGCAGATCTCGACGGCGAAGTCGGGCTCGGTCAGCGTGAAGCTCTCCGGCGAGTACTCGTAGCGGATGGCCGTGGCCGGCACGGTCTCTTCCAGCTTGCGGGCCAGGCGGGCGGCGTTGGTGGCGATGTCGACGATGCCGGGCTTGTCCAGCCCGAAGACGACCCGGCGCTGCAGCGGGTTGGTCGAGTTGTAGAAATGGACGATCGCCCGCGGGGCGCCCCGCAGGCACTCGTAGGTGCGCTCCAGCAGATCCTGGCGGCATTGCACGAGCACCTGGATCTCGACGTCGTCGGGGATCAGGTCCTCCTCGACGAGCTGGCGCACGAAGTCGAAGTCGGGCTGGCTGGCGGCCGGGAAGCCGACCTCGATCTCCTTGAAGCCCATCGCCACGACGGCGTCGAACATGCGCATCTTGCGCACCGGATCCATCGGGTCGATCAGCGCCTGGTTGCCGTCGCGCAGGTCGACGGAACACCAGCGGGGGGCACGTTCGATGACCCGGTCTGGCCACGTGCGGTCGGTCAGCGTGAGCGGCACCCACGGGCGGTACCGGTCGAACGGCATCAACGGCGGGGTGACGGGGTCGGGCGGCATGGCGAGTCCTTTGGCGAGCAGGGGCGGGTCGAGCGAGCAACTCCGGCCGGAAAACGCAAGAGCCCCCCGGCCGGGAGGGGCGGGGGGCGGGCGAACGCGATGAGTCGGCGCTCGCCCTACGTAAGCAGGAGGAGGCCGGGACGGGTCATCGCGAAGCACGCTACATGCGAAGGCGGATGCGTGCCAAGGCGGAAGTGCCGCCCAGACGGTCCGGTCGTCGATGCGCCAGACGACCGGACCGTCGAGCCGCCGAGACGGTCCGGCCACCACCGCGAGGCGACCGGACCGTCTCAGCGTTCCCTCACTGCGGCCGGCGAGCAGCCGTGCGCAGGAGGGAGCCGACCCCGATGCCGGCGGCGGCGAGCACCACCAGCCCACCGACGACCAGACCGGTCGTGGGCAACGGGGACGAGGATGACGCCGTTCCGGTTGCGGCCACCGGTGTGGCCGGATCGGCGGAGGCAGCCGGAGCCTGCGGTCCAGTCGGGGCAGCCGGAGCCTGCGGTCCAGCCGGGGCAGCCGGAGCCTGCGGTCCAGCCGGGGCAGCCGGAGCCTGCGGTCCAGCGGGCCGCTCGGGTCCCGGCGTCTGGATGCCGGCGGGGCAGGCGGCGTTCGCTCGCCCGAGCACGCCGACGGCGTTGCCGCAGACGGTGATCGGCATGGTCACGTCGATGAGGCCATCGCCGTCGGTGTCGATGCCACCTTCGCCGGTCGTGCACTCGGCCGCGGCCTCCCCGGCGGCGGCGACGGCGTTGCCGCACACGGTGACCGGGATCGTCGCGTCGATGATGCCGTCGTCGTCGGTGTCGATGCCGATGGTGCCCCGTCCGCCGGAGCATTCGGCCGTTGCGTCACCGGCGGCACCGACGGCGTTGCCGCAGACGGTCAGCGGCACGGTGATGTCGACGATGCCGTCGCCGTCGCTGTCGACGGCCGCCCGGCCGGGGGCGCATCCGGCCGCCGCCTCGCCGAGCACGCCGACGGCGTTGCCGCAGACGACGATCGGAATCGTCGCGTCGACCACGCCGTCGTCGTCGGTATCGACGCCGACATGGGAGCCGGCGGGACCGCACTCGGCGGCGGCCTCGCCGGCCGCAGCGACCGCGTTGCCGCAGATGGTCAGCGGGATGGTGGCGTCGATGAGGCCGTCGCCATTCGTGTCGACGCCGACGGTGCCGGGCTCGGTCGAACAATCGGCGGCGGCGTCGCCGCCAACGGCGCCGACGGCATTGCCGCAGGCCGTGATCGGCACGAACAGGTCGAGCGTGCCGTCGCGGTCGGTGTCGATGCCGGCGTTGCCGCCGGTGCAACCGGCGTCGGCGTCGCCGAGCAGGCCGAGGGCGTTGCCGCAGACGAGCAGCGGCAGTGTCGCGTCGACGAGGTCATCGCCGTCGGTGTCGATGCTCGCCCTCCCGGGCTCGCTGGCGCACTCGGCGGTGGCGTCGCCGCCGGCGGCGATGGCGTTGCCGCAGACGGTCAGCGGGATGGTGGCGTCGATGAGGCCGTCGCCGTTGGTGTCGACGCCGACGGTGCCGGGCTCGGTGGAACAATCGGCGGTGGCGTCGCCGCCAACGGCGCCGACGGCATTGCCGCAGGCCGTGATCGGCACGAACAGGTCGAGCGTGCCGTCGCTGTCGGTGTCGATGCCGGCTTGGCCGGCGGTGCAACCGGCGTCGGCGTCGCCGAGGAGGCCGATGGCGTTGCCGCAGACGAGCAGCGGCAGTGTCGCGTCGACGAGGTCGTCGCCGTCGGTGTCGATGCTCGCCCTCCCGGGCTCGTTGCTGCACTCGGCGGTGGCGTCGCCGCCGGCGGCGATGGCGTTGCCGCAGACGGTCAGCGGGATGGTGGCGTCGATGGCGCCATCACCGTCGGCGTCGATGCCGACGGTCCCGGGAGCGGTGCAGCTGGCCGCAGCTTGACCGGCCGCGGCCGCCGCATTCCCGCAGAGGGTGATCGGCACGACGATGTTGATGAGGCCGTTGCCGTCGGTGTCGATGCCGACCGAGCCGGGGGTGCACGTGGCGCCGGCGTCACCGATCAGGGCGACGCTGTTGCCGCAGACGGTGATGGCCAGGTCGGCGTCGATGACGTCGTCGTCGTTCGTGTCGGCGGTCGTCGCCAGCAGCCTCGAGTCACAGGCGGCGCCAGCCGAGGTGGCCGAGCCGAGGACGGCGACGCTGTTGCCGCAGATCTCGGCGGCCACGTCGAGGATGACGAGGTCGTTGCCGGCGTCACCGCTGGTCGGGGCCAGCTGAGGGGCGGGCGGGCTCTCGCCCGCCGGTGGGTCGTTGCCGGTCTCGGCCTCGCGGCTGTTGTTGCCGCCGATGTTGACGTCGTTGTTGCGAACGTCGACGGGCACGTCGACGTCGACCAGGTCGTTGCTGGGTGCATCGACGACGTCATCGACGACGTCGACGACGTCGTCCACGACGTCATCGACGACCGGCGGGACCGTCGGCAGCGGGACCGTCGGCAGCGTGACGTCGGGCAAGCCGTCGTCGGGAATGGCTTGGGCGGAACCGCCGCCGATGCCGATGGTGGCGGCGGCACAGACGCCAAGTGCGGCGGCCACGAGGCTGCGGCGTCGGCGGTGGGGTCGGTCCCCGGTGGTGGTGGCGCCGGTCAGGGCGCCGTTGGTGGTGGTTGGTACGCGCATGGCGGCGACCTCCTCGGTGGTGTGCGGTACACCCCCCAGAAGTCACCAGCGGCGCGATCATGACATCGCCCACGAATTTTCTTTCCGGCGTCGCCGGGTCCGGACGCTCAGCCTCCGGTGAGACCGGGGAGGACGTCCTGGATGACGTCCGAGATGACGTCTGGGATGACGTCCGGGAGGGTCGTCACCGGGGCCGGTACCACCGTTGGTACCGCCGCCAGGATCGTCGCCACCGGCCCCGCCGGCGGCCTGGGGACGACGGCCGGCACCGGCGGCGGAGCGACGATCTCGACCGTTGCCGCCGGTGCGGCCACCACGGTGGCGACCTCGACGATGGCGGTCGCGTCGGCCGCAGCTCCCACGCCGGCGGCGGAGAGGGCGCCGATCGTCGGCGCCAGGGCGGCGGGCGGGCCGACGGTGATGGGGACGATCGACACGGGCGCCACGAGCGCCGGGACATCGACGGGGAGCATGGCTCGAACCACCCCGGCGGTGTCGACGAGCGGCCCGGTCGGGAGACCGGCGCGCGTCGTCGTGACGGTTGTCGTCGACGCCGTCGTCGCCGCCGTCGCGGTGGTCGCCGCCCGCCCGTTCGGCGGACCGCTGGCGCTCTCGCCGCGTTGATCCGGTGCGGACGGGCTCATCTCGGCCCCAGCGGTCACACGCCGCGACTCGGACCCGGGTGCCCGCTCGTCGACCTCGAGCGCCATCACCTGCCGACCAGCGTCGCGCGCCGGTTCGGCGGCGGCCGGCTCGGCGGCGCTGACGGCGACGGTGAGGGCGACCACAAGGCCGGCGGCCGGCACCAGGGTGCCGGCCGAGGACAGGACGGCCCCGAGCCGGGGGAGCAACCCGACGAGCGGCGCACGGCCCCACGCGTCCAGCAGCACGCCGAGCGGGGCCGTGCGGAGGCGGGCGTTGACGCGCTCCAGCCCCTGGCGCGCGTCTTGGCACTCCGGACAGGTGGCGAGGTGGTCCTCGACCTCGTTCCGACGCCGCGCACCGGCCGCATCGCGCACGACGGCGGCCAGATCAGCTTGCGCCGCGGCGCAGTCCGCGGCGAGGTGGGCCGTCTCGGTGACGTGGCGGTGGAGGTACTGCCGGGCCAGCTCCCGCCGGGCCCGCATGGCCAGGGCGGCCACGGCGGCCGGCGTGGCGTGGATCTGGTCGGCCACCTCGGCGTGGCTCCGCCCTTCGACCTCGGTGCGCCAGAGAACGAGACGCATCTTGCTGGGGAGATCGCGGAACGCGCTGCGCAGCACCTCCTCGTCGACCCGTTCGTCGGCGCCGTCGGAGACCGGCCCGAGGCGGGTGGCGACGGCGGCTTCGGGCGCCGGGCGCTGGCGGTCCTGGCGTCGCCACGTGCGCAGGCACTGGTGGCGGACGCTGCGGCGGATGTAGACGTCGAACCCGTCGACCGGGCCGCGGCCGTGCTGGATCGCGGCGTACGTCTGGGCAAACGCCTCGGCGACCGCGTCCTCGGCGGCGGCCGCGTCGCGCAGCATCGAGCGGGCGACGCGGCGGGCGCCGTCGACATGGCGGGCGAAGAGCGCGTCGTACGCCGCGACGTCACCGCCGCGCAGGCGCGCGAGGTCGTCACCATCGTCCCCAACCCGTCCGCGCATAGATGGGAGGTACAAGGACGCTCGTCCCACCCGCGTCCCAGCCCGGCCCGCAGACAGCCCGGCAACCGCTTCTGACCTGCGCCCGGGGGCAGTGGCCCGGCACCGATACCCTGTCCCCCACCATGACCGAAGCATCTTCCCGGCGGGGAGCGCCCCGCCAGCGACGCCGGACGCGCCGCCCTTCGGCGGACGGCCTGCCTGCCTTCTCGTCCGCCAACCTGACCACCATCACGGCCCTCCCGCCGGTCGAGGCGCCCACCGGGTTCGCCGACTTGGGCGTGCCCGAGCGGGTCGATCTCGGCCTCGCCGCGGCCGGGTTCGCCCAACCGTTCAAGATTCAGCACGCCGCCATCCCCGTCGCCCTCGACGGTCGCGACGTCTGTGGCCGGGCCAAGACGGGCTCGGGCAAGACCCTGGCCTTCGGCGTGCCGATGCTCGCCCGCATCACCGACAGCGCCGGACCGGCCGAGCCGCTCGGCCTCGTGCTCGTGCCGACCCGCGAGCTGGCCGTCCAGGTCGCCGAGGTGCTCTTGCCGGTCGCCCGCCACGCCGGCCAGGAGGTGCTCGCCGTGTACGGCGGGGCCAGTCGCCAGGATCAGGTCGACGGGCTGCGCCAAGGTGTCGAGATCGTCGTCGCCACGCCCTTGCGCCTGATCGACTTGATGAAGTCGGGGGAGGTCGACCTGTCATCGGTCCAGATCGTCGTGCTCGACGAGGCCGACCGGATGGCCGATGACGGCTTCACGCCACAGGTCGAGTGGATCCTGCGCCACTGCACCGGCCGGAGCCAGACGATGTTGTTCTCGGCGACGCTCGACGGTGACGTCGGCCACCTCATCCGCCACTACCTGAAGGACCCGATCGAGGTCGCCGTCGACTCGGCCACCGACACGGTCGGCACGATGCACCACCTCTTCCTGGCCGTTCACCACATGGACAAGGCCCGGGTCATCGGCGCGATCAGTCAGGCCCTGCCCAAGGTGGCCGTGTTCTGTCAGACGAAGCGCCTCTGCGACAAGGTTGCGCTGACGCTCCAGGAGCTCGGCGTCAACGCCGCCGCGATCCACGGCGATCTGCCGCAGCCGGCGCGCGAGCGAGCGCTGCGGCGCTTCGCCGAGAGCACGCTGCACGTGCTCGTAGCCACCGACGTGGCTGCCCGGGGGCTCGACATCGACGACATCGGCGCCGTGATCCACTACGACCCGCCCAAGGACGCCAAGGAGTACCTGCACCGCTCGGGCCGCACGGCCCGTGCCGGGCGCGACGGATGGGCCGTCACGCTCGTCGAGTACAACCAGCACACCCAGATGCGCATCATCCAGCGCACGTTGCGCCTGCCGCTGGAGCCGGCGATCGAGGTCTTCAGCAACGACCGGCGGCTGCACGACCTGACATCGTTCGCCCCCGACCCGGTCGGATGACGATCGGGCGGAGCCGTCGTCGGTGGGCGGCGGTGGTCGCTCTCGGGCTCCTCGGTGGCGCGCTCGCCGGGAGCTGCTCGTCAGACTCGACGAGCGACGACACGCTCGGCCCCCTCGACGGATCGGCGGCCACGGCGACGGGAATCCCGACCGGTACGGCGCCACCGGTCAGCGCCGCGCCCGCCACGCCCACCCCGGCCGCCGGCCCCGCCGGCGCCGGTGTCGTGCGTCTGGCCGTCCGGCTCAGCAGTTCCGGCACCGACGAGATCCTCTTGCTCGACCGGGGCACCGTCGCTGCCGATCAGCTCGACCCCGTCAGCCTCGACGCCGCCTGCACCGCGTTGGACGGCGGTCCCGGGTTGACGGTGTCGGTGATCGACCTCAGCCGGGTGACGGCCGGGCAGCGGCTGCTGTCGGCTTCGCTCCGTGTCGATGGCGACGTCGCCGGCGCCGGCGACTACACCGGCATGCTGGAGGTGGGCGACGCCGACCAGCAGCTGACCCGTTTCGAAGGGGCCGTGCGCGTGGACGAGGGTCTGGCCTCGGGCACCTTCGATCTGGTCGACGGCGCCGGCAACTCGGCCACCGGTTCGTTCGCCTGCGCCGCCGATCAGGCGTCGCTGCCGACGACGACCACGATGGCGCCCGCCCCCGCC
>Ga0136617_10006666_pt1 | contig 10298 bp, 7 predicted proteins | sample AntDrymUQ3222106_2_FD_129672 | JGI IMG/M metagenome (GOLD analysis project Ga0136617, IMG submission 129672) | Polar desert sand microbial communities from Dry Valleys, Antarctica - metaG UQ322 (21.06) | ecosystem: Environmental > Terrestrial > Soil > Desert | place: Antarctica: Dry Valley... | reverse complement strand
TCGGCGAACGCCTGCTGGATGAGGCGGTCCATGACCGCCCGCTTGTTCTCGAAGTAGAAGTAGACCGTCGTGCGGCTGACGAACGCCCGCCGCGCGATCGTGTCGATCGTGACCTGCTCGTGCCCGCCCTCGCTCAGCAGCTCGCGGGCCGCTTCGAGGATCGCGTCCTCGGTTGCGTTGCGCGGCGCGAGCCCTCCGTCCGTGGACGGGTTATCTGCGTGCTTCGAAGTGGTCAGCGATCCGCTCGCGAGTCTTGGCCGGGGTGACGATCTCGTCGATGAACCCCGCCTCTGCGGCGATCGCGACCGGAAGGTGCTCCTCCTCGTAGGCGGTGGCCAGCTCGGCTGCGTCGGCACCGGCCTCGAGCTCGCGACGCTTGACGATCTCGACCGCCTGCGGCGCGCCCATGACACCGATCCTGGCGTTCGGCCAGGCGAGCGTGAGGTCGTTTCCGAGATCGCGGCAGTTCATGACGATGTACGCACCACCGTACGCCTGTCGGAGGGTCACTGTCACGCGAGGGACCTCGGCGACCGAGAACGCGCGCAGCAGCTCGGCCCCGCGGCGCAGCACGGCCTCGCGCTCCTGGTGCACGCCGGGGCGATAGCCGGGGGTGTCGGAGAGCACGACGAGCGGGATCCCGAAGCGGTCGCACATGTTCACGAACCACGCGCCCTTGTCCGACGAGGCGGCGTCCAGCACGCCGCCGAGGTAGCGCGGCTGGTTGGCGATGACCCCGACCGGATGGCCCTCGACGCGGCCGAAGCCGACGACCATGTTCCTCGCGTAGCGCTTGCTCAGCTCGAGAAACTCGCCGCCGTCGAGCAGGTGGCGCGCGACGTCGCGCACGTCGTAGACCTTGCGCTGATTCGTGGGCACCGATGCGGCCGGATCGCCGGCCGGCGGGTCGACGGGCTCCCGGTACGGCAGCGGCCCGCCGAGCGTGCCGGGAAAGTACGACAGCGCCTGGCGGATGACGTCGGCGGCCTCGGCGTCGTCGGCGGCCTCGATGTGCGAGACGCCCGACTTGCGGTGCACGCGCGGGCCGCCGAGATCCGCGGCGGTCACGATCTCGCGCGTGACCTTCGCGATCACGCGCGGCCCGGTGAGGAACATCTGCGAGCCGTCGCCGACCATCAGCACGAGCGTGCCGAGCGACGGCGAGTACGCCGCACCGCCCGCGCACGGGCCGCAGATGACGCTGATCTGCGGCACCTTGGCACGCGACGTCGCACGGAAGATCGAGGCGTAGGCACCGAGCGCGCCGACGCCCTCCTGCAGGCGCGCGCCACCGGAGTGCAGGAAGCCGACGACCGGTGCGCCGGCCTTGTCGGCGGCCTCGATCGTCGAGACGATCGACGCGCCGCCCTTCTGGCCGAGCGAGCCGCCCTTGTGCTTGACGTTCTGAGACCAGATGTAGACCGGCCGGCCACCGACCTTCGCGCCGCCGCAGATGACGCCGTCGCCGGCCTCGCTGCGGATCGGGCGAAACGTGCCCTCGTCGCAGAGCAGGTCGATCCGCGCGCGCGCCGGGACCGGCGGCTCGTGGACGACCTCGGCACCGGCGCCCGCGGGCGCCGCGCCGTCGCTCGACGTGGTGACCGCCGCGGCTGGCGCCGCCTCGGGACTCACGACGCCTTCCGGAACGCGAGGCACGCGTTCTGGCCGCCGAAGCCGAACGAGTTCGACAGCGCGAGCGTGATGCCCGGCGCCTCGCGCGGCCCGTCGGGCACGTAGTCGAGGTCGCAGTCCGGATCCTGTTGCTCGAAGTTCAGCGTCGGTGGCAGCAGCCCGCGCTGCAGCGCTCCGAGCGTCGCGACCGCCTCGACCGCGCCCGCCGCCCCGAGCAGGTGCCCGATCGCCGACTTCGTGCTCGACACCGGCGGCGAGCCGCCGTTGAAGACCGAGTGGATCGCGAGCGTCTCGATGCGGTCGTTGAACGGCGTCGAGGTGCCGTGCGCGTTGATGTAGCCGACCTCCTGCGGCTGCGCCCCGGCATCGGCGAGCGCGGCCCGCATCGCCTTCTCGGCGCCGCGTCCCGTGCTGTCGGGCTGCGTCATGTGAAACGCGTCGTTGGAGGCGCCGTAGCCGGCGACGTAGCCGAGGATCTCGGCCCCGCGCGCGCGCGCATGGTCGGCGCGCTCCATGACGATCACGCCGGCGCCCTCGCCCATGACGAAGCCGTCGCGGCGCGCGTCGAACGGCCGCGAGACGCCCTCGCGCGAGAGCGCGCCCATGCGCTTGAAGGCGGCCACGCAGAGCGGCGTGATCGCCGCCTCCGTGCCGCCCGCGACGACGACGTCGGCCTCGCCGCGCTCGAGCATCCGCTTCGCCTCGCCGATCGCGTGGCTGCCCGTCGCGCACGCCGACGAGACGCTGAAGCCGGGCCCGTGGGCGCCGAGCTGCATCGCGATCGCGCCGGCGGCGGCGTTGGGCATCATCATCGGGACGAAGTGCGGCGAGACGGCGCGGTCGCCGCCGGCGACGAACGCGCGGCACTCGTCCTCGAGCGTCTTCAGGCCGCCGACGCCGGTGCCGACGAGGATCGCCAGCCGCTCGAGGTCGACGTCGCCCGGAAGGCCCGCCTCCTCGGCGGCCTCCACGGCGGCGGCGAACGCGAGCTGCGTGTAGCGATCCGAGCGGCGGGCGATCTTCGCGCTCATCGCGGACTCCGGATCGAAGTCCGCGCAGGGAGCAAGACCGTCGACGACGCCCGAGCGGCGCCCGAGCAACGCGTCGACGAACGCGTCCGCCCCCTCGCCGATCGACGAGACGACACCGCGTCCGGTGATCGCGATCTCAATCTGGGGGGACGCGTAGGTGCTCATGCAGGCGCTCCCTCCTCGGCCTGTGCGAGGCGCAGCGTCAGCGAGATCGCGTCGCCGACGGACTCGATCGGCTTAAGGTCGTCGTCGGAGATCGTGATCTCGAAGCGGTCCTCGAGCGCCTTCACGAGCTCGACGAGGTCGAGCGAGTCGACGTCGAGCTCGGTCCACGTGTTGTCCGGCGTCGCGTCACGCGCGCCGGGGACCTTGATCGCCTCGAGCTGGTCGCGGATCTCTTCGAGGACGTCGCTGTCTGTTATTCCCATGTTGTTCCATTCCCCTCTTCATGCGGCCAGCGCGCCGTCGACGGCGAGCGTGGCTCCGTTGACATAGGCCGCCCCATCCGAACAGAGGAAGGAGACGGCGTGTGCGACCTCTTCGGGCCGCCCGATCCGGCCGGCGGGAACGCCGGCCAGCAGCTTGTCTGCGACATCCGTCGTCATGTCCGTCTCGATGACGCCCGGCGTCACCGCGTTGCAGGTGATCCCCTTGCGCGCCATCTCGCGCGCGATCGTGCGCGTCAGCGACAGCATCCCGGCCTTCGCGGCGCCGTAGTTGGCCTGGCCCGGGTTGGCACGCTCGGCGACGACGGAGGAGATGTTCACGATCCGCCCCCAGCGCGCGCTGAGCATGTCGTCCAGCGCGCGGCGGATGCAGTGAAAGGCGCCGTTGAGGTTCGTGTCGATCACCGACTCCCACTGGTCGGACTTCATCCGGATCGCGAGCCCGTCCTGGCGCTCGCCCGCGTTGTTGACGAGCACGAGGATCGGCCCGAAGCGCTCGCGGACCTCGCCGAAGGCGCGCTCGACGGACGCCGCGTCGCCGATGTCGGCCTGCACGTCACCGCTCGTGCGCCCGAGCGTCACGACGGTGAAGCCGTCCTCGGTCAGCCGCTCGGCGATCGCCTTGCCGATGCCGCGCGAGCCTCCCGTCACGAGCGCGACGCCGCCGTCAGGCACCGGCATGGACGCGCTCCTTCCACTGCAGGATGCCCGCGCCCCACACGAAGCCGCCGCCGAAGGCGGCGAGCGCGACGGTGTCGCCGGGCTTCAGCCGGCCGCGCTGCTCGGCGTGGTGCAGCGCCAGCGGGATCGAGGCGCTCGACGTGTTGGCGATCGTGTCGACGTTGGCGAAGACCTTCTCCTCGGGCACACCGAGGCGCCGCGCCGCGGCGTCGATGATGCGCTGGTTGGCCTGGTGGACGATCAGCAGGTCGAGGTCGTCGACCGTCAGCTCGGCGCGCCGCAGCGCCTCGCGCGTCGCCTCGACCATCCGCTCGACGGCGTGGCGGTAGACCTCCTGGCCCTCCATCCGCAGCAGCCGCTCGTCGCGCTCGGCGTACAGCAGGTCGCCGTGCTCGCCGTCGGAGGCGAGCACGAACGGCGAGCAGCCGTGCTCGATGTCGGCGGCCTCGACGACGACCGCGGCGGCACCGTCGGCGAACAGGATCGCGGTGCCGCGGTCGTGCGGGTCCGTGATCCGGCTGAGCGCCTCGGCACCGACGACGAGCGCGAGCTGCACGCGGCCGGACTCGATCAGCGCGGCCGTCTGGTCGAGCCCGTACAGGAAGCCCGCGCAGGCGGCGTTGACGTCGATCGCACCGGCGCCGTCGGTGCCCAGCAGCTTGGCGAGCTTCGGCGCGAGGCCGGGCATGAGCCGGTCGGGCGTGAACGTCGCGACGATCACGTGGTCGACGTCGGCGGCCTCGCGGCCGGCGTCCCGCAGCGCGGCCGTGCAGGCCTCGAGCGCGAGATCGGTGAGCGTCACCGTGCCGTTGAGGTGGCGGCGCTCGCGGATCCCGGTGCGGCGCACGATCCACGCGTCGGTCGTGTCGAGGTAGGCCTCGAAGTCCTTGTTCGTGACGATGTGGTCGGGCAGCGCGGAGCCGATGCCGATTACTCCCGCCTTCATCGCGACGGCCAAGCTCCTCGCTCCCGGCAGACTGCCGTCGAGCGGCGACGCGCGGTCATGCGGTCGCCCTGAGCGTTCGCTTCACGAGGCCCTTGAGGACCGTGCCCGGTCCGCACTCGACGAAGCCCGTCGCGCCCCGCGCCTGCAGCTCGAGCAGGATCTCGCGCCAGCGCACCGGCTTGAGCAGGTTCGCGGCGAGCTCCGTGCGGATGTCCTCGAACGGACGCGTGCTGCCGTTGGAGAGGACGGGGAACGACGGCTCCCGCACCGGCGTGGCGTCGAGCGCGCGCTCCAGCGCCTCGGCGGCGGGCGCCATCAGCCGCGAGTGGAAGGCACCGGCGACGTCGAGCTTGCGCGCCCGGCAGCCGATGCTCGGCGCCCGCCGCACCGCCTCGTCGACGGCGGCGAGCGAGCCCGATAAGACGATCTGGCCCGGTGCGTTGTCGTTGGCGAGCGAGAGCTCGAGCTCGGACCCGAGCTCGTCGACGTCGTCGCGCTCGCCGCCGAGCATCGCCACCATGCCGCCGGGCTGCAGCGCGGCCGCGTCGGCCATCGCCTGCGCGCGCGCCTTGACGAGGCGCACGGCGTCCTCGAAGTCGATCGCGCCGGCGGCGGTCAGGGCCGCGTACTCGCCGAGCGAGTGGCCCGCTGCGGCGAGCGGATCCTCGTGGCGCTCCTCGCGCGAGACCCACTGCGCCATCGAGCACAGAAACAGCGCGGGCTGCTGCGTGCGGGTCCCCTCGGCAAGGCCGGCGAACGGATCGAAGCCGAGCAGCTCGATGCCGCGCCGCAGGAGCGGATGGTCCCCGAAGGGCTCGTGCATCCCCTCGGAGTGGCTGCCCTGCCCGGGAAAGAGCAGGGCTGTGTTCGACGGCATCCCGTTCACACCAGTCTTCACCCGAGAACTGGTCGCTCGTTACCGACGTTCGACAGAGCGGTCGCATGTGTCGAAATCGAGAGCCCCCGCTCGATGGGTCGATCGGACCTGCTACAGGGACGATTTCACGGCGTGCGCCCGGTATCCTGTAGGGGTCGTCTGAAGCGCTCGCGCAGCCCTCGTTCCGTCCGACCCGAGGCGTAGAAAACGACGCCCCGCGATACCGCAGACGAAACGCCGCAACGACTCGAGAACCAGGCGGCGACGAGAGGAGCAAGGACGATGCAGCGCACTTCGCAGACCCCACTCGCAACCGACATGAAGCCGGGCGAGGCCCTATCCGTTTCGCGTTATTTCACGAAGCCCGGCGTCGAGCCCTTCGACTCCGTCGAGTGGGAGCTGCGCGACGCGCGCATCGGCCATGGCGACCGCGTCGCCTTCGAGCAGCGCGGCGTCGAGTTCCCGACGACGTGGTCGCAGAACGCGACGAACATCGTCGCCCAGAAGTACTTCCGCGGGCAGCTCGACTCGCCGCAGCGCGAGCACTCCGTCCGCCAGATGATCGGTCGCGTCGCGGGCACGATCGCCGACTGGGGCCGCGCACGCGGCTACTTCGCCAGCGTCGACGACGGCGACACGTTCGAGGCCGAGCTGACGCACATCCTGCTGCACCAGATGGCCGCGTTCAACTCGCCCGTCTGGTTCAACTGCGGCTTCGAGGAGAGCCCGCAGCTGAGCGCGTGCTTCATCCTCAGCGTCGAGGACACGATGGAGTCGATCCTCGACTGGAACACGCGCGAGGGCAAGATCTTCCTCGGCGGCTCGGGCTCGGGGATCAACCTCTCGAACATCCGCGGCTCGATGGAGCCGCTGCGCAAGGGCGGCACCGCGTCGGGCCCGGTCTCCTTCATGCGCGGCGCCGACTCCTGGGCCGGCACGATCAAGTCCGGCGGCAAGACGCGGCGTGCGGCGAAGATGGTCGTGCTCGACGTCGACCATCCCGACATCCGCGAGTTCATCTGGTGCAAGGCCAAGGAGGAGAAGAAGGCCAACGCGCTGCGCGACGCCGGCTTTGACATGTCGATCGACGGCGAGGGCTTCATCTCGATCCAGTACCAGAACGCCAACAACTCCGTGCGGCTGACCGACGAGTACATGCGCGCGGTCGAGAACGACGAGGACTGGAACCTGATCGCGCGCACGACCGGCGAGCCCGTCGGCGAGCCGATCCCGGCGCGCGAGCTCATGCGCGAGATCGCCGAGGCGGCGTGGCAGTGCGCCGACCCCGGCGTCCAGTACGACACGACGATCAACCAATGGCACACGAGCCCGCTGTCGGGGCGGATCAATGCTTCTAATCCGTGCTTCCCGGCTGACGCGCGCGTCCATACCACGAAAGGTCTCCTGCCGATCGCGGATCTCGTGGCACGCGGCGAAGCCGGGGAGGAGATTCGGGTCTACACGCACCGCGCCACGGCAGACACACCGGGGTCGGGCGTCGTCGCCACCGAGCCCGTCGCGTTCATGCGCAACGGGGTGAAGCCGATCGTCAGGCTGCGCTTCGCCAACGGGGCTGAGCTTCGTTGCACGCCGAACCATCGGCTCTGGACGATCAACCGGGGATACGTTCCGGCTGAGGAGCTGACCACCGAAGATCGCGTGCTGCTCAACGACGCTCCGACGCCGGCCAGCGATGCCTCTTGGCAGCTGCCGATCAAGGTTGAGGCGTTGGCGAAGTCCTGGGCTCGGGGTGGCAGCGTCACGTATCAGGAGCTCCCTGACCGCTGGAGCGAAGGTCTAGGCGAGCTCACTGGTCATCTTCTCGGCGACGGCTGGCTCACGGATGTCCAGACCGGTTGGGTCTACGGCGGTGACGATCTCGCCGATGGCATGGCCGACTCGCACGAGGGAATCCTGCGCGAGCTGATCGGCGGTGTGTCACGGCAAGCAATGGGTAACGCCACGGTGCAGTTGCGGGCCGGTAGCGAAGCCGTGCGCGAGTTCTTCCGGGGTCTTGGCGTCACATCGGCGAGGGCACATGACAAGCGTGTTCCCGCCTCGATCTTCACCGCGCCGACCGAGGTGCAGACGGCCTTCTTGCGCGGCCTCTTTGGCGCAGACGGTTGCGTTTCGCGCGTGGAGGGCGGCGGCAAGGCCAGCCGCTACGCGGGTCTCGGCAGCCGCAGCGAAGCGCTCGTCAAGGACGTGCAGCGGATGCTCAGCGGGTTCGGCATTCGCGGCCATATCTACCGCATCACCGAGACGGAGGATGCGAGCTTTTCCTACACGCGCGTCGATGGAACGACCGTCGAGTACGCATCGCGAGAGGGCTTCGACCTACGCATCACAGGCAGCGACCTCGACCGCTTTGCGGGGATGGTCGGCTTCTCCGCTCCGCGTAAGCAGGCGGCGCTCGAGGTACTGCTTGCTGAGACCGGACGCTACGCGACGAAGCCTGGCACCGCGCTTGTGGCATGCGAGCAGGACGGGCAGGAGGAGGTCTACAACCTCACCGAGCCGCTACACCATTCGTACATCGTGGACGGCTTCGTCGTCGCCAACTGCAGCGAGTACATGCACGTCGACGACTCCGCCTGCAACCTCGCCTCGCTGAACCTCATGAAGTTCCGCCGCGCCGACGGATCCTTCGACATCGAGACCTTCGAGCACGCCATCGACGTCATGTTCCTCGCGCAGGAGATCATCGTCGGGCCGTCGAGCTACCCGACTGAGAAGATCGGCGTCAACGCACGTGCGTTCCGCCAGCTCGGTCTCGGCTACGCGAACCTCGGCGCGTTCCTCATGTCAAACGGCATGGCGTACGACTCCGACAAGGGCCGCGCGACGGCGGCGGCGATCACGTCGCTGATGACCGGCCGCGCCTACCTCGGCTCGGCCCGGATCGCCGCGGCGATCGGTCCGTACGAGCATTACGAGCTCAACCGCGACGCGCACAACGCCGTCATGCGGATGCACCGCGACGCGTCGTACGCGATCCCGGACTCGGCGACGACGGACACGGCGCTGCTCGAGGCGGCGCGCGCCGTGTGGGAGGACGCGGTCGTCGCCGGCGAGGAGCATGGCTACCGCAACGCGCAGGCGACGGTACTCGCGCCTACGGGGACGATCTCGTTCCTCATGGACTGCGACACCACCGGCGTCGAGCCCGACTTCTCGCTCGTGAAGTTCAAGGAGCTCGTCGGCGGCGGGCAGATGACGATCGTCAACCAGACGATCCCGATGGCGCTGCGCACGCTCGGCTACGACGAGGAGCAGGTCGAGCAGATCGTCGCCCACATCGACGAGCACGCGACGATCGTCGGCGCGCCGGGGCTGCTCGTCGAGCACCTGTCGGTGTTCGACGTCGTAGTCGGCGAGCGCGCGATCTCGCACATGGGCCACATCAAGATGATGGGCGCGGTGCAGCCGTTCATCTCGGGCGCCCTCTCGAAGACCGTCAACCTCCCGCACGAGGCGACGATCGAGGACATCGCCGACGCGTACATCCAGGCGTGGCGCCTCGGCGTCAAGGCGCTGGCGATCTACCGCGACGGGTCGAAGACCGCCCAGGCGCTTCGCACCGACGCGCAGCAGGGAGCGTCGACGAGCGGCGCCGAGGTCGTCGTCGTCGAGGGCTTCTCGCAGGAGCAGGTCGACGAGCTGGTCGCCGACGCCGTCGCGGCGGCGCACAAGAAGGCGCTCGCCGAGGCCGGCCCGAAGCGCAACCGGATGCCGCGCGAGCGCCAGTCGATCACGCACAAGTTCTCGATCGCCGGCCACGAGGGCTACATCACGGCCGGCATGTACGAGGACGGCACCGTCGGCGAGATCTTCCTGACCGACATCGGCAAGGAAGGCTCGACGCTGCGCGGCATGATGAACGCGTTCGCGACCTCGATCAGCATCGCGCTGCAGTACGGCGTGCCGCTCGCGACGCTCGTCGAGAAGTTCAGCTACATGCGCTTCGAGCCCGAGGGGATCACCCAGAACCCGGAGATCCCGTTCGCCAAGTCGATGCCCGACTACATCATGCGCTGGCTCGCCTCACGCTTCCTGGACACCGACACGCAGGAGGAGCTCGGCATCCTCACGCCGGAGGTGCGGGCACGCAAGATGGCCGAGGACGCGGGGACGTCGGCGGTGTCGTCAGACACGAACCGTCCGGCGAACGGCGGCACGAGCCGGGGCGGCGCGAGCGCGAGCGCGTCCGGGAAGTCCGGCGCCCCACTCGGCACGGTCGCCGGCAGCGAGCCCGCCACCACGCGCGCCGCCGCCGACGCCCTCACCGACACACCCCCGGTCGTCCCCGCCCGCATGCGAGGCCTCGACCTCGGCCCGGCATGCGCTCAGTGCGGAGGCATGATGCAGCGCACGGGGAGCTGCTACACCTGCTCGAGCTGCGGGAACAACACTGGGTGCGGGTGATTTGTGTGAAGTGTCATGGAAGTTTCAGCGGCTGCGACATGAGAAGTTCAGCGCGATCGCTAGACGCCGTCGTGTGATTTGCCGTTGGGACGCCGTGCCAGGCCTGGCCGTGACAGCCGGGGTCGTGCCGTTCCCGGCGCGAGGATGACCGCTGCCCAGAGCGTGTTTTCAGGCGTGACGCGCGAGAATCCGTTTCGTGGCCGTCGGGCACCTCATTCGCGGGCGCGATCACGAGCTTGCTGTCGCGGAGGACGCACTAG
>Ga0136617_10006665_pt1 | contig 10299 bp, 8 predicted proteins | sample AntDrymUQ3222106_2_FD_129672 | JGI IMG/M metagenome (GOLD analysis project Ga0136617, IMG submission 129672) | Polar desert sand microbial communities from Dry Valleys, Antarctica - metaG UQ322 (21.06) | ecosystem: Environmental > Terrestrial > Soil > Desert | place: Antarctica: Dry Valley... | reverse complement strand
TTGACCACGTCGGCGAGGCGGTGCGCGACCGTGTTCGCCTGGTCTTGCGACTCCGCCTCCACCATCACGCGCACCAGTGGCTCGGTGCCGGAGGCGCGCAGCAGCACCCGCCCTCGGTCTCCCAGCTCGGCCTCCGCGTCGGAGACGGCGGCTCCCACCACGGGATCGCTGGGGGCGCGGCTCTTGTCGACGTCGGGCACGTTGACCAGCACCTGTGGCAGTCGACGTACGACCCCGGCAAGGTCAGCCAGCGACGACCCGGTCTCCACCATGCGGGTGGCCACGTGCAGGGCGGCCAGCACGCCGTCGCCGGTGGTGGCGAACTCGGTCATGATCAGGTGGCCCGACTGCTCGCCGCCCAGGGTGTAGCCGCCGGCGCGCATCTCCTCGAGCACGTACCGGTCGCCGACGGCCGCCTGCACAACGCTCAGGCCGGCCTCGCGCATGGCGAGCAAGAAGCCGAGGTTGCTCATCACGGTGCCGACGACGGTGCGACCCGGCAGCTTGCCGGCGTCGTCCAGGTGCAACGCCAACACGGCCAACAACTGGTCTCCGTCGACGACCGCGCCCGTTGCGTCGACGGCCAGGCATCGGTCGGCGTCCCCGTCGAGCGCGAACCCTGCGTCGGCGCCGTGCTTGACGACGGCCCGTTGCAGCGACTCCAGGTGGGTGGACCCACATCCGGCGTTGATGTTGATGCCGTCGGGCTGGTCGTGGATCGCGACCACGTCGGCTCCCGCGGCCGCGAACGCTGCCGGCGCGGCACGGAAAGCCGCGCCCTCGGCGCAGTCGACGACGATCCGCAGCGAGGACAGGGACTCGCCGACGGTGCCAGACACGTGCTCGACGTAGCGATCGACTGCATCGAGGTCGTCGACGACGCGCCCGACGCCTGCGCCGGTCGGCAGCAGGTGCGGCAGCGTCATGGCGGCTTCGATGGCGTCCTCGAAAGCGTCGTCGAGCTTGCGGCCGCCGCGAGCGAAGAACTTGATCCCGTTGTCGGGCATCGGGTTGTGCGAAGCGGACAGCATCACGCCGAAGTCGGCATCGGCGGTAGCGGTCAGGTGCGCGACAGCCGGCGTCGGTACGATCCCGACACGTCGCACGTCGACGCCCGCCGAGGCCAGGGCGCCGACCATGACAGCTTCCAGGAACTCACCACTGGCCCGCGGGTCTCGACCGACCACCGCCGTCGGACGGATCGACCGGTCCTCGCCACCGGCCAGGACGTGCGCAGCAGCCAACCCCAGATCGAGCGTGAGCTGTGCGGTCAGGTCCCCGTTGGCGACCCCACGTACGCCGTCGGTACCGAAGAGTCGGGGCACGACAGTGGCGACGCCTCGCTCAGCGCTTGCTGTACTGCGGTGCCTTGCGCGCCTTTTTGAGGCCGGCCTTCTTGCGCTCCTTGATCCGCGCATCGCGGCGCAGCATGCCGGCCTTCTTCAGAGATGGCCGGTTGGCTTCCACGTCAGTCTCGTTGAGCGCCCGGGAGACTCCGAGCCTCAGCGCGCCGGCCTGACCGCTCGCGCCGCCCCCGTGGATGCGGGCGATGACGTCGTACTGGTCGACCAGGCCGGTGAGGACGAAGGGCTCCTTCACGAGCTGCTGGTGCAGCTTGTTGGGGAAGTAGTCGTCCAGGGCGCGGCCGTTCACCGTCCAGCTGCCCGTGCCGGGGGTGATCCGCACGCGCGCCACGGCCTCCTTACGACGACCCGTTGCGCCAGCAGGCGCGATGTTGACGGCGCGAGCGGGGGAGTCGGAGGCGGGCGAGCTCTCGGTGGAGTACTCACTCGGAGCGTCGAGCTCGTCGGTGGTGGTCGTGTCGGTGGTCTCAGCCACGGGTGTTCCTCACGTAGGGCCTACAGGAATTCGTCACTGTGCCGGGCTTGTTCACTGAGCGACCTGGGCGATCTGGATGATCTCGCGCGGCTGCGGTTGCTGCGCCTGGTGCGGGTGGTTCGGGCCGGCGTACACCTTGAGCTTGCGCAGCAGCTGGCGACTGAGCCGGTTCTTCGGCAGCATCCCCCACACGGCCTTCTCGATGGCGCGCCGTGGGTCCTTGGCCAGCAGCTCACTGTACGGCGTCGACGACAACCCACCCGGGTATCCCGAGTGCCGGTAGGCCAGCTTCTGCTCTCGCTTGGAGCCGGTCAGAGCCACCTTGTCGGCGTTGACGATGATCACGAAGTCACCGATGTCGAGGTGCGGCGCGTAGGTCGGCTTGTGCTTGCCGCGCAGCAACGTGGCGGACTCGACCGCGAGCCGGCCGAGGACGACGTCGGTCGCGTCGATGACGTGCCACTCGCGGGTGACGTCGCCGGGCTTCGGGCTGTACGTGCGCACGGTCGTTGACCTTCATCTCGATGGGGGACTTGCCGGTCGTGCTCTGCATCCGGTGTCCGGCTCGACCTGCTGTCCCACGATCGGGAGGGCACGACGAGCGAGCACAACAGCCGCCCAGAATACCCGCGCGCCCGTGCACGGGTCAAAACGCCCGCGACCAGCGGCCGAACCGCCGGTTGCTGAGCCCCGATGTCTGGCCCACCGATGGTACGCCTAGGCTGATTGCGACGGCGCACACCCGCGCTTGCGCGAACCGAGTCGGACCCGCGAACCGACTCGGCCGAACGCCTACATCAGAAGTCAGTGTGCCGGGCTCGCTACGCTCCCTCCAACAAGCTGACTTCTGAACAAGGCCCGGCCCATGACCTGGGCCCCGACCAACAGGAGCCGACGTGTCCACTGACACCTCCTCCGCCGACGCCCCGACCACCGACGGCCAGTCGCTGACCGTCCGCGACAACCGGACGGGGACTGACTACGAGCTCCCCATCGTCGACGGCACGATCAACGCATCCGACCTGGCGAAGATCAGGCATGTCGAGGACGAGCCCGGGATCGCCGTCTACGACCCCGGCTTCGTCAACACCGCCTCGTGCCGCTCCTCGATCACCTACATCGACGGCGACAAGGGCATCCTCGAGTACCGCGGCTACCCGATCGAGCAGCTTGCCGAGCACTCGAACTACCTCGAGGTGGCCTACCTGCTCGTGCACGGCGAGCTACCCACGCAGCAGCAGTACGACACGTGGGAGCACCAGATCACGTTCCACACGTTCGTGCACGAGAACGTCAAGAGCTTCATGGAGGGGTTCCGGTACGACGCCCACCCGATGGGGATGCTGCTGGCCTCGGTCGGCGCGTTGTCGACGTTCTACCCGGAGTCGCGCAACATCGGTGACGCCAACATCCGGCAGATGCAGGTGGTCCGCCTGATCGCCAAGATGCCGACTCTCGGCGCCTGGGCGTTCAGACACGCGCAGGGCAAGCCGTACGTCTACCCCGACAACGATCTCGGGTATGCCGCGAACTTCCTGTCGATGCTGTTCAAGATGAGCGAGCGTACGTTCGAGGCCGACGAGCGGCTGATCAAGGCGCTCGAGATTCTGTTCATCCTGCACGCCGACCACGAGCAGAACTGCTCCACCAATGCGGTCCGATCGGTGGGCTCGTCGCAGGTCGACCCGTACTCCGCCGTCTCGGCGGGCATCGCCGCACTCTTCGGACCGCTCCACGGTGGTGCCAACGAGGCCGTGCTCAAGATGCTGCGGCGCATCGGCTCGGTCGACCAAGTGCCCGACTTCATCACCGGGGTCAAGGACGGCAAGGAGCGCCTGATGGGCTTCGGCCACCGGGTGTACAAGAACTACGACCCGCGCGCCACCATCATCAAGAAAGCCTGTGACGACGTCTTCGAGGTCACCGGGGTCAATCCGCTGCTCAAGATCGCGGTCGAGCTGGAGAAGATCGCCCTCGAGGACGAGTACTTCGTCAAGCGCAAGCTCTATCCGAACGTCGACTTCTACTCGGGCCTGATCTACGAGGCGCTCAGCTTCCCACCGGAGATGTTCACGGTTCTGTTCGCCATCCCGCGTACGTCGGGCTGGCTCGCGCAGTGGCTGGAGCTCACCCAGGACTCCGACCAGAAGATCGCCCGCCCCAAGCAGATCTACACCGGCCAGCGCACCGTCGACTACGTGAAGATCGGCGACCGTTCGTAGCTGGCCCCGGGATTCGTGATGCCTGCAGGCAGGTTCGCCAAGCGGTTGCGGGCCGCCGCCCGACCGTTCACTCGCATGCCCCGACGCGACTCGATCACGCGCACCGCCTCCTGGGACCCACGCCAGTTCGTCAACCCGGTCGGAGAGGGGGCTGACCCGCACGTCGTACGCGACGGTGGCCGGTACCTCTGGTGCCAGAGCGAGGGGAACGTCGGCGTCGCTATCTGGGTCTCCGACCGGCTCACCACGATGGGGGTCAAACACGTCGTCTGGTGGGCGCCGCTCGAAGGCCCCTGGAGCAAGGAGGTCTGGGCGCCGGAGCTGCATCACCTCGACGATCGCTGGTACGTCTACTTCGCTGCCTCCGACGGCCGCAACCGCAACCACCTCACGTACGTTCTGGTCTCGCGCGACGACGACCCTCTCGGGACGTACGACGTGGTCGGCCCGCTGTGGACCGGCGCGGGCGAGACCGGGGTCGGCGAGAACCTGTGGTCGATCGACCTCACGGTGCTCGAGCATGACGGTCGCCGGTACGGCGTGTGGTCGGGATGGCCGTCTCGCGACCGCGATCTGCAGCACCTGTACGCGGCAGAGCTGACGTCGCCGACCGAGATCACCGGACCCCGCGTGCTGTTGTGCGCGAACGACACGTACGACTGGGAGCGGATCGCGGAGTCCCGACGTTCCCGCGGCTTGCACGAGGGTCCGCAGGTGTTGCAACGGGACGGCCGGACATTCCTGCTCTACTCGTGCGCCGCCTCGTGGCTGCCGACGTACAAGCTCGGCATGCTCGAGCTGTCCGGCGACGACCCACTCGACCCGGCGTGCTGGACCAAGCATCCAGAGCCGCTGTTCGTCGGCACCGAGCAGACGTACGGCGTCGGACACGGCAGTTTCGTGCGCGAGCAGACAGAGGACTGGTGGCACGTCTATCACGCGAAGCGCCAGCCCCGGGCAGGCTGGGAACGCGGGCTGTTCGTGCAGCCCATGGACTGGGCCACGAACGGTTTCCCCGACCTCGGCAGCCCCGTAGCACCCCACGAGCCGATCGGCGTACCGACCGGCACACCGCAGCGCTCGATCTCCGACTCGCTCGTCCTGACGTTCGACAGGGCCTCGAGCCTGGACGGATTCGACTACTACGGCCATCATCAGTTCTACGCGCTCGGGCAGTCGGGCCTCGACCTCGGCATCGTGCCGGTGGCGCCGATCAACGACTACCGCAGTGGCGAGAAGCTGGTCCTGCGGGACGGGGTCTACGACGACGTCCGGGTGCGGGCCGAGTTCCGGGTCGTGGACGGAGACCGAGCCGTCGGAGTGCTGTTACGGGTGCAGGGCTGCGCCGTCGGGTACGACGCCCAGCGTGGCTACTTCGCCGGGGTGTCGGCGCGCCGCCGGATGCTGACGATCGGCCGTACTGACGGACACGCCTGGACCGAGCTGGCCACGGCGCCACTGCCTGGCTCGGTCGGGGCCGTACGCCTCGATGTGACCGTCCAGTCGCACACGCTCACCGCCCGCGTCGAGGCCGGCGGTGGCACGGCTCAGGTGTCGGTGGTCGACGGCACGTACGCCGCAGGATCAGTGGGTCTGCGCGTGGTCGACACGCACGCGCGGTTCACGGCACTGACCGCCCATCCCCTCTAGCGCCGGTCGTGCTCCCGACCGGACACGCGTACCGCCCCGTCTGCACGGCATGTCGCACCTCAAGACGTCGGCCAACGCGTGTCCGGTCGCGCGCATCATGATGCGCAGCCGTGATGTTATGATGCGTCCATGCGCACGACGGTCAACATCGATGCCGACGTCCTGGCCGTGGCCAAGCAGGTCGCCACCAGGGCCCACCGCTCGCTGGGCTCGGTCATGGAAGACGCGTTGCGCTGCATGCTCGCGTCGTTGGACGAGCGTGCGGGCGACCGATCCATCGTTACGCTGCCCGCCCACGGGTGCGGGGGCGTTCGGTCCGGAGTCGACCTGGACAACACAGAGCAGCTGGCCGAGCTCCTGGGCGACGACGAACCGACACGTGCTCCTGCTTGACGTCAACGTCTGCGTCTACGCGATGCGGGCCGACTCCGCTCACCACGACGCCGCTCACGCGTGGCTCGAGGCTCGGCTCATGGAGGCCGAGCCGGTCGGTGTGAGCGAGCTGGTGCTGTCCAGCCTGCTGCGCCTCAGCACGAACCACCGGATCTTCCCCGAACCGTCCACGGTTGCGCAGGTCATGGACTTCTGTGGCGCGTTGTTGGACGCACCGGCCACTCACCGGGTGCGATCCGGGCCGCGACACTGGACGATCTTCGCCGACCTCGTGGGCCGCTACGGCGTTCGCGGCAACGACGTCCCCGATACGTACCTGGCGGCCCTCGCCTTGGAGCACAACGCCACTTGGGTGACCGCTGATCGGGGCTTCGCGAGGTTTCAGGGGCTGCGCCTCCTCAACCCGTTCGACTGACGGGCTTCTCGGCGGGGTCAGCGCACGCGCTGTACGCGGCCCTCGTCCCAGACGGGCTCATCGGACTCGTATACCGAACCGTCCGCGCCGAAGACGAGAAATCGGTCGAAACCTCGACTGAACCAGCGATCGTGCGTCACCGCCAGGACGGTACCTTCGAACGACTCCAGCCCCTCCTCCAGCGCCTCGGCGGACTCCACGTCGAGGTTGTCGGTCGGCTCGTCCAGCAGCAGCAGCGTGGCGCCCGAGAGTTCGAGCAGCAGGATCTGGAGTCGCGCCTGCTGGCCGCCGGACAGCAGCTCGAACCGCTGTTCCGAGGCGTGCGCCAGCTCGTACCGGTCCAGCGCTCGCGCCGCCTGCTCACGCGGCATCCCCGCTCGGTGATCATCGCCGCGATGCAGGATCTCCAGTAAGGTGCGGCCGACCAGCTCGGGGTGCTCGTGCGTCTGCACGAACCAGCCCGGCCGTACACGCGCACCCAACCGGGCCCGGCCCGTGTGGTCCACGCCCTTGATCGGCGTCTCGCCGACCGGCCGGTGTTCGACGTCTGGGTCGGAGCCACCGGCGGCGAGCAGGCGCAGGAAGTGCGACTTGCCCGAGCCGTTGCTGCCGAGCACCGCCACCCGCTCGCCGTACCAGACCTCGAGGTCGAAGGCCTTCATCAGACGGGTGAGCTCGAGCGACTCGCAGATGACGGCCCGCTTGCCCGTCCGCCCACCACGCAGCCGCATCTTCACCTGCTGCTCGCGTGGGATCGCCTGCGGAGGCCCAGCCTCCTCGAACTTGCGCAGTCTCGTCTGGGCTGCCTTGTACTGCGCGGCCATCCCGTCGTTGTACTCGGCCTTGATCTTGTAGCGCAGCACCAGCGCCTTGAGCTTCGCGTGCTCCTCGTCCCAACGTCGCCGTAGCTCCTCGAGCCTCGCGAAGCGATCGCGACGGGCCTGGTGGTACGTCGAGAATCCGCCGGGATGCACCCAGACGGTGTTGCCGGCGGCGCCAAGCTCGACCGTGACGACCCGGGTCGCTGTGTTGTTCATCAGCTCGCGGTCGTGACTGACGAACAGCACCGTCTTCGGCGACTCGCGCAGTCGCTCTTCCAGCCAGAGCTTGGCCGGCACGTCGAGGAAGTTGTCCGGTTCGTCGAGCAGGAGCACAGCGTCCGGCCCGCGCAGTAGAGCCTCGAGCACGAGCCGCTTCTGCTCACCCCCGCTGAGCGTCGTGAGCTCGCGGTACTTGGCCCGGTCGTACGGCACACCCAACGCCGCGATGGTGCAGACGTCCCAGAGCACTTCGATGTCGTAGCCACCGGCATCGGCCCACTCGGACAGCGTCTCGGCGTAGCGCATCTGCGTCTTCTCGTCGTCGGCCTCCATCATGGCCAGCTCGGCGCGGTCGACGTGATCGGCAGCCGCGCGGACCCGCGGCGGGGCGGCCGACAGAAGCAGGTGGTGCACGGTCTTGCCTTCGTTGCCGTGCGTCACCAGCTGGCGCATCACGCCGAGTCCGCCCGATCGAGCCACTCCGCCGGCGTGCGGCGTCAGGTCGCCGGTGATGATCCGCAGCAGCGTCGTCTTGCCGGCGCCGTTCGCACCCACCAGAGCGACCTTGGCTCCCTCGCCGACCCGGAACGACACGTCGTCGAGCAGCACTCGCCCGTCAGGCAGCTCGTACCGCACGCCCGACACGTCGACATGTCCCATGCCGCCCATCGTCTCGTGCCGACCCGGCCGGCCGCACCTGGATTCCCCGTGCTGTTCCTGACGGCGTCAGGCGTCGAGCTCCTTGACGGCCGTCTCGATGGCCCGGTGGAAGGTGGGGTAGGCCCAGATCATGCTGCGTAGCGTTGCGGTCGGTACGCCAGCATGCACCGCGATCGCGAGCGACGACAACACCTCGCCGCCGTACGGCCCGACGACGCACGCGCCGACCAGTACGCCGCGGTCGGCGTCCTCGATGAGCTTGATCAGGCCCTTGCCGCCCTCGCCGTGGATCCAGCCGCGCGTGGACGTCGCCAGGTCGGTGACGCCCACCCGTACGTCGATTCCGGCGTCACGCGCCTGCTTCTCCGACATCCCGACGGACCCAACCTCGGGGTCGGTGAAGGTCACCCGCGGCACCGCGTGGTACTCCGCCCACGGCCCGTCCTGGCCGAGGATGTCGCGCACGACGACGTCGCCCTGGTACATCGCCATATGGGTGAACGCGCCCTTGCCGGTGATGTCGCCGAGCGCCCACAGACCGTCACCTGCACGCAGGTGGTCGTCGGTCTCGATCACCCGCGCGGTGGGGTCGAGCCCGACCGTATCGAGCCCGATGTCGCCGAGGTTGGGCCGGCGACCGGCCGCGACCAGCAGCTTGTCGGCCGTGAGCCCCTGCTCGTCGACTGTGACGGTGAACCGCCCCTCGGCGTACGACACCTGGCTGATCTTCGCGTCCGAGACGACCTGGATTCCCTCGGCGGCGAACACCTCGCCGAGCAGGCTGCCCGCCTCCGGCTCCTCGGGTCCGAGCAAGCGGGGAGCCATCTCGACGACAGTCACGTCCGTCCCGAACCTGCTGATCCCCTGGGCGAGCTCGGCCCCGACCGGGCCGCCGCCGATCACGATGAGTGAGCCGGGCAGGCTGGTCTGCTTCACGATGTCGCGGTTGGTCCAGAACGGCGTCACGTCGAGGCCGTCGATGGGCGGGACCGCCGGGTCGGTGCCGGTGTTGAGCACGACCCCCTTGCGCGCAACGTACGTCTCGTCGCCGACGACCACCGTCCGTGCGCCGTCGAGTCGGCCATGTCCGCGGACGAAGCGCACCCCGGCGTCGGTGAGCCGGTCGACGGCGATCTGGTCGTCCCATCCTGAGGTCGCCTCGTCGGAGATGCGAGTAGCGACCGGCGACCAGTCCGGCGTCACGGTGCTGGCGCCGGCGAGCTCGGGAACACGCCGGCCCTCGGCCAGAGCGTCCGCCGCCCGGATGATCATCTTGCTCGGGATGCACGCGTAGTAAGGGCATTCGCCGCCTACCAGGTGCTTGTCGACACCGACCACCTCGAGGCCCGCCTCCGCGAGCTGGGTGGCGACGGACTCACCTCCGGGGCCGAGCCCCACGACGACGACATCGACTTCGGTGGTCACAGCGAAACCTTTCGTGGCAGGACAGGTATCGCGCCAGTCTGGACCCGCCTCGGTCGCAGCGCATCGCCGGCCGCCTTACGAAACGCTGACGTCCCCTCGTACGTCCTGCACCGTGGTCGTCCGGACGCTCCCGTTGCCGGACGTAAGGGACCTTCTAGCCGGGGATCGGCGCGAACAACTCGCTGACCGGCTCGACTCCACCGCCACTGGTGACGTACACCGACATCCCGTCGGCCAACCACGGCGTGACGTTGGCAACTGTCAGTGGGCGCAGGCTCCGCCCGTCGTCGAATTGGGGGCAGGGCCCCAGCATGACCCGGACGTCGACCACCGATCCGCTCGCCTCGAACCGCAGCACAGCGGCATCGAGAGTGTTGGGGCTGCCGCAGCGAAGGACGCCGGGCGGAGTGTCCAGGATGCGCTCGTACACGACCTGTGCCTGGTTGCTGGTCAACTGTGTGGAGTACCCCAGGCGAACATCGCCATCCTCGAACTGCCGGTACGCGCACACCGAGACCGACTCAACCTCGTCGATGCGGTCTAGGTCTCCTCCGGAGCTGGTCGGAAACTCGTTCACGAAGGCGTCGCAGCCGTTGTCGTCGGTCGCCCCGCCGTCGTTGCCGATCTCGTCGACCGGCTGGATCGTGCTGGCGAT
>Ga0136617_10006664_pt1 | contig 10299 bp, 10 predicted proteins | sample AntDrymUQ3222106_2_FD_129672 | JGI IMG/M metagenome (GOLD analysis project Ga0136617, IMG submission 129672) | Polar desert sand microbial communities from Dry Valleys, Antarctica - metaG UQ322 (21.06) | ecosystem: Environmental > Terrestrial > Soil > Desert | place: Antarctica: Dry Valley... | reverse complement strand
TCGGTGATCGCCTTCGAGGCGTGGCGCTCGTTCCCGTTCGCGTTCCTGTTCCTGATGGCGCGCCTGCAGGCGGTCCCGGCGAGCCTGGAGGAGGCGGCGCGGGTCGACGGTGCTACTCCGACGCAGCGCTTCCGCTACGTGCTGCTGCCCCAGCTGCTGCCGACGATCGCGGTGCTGTCGATCCTGCGGTTCATCTGGACGTTCAACAGCTTTGACGACATCTACCTGCTCACCGGCGGTGGAGCGGGGACCGAAGTGGTCAGCGTGCGGGTGTACGACTTCCTCACCGCGCGGGGGGATATCGGACTCGCCTCGGCACAGGCCCTCGTCCTGGCCGCGATCCTCGCCGTGCTCGTGGGCGTCTACCTCCGTCGGTTCGCCCCGCAGGAGGAAAAGACGTAATGGCGACCGAGGTACGAGATCGGCCTGTCGAAGAGCAGTCCCGTAGGCCGCCGCCGAGCCCGACGAAGTGGACCCGCGACTCGGTGGAGAACCGCGTCTTCGGCGTGCTGCGTTGGGTCCTCATCGCCGGCTTCCTCGTAGTGACACTGTTCCCCTTCTACTACATGGGGCTGCTCTCTGTGCGGTCGTTGGACGCGGTTATCCAGGACCCGGGCGCGCTGTGGGTCTCCCCGTCGGAGGTGGAGCTCGACACCTACAGCAGCGTGCTCACCTCGGAGGAGTCCGGGGGTCAGGGATTCCTCGACTTCATGCGCAACAGCGCGCTCGTCGCCTTCGGTACTGTCCTGCTGACCCTGCTGGTCGCACTTCCAGGTGCCTACGCGGTCAGCCGGCTCGAGTTCTTCGGCCGGCGGCAGATCAGTGTGCTCTTCCTGGCCGTGTATCTGTTCCCGAGCATCCTGCTCGCGGTGCCCTTGTTCGTGTTCTTCACCAAGATCGGCCTGCGGGGCTCGTTGATCGGGCTCCTGATCGTGTACGTCTCGCAGATCGTGGCGGTGTCGATCTACATGCTGCGCAACTACTTCGACACAATTCCGGAGAGCCTGGAAGAGTCCGCGGCACTCGACGGCTGCAGCCGACTAGGGGTCATGTGGCGGATCAGCCTGCCGTTGGCGATGCCGGCCATCGTCGCCAACGGGTTGTTCGTGTTCATGATTGCGTGGAACGAGTTCCTCTTCGCGTTGCTGTTCCTCGTCGAGGAGCGCGAGCAGTGGACGGTGTCACTGGGGCTCTCCCAGCTGGCGGGCAGCATCGAGATCCCTACCACCGTGCTGATGGCTGGTTCGGTGATCCTGACCGTTCCCATCATCGTCATCTTCTTCGCCAGCGAGCGGCTGCTCACCGAGGGGCTCACAGCTGGAGCGGAGAAGGGCTGAGGCGAGCGCCAGACGTGTCACCGGCAGACGTGGCTATGGCCGTGCCAGACGGTGAGCCGGGGGCGGCGATGCTGGCAGAGTGGTCCGATGGGTGTCCCGACCGAGCAGCTCGACGTCCCCGTCGCGGGCGGATCGTTGCGCGTGGCCCGGTGGGGCGGCACCGGTCCGACAGTGCTGGCCGTGCACGGCATCACCGCGACGCACATGGCCTGGGTGGCGGTAGCCGGACACGCGTCCGACGTCACCCTGCTCGCGCCAGACCTGCGGGGGCGCGGCCGCAGCGCGCAGCTGCCCGGCCCGTACGGCATCGCGGCGCACGTCGCCGACCTCGTCGCGATGCTCGACTGGGTGGGGTGCGAGCGAGCTGTCGTCGCCGGGCACTCGATGGGCGGGTTCGTGGCGGTGGCGCTCGCCGCCCGGCACCCCGACCGGGTCTCCCGGCTGGTGCTCGCCGACGGCGGCCTGCCGGCCGGGCGGCCGGAGGACCCGGCGCCGCCGGGTGGTATCGACACCGTGCTGGGCCCCGCGGCGGAACGGCTGGCGATGACGTTCGCCAGCCGCGCGGCGTACCGCGACTTCTGGCGCGCACACCCGGCGATGGGTCCGATCTGGGGGCCGTCGGTCGAGGCGTACGTCGACTACGACCTCGACGGCGAACCGCCACAGTTGCGCCCGTCCTGTCGGGAGCAGGCCATGCGCACCGACGGTGCCGAGATCCTCGACCATGCGGCCACCGCGGCGGACTTGCAGCGGGTCGGCGTGCCGATCGTGTTCCTGCGAGCCGAGCGTGGGCTGCTGGACGCCGACCCGTTCTACCTCGAGGAACGCGTCACCCGATGGTCTCAGGCCACTCCGGCTGTCCTGGCTCGCACGGTGCCGGACACCAACCACTACTCGCTGCTGCTGGGCGACCGGGGCGCCGCCGCGGTCGCGCACGCCCTGCGGAGCGGCCAGTGAGGCGGCCGTCGGTCCAGCAGCGCAGCGGCGGTGCCGCCGGTAACGTGACGCCGTGACCCTCGCCGGCAAGACCGTCCTCCTGCTCGCCGCCGACCTGTTCGAGGACATGGAGCTGCTGTATCCGCTGTACCGCCTGCGGGAGGAGGGCGTCCGGGTGACGGTGGCCGGCTTGGACGACCAGCCGGTGACCGGCAAGAAGGGCCACGGGCCGGTGCCGGTCGACGCCACGGTCGAGAGGCTGACGGCCGCCGACTTCGACGGCCTGGTCATCCCGGGCGGGTTCGCACCGGACAAGCTGCGGCGCTCGGAGTCGGTGCTGTCGTTGGTGCGGGACTTCGACGCCGCCGGCAAGCCGGTGGCGTTCATCTGCCATGCCGGCTGGGTTCCGATCTCGGCGCAGATCCTCAAGGGTCGCCGGGCGACGAGCGTCGACGCGATCCGGGACGACATGGTCAACGCCGGTGTCGACTGGGTCGACGAGGAGACAGTGGTCGACGGCACGCTCATCTCGGCGCGGACGCCGGACGACCTCGGGCCGTGGATGAGGGCCCTCCTCGCAGCCCTGGAGTCGCCGCCCGACGAATGAGACGCACGACACCGGAGCGGTGGTGAGCTCGTGGCGGGACTGCCCAGCGCACGCTTCGTCGCCGTTGTCGGCGTGCTGTCGTTCTGGGCGGGGGTCTTCGGTGCTGGACTGCTGGTGGACGCCTACTCGGCGCGCGAGGACTACATCTCGAGCCTGGCCGGTCGCGGGTCGCCGGTGGCCGTGGTGGGTGTCGGCGCGTTGCTCGCCAGCGCCGTCGCCCAGCTGGCCACGTCGTACGCCGTGTTCACCCGGTGGCGATCGCGCGTGTGCGCGTTCTTCCTCTGCGGGGCCGGCGTGGCCGGAGCCACGATTGCGAGCTTCCGAACCTCTTGTCCGAGGGGGCCTGCTGGGTGTTCGCGCGGGGAGGCCACCACCGGGGACTGGATCGACGCGGTGCACGCCAGCAGCGTTGGGGCGTACGAGCTGTTCACCCTTGCGGCCATGCTCACGCTGGCCATCGGCGCCGTGCGTCGTGGGGCACCCTGGCCGCGGTGGCTGGGAGCGCTGAGCCTGGTTCTGGCCATCGGATCGGTGCTGCTGTTCGGCCAGACCAACGGCGAGGACATCGGCACCTGGCAGCGCTTGTGGCTGGCGGACAACCTGGGCTGGTTGCTCGTCGTGGTCTTGGTCGCCACCACCGCCGGAACGGTCCCGAGACATCGTGGCTCCTCCGGCGATCGCGACGTCACGACACCCGGCTAGCGAGCCACCTGGACCAGCCAGGCCATGTCGGTCGGCGCGATCGCCGCGTCGTAGCCACCGGCGACCAGCACCCGCCCGCCGGCAACGGGTGTGACGGTCTGGAAGGACCGGGTCGACCCGAGGTCGCCACCGGCCCCACGCACCGGCCGCAGCCGTTGGCTCGCCGGGTCGAACACCACCAACCGCCGGCCACCGGCGACGACGACCCGCCCGTCGGCCAAGGTCGCGATCGCGTCGGTGATCTTGTACCGCCCCGAGGGCAGGTCTGGGCCGGGCACGAACCGCCTCGCGCCCGGCTGGAGGATCTCGGTGTCCCGGAACCGGTGCCTGCTCTCGGTCGTGGGCGCGCCGCCGACCACCCATACGCCGCCACCCGGCAACACGGCGGCGGCATGCTTCATCCGTGCGCGGGCGAGCTCCAGCCCCGCGGACCAGGCGGCTCGGCCAGGACACCAGCGACTGGTCGTACCGGTCGCCGTGTCCGTCTCGCTGGTGCCCCCGACCAGCAGCACGCAGCCGCCAGCAGTGGTGGCTGTGTGCCCGGTACGGGGCGCCGGCAACGTCGGGCCGGAGGTGGCGTCTCCGGACGACGGGTCGACGATCTCGACGCTGGACAGCGACTGCCCGTCCGCCCCGCGGCCGCCAGTGACGAGCACCCGTCCGTCGGGCAGCAGGGTCGCGGTGTGGTCAGCGCGCGCGGAGGCCAGCGAGCCCGCGTCGGTGAAGGCGTCGGCGGCGGGGTCGTACAGCTCCATTGTTGCCGTGGGCGGTTGCCCCTCGCCGGGGTAGCCCCCGGTGACGAGTACGCGTCCGTCGGCGAGCGAGGTCGCGGTATGCCCGGCCCGACTGTGCTGCATCGAGGATGCCGGTGAGACAGTCCCGTCGGCGCTCACCAGGACCGAAGCGGCGGCGTCCTCGAACCCTTCGCAGCCTGGCGCCGAGCAACCCCCGGTGAGCAGCACCCGCCCGTCTGCGAGCGCGGTTGCTCGGTGCACCGCCCGCGGCACGCCGATGTCCAACGACGCAGAACCGTCGACGGGCAGCGTGGACGACGATCGCTCAGGCTTCGGTGCGGGCGGCGTGTCAGCGCCGCCCGTACACCCGGTGACGACCAGCAGCACGGCCAGCGCGCCACCTGCTGCTCTCAACCCGCTCGCTGTCTCCTGCTCGCCCGGTCGGTTGCGGTCATCATCCACCTGCTCTCTCATCGAACAGAATCCGTAACCGCGCTTCGGCAGCCTGACCGCTGGCCGCGCTCGTCACGGCTTGCACCCACGCCGCGAACAGGTCACATCTGCATCATGTCCGGCACCCGGCCAGGCGCTACCGACTCAACGGCACCCGCCTTTTCGAGGTGATCGCGCGCCGTGTGGGGTCAGGCGGTCGGTTCACGCGTAGCCGAACGCGGGTGGGAGGACCACGACAACCACTATTGCCCAGCCGGCATAGACGGGCAGGTAGCCGGTCTGCCAGCGCTCCAGAGCGTTGAACGGGCGCCGCCGGCGCAGGAATCCGACGCTCAGGCGGGCCGACCAGGCGAGGTTGGCCATCAAGATGAGGTTCAGACCGAGCGCGGCGACCTTGTTCGCGCTGACTCCAAACTCGGTGATGCGGATGAGCATCGCGGCCAGCATGAGCACGTCGACCATCAGGGCGCTGAGCACCAGCAGCAGTTGCAGTCGATCGAACAGGTCCGGCGGCGCCTGCCGATGGCGGGCGGAGATCGCGTACAGCAGCAGCCCGAGCACAAGGACCAGGATCAGGTCGACCAGGATCAGCAGATCGCGGTCCACCTGGACGCCGTTGCCGGTGGCCAGGAGGGCGACCAGGAATGCCAGCAACATGAGCGTGGTCAGCGGGGTGAAGACGCGGGTGAGGACCGGGGCGATGTTCTCGACCACGCTCTGCTTGGCCTCGACCAGCCAAGCGGCAACGAGGACCGCGCCCATCGCTGCGCAGGGGAGTACCCACTCGGCGAAGAACGAGGAGAGCTCCAGCCCGATCGCCGCGAACCCGGCGAGCGTGAGTCCGACCAGCACCGCGCCACCGAGGGCCAGCAGGGTGTAGTAGACGACCCACTCGCCGGTGAACCGGATGAAGTCCATGCGCCGCGGTTGTGACCGCCAGTCCGCTCCCACGTAGGCCAGGCCGACCACGAGCCACACCAGGATGGGCAGGTGGATCACGACCAGCACCTCGGTGGACCCACCGTCGGCGTACGGGTAGGCGTTGCCTACCAGTGCGCCGAGCAGGAACGGCGAGACCAGCACCTGCACCGACCGCAGCAGCCCGAGGCGGCGTTTCCAGGCAAAGTAGCCGGCCAGGAAAGGCAGGACGATCAGGCCGGCGTTGCGGGCGTACCAGGCGGGGTCCTCGGTCAAGTCCAAGCCGACCAGCTCGGGCACCTTGGTCGCCACCGCCGCCGCGACGGCGAGCGCGAGCACCACCACCAGCTCGCGGGCGGGCCGGGAAACCGATTCCTCCGGCAGCTCGGGGGCGAGGACCAGCTGCTTCCACAGTCGTTCGGAGTGCTCGCGGGCGAACTCCTGGGACACCTCATCGAGGATGCCGAGGCGCTTGACCGCCACCAGGAACGCCTCATCCCCGGACAGACCCGCCTGCTCGAGGTCCGCGACCCGGTCGCGCAGATGGCCCTCCAGCTCATCGACGTCGTCCGGGCTGATCACCCCATGCCGCTGCACATACCCCCGCCAATGCCCGATCTGCGTCTCCAGACCGGCATCGGGGGTTCCGGGCACGGCGGTCACCGGCTCGACCCGACCAACGTGGCCGCTGCCCCCGCAGCAGCCGCCTCCGCCCACACCCGATCCAGCGCGTCGGTGACCACCGCCCACTGCCGGCGACGCTCGGCCGACAGCTCCACCCCGGCCGGGGTGATCGCATAGTGCTTTCGCCGCCGACCACTGGCGGCCACCCGCCAGCTCGCCTGGATGTACCCGAGCCGCTCCAGCCGGTGCAGCAGCGGGTACAGCATCCCGTCGGTCCACCGCATCTGGCCGGCGGACAGCTCGTTGACCTGCTTGAGGATCGCGTACCCGTACGACTCCCCTTCAGCCAAGATCCCCAGTACCAGTGGCGTCGCCGATGCCGCCACGAGGTCCTTGTCGATGCGCACCGATTGCTCCTGTCCCGCCGCGCTGCTGCCTAGAGGTGCTAGGTAACCATACCTAGAAGTGCAAGGCAAGAGCGCGGTTGTGCTCCCGCGAAGTGAGGCGCTCGGACGGTCCCGGACGTACGGACTGAACTAGGACGCCCTCGGTCGAGCGCCTGGCGCGTCGCGCGGACCGGCGCGCCGGGGGAGCCACTGCCGGCCCATCTTCTCGATCAGGTCGGTCACCACCAACACCCGTTCGAGGCTGATCGGCGGCACTTCGTCGTTCTGGTCGAGGTGTTGGGCGAGGTAGGGCGGGAATCGGGTGTGGGAGTCGGCGCGCCGACACACCAGGTAGGAGATCGTCTCGGCCTCGAACTCCTGGCTCTCGTCCGAGAGCGTCGACCGGTTGGGCCACCAACGGTTGTCCGGAGTTCCCAGGTGTCCGCAGTACAGGTGGGCCAGCTCGTGCACGAGGGTCGCGTAGGCCACGCTGGGCGAGTGGTCGCGGTTGATCGCAACCTCGTACCTCAGCGACACGGACTCGACCACCCGCTCCGGCCGGCGGCGCACGACGAGTTCTAGGTCGGCACCGTGCGCAGGCCGGATGTGGCCGGCAGCCTGGGACCCGCCGTGCACCCGGAGGACCCTCACCCCGTCCCGGATGGCGTTGGCTTCGGTGCGGACGGCCAGCGCCGAGGCGCCTGCGCGCACGAAGACCTCGAACGGGTTCAGAACCTGGGGCGGCAGCGGCGGCGAGTTGTTGTCGATGGGCTCGGTGTCGGAGACGTCGAAGACGATCATCACCGGGCCGAACGGCTGCAGGATGATCAGCGGTCGGGACTGGGCGGTGACCCGCCGACGGTAGAGGTCGTGCCAGCGCCCGGACGGTGCGACGAAGCGCGCGCCGTCCAACTGCAGGTGCACGAGCATCGCGTTGAACGCGGAGTAGCCGCGGAAGCCAGCCACGAACTCGAGGAGCTTCTGGAAGTCCTTGCCGTTGCGGTACCGCCGGGCGTCGCCGACCAGGTCGTCGAGGGCGCGCGCGACCTCGCTGTGCGGGTCGCCGGCGCGATCGTGCGGGGACTCGAAGAGCGTCCCCTGCTCACCGGGCATGGTTCACGCTATGCCGGAGTGCATGTTGAGCGATGAGTTTCGCCGGTGACCGGCGTCTTCTTCGGTGCGAACATCCTGAACCACTGAGCGGCGGATAGAGAGGAGACCGGGCATGAGAACGCTGATCGTCACCGAGTTCGTGTCGTTGGACGGGGTGATGGAGGCCCCGGGCGGCGAGCCCGGCTATGCCCACACGGGCTGGGTCGCGGACTTCTTCAGCGACGAGCTCGGCACCTACAAGCAGGAAGAGCAACTGGCCGCCGAGATCCTGCTGCTGGGTCGCACGACCTATGAGAGCTTCTACCGTGCCTGGCCCAGCCGTGAGGGTGCCATGGCCGACAAGATCAACACGATGTCCAAGTACGTGGCTTCGACGACACTTCAAGCCCTGGAATGGGAGACCGCCAGCCTCCTCGAACTACCGGTCACCACCTCGGTGGCCGAGCTCAAGCGTGGCGACGGCGGGCCAATCCTCGTCGCCGGCAGCCGCACACTCGCCCAGGCGCTCCTCGACGCCGGGCTCGTCGACGAGATCCACCTACAGGTCTTCCCGCTCATCCTGGGCAGCGGGGTGCGCCTGTACCCCGAGAACCCGAAAGCGACCACCCTCACATTGACCTCCTCAACGGCCCTGACCAACGGCGTGCTGCTGCTGACCTACACGACCTCAGCGTCATCGGTGCTCTCCCGGTAGTCGCTGGGCGAGCATGATGACGCCGCAACCGCGTTACCGGTGGCGGACAGTCCGCAAGGCACGTCTGGATTAAGCCCAGATGCTGCAGCTCGCCGTGGGAGCCCTGTCTTCGAGGGTCGCAAACCCCGCGAGAGCGAGCGCTGATCACGAGCCGTTCCGCACGCATCTGTGTTGGAGTTGCTCCGTGGACGCCGCGGAACTCGCCCGACGTTTCGGGCTCGGCGGCCCCGCGAGGCTGTCGGACGGCGCGGTCGCCCGCGGCAAGGAGGGTGTCGTCTGGCGGCTGGACTCCGCGGACGGCTCATGGGCCGTCAAGGTGCCGTTCGAGCCGGAGCCTGAGGATGAAGTGCGGCCGAGCACCGAGTTCCAGGAGGCTGCGTACGCCGCCGGGGTGCCGACACCGAAGGTGCGGCGTACGAGTGACGGCTGCATCCTCGCTAGCGTCGGTGACGCGCAGGTCAGGCTGTACGAGTGGGTGGACCTGCTCGCCCCTGATCCGCGGCTGGACCCGGCGCAGGTCGGTGCGACACTCGCCGCGATCCATCAGGTGCCGTACACCGAGCCCGGTTCGGTGCACCCCTGGTACACCGAACCGGTCGGCGGCCAGCGGTGGGACGACCTGGTCGCGAAGCTCCGCCAGGCAGGGGCACCGTTCGCCGGCCGGCTGGCCGGGCTTCGCGACGAGCTGGTCGCCCTCGAGTCGCGGCTCGAGCCGCCGCAGCAGCTGCGGACCTGTCACCGTGACCTGTGGGCGGACAACCTGCTGCCGACCGCCGACGGTGGGGTGTGCGTCATCGACTGGGAGAACAGCGGGCCGGCCGACCCGAGCCAGGAGCTCGGCTGCGTGCTCTTCGAGTACGCCCGCGACGACCCCGCCCGCGCCCGTGTGCTTGCCGCCGCGTACCGCGAGTCCGGCGGGCCTGCCAGCGTCGACCGGCGCGGGCACTTCTCAATGCTCATCGCCCAGCTCGGTCACATCACCGAGAACGCCGCCACTGACTGGCTCGAGCCCAACCTGCGCTCGCCTGAGCGAGCCGACGCCGCCGCTTGGATCGCCGAGATCATCGACGAGCCGCACACCCGTGAGATTCTCGACGGCCTCCTCGCCGTATCGCGGTAGGTCGCGCGAGCTGGACGCCACTCGCGCCTCTTGTGTTCGTCTGCTCGAGCTCGAGGAGGGCAGCTTCGGCGGTGGCTAGATCGGCTTCGGCGCGGGCCAGGCGCAGGTTGTCCTTGGCACGCTTGGCGTCGCGTCCGTCCTGCCCGACGGGCATCGACATGGGTTCTTGGATGGCGGTTGACGCCGCGCAAGGCGAGGCGACAGAAGGTTCACAATACCTCGTCGACAGGGCCTTCACCGTTCACGGGACGGCGGCGGACATCACGGAGTCGCTCGTCGAATCCTGCGGCAACAGGCCAAGGTGTTGACCAGATACCGAACCGGTCTCGCCCACCCACCGGAACCGCGTCCCCAACCCGTCAACCAGCAGGCGGAACCCGTGTGTCAAGCATCTAACGGCACCACACATAGAAGCCGCGGACGGCAGGGTTACACATAACTACACGGTGGATTCCGCTGACCTTCAACATTAGCGACAGCTGATCAGTGTGGTGCGCCATCAGGGACTCGAACCCCGAACCCGCTGATTAAGAGTCAGTCCGTGGGGCGTCCAGGTCTGTCCAGCGAGCTACGTCGCTGCAAGTCAACGGAGTTGTCAACTCTCGGCGGACACGCTCGGACTCCCACGGACACCGGGTGGTGGTCACCGTTATGGCACCGAGCCACGGTGCGGCT
>Ga0136617_10006663_pt1 | contig 10300 bp, 12 predicted proteins | sample AntDrymUQ3222106_2_FD_129672 | JGI IMG/M metagenome (GOLD analysis project Ga0136617, IMG submission 129672) | Polar desert sand microbial communities from Dry Valleys, Antarctica - metaG UQ322 (21.06) | ecosystem: Environmental > Terrestrial > Soil > Desert | place: Antarctica: Dry Valley... | reverse complement strand
GGCGAGCCGCAGCGCCTTCACTCGCGAGGTTGCAGCGGCGCGAGAGAGTTCCTCCGACATGAACTCCAGATCGGAATGTGCGCCGCAGGTCTAGCGATTGCCGGCGGAGAGAAATGTTCGGCGAACCGTCGCGCGCAGCCGCCGGAAGACTCAGCGGAGAGCTTCATCGCGGCCAGGCTCGGGCCGGACGCGCGGCTCGAGCGCTCGCTTTTCGGCACGGACGATCCTGAGCGCATCTGGGCCCGGGTGCAGCAGGCGTGCCCCGAGGCGGTCGAGTGCTTCGCCTTCGAGGTCAGCGTCGGGGCCCTCGTCGGCGTGCGCCTCGAGGACGGTGCTCGCGTCGCCGTGAAGATCCACGGCGACCGTCACCCCACCGGATATCTCGTGTGGATGCAGGGTGTGCAGGCCCACCTGGCAGGAGCCGGTTTCCCCTGTCCGAGACCGCTGGGCGCCCGGGGCCGGGCGACGCTCGAGGAGTGGCGCGACGAAGGCGAGTACCGGGACGCGCACGAGCCCTCCGTGCGGCGCGTGATCGCGGGGCAGCTCGCCGAGCTCGTTCGGCTGACTCGCGAGCTGCCGCTTCCAGACGGCGTTGATCCGTTCCTTCCGCGGACGGCGGAGCGACTCTGGCCGACCCCGCACAACGTGCTCTTCGACTTCGAGGCGACCTCAGGCGGAGCGGAGTGGATCGACGAGATCGCCCGGGTCGCGAAGCCGCTCCGGCACACGGGACTCCAGCAGGTGGTGATCGGCCATGACGACTGGTCGGTCAAGCACTTCCGCTTCGACGGCCTGCGTCCGACGGTGATCTACGACTGGGACAGTCTCACGGTCGAGCCCGAGGCGGTCCTGGTCGGGCAGGCGGCGGCGACGTTCACCTACACCGAGCACCTGCCGGTCGAACTCTGGCCGAGTGTGGCGGAGGCGACAGCGTTCCTCGACGACTACGAGGCGGCGCGCGGCTTGCCATTCAGTACGGTGGAGCGCCGGGCAGCCGGGGCCTCAGCCGTTTGCAGCCGCGCCTACTCGAGCAGGTGCGTGCACGCTCTGGGCAGAGACACATCGACGATGCGCCTGCAAGACTACGTCGCGGAGCTCCTCTGAGTTCTGCACTTGCTCTTCGCACTGCAACTGCGCGGCGCCTTCGGCGGGGCGGTAAAGATGGGCCGGTGATCCGAGAGATCAGTGCGCCACACACCGGTCTAGCGTTTCCGGCGATGCAAGCGCTGCGGCCCGACTACGCCAACCAGGCGGCTTTCGTGCACCGCGTGAACGAAGTCCAACGGCCCCAGGGCTATCGACTGGTGGGTGTGTTCGCCGGGCCGGACGAGCATGCGCAGTCGGTCGCGGGGTTCCGCGTCGGCCACAACCTGGCTTGGGGCCATTACCTCTACGTCGACGACCTTTCGACACATCCCGACGCCCGGCGCGCCGGCTACGGCCGGCAGCTGCTCGACTGGTTGGCGGAGGAGGCTGCGCGTCTCGGTTGTGGGCAGCTTCATCTCGACTCCGGTGTCGGTCTGGATCGCGCCGACGCGCATCGGCTCTACCTCAACGCCCGTCTCGTGATCACTTCGTTTCACTTCGCACGTCGCGTTGAGTAGGCGGCAAGCCGCCCGACACCCGGGCCGTTCTGCTGAGAGGCCTCAGAGACCGGGAACGCAGAGAAACCGCCGGCGCGAGGGATCCTCTCGCGAGGCAACCACTCGAGTCCCCTCCGCGGCCGGGCTCGCAGTCAGCGTGCGAGTCCCCTTGCCGACGCGGAAGACCCAGAGCCCGCTCACCATGTCGGAGGCGAGCACGTACCCACCCTCGACGTCGACTCCCCACGTCATCACGCACGCCCGTTTCTCGCACAACGTCCCCTCACGATCGAGCGTCGGCTGCGGGACGAACTGCGCGATCCGGCGAGGGCGCGAGGCACGCGAGACGTCAGCCACGACGACGCCCTGGGAGTACCACGAGAAGTAGGCCCGCCCGCCGACGATCTCCGGGTCGTGGACGCTGAGGCCGAGGCCTCTCGCGGGCTGCCCGGGCGAGGGCAGGGCGAGCGCGCCCAGCCGGCGTGGCCGGGCGCTGTTCGAGATGTCGTAGAAGGTCGGGCGGCCGGTGCTCGACTCGTGCGTCTCGACGAGCAGCCGTCCCCCGTTGCCGAGCCAGACCGAATGCGCGTCGCCCTCGGGCTCGCTCGTCGTCCCGGTGCGACCGACGTACCTGGGCGCGGCCGGGTTCGAGATGTCCAGTGTGACCGTCCCGAGATCCCAGTACGAGACGTACGCCCGCGTCGCGGAGGCGTCGACGGTCACGGAGTGGGCAAAGTTGCTCTTCAAAAAGCGGCCGCGGCCGTTGTTCGGGTGCACGCCGAGCTCGGTCCACGCCCCCCATTCCCCGACCTGGGTGGTATTGACCGGGTCGGACACGTCGAAGATGCGGAAGTCGGGCTCGCCGGGGATCGTCGCCTTGCGCGTCTTCGCGTCGAAGTCGGCCGACGAGAGCAGCTCGGAGAAGGGAATCGCCGCGTAGACGTAGGCTCGGTCGCCGCGCGCCTGGAGCCAGATCTCGTGCACGCCGCGCGGCTCCGTGGGGACAAGTGCGAGCTTCCGAGGCTTCGTCGGGTCGGTGACGTCGTAGAGGCCGAACCCCTGGAAGCCGCCGTCGCCACAGCTCTGGAAGCTCGTCGCGGCGAGGTCGCCCGTGAAGGACGGCGTCTGCACCCGCTGGACGATCGTCTTCTCCGTCCACGAGCCCGCGACCTCGGGATCGGAGCGCGCGTCCGCGAACGTGGCGGTCAGCCGCGGCTTGCGCGGGTCGGCGAGCGAGTAGATCCGGACGCCCAGCGCGGGGCAGGAGCCTCCGCGCCAGCTCGAGAGGTAGGCATGTCCGCGATGTGCGTAGACGTCCGCGCTGTATCCGCCGCCCGGGTTGACGTGACCGACCAGTTGGGCGTTGGCGGTCGCGGGCGCGCTCCCGAGCGGCGCTGCCCCGACGCCGAACGCGAGCGCGCCGGCGCCCAGCGCTGCAGCCACGAGAACACGAAAGCCCCGCATTCGACGAACGATACAGGCCTCCGTCAGCCGGTCCAGTGGGCCGGCGAGCCACGCCGTGTGTCGACGTGGACGAAGCCGGAGCGCTCGTAGCGGCCGACGCCCGACGCACCGAGACGTTCGGCCTCGTCTGCCCACTCCTTCGCCGTCCCACGCGCGAAGCGGACGTCCGCGGCGACCTCGCCCGGATGCTCGTCGTAGACGTGTCTGCTCCGGGCGGCGCCGCCGACCCTGTCGTTGTAGCGGCGGTGGCGGTAACCGGAGACGACGATCCCGGCACCGAACCGCTGGCGCATCGGCTCGAGGTACTCCTCGCAGAGCCGGCGAAGGGCGGCGTGGGCGCTCCGCGGCACGGGCGTACCGTCGTGGCAGTCGAACTCCCGCGCACGGAAGTGCACGGTGATGCGGTCATCGCGCGCCGGGTCACGGCGCAGGGTCGAATCGGTGGTGGACATGCCACACCTCCTCGCCGCAGCACTCGATTGTCGGACGAGTATCCCGCGTCCGCGGGCGCTCCGCTTCAATAGGCTCATGGCGGCGGGCTATGTGGGAATCCTCTCGGCCGAGCTGCTCCTTCCCGACAACCACTCCCTCAAGGGAAAGCGGAAGGAGCTGCTCTCCATGAAGGCGCAACTCGCGCGCCGCTTCGGAGCCTCCGTCGCAGAGGTCGACCACCACGACGTCTGGCAGCGCACGCGGCTGACCCTCTCGTGCGTCACGCGCTGCTACCGGGAGCTCGAGGAGCTGCTCGACGGCGCGGAGCGCTACCTCGGGGGCCAGGCATTCGAGCTCGCGCGCGTCGAGCGTAAGGTCGTGACGCTCGATGACTAGCCGCGGCTGCTCCTGGTCTGACCCCATGCACGTTCCGGTAGGGGCTCCGAGCTCGTGAGCGGGCGGATGCGGCGCGTCAACGAAGCCGTGCGCGAGGTGGTCTCGGACGGGCTTCTCGACCTGAAGGACCCGCGGATCGGCTTCGCGACCGTCACCGGAGTCGACACGACGCCTGACCTGCGCCGTGCGCGCGTCTTCGTCAGCGTGCTCGGCTCGGAACGCGCGCAGCGCCGGACGCTCGCCGGCCTGCAGGCGGCGGCCGGCCTCCTCCAGTCACGGATCGCCACCGAGCTGAAACTCAAGCGGACCCCGCAGCTCGCCTTCGAGTACGATCCGACGGTTGAGCGCGGCGTGCGCATGACCCAGTTGATCGATGAGCTCGCCCCAGACGACTGACCTGCAGGCGGTGGCCGAAGCGATTCGTGGCCACGATCGCTTCCTCGTTACGACCCACGAGAACCCCGACGGGGACGCCCTCGGCTCCCTCCTCGCCACGCACCTCGCGCTCGGGCAGCTCCGCAAGGACGTGCTGATGTATCTCGCGGGGAACGCACCCCTCCCGGGCGAGTACGCGTTCATGGCGCTCGACGGGCTCGAGCGCGCGCTTCCCCCGGACGCCCCCGAGCGTGTCGTCGTCGCCGTCGACTGCGCCAACGAGAGCCGACTCGGACCGGATCCCGAGATTCTCGCCCAGGCACCGCTCGTGCTCGACATCGATCACCACCATGACAACTCCCGCTTCGGCCGCGCGAACCTCGTCGTGCCGGATGCTTCCTCGACCGCCGAAGTGCTGTACGACCTCTTCCGGGAACTGGGCGTCGAGATCACGCCCGAGCTCGCCGAGCCGCTCTACATCGGCCTCGTCACCGACACCGGCCGCTTCCAGTACCGGAACACGAGCGCGAGGGCCCTCCACCTCGCCGGTGAGCTCGTCGAGGCCGGCGCGGATGTCCACCGCGTGTTCCAGGGCGTGTACGAGTCGGTGCAGTTTGCCAAGCTGAAACTGCTCGCACGCGCGCTCGAGCGAGCCCAGATCTACGAGGGCGGCGGCATCGTCGTCTCCTATCTCCTGCGCGGCGACTTCGGCGAGGTGGGCGCCGCCGAGCCCTACTCGGAGGGAATCATCGACTTCCTCCGCGCGGTGGAAGGAGCCGACATGGCCGCGCTGATCCGCGAGCCGCCGCGCGGCGACGGCCCCACCCGCCGGGTCAGCCTGCGCGCCAGCCGCGACGAGATCGACGTCTCGGCGATCGCCCACAAGCTGGGCGGCGGCGGCCACCGGCAGGCGGCGGGGTTCTCGAGCGAGGCCTCGATCGACGAGATCACCGCCTTCCTCCGCCGGGAGTTCGCGCTCGCGGAGGCTGCCAACGGCTCCCCCCGCGAGCCGCATGCCGCCGCGCGGACTTAGACCGAGCGGTCTCGTCCTCGTGGACAAGCCCGCCGGCCCGTCGTCGTTCGCGCTCGTGGACGAGCTTCGGCGCTGCACCGGCGCGAAGGCCGGGCACGCCGGCACGCTCGACCCGTTTGCGACGGGGCTCCTGCTCGTCCTGCTCGGCGCCGCCACGAGGCTCGCCCGCTACCTGGTCGGGCTCGACAAGCGTTACCTCACCGAGGTCGACCTCAGCGGGCGCACGAGCACGGGCGATCCCGAGGGAGAGCAGCTCGACGAGAGCGAGCCCCCTGATCGGCAGACGCTCGAGGGGCAACTCGAGGAGCTGCGTGGCGAGATCGCGCTTCCGATTCCGGCGGCTTCGGCGGTCAAGATCGGCGGCGAGCGCGCCTACCGCCTGGCCCGAAGGGGGGTGACGGTCGAGATGCCCCTCCGGACGACCACCGTGCACGAGCTCACGCTGGTCGAGTACGACGGCCGTTTCGCCCGCCTCGACCTCCGTGTGAGCTCAGGGACCTATATCCGCGCGATCGCCGCCGCCCTTGGGGGACATTGCGCTTCGCTGCGGCGGACCGAGGTGGGCTCCTTCTCCATCGAGGCCGCTGACGGGGCGCAGATCCTCCCTGCGGCGGAGGCGCTGCCGTTTTTGCCGGCCTTGTCCGTCTCTCCCGAGGAGGCGAGCGCCTTGCGGTCGGGCCGGCCCGTCGCGGGAGCGGGGGAGGGGCCGCTGCGGCTGCTCGTCGACGGCGAGCTCGTCGGCGTCGGCCGCGCCGAGAGCGGCGTCGTGCGCCCCGAGAGCATCCTGCCGTGAAGGTGGCCCGCACCGCGGCGGAGCTCGAGCCGCGCCGCCGGGCGGTCGCGCTCGGAACCTTCGACGGCGTCCATCTGGGGCACCGGCGCGTGCTCGAGGAGACGATCGCGGCGGGTGAAACGGCAACGGCCGTCACGTTCCATCCCCACCCGCGCACTGCCCTCGGCAACCAGGTGGAGCTGATCGCCACCCTCGAGCGCCGGCTCGAGCTGATCGAGGCGGCCGGCATCGAGGAGACCCTCGTCGTCCACTTCGATCTCGAGCTCGCCCGGCTCGGTCCCGAGACCTTCGCGGAGCGGCTCCTGCGGCCGATCGGCACCGAGACAGTGATCACCGGGCCGGGCTTCCGCTTCGGCCGGGGGCGAAGCGGTGACCTCGAGGTTCTGCGCCGCCTGGGCTTCGAGGCGCGGGCCGTCGAGCTCCTGGAGGGTGTGTCCTCCACCCGCATCCGGCAGCTCCTGCGCGAGGGAGAGGTCGCGGAGGCAGCGACCCTCCTCGGTCGGCCCGCCGAGGTGGACGGCACCGTCGTGGCCGGCGACGCGCGCGGAGGGACGCTCGGCTTCCCGACCGCCAACGTGTCGGTCGCCCCCGACCTGCTCGTCCCGGCCTTCGGCATCTACGCGGGTGCCGCCGAGGGGCATCGCGCCGCGACGTCGATCGGGACGAACCCGCACTACGGCGGGGAGGAGCGGCGGATCGAGGCGTTTCTGCTCGACTTCGAGGGTGACCTGTACGGCCGGCGCCTCGTCGTCGAGCTGTGGAGCCGCCTCCGCGAGGAGCGCATCTTCGAGAGCGAGGCGGAGCTCGTCGAGCAGATCGCGCGCGACGTCGCGGAGACCCGGGCGGCCGCGCGGCCGATCTGCGGCGAGGCGAAGGAGCAGCAGAGTCGAGGAAATTTCTAGAGCAGCCACTACCGCCATCCGCGAAGCGGAAATGCAGTTTGGCGGAGAAGCAATTCTAGCTCCTCACGGGAAAGTAGACGATTGATCGACGTCGTTCCGATCAATCGTCCGTGCCGCTCCGCTGCGCCGCGGATCGCCCGCGGCACCGCGCACGCCGACCGCGCTGACGCCGCCGAAGTAGTGGTGCGGGGCCTCCCAGCAGCGGACGTCGTACCCCTCCCGCTCGAGGGCGCCCAGCGCCTGGGGGTCGAGGCCCGGCTCCACGTGGACGACGTCTCCGACCCGATGGAGACGCGGTCTCCGCGTGGCCACCGAGGGCTCCAGCCCTTCGTCGAGGATCCCCGCGACGACCTGCACCAGGGCGCTGCGCAGCCGCGTTCCCCCGGCCGCGCCGGCGGCGAGCGCAAGACCCCGCTCACCCAGGATCAGCGTCGGCGCCATCATGCTCGCCATGCGGTCGCCCGGGGCGAGCTCGCCCACCAGCAGGTCGGCCTCCCCGAGCATGCTGTTCAGATGCAGGTCGAAGCCGGGTAACCAGTCGCCCGAGCCGAGGCCGAGGCTCGTCGTCAGCACGCACGCGTTGCCCTCCCGGTCGACAGCGGTGATGTTCGTCGTCTCGCCCGCACGGTCGTCGCCGTCGAGCGCTCCCGCGAGGGCGAGCACGCGCTCGCCCGCGCTCGCCTCGGCCAGCGACGGAAGCCGCTCGAACACGGGTTGCGGCGAGTTCAGCCCGCCGGCTCGCCCAAGGACGAGCCCACGCATTGATGCCCGTGCGTCAGCGCGCTGCCAGCGGGGCTCGTAGACCTCGAGATCGCGCCGCGTCACGAGCCCCCCGAGCTCCTCCATAGAGGCGAGCAGGGCCTCGGCGAGCGCGCCCTCGTACAGGGTCCGCCCGCCCTCCCGGGCCACGAGCTCGAGCGCGGGGACGAGCCCCGGCTGCTCGACGCGATCCCCCGGCCCGAGCAACCGGCCGTTCGGGGCGTAGATGCGGGCGCCCGCCCCCATCGTCATCACCGGCTCCAGCATGGCGAGGCAGGCCGCGTGTCCGGCCGGCAGCTCGACTCCCCCGCGTGCGAGGCGGAGCGCCGGCTCCACCAGGTCCTCCCAGGGCAGTCTGCCTCCGTCGCGCCACAGCTCGTGGAGCCCGGCCGGCAAGCCGGGCACGCCGCAGGAGGCGACGCCGATCGCGTAGTGCACGATCTCGACGCCGAAGGGAACCTCGAGCTGCCGCGGCTCCGCTTCGCGACCACCCGCCCCCAGACCGGGTGCCGCCACGAAGAAGTCAAGCGTCCGGGCCTCCTCGCCGGGTGCGTAGACGATCGCGTGCCCACCTCCGAGGAGGCCGGTCATGACCGTCTCGGCGACGCAGGAGGCGAGGCTCGCGGCCACCGCCGCGTCGACCGCGCTTCCGCCCGCGTCGAGCACCTCGATGCCCGCCTCGACGGTCGCCGGATGGCCGGCTGCCACGGCTGCCTGCACGCGGCGGACGGTACCGGGAGAGTGCGCTACGATCGAGGGAGGGGAGGTGGGGCGTTGCCGGAGGGGCACCGCAGGAGACGGTTCGCCGTCAATCTAGGCATTCTCGGACTGACCGCTGTCGTAGGGCTGATCGTCGGCGCGGCCATGTCGGGTTACGACCCCTTCGACCGCGGCTCCTTCCCTGCGAACAGGCTCGTCGCGGAGCAACCGGACGACCCCGCGCGGAGCAGCTCGACGGCAACGGAAGACGAGTCGCGCCAGGTGGCGGGACAGTCGGCCTCTGGCTCTCAGCCGTCCGCTGACACCGACGGTCCGTCCGCTGACACCGACGGTCCGACCGCCTCGCCGGATGCCGACTCGGAGGGGGCGGGAGGGCGCGCAGGTGCCGGCGAGCAGGAGGGCATCGTTGCGGCGAGCGCCGCGGGCGACTCCGCGACCTCGCAGCTTCGTGCGACGCCGCTCCGCGGGCGTACGTCGGCCGGAGAGCGCTTCGAGGGACGGCTCGTGATCATTCGACTCGAGCTTCGAGGCGGCCGCCTGTTCATCGTGGGTCGACTCTCCGGTGATGTTCTCGACGCCAGTGGCAAACGGGTGAGACGCATCCGGGGGGTCCGGGTGAGGCTCCCCGCAACGGCCGGCGTGCTCGGCGGCCGCGTGACCTTCAGGCTGCGTGCGGTCGAGCTGCGGGGGCTCGAGCTTCGGCTCGACGACGTCCGATTCGCTATCAGGCGCCCGCGCAGTGCCCCCGGAGGAGACGTCGACGCACTGCTCCGGACCGTGATCCGACAGGTGCGACGAGGCGAGCCGTCGCCCGCGCTCGTCACGAACCTCACGGGACTCCTGCGCACGCCGGCTCATCCGCCGGTGGAGCCCTCCGGCGCGACGGCCGCAACAACCAAGCCCGCGACCTCTGCGACGTCGCCGGGCGGCGAGGACCCGAGCTCGCCCACGGCGACGGCCGCGGCCTCACCGCCGCCATCCACCGCCTCGGGCGGTTCCACGGAGCGAAGCGGCTCGACGACAACGGCCATCCCTGCGCCGAGCAGTCAGACGACGACGGCACCCTCGACGGCGGAAAGCACGGCGAGTTCCGCGAGGTCGGCAACCACGAATGGGGGCAGCACCCAGAGGTCGCCGACGACGACCGCGGGCGCGACCGGCACTCGCGTTAGCACGACAACGGCTGCGACGACGACTACCAGGGCCGGAACGACCACGACGGCCGGTACGACCACCAGGGCCGGAACAACCACCAGGGCCGGAACAACCTCGACGGCCGGAACGACCACCAGGGCGGGGACGACCACCAGGGCGGGTACGACCTCGACGGCCGGTACGACCACCAGGGCCGCCGGAACAACCACCAGGGCCGGAACGACCACGACGGCCGGTACGACCACGAGGGCAGGGACGACCACGAGAGCCGGCACGACGGCGGCCACCACGTCGACTGCGAGAGCCGCCACCACCGCTGCGACGACGACGACGAGGGCCGCAACCACGACCGCTGCCACGACGACGAGGGCCGCCACGACAACCGCCACCGCAACTTCGAGGGCTGCGACGACGACCGCACCGAACACGACCTCCGGCGAAAAGAAGGACAAGGACAAGGAGGACGACGACGAAGGGGACGACGACGACTAAGCCGATCCCCTCGATCCCGCCGCGGCACTTGCTAGCCTAGGGACGACCGCCGCCTCGGCCGCCCGCGTCCTTCCTTCGCGGCGAGCTGGGACGACGGAGTCCTCGACTAGGAGGTGGAGTTGACCCTCACAGGAAGTGAAGCGGGATATCATCGGCCAGTACGGCCGGCACGAGTCCGACACGGGCTCACCGCAGG
>Ga0136617_10006662_pt1 | contig 10301 bp, 9 predicted proteins | sample AntDrymUQ3222106_2_FD_129672 | JGI IMG/M metagenome (GOLD analysis project Ga0136617, IMG submission 129672) | Polar desert sand microbial communities from Dry Valleys, Antarctica - metaG UQ322 (21.06) | ecosystem: Environmental > Terrestrial > Soil > Desert | place: Antarctica: Dry Valley... | reverse complement strand
GATCCTCGGCTCCTCGCGAACCAACCCGTTCAAGCGCGACGACTGCGTCGAGCGAATCGCGGCGAACCTCGAGCAGCTGTCGCTCGACGGCCTGATCGCGATCGGGGGCGAGGACACGCTCGGCGCCGCCAGCAAGCTGCACGAGGCGGGCCTGCCCGTGATGGGCGTGCCGAAGACGATCGATAACGACATCGGGGGGACCGACCAGACGTTCGGCTTCGACACGGCGCTGCATGTCGCGACCGAGGCGATCGACCGGCTGCACACGACCGCCGAGAGCCACAACAGGATCCTGATCGTCGAGGTGATGGGCCGCCACGCCGGCTGGATCGCCCTCCACTCCGGGCTGGCCGGCGGCGCCGACGCGATCCTGATCCCCGAGCGGCCGTTCGACATCGAGGACGTGTGCGACCTGATCCGCCGGCGCCACGCGCGCGGGCGCTACTTCTCGATCGTGGTGATCGCAGAGGGCGCGACGCCGGCCGAGGGCACGATGGAGGTCGTCGCTGGCGATACCGACGAGTTCGGCCACGTGCGCCTGGGCGGAATCGGCCACCGACTCGAGGGCGAGATCGAGTCGCGCACAGGCTTCGAGACGCGTGCGACGGTGCTAGGCCACGTGCAGCGTGGCGGCACGCCGACGGCTTTCGACCGGGTGCTGGCGACCCGCTACGGCGCCGCGGCGATCGACGCGGCCACCGATCGACGGTGGGGCATGATGCCGGCCCTGCGCTCGACCCAGATCGAGCTCGTGTCGCTCAAGGATGCTGTCGCCGAGCTGCGTACTGTGCCGCCGGAGGAGTACGAGCGGGCGACGGCCTTCTTCGGCTAGCTCTGCCCTGACCCGGGCTCTTCGCTAGACCTCGTCGCTGGTGCCGCCGGGGCGGCCGAACTGGCGCTTCAACCAGGGCGAGGCGAGCTGCCAGGCGGCCGCGCTGATCACGAGCAGGATCGTGACGAGAAAGCCGTCGAAGGCCTTCAGGCCGAGGGCCCAGTAGGCAATCCAGAACGCGAGCCCGAGCATCAGTGCGACGAGGACGACCATGAGCGCCAGAGCGTAGCTCAGGCGGCGAGCGCCTCGGCCAGCTCGCCCACGAGCCGGTGCACGGCGGGCGCGCCGCCCTCCCCGGCCGCGCGCACCACGCGGCTGCCGACGATCACGCCGTCGGCGAGCTCGCCGACGGCGCGAGCCTGCTCGCTGGTCGAGATCCCGAAGCCGACCGCCACGGGAACCGCGGTCGCGGCGCGAACGCGCGCGACCGCCGCCGGGAGGTCGGACGGCAGTTCGGCGCGCTCGCCCGTCGTTCCCGCGAGCGACACCGTGTAGACGAAGCCTCGTGCGTCGGCGCCGATCGCGCCCAGGCGCTCGGGCGGCGTGTTCGGGGCGACGAGCGGCACGAGCGCGATCCCCGCGGCGTCGCACGCGCTGCGAAGCTCGCCGGCCTCGTCATGGGGCAGGTCGGGCACTATCAGCCCGGCGGCGCCGGCGCCCGCGGCACGGGCCGCGAAGGCGCCCGAGCCGTGCACGAGCACGGCGTTCGCGTAGGCCATCAGCACCACGGGCAGGCGCTCCGACAGCGCGGCGCAGATGGCGAGCACGCCCGCGACGGTTGCGCCGGCGGCGAGCGCCCTCGAGGCGGCCTCGTGGATGACGGGCCCGTCGGCGAGTGGATCGGAGAACGGCACGCCGAGCTCGATCAGGTCGGCCCCGGCCTCGGCGCACGCGACGCCTGCGGCGCGCGAGGCGTCGAGGTCCGGATAGCCCCCCATCAGGTAGGGCATCAGCGCGGCGCGCTTGCCGTGCGTGGCGAACGCACGTGCGATCCGGTCGCCGACCGCCCCGTCAGGCGCGTGCGTCAAAAGCGAGCGCCTCGGCCATGTCCTTGTCGCCGCGGCCCGACAGGGTGAGCAGATCGAGCCCGCCCGCCGGGTTGGCGAGCAGCCAGGCCAAGGCGTGCGCGGGCTCGAGCGCCGGGATGATTCCCTCGAGCTGCGCGAGAAGGCGGAACGCGGCGACGGCGTCGCGATCCTCGATCGCCTCGTAGCGCACGCGCCCCGAGTCGCGCAAGAAGGCGTGCTCGGGCCCCGAGCCGGGGTAGTCGAGCCCGGCCGAGATCGAGTGCGCCTCGACGACCTGGCCGTCGTCGTCCTGGAGCACCGCCGAGAGCGCCCCGTGCAGGATGCCGCGGGCGCCGGTTGCGAGCGGCGCGCCGTGGCGCCCCGTCGCGAGGCCCTCTCCGCCCGCCTCGATCCCGACGAGCGTCACGTGATCGTCGGCCAGGAAGGGGTGGAACGTGCCGATCGCATTCGAGCCGCCGCCGACGCAGGCGACGACGCGGTCCGGCAGCCGCCCCTCGGCGGCCAGGATCTGCGCCCGCGCCTCGTCGCCGATCGTGCGCTGGAGGTCGCGCACGAGCGCCGGATAGGGCGCGGGGCCGACGGCCGAGCCGATGATGTAGTGCGTCGAGTCGGAGTTCGCAACCCAGTCGCGGATCGCCGCGGACACCGCCTCCTTGAGCGTGCGGGCGCCGACGTCGACCGCCTCCACCGAGGCGCCGAGCAGGTCCATCCGCTCGACGTTCGGTCGCTGGCGGCGCATGTCCTCCGTGCCCATGTAGACGACGCAGTCGATCCCGAGCAACGCACAGGCGGTCGCGCTCGCCACGCCGTGCTGGCCGGCGCCGGTCTCCGCGATCACGCGCGGCTTGCCCATCCGCTTGGCGAGCAGCGCCTGACCGAGAGCGTTGTTGAGCTTGTGCGCGCCGGTGTGCAACAGGTCCTCGCGCTTGAGGTAGACGCTGCGACCGGCGTGCTCGGACAGCCTGCCGGCCCGGTAGAGCGGCGTCGGCCGCCCGGCGTAGTCACGCAGCAGGCGGTCGAGCTCTGAGCGAAAGCCGGCGTCGGCACGGGCATCGAGCCATTCGCGCTCGAGCTCGTCGAGCACGGGCACGAGCGTCTCGGGCACGTAGCGCCCGCCGTATGGGCCGAACCGGCGCTCGACCCTGGGGGCTGCGCGCGGCGCGTCGTGCAGCGTCACGCGGCGACCTCGGCCGACTCGACCGCGCGGAAGAACGCCGCCAAGCGGCGTGGGTCCTTGTGCCCGGGCGCGGACTCCGTCCCGCTCGCGCTGTCGACCGCGAACGGTCGCGTGGCGGCGACGCCCTGCGCCACGTTGTCCGGCGTCAGCCCTCCGGAGAGGATCAGCGGCACGGCGCGGCGGTGCCCGGCCACGAGCTCCCAGTCGAAGGTCTCACCGGTACCCCCGCGACGGCCGGGCACGTGCGCGTCGAGCAAGTGGTAATCGACGCTGAAGGGCCGCAGCGCCCGCAGCGACGCCGCGCTGCGAACACGGGCGGCCTTGACGATCCGGCAGCCCGTGCGGCGCGCGGCCTCGGCGCAGTACGCGGGACCCTCGTCGCCGTGCAGCTGGAGCAGCGACAGCGAGCAGCGGTCGGCGAGCGCGCCGACGTCGTCGAGCGGGGCGTTGCAGAAGACGCCCGCGAGCTCGACCTCGCGCCGCAGCTCGGCGCCGATCCGCTCGGCGACAGCGGGGTCGCAGGCGCGCGGGCTCTCGGCGGCGAAGATCAGCCCGATCGCCCAGGCGCCGAGCTCGGCCGCGGCGCGTGCGTCGTCGGGATTCGTGATGCCGCAGATCTTGACGTTGGTCACGCCTGCATGGTGGCACGCGCTCATCGAGGGGGCGGTCAGGGCCGGCGCGAGGCGGCCCGGGGCGACGCGCCATCTGCGGGCTCGCGCGCAGGCGGCGGCGCGTGGAAGCCGTGCGGCGGCAGGGCGATGAAGCCGCGCGCGCGGCCGACCGGGCCCAGGCGGGCAGTCAGCGACCGGCGCAAGGCGCGGCGCTCGCGGCGGTCAGGCGCGGGGCCTCCGCGTGGCGAGTAGCGGCGCTCGCGCAGGCGGCGGGCGTAGCGCGCCGCCGGCGGCCCGGCGGCGCTCCCCAGGCGCCGCTCGAGCGCGAGCAGGGTCGTGCCCGCCGGCACGTCGTAGCCGAGCCGGTCGAGCGCCAGCTCGAGCTCGCGCAGCGCAGGCTCGGACTCGTCGCGCCGCCGGCGGCGCAGCACGAGCGCGCGCAGCCACAGCGCCAGCAGACACGACACGACGAGCATGGGGAGCACGACGGCGGCCACCCACCAGCGGCTGCCGGGCTCCTCGAGCGGACCCAGCGGGGTCCCCGACTGGGTCTGGCGGTCGAGCAGGCCGCGGGCCTGGCCGGGCGCCGTCGCGCCGCCGCCGCCGTCGGCGCCCTCCGCCTCGCGGTCAGCGGTCTGCGCCGCCGCGGGCGCCGCCGACGGGGTCGGGTCGAACGGCACCCAGCCGAGCTGGGGGAAGTAGACCTCGACCCAGGAGTGCGCATCGAGGTCACGCACACGGTACTCCCCCGTCTCGTTGTTGCGCGTCCCGGGGGCGAAGCCTGCCGCGACGCGAGTGGGGATCCCGTTCATGCGCAGCATCAACGCCATCGCCCCCGAGAACTGCTGGCAGTAGCCGACCCGGTCCTCGAGCAGAAATGCGGCGAGCGGGTCCCGCCGGCGCGGCGGGCTCTCGCTGTAGCTGAAGCGATCGCTCTTCAGGTAGCGCTCGATCCGGCGTGCCACGACGTACGGGCTCGCCCCGTCGCGGGCGAAGCGCCGCGCGCGGCGCAACACGCGACGGTAGGGCGAGGCCATCACCCGCGCCCGTCCGCGCCGCGCGCGCCGCCGGTCGGCTCGCGCCTCGGCCCGCTCGGCCGACGTCCTCGGCCGTCGCGTGGAAAGCAGCCCCGGGTCGACGAGCTGGGAGGCCGCGATCACGGGCGGGCCCGTCCTGAGCGCGTCGAGCTTGGGCTCGGTCGGGACCTCGAGCCGGGTATACCAGTCGAAGGCGCGCTCGTAGGTCGTCGGGGCGGCGCGCAGCTCGCGGGGGCTCGGCTCGGGCACGTACGCACGCAAGCCGTAGGAGTCGCCTGGGGCGAGCGGCTCCTCGAGCGTCCACGTGGGCCCATCGCCACTGACGAAGGTGCCGGCATCGGCGAACACGCGGTAGGTGGTCCCCGCGCCGACCAGCCGATTCGAGCGCAGCGAGCGGACGGTGACGCCGATGCTCTCGTCCCAGCGGGCGAAGGAGCGGTTGTCGGGGCGCGTCAACACCCGCGTGGGAGGGCGCCGGCCGGAGTGCAGCCAGCGGGTGCCGTCGAAGCGGTCGAGCGACTCGACCTTCCAGTAGTGAGGCTCGCTCGACTTGACCCACAACAGCGTGTCGCCCTTGCGCGGCCAGTCGATCGGCCCGTAGCCGTGGCTCCAGTCGAACGTGGCGCCCGCCGGCGGCTGGCCGAACCAGGGCCAGCTCTCGTAGTCGACCCATGCCCCGCGGCCCTCGGCCGCGGCGGCGACGGGGACGGCGAGCACGGCGGCGGCGAGCACGGCGGCGATCGCGGGACGCGACGCCGCCCATCCGAGCCGCGGCAGCCACAGCCAGGCCGCGACCAGCAGGAACAGGATCACCCCGCGCTGGAGCTCCAGCGAGAACGAGTACTCGGTCGCGGGGATCGCGAACAGCGCGACGAGCAGCGCGAGCGCGCCGGCGCGCAGGGCCCCGGCGGTGCGCCTCCCGGCCGGCCAGAAGGCGAGCGCGGCGGCGAGCACGGCGAACAGCGGGATGCCGAGCAGGATCGTCATCCGCACCCATCCCTGCCCGCCCGCGTAGGGCCAGCCGACCGTGCGGACCGCGGCGAGCCCTCGCTCGAGGCCCTCGGTCACGTCGCCATAGCGGCTCGGGCGCAGGTAGCTCGTGGGCAGGCCGATCGCGACGAGCGCCCCGGCGGAGACGACGAGCACGACGGCGAGCCGCAGCGCGAGGGCGGCGGCGCGCCGCCTGAGCGCGAGCGGTCCGGTGAGCGCGAGCGCCGCGCCGCCCGCCGTCGTCACGAGCACGAGCACCAGGACACCCCTGCGAGGAGGGTCGATCACGAGCTCCGCCCAGTGGAGCGAGGCGACCCAACACAAGGCGGCGAAGGCGGCGAGCCGCGCGGGCAGCCGTTGGGTGGCGCTCACGCGGCTGCCTTGGCTGGGCCCGGGCCAATCCGGCGCATGCGACAGCCCGCCACCGAGGACCCGCCGGCAGCGGACGCCGCTGCAGGAGCGACCAGGTAGCGAGAGCCGGCGCCCGAGCGCCTGAGCGCCGATGGCGCGAGCCCGGAGCGCCTCGGGCTGACCCAGAAGATCGCTCCGCCCCGCTCTAGCCGGCTCGCGGCGGGCGCCTCGTCGCCTGACTCGACGAGCGCCAGTCGCACGTGCAGCGCGGGCCAGGCACGCAGGTCGCGTGCGACCTCGATCGGGCGGCGCTCGCCAGGCAGCAGCAGCCCACACCCCTCCCTCTGCGCCAGCTGGTAGCAGAGCGAGGCCGCAGCGCGGACGGCGGCGTCGAGGTCCTCTTCGCTAGCCGCCCCGCGCGGGTCGAGCACCACCAACGGGCGTGCGTCGGCCTCGGCCACGAGCCGGCGCTCCATCATCACCCCGGTACGGGCGAGGGTCGGCCAGTGGATGCGCGACGCCGGCGTGCCCTCTCGGTACGGGCGTAACGAATCGATCTCGAGCTCCGCGGCGACGCCCTCGCGCCCGAGTCCGGCGCCGGCGTCACCGAGGCTGCCCGCGCCGACGGCTCGCACGGGCTCGATCCGCGGCAGCACCAGCACCTCACCGGGCGATGAGCTGAGCTCCCGCCTGGCCAGGCCCAGCGGGTCGTGGATGCTCAGGCGACAGGGCTCGAGCGTGCGACGCCCGCGCCGCGAGAACCTCACGGTGACCCGCACGCGCCGCGAGCGCCGTCCCGCGACGCCGAGCGACTCGGCGATCAGAGGCTCGACCAGTGCGCCCCCCGGCGCGGGCAGCAGGCCCGCCCGCATCTCGACCCGCAGCGGGTACGGCTCGTCCTCGACGACGGTGGAGGGTCCAAGCGTGCGCACGACCGAGGCGCCGTGCGCGGCGAGCCCGACCCACGCCGCCGCGACGAGGCCGAGCCCGAGCAGCGCGACCCCGGGCACGTACAGCGAGGCGGTGTCGAACACCGCCGCCACGAGCCAGATGACGAGGCCGAGCAGTGCGGTGGCGAGCGCCGGCGCAGCCGCCCCGCCCTGATCGCTCATCAGAGCGCGGGCACGCGCTCGATCGCCTCTCCGACGACGTCCGTGCCCTGCCGGTCGGCGGCCTCGGGGGAGAGCAGCAGGCGGTGCCTGAGCACCGAGGGGGCGAGCGCCTGCACGTCGTCTGGGAGCGCGTGGTCGCGCCCGTCGAGCGCGGCCGCGGCCTTGGCCGCCTTGAGCAGCATCAATCCGGCGCGCGGGCTTGCGCCCAGAGCTATGCGGGTATCCGAGCGCGTCTGCTCGAGGATCGCGACCACGTAGCGGCGCAACGACTCGCTTGCGTGGACGGCGCTCGCGGCCGCCTGCGCGGCCAGGATCTCGGCGACATCGGTCACGGCCTCGAGGTCGAGCACACGGTCATGCTCGGCGTGCTCGCCCAGCATCGCGGCCTCGTCGCTCGCCGACGGGTAGCCGAGCGCCACGCGCACCATGAAGCGGTCGAGCTGCGCCTCGGGCAGCGGATAGGTGCCCTCGTACTCGACCGGGTTCTGCGTCGCGACGACCAGGAACGGCCGCGCGAGCTCGTGCGAGTGCACGTCGACGGTCACCCGCCGCTCCTGCATGCACTCGAGCAGGCCCGACTGCGTCTTCGGAGAGGCGCGGTTGATCTCGTCGACGAGGACGACGTTCGCGAACACCGGCCCGGGCCGGAACTCGAAGCGGTTCTCGCGCTGGTTGAAGACGTTGGTCCCGACGATGTCCCCGGGGAGCAGGTCGGGGGTGCACTGGACGCGCGCGTACTCGGCGTCGATCGAGCGGGCGAGCGCGCGCGCGAGCGCGGTCTTGCCGACGCCCGGATTGTCCTCGATCAGCAAGTGCCCGTCGGCCACCAGGGTCACGAGCGCATCGCGCAAGACCGTGCGCGGCACCTTCACCGCGCGCTCGACGTTCGCGGCCATGCGTCCTCCGAGCGCCGCGACGGCGGCGGGATCTAGCTCCGGCACCGTGGCCATGTCCTAGGACTGCCCCCCGACGGTCGTCGAGTAACGCTCGGCGGCGATCCTTGCCTCGCCGCTGACCATGCGCCCCAACTATAGAGCCGGCCGGTCGCCGCCCGTAAACGGTCGGTAAAGGTACGGTCCCGAAGCGTGGCCGCCGCGGAGTGGGACCTGGGAGCAGAGATCGACCGGCTTTACGGCTTGCCTCCCGAGGCCTTCGTGGACGGACGCGAGGCGCTCGCGCGGCGGCTGCGTGCCGAGCGCCGCCGCGACGAGGCGAAGGAGGTCCACGCTCTGCGCAAGCCATCCCGGGCCGCGTGGGCGATCAACCACGTCGCGCGGGAAGAGCCTCAGCTCGCGGCCGAGGCCGTGGCCGCAGGTGACGCCCTGCGCGAGGCGCAGCTGGCCCTCGCCGGCAGTGGCGGCCCCGACGCGCTGCGAGCCGCGGCGAGCGCGCAACGAGCCGCCGTCGATCGCTTCAGCCAAGCCGCGCGTGAGACCCTTGCCGGGGCAGGCCTCTCAGGCGAAGACCTGCTCGGGCGCATCGGCGAGACGCTGCTCGCCGCCGCCACCGATCCAGACCTGGCCGAGCGCGTCGGCGCCGGCCGCGTCGTCAAGGAGCAGGCGCCGGTCGGGTTCGGTGCGCTGGCCGCCGGACCGGGACCGCTCGTGCCGGCGACCCCGAAACGAGGCAAGTCCGCGGCGCGATCCAAGGACCGACCCGACGCGCGCGCGGCCAGGGCGGCCGATGAGGAGACGCGCCGTCGCACCGAGGCGGCGAGGGAAGAGGAAGAGCACCGCCGGGCCGAGTCGCAGGCACGGGTGCGCGACGCCCGTGCCGGCGAGGCGCGCGCACACGAGCAGGCGGCGCAGCTCGAGGCGGCCCTCGACAAGGCCCGAGGTCGCGGGGCCAAGGCGCGCGATGCCCTCGACCGCGCCCAGCGGAAGGTCGACGAAGCGGAAAGGGAAGCGGCGGATCTCGAGGGCGCGCTGGGGGACGCGCAGGGCGAGGCGGCCCGAGCGTCCGCGCTCCTACACGAGCTCGAGGCTGAGGCGGCGGAGTGATCGGCGAGCGATAAGGCTCAGGCCTGCGTTGGCTCCTCTGAGCGGATCAGCTCGCGCACCGCGGCCTCGGGGTTCGTGGCACGCATCAGCGTCTCGCCGACGAGCACGGCATCGACGCCGATGTGCTCGAGCTCCTCCACCTGCTCGCGCAGCGCGATGCCCGATTCGGACACAACCGTCTTGCCCGCCGGCACGTCGGTGAGCAGGTCGAAGGTGATGGAGACGTCGACCGAGAAGTCCTCGAGGTTGCGGTTGTTGATGCCGATCACGTCGCCGTCGAGCTCGAGCGCGACGTCGAGCTCGTCCTCGGAGTGGACCTCGACGAGGGCGTCCAGGTCGAGCGCGCGGGCGTGCTCGCGGAGCTCGCGAAGCTCCGCCGTCGGCAGCGTGCCGGCGATCAGCAGCACGGCGTCGGCGCCCGCCGCCTTGGCTTCGTAGAGCTGGTAGGGGTCGAGCGTGAAGTCCTTGCGCAGGATCGGCAGGTCGCTCGCGGCGCGCGCCTCGACGAGATCCTCGAGGCGGCCTCCGAAGTGATCCTCCTCGGTCAGGATCGAGAGCGCCGCCGCCCCGCCGCGCTCGTAGGCGAGCACGATCTCGGTCACGCTCGCGCCCTCGCGGATCGCGCCCGCCGAGGGGGAGCGGCGCTTGTGCTCGGCGATCAGCGAGATGCCGGGGCGCGAGAGCGCCTCGCGGAACGGGCGCCCCTCGCCGCGCGAGCGCGCCTCGCGCTCGAGCGTCGCGATCGGCCGGCCTCGCTTGCGGTCCTCGAGGCGCTCGCGCGTGGCCTTGAGCAGATGGTCGAGACGGCTCATGCCGGGGTCGGCGCCAGTGCCCGCGTGCGCTCGACGTATGCGTCGAGCACCCGCTCTGCGGCGCCCGAGTCGAGCGCCGCCTCGGCCGCGCGCGCGGCGTCCGTGAGCGTGGCGGCCGCGCCGGCGACGTAGATCGCCCCCGCGGCGTTCATCACCGTGAGCGAGCGCGCCGGCCCCCCGCCGCCGCCCAGCACGCGGCGCAACACCTCGGCGTTCTCGACCGGGGCTCCGGCGGGTACTGCGCCGAGCGGCACGGGCTCGATGTCGAGCTGCTCGGGGGACAGCCTGTAGGACTCGGTGGTCCCCTCCCTCACCTCGACCACCCGGGTCGCCCCGGAGGCTGAGATCTCG
>Ga0136617_10006661_pt1 | contig 10302 bp, 8 predicted proteins | sample AntDrymUQ3222106_2_FD_129672 | JGI IMG/M metagenome (GOLD analysis project Ga0136617, IMG submission 129672) | Polar desert sand microbial communities from Dry Valleys, Antarctica - metaG UQ322 (21.06) | ecosystem: Environmental > Terrestrial > Soil > Desert | place: Antarctica: Dry Valley... | reverse complement strand
GCTGCCCAGGTCGGCGCGCGGCGGTGATCCGTCGCGCACCGGCGCGTCGGGTGCCGGCGCGTCGGGTGGCGGCGCATCGGATGCTGGCGGTCGGCTTGGTGGCCGCCGCGCTTGCGGGTTGCGGAACCGCCGGCACCGGGCAAGGCGTCGCCGGCATCACACCCCGTAACGGTCGCTCGGGGCTGAGCCTGTCGGGCACGGTGGACGGACGCCAGATCGCGATCAACGACGGTGCGCCGCGGATGCGGGTCGACGACTGCGATCCGAACCAGGGGCCCGACACCGACCTGTGCTTCTTCTCCCGCGACATCGACGGCGGCTTCTTCGGCCTGATCGTGGAAAACCCCGACGCGCTAGCCGCTGGACAGGCGCTGCCCGTGGCCGCCGAGCCGTGCGCCCCACAGGCCTGCGACGAGCTCAGCGAGGTCGCGGTGGTCGAGGTGCAGCTGGGCGTCGGCACCCCACGGGTCCGCGCCGAAGGCGGGCAGCTGCGGATGACCACGGTCGAGCCCCGCCGCCGCTATGCGGGCTCGCTCACCTTGGAGCTGCCCAACGGCCGCCTGGCGGGCACCTTCGACGTGGTGCCGCGACCCAGGGAGTAACCTGCTGCGCCGCCCGGCCCGTCCTGCGACCAGCGTTAGGAGCCGCGATGCCGATTCGCGTCGTCCTGGCCGAGGACAGCTACATCGTCCGGGAGGGTGTTCGGCTGCTGTTCTCCACGGAGCCGGAGTTGGAGCTGGTGGCGGTCTGTGAAGACCTCGACTCGCTGATGGCCGCCGTCGAAGCGCACCGCCCCGACGTGGTGCTCACCGACATCCGCATGCCTCCGAGCGGGACCGACGAGGGGATCCAGGCCGCCAGGCGCCTGCGCACCACCAGCCCGGAGACCGGTGTGGTCGTTCTCAGCCAGTACGTGGACCCTTCCTATGCCCTGGCACTGTTCGGAGACGGCTCCGAGCGCCGCGCCTACCTGTTGAAGGAGCGCGTCGGCAACGTCGAACAGCTGCTCGCCGCGGTGCGCGAGGTCGCGGCCGGCGGGTCGGTGATCGACCCGAAGGTCGTCGAGGCGCTGGTCGCCGCCCGCTCCGCCTCGGCCAGCTCGCGCCTTGATCAGCTGACCCCGAGGGAGCGCGAAGTGCTCAGCGAGATGGCGCAGGGCAAGAACAACGCGGCGATCGCTGGGGCGCTGTTCCTGACCGAGCGCGCCGTGGAGAAGCACACGAACTCGATCTTTTCCAAGCTGGGGCTGTCCGAGGAGCGCAACACCAACCGGCGGGTCCGCGCGGTGCTGCTGTACCTCGCTGAGCAGGCATGACCGAGCGCGAGCCGGGTGCGCTACCGCCTCCGGCTACCTGAGCGCGAAGTGGTGCCACCACACCCCCAAGTCGCCTGCTGGCCTGTCGGCGGAGACAACGGCAACAGGCCAACATGGAGACATGCAAGAAGCCACAGCCAGCGTCCTCATCGTCGACGACCAGGCCCCGTTCCGGTCGGCGGCGCGGATGGTCGTGCAGCTGAGTGACGGCTTCGAGGTTGTCGGCGAGGCCGAGACCGGCGAGTCCGCGGTTCAGCTGGCCGCCGAGCTGGCTCCAGACCTGGTGCTGATGGACGTCAACCTGCCTGGCATCGACGGGCTGGAGGCGACGCGTCAGATTCTGGCGGCGTCGGTACGGCGGCCGGTGATCGTCGTGCTGTCGACCTACGAAGCCGACGAGTACGCCCCCCGCGCCGCGGGCGCGGGCGCGGCGGCATTCATCCCCAAGTCCGAGTTCGACCCGGACAGTCTCGAAGAGGCGTGGCGGACGGCGAAAGCGGCGGCGGGCGCCTGATGACGCGCAGTCGTCGCGGGCCGGCGTTCTACAGCTGATCGGCGGCAATGGGCAGCCGGCCGTGGACGGTGGTGCCGTTGCCGGGTGACGATCGCACCGACACCGTCCCGCCGAGCGCGTCGACCCGGTCGGTCATGTTGGTCAGGCCCGCGCCCATCGGTGTCGATTCCGGATCGAACCCGTCGCCGTCGTCGCTGACGGTGAACGACAGATCGGTGCCGGAGGCCTCGAGGCGGATGCGGACCGCGGTGGCGTTGGCGTACTTGGCGATGTTCTGCAGCGCCTCCAGGCAGCAGAAGTACACGGCGGCCTCGACGTCCTGACCGTAGCGGCCGATCCGCTCGGCATCGACAGTCACGGGCAGGACCGCCTTTCGCGCCTGGGCCACGAGGGCGGCGGGCAGGCCCTCTGCCGCCAGCAGCGGCGGGTAGATTCCCCTGGCCAGGTCGCGCAAGGTGTCGATGGCGTCGTCGGTGTCGGCACCAAGCTGGCGCAGCAGGTCGTCGATGGGCTTGCCCTTGGCGATCATGCGCTCGGCCAGACCCAGCCGGACCTTGAGGGCGACGAGCTGCTGCTGGGCCCCGTCGTGCAGGTTGCGCTCCAGACGACGGCGCGCCTCGTCCTGGGCGGCGACCATCCGCTGTCGCGACGCGCGTAGCTCCTCGACCCGGTCGAGCAGCTCGGCGGTCAGCCGGACGTTGCGCAGCACCAGACCGGCATGGCCGGCGAGGTCGGCCAGGAGCTTGGACTCGACCGGGTTGAGCGTCTCCGAGCCGGGCTTGGTCACCGTCAACGCGCCCAGCAGCTCGCCTTGGTGGCGTACCGGCGCGCAGCCGGTCACGGGCCCCAGCGGCGGGAGCTCCTGGCCCGCCAACGGGCGGGCCTCCGGGGGCTCGCCGTCCTCAGGCCACGACGCGGCCGGACGCAGCTCACCGGCCAGGACGAGCCATACATCGGCCCGGCGAGCGCCGGTGCCCTCGGCCAGAAGCCGCGCCATGCGTGCCAGCCGCTCCTCGGTGACCAGCTCGTCGGCCATCCGCTCGGACAGCGACGCCAGCACCTCGTAGGGCGTGGCCCTCCGGCCGTAGACCAGACGGTTTGCCACGCTCTGCACCCGGGCGCGTACCGGCTCGAAGGCGACCGCGACCAGCCCGGTGGCGATGATCGACAACCAGACGTTGTTGCCCTGCGTTCCGATCGCCCGACCCACGACGACGACGACGCCGACGTAGACGACGGTGACGAACCCTGCCAGCGCGCCGTACACCAGCGCGCGGTTGAGGATCCGTTCGATGTTCCACAGCCGGAAGCGCAGGAGGCCGATGAACAACGCGACCGGGATGACGCCGAACACGGGTTGGAACACCCGGAACAGCGCCACCGGGATGACCTCGATCGACCGGCCCTGGAAGTCGGCGAACGCCGAGGAGTTGATGCCCCGGGTGAGCACGAACAGCCCGATCACCAGCGCGGGGACCAGCGCCCAGAACAGCAACCGGGACTGTTGGCGTTCCGTGCCGCCGGTGGCGCGCCGGAAGCGGTAGGCCTGCGCCGCCACCCCGACGGCCGGGGTGAGCAGTCCGAAGACCATGATGAGGGCCGCGGTTCGCGAGGTGTCGCGGATGTTCAGGGCGAGCGCCATCACCACGGCGATGGTCGGCACGTACAGCAGCGCGAGGACGGGCGGCGACCAGCGGGGCACCAGCCGTCCGTCGGGGAACAGCAGCAGGGCGAGCACGTACGAGCTGGCGGCAACGAGCTGGAAGACGCCGTGCGCCCATGCGTCCAGCGCTGTCGGCGGCGCCAGCGCCTCGTAGACCCCGTAGGCCTGAAGGTTGAATACCGCGGCGGTACCGGTCATCCCGACGACGAGCAGCCGCGCCGCGAGGTCACGCGGGCGCAGCCACAGCAGCAGCCCGGCCAGGGCCAGGTTGAACACACTGAAGGCGTAGTCGACGACCGCCAACGGCACGGTGCGGTGAGCCGCGTCGCCCATGGCCTCTCCGACCCGGCCGAGCAGCGTTGACCGCAGCCCCCACAGGTGGAAGGTCTCGTGCAGACCCCCCGACGTCCCTGCCACCGCCGCGGCGAGTCCCGCCACCAGCACCACGACGGCGTACCCCGCGTAGACGGCGAACGCCAACACGAACAGCCAGTCGCCCACCCTCAGTCGGGCAGCTCGGGGCCGGCTGCGCCCCTCCGCCGCGGGAACCGCTGCCGTCGCCTCCGGCGGCGCGGGGGCGACGGTCGGCGGGGCCTTCACCTAGCTGACCTCGACGGTGCCAACCATTTGGGGGTGGATGAGGCAGGCGTACGGATAGCTGCCCGGCTCGTCGAACCTCAGCCGGTACTTGGACCCGCTTTCCAACAGGCCCGACGACGTGAACGCGCCCTTCTCGAAGGTGCCCGCGTCGATGACCGACGGCTTGGGTGGTCCCGACTGCCCGCTGCCCCTGGGAGGTTTGGGCGGTTCCGGACTGTTGACCGGCTGGGTCGCGTCCTTGCTGAACACCACCGTGCCGTCGTCCTCGATCACGACCTGGGCGAAGTAGTCGGGCACCTCGAAGCTGACCGAGTGATATCCGACGACGGTCCACTCCACCGGCTCACCAGCCTTGACCTCGACGATCTCGGGCACGAACTCGTTCAGCGAGGTGTGCGAGCCGGGGTCCTCAACGCCCCAGCCCGCCAGCGGCGGCGTGACCGTCTGACCGTAGATCTTGGCCTTGCCTGTCCGTGGTGCCTTTTCGTAGGCGTCGACCAGCGGTGTGGCGGCCTCCTCGATCTCACGCAGGGCCTGGCGCGACACCTCGTCTTGTGACGGGATCGGCTCGTCGTCGTCGACAACGGTGATCGTGCCCGCCTGGAACGGCCCGTGCACGTTGCAGTAGTAGTTGTAGACCCCCGGCTCGATGTCGTCGGCCAGCTCGACGGTGAACTCGTTGCCCTGCGGCCCCTCGTAGGGGATGAAGCCGCTGTTGTAGTAGGACTGGCGTCCGCTGAAGGCCGGCTGCTCCTGGTCGGCGTCGGCGCAGGGCTTGTCCGCCTTCTTCGGCGGTGCCCCGGTGTCGAGGAAGCACGGTTGGGCGCCGTTCTGATTGACGGTAAGCACGTCCCCCTCGCCCTCGCCCAGCGTCCAGGGCAGGGGAGCCATCGCCTCGTCGAACTTCTGGAGCACCTTCTTCGGAGGCTCCTCGGCGCTGTCGCCGTACTTCTCGATGAGCGGCAGGACCACCGACATCGCTTCGTCGACCAGCGTCCCCATCGTCACGCTGTGCGGCTCGCCGGTCCACTCCTGGCGGAACAGCACCGAGTCACCGGGGCGGACCGTCACCTCGCGCGGGAAGTATAGCAGGAAGGAGCTGGCGACCTCGTCGTGGACGTAGTCGACAAGCACCTCGCGGCTCTGCGGCCCCGAGGCGTCCCCGGCGCAGGCGGCCAGCGCCGCGGCCGCGACGGTCGCGAGCAAGCACCACAGCAGACGTCGTCGCATGGTCATCCCCCTGTGGCCGCCAGCGGCCGGTTCACCGGCACGACGAGGTACGCCGCGACCGGACTCTGGCGCCCCTTGACCAGGCGCGGCTCCAATGCTTGCGCGGGCACCACCACCGTCAGTGCCCGGTACGTCGGCTCGCTGACCACGGTCTGGCCCGGCTCCGCCCATTGCTGGATGCGCTGCGACAGGTTGACGGTGTCGCCGACCAAGGAGTACTCCAGGCGCTCTTCGGAGCCGAGAAGTGCGGCGGCGACTTCCCCGGTGGACAGTCCGATGCCAAGGTCGAACGGCTCGAGCTGGTCAGCGGTCCAGCGATGGTTCACCCGGTCCTGCGCGGAGTGCATGGCTTCGGCCGCGGCAACGGCATGGTCCGCGTGCTGCTGCTGCGCGACGGGAGCGCCGAACACACCCATGACGGCGTCACCGACGAACTGCATCACCGTTCCGCCTTCGGCCAGGATCGCCCGGTTCATCTCCGCGCGGTGTTCACCGAGCTGCCGCGCGAGCAGGCTCGGCGACGTGCGCTCGGCGATCGTCGAGTATCCGCGGATGTCCGACATCAACACGGTGACCTGCAGCGTCTCGGTCTCCCCGATCCGCCGGCCTTCGGCGCGCAGCTTCTCAGCGATCCCGCCCGGAAGCAGGCGGCTGAGGCTCTCGCCCTGCTCCTCGCGCTGGACGATCGCCTGGTGCAGCATCTTGAGCCGCTCGAGGCATCCAGTTGTACCGCTGCTCAGGCCCTGCGCCAGCGTCAAGAAGAGCCGCTCGATGGAGTCGGCGACGTCCGCGGCCGTGGTCTGTCGTACCACGGCGATCGCCTTGATCGGCTTGCCCTCGGCCACCAGGCGCAGCAGATCCTCGTCGGCCGGCGCCAGCGCGAGGTTGTCCTCGGTGGTGACGGGACGCACCAGCGCCTCGACGATCTTGGGGTCGAGCATCGACCCGCCGGTTGCCACCTCCCGGATGGCCCGCGCCAGCTGGTCGCCCTCGGCCACCCGGTCCTTGAGCAGGTAGGCGTAGCCCGCCGCACCCTCGGACAGCAGCGAGATGGCGTACTCGGGATCGTCGTACTGCGACAGGATCACGACTCCCGTGCCGGGGTGGCGCTTGCGCAGCTCCTTGGCGGCTTCGATGCCTTCGCGCTGGAACGTCGGCGGCATGCGGATGTCGGTGACGAGCACCTGGGGGGCGGCGCGCTCGGCAGCCTCCACCAACCCGTCGTAGTCCGCGGCGACGCCGACGACTTCGATGTCGTCCTCCAGCGACAGCAGGGCGCGCACGCCCTCACGGACGATGAGGTTGTCGTCCGCCAGGAAAACGCTTATCGATAACTGTGGCATCGCCGCTGCCCCTGCCCGTCGCCGCCCGTCCCAGATCTGGGCCCGCACCATCCATGATCGCCGATGCCTGGCCCTGAGGCCAGGGTGCATTCCCCCCGCTTCGAAGTGGTGCCACCTCCCCGCTCGCGCTTCTACAGCGCCAGCGGTCGCGCCCGTCCTTGAGAACAATATCGCATCTCCTCGTGGAGCGAAGCGGTAGGACACAAGACCATGTCCTCATGTAGCGAAGCGGTAGGACACAGGACCATGTCCTGGTGGAGCGAAGCTCGGGATGGTTAGGGCGCACACGAACTCGGCGGGAGCGACCGCCCGCCTATCACGACCCGGACGCTAACCGCGCAGAGCTGGCACCGCCGCACCCAGGGCCTCGATGTCGGTTCTGCGGCGTGACGCCAGCGACATGGCCACCGCCACCGCCGCCGAGGCGATCAGCGCGCCCGCGAACGGCGGCAGGCCGGGCACCCCTCCAGGAAACGTCACCGAGGCGAACCCCGCGTCGGTCAGCGCGGCGGCGGCGCCCGCGCCGATCAGGCCGGCGGCCGCGCCGACCAGCGCGGCGGTGCTGGTGGCCCGCGACCACAGCGACAGCAAGGCCGGCACCACCGTCGCGGCGCAGAGCAGATCGGCGATGAGGAACAGCTGCAGCACCGAGTAGCCCCGCACCGCCACGACCACCGCGGGCACCATCAGCGCGACGGTGACCATCCGCGCCTGCGGCAGCGTCGTCGATGGTCGCTCGGCGGTGACGAGCGAGGCGAGCCCGCTTTCAAGCGTGTCAACCGACGACGCCACCAGGGAGATCGCCAGGACCAGCACGACGACGCCAAGCCAGGTCGGGCCGCCGCCCAGCAGCGCGAAGAACGGCACCGGCGGGCTACCCAGCACCACGCCGCGAGCGGCGGCGGCGATCCCCAGGTATCCGAGCACGGCCACGATCGGCACCGTCGTCACCACGCCCAGCACCACTCCACGACCCAGCGTGCGGTCGTTGCGGGCGGCCCAGACCCGTTGCCAGTAGCCCTGGTGGAACATGTTGGCCGCCGTCACGGCGATGACCAGGGTGACCGCGACGGGCCAGCCGTTGGGACGAGAGGCCGTGCCGGCAGCGGCGACGGGCTGCACGTCAGGGGCAAGGGCCAGCATCGCGACACAGCACAAGGCCAGCAGGCCGAGCAGGATCCACGCCTGGAAGCGATCAGTGCGAAGGGACGCCCGCAGCCCTCCGTAGGCGGTGTAGGCCAGGGTCGCCACCGCAACGGCCACGACGACGATCCTCGGGTCGCTGCCCGACAGCAACCCCATCACGGCGCCGATCGCCGTCAGCTCGGCCATCACAAAGAACAGCATGTACAGGATGGACACGCTGACCACGTAGGCGTGGAAAGCCCGGCCGAAGCGCAGGCGCAGGAACTCCGCGAAGCTGTGGCCGGTGGGCACCACGCGCCGGACCCTCGGGCCGATCAGGCCGAACACCGCCAGTGGAGCGGCCGAACCGACCGCGTAGCCGCCGACGGCCACGGCACCGACGGTCGCACCGACCTCAGGCGGGGCGAACAGCACCCACGCGCCCATCCCGGCGGCCATGAACGACAGCCCCAAGGTCAGCGCGTTCTGACTGTTGCGAGCGACGATGTAGTCCTCGACGTCGGCACCCCGTCGATGTGCGCGCACACCCACGACGACGAAGACCACGAGGGTGATGCCGATGACGAGCAGGCTGGAACCACCGCTGACCATGACGCGCTCCCTCCGCCGGTCTCAACCGGATCAGGTTCATGGGGTCTGCGGCCTGGTGCCGCACTCTCAGCCCGTGGAGGCTCCCCCGGCGTGTGTAGGCGAACGATCCTACGCCGCGACCGCCGTGCTTCCTATCCCGGCCCGCCCAGGGTGCGCCGGAGGCGGTCGCGCAGGCCGGGTCGCGGCGGCGGTTCGGGTGCGCGCAGATCGCCAGCCTGCGCCGCCGGCCCCTGGGCGGAGTCGGGCAGCTCGTCGGGCGGGCTGACCACCAGCTGCAGGATCAGCGGGTCGGCGCCGTCGTTGCGTACGCCGTGGGGGATGCCGGCGGGAACGACCACCGCCTGCAGCGGATCCAGGGTCACCTCGGCCTCGTCGGTGACGACCCAGGCACGCCCGCCGAGCACCGTGTAGATCGCGTCGGCGCCGGCCAGGGTGCGCGCGTCGATCTGCTGTGCGGGCTCCAGACAGACCACGTCCACGGCCACGACGTCCGTGGTGAACACGCGCCGTCCGACCGCTTCGGCGAGGTCGAAGTCGACGTAGTCGCGCAGGTCGACGGCGACGGGCTCGAACGGCTCCATTTTGGGTGTCCTACCGCTTCGCTGCATGAGGACTGTCAAGGTGTCCTACCGCTTCGCTGCCCCAGGACAGGTTCGCGGCAGCGTAGCGAGGCGTCGCGGCCGGGGGCGAGCCGTGCCGCGAGGCTAAACTCGCCGGCCGACCCGAGATCAGGAGTGCCCATGCCCGAGTTGTCGTTCGCCCAGGAGGACCCCACCGAGGTGGCCGCCGACGTCCTGGCCGTCTTTGCCACGGGCGACGATCACAGCGCCCTCCCCGGGCGCGACGCCGCCGCGGTGGGCACGGCGTTGGGGATCGACCTGACCGAGGAGCTGGCCGGCATCGGGTATGAGGGTGAGCTGGGCAAGGTGGCGCGCATCCCCACCCGCGGCTCGGCCCAGGCGCCGCTGCTGCTCGTCGTAGGGCTCGGCAAGGCCGAGGACGTGACCCCCGAGACGCTGCGCCGGGCGGCTGGCGCAGCCGCTCGCAACGCCACCAAGGACGCCACCTTGGCCATCGTGGTTCCCGGCGACCTGCCCGCCCAGTGCGACGCCGCCACCCGCGGAGAAGCGGTCGCCGAGGGCGCCGGCCTCGGCTCCTACGCCTACACGACCTACCGGTCCAAGCCCACCGACGTCCCCTCCTTGGACAAGATCACCTTGCTGGCCGGCGAGGGCCTGGACGCCGACGACGTCACCGCCGGCATGCGGCTCGGTGAGGTGCTGGTGCGGGCCACCTGCCTCACGCGTGACCTGGTCAACACCCCGCCGATGGACAAGCGGCCACCGGCGCTCGCCGATCGGGTCGCCGCCCTCGCTGGCGAGGTCGGCCTGTCGGTCAAGATCCACGACGAGGCGGCGCTGGCCGAAGGGGGCTTCGGCGGCATCCTCGGCGTCGGCCAGGGTTCCAGCGAGCCGCCTCGCCTGGTCGAGCTGACCTACGAGCCAACGACCGCGTCGGTCGACGGCCATGTCGTCCTGGTGGGCAAGGGCATCACCTTCGACTCCGGCGGGCTGTCGCTGAAGCCGTCGACGTCGATGAACACCATGAAGTCGGACATGAGCGGAGCGGCGGCGGTGTTCGGTGCGATGTCGGCACTCGGCGAGCTGGGCGTCACGGTCAAGGTCACCGGTCTGCTGGCACTGGCGGAGAACATGCCCTCCGGGGAGGCGATCCGCGTCTCCGACGTGCTGACCCACCGAGGCGGCAAGACCGTGGAGGTGATGAACACGGACGCCGAGGGCCGGTTGGTCCTGGCCGACGCCCTGGCCTACGGCGCGGAGTCCGGCCCGGACGCGATGATCGACATCGCGACCCTGACGGGTGCGCAGATCGTTGCGTT
>Ga0136617_10006660_pt1 | contig 10302 bp, 9 predicted proteins | sample AntDrymUQ3222106_2_FD_129672 | JGI IMG/M metagenome (GOLD analysis project Ga0136617, IMG submission 129672) | Polar desert sand microbial communities from Dry Valleys, Antarctica - metaG UQ322 (21.06) | ecosystem: Environmental > Terrestrial > Soil > Desert | place: Antarctica: Dry Valley... | reverse complement strand
GCGAGGTCGGGCAGGAACGCGGCCGGGTTCTGCTCGGCCAGCGCGCGGTAGGCCGTCACGGCCTCGGTGATGGAGGTGAGCGCGCCGGCCCGGTCCCCGGTGTCGGACTGCCGCAACGACAGGGTGTTCCATCCGTCGGCGGCCCGGTTGAGAGCGTCGCTGTCGTGCTCGTCGGAGTCGAGTGCGGGTCGGGACCGCTGGGCGGCGATGAGGGCGAGGTTGCGCAGGGCGCCATGGCCCAGCGGGATGTCGTGGGCCAGATGGTGCAGCGGGAGCGGGGTGTCGTCGTGGCGGGCGAGCTCTTCGAGGGGGCCGACGAAGGGCCCGCCCTGTGTCCATACGGTGCCCAGCGCCGCGGGCCATAGTTCTGGGTGGCGGCGCAGCGCGGCGGTGGCCAGGGCGGCGGCGGTGGCCGGGCTCTGGTCGGCGGCGCGGGTGAGGTTGTCCACCAGCTGCAGCGCCGTCCGCCCGTCGTCGGGGCGGTCATGTCCCCCGCCGGTGGTGACGAGGTCGACGCATCGGTCGAAGTCGTCGCCGGGCAGCAGGTCGGTGACGATGAGGTGGTCGGCCAGCGGGTCGGGCCGCAGTGCGAGCACCTGCTCGGTGGGGTCGGTGAGGAACCGGGCGAGCATGCCGGTGATCTCCCCGATGGCCAGGCTGATCAGCTCACCGATCTGCACCGCTTTCAGCGCGTCGGGCAGTAGCTGCGGTGGCGGGGAGAGCAGGCTCACCACAGCGGCCGCCCGGCGCAGGGCTGGAAGGTCGGCTCCGCGGCCGAACCGGGAGTGCAGGTGGGCGTTCCAGTTGATGAGCTCGCGCCCGATGATCTCCTCGTAGAGCCCCGCCCGGTCAGCTGGCAGCTGGGTGTCGGGGTATCGGGCGGCGAGCCAGCCGAGCATCACCACGTCCAGGGTGGTCCACCGGGTGCTGGCGGCCGGCAGGTCGGGTGGGAGGTCGGGGGCACCAGAGGCGGGGGAGAAGCGTCGGTAGGCCCGCCGGTACACGACCTCCGCGTGGGGGTGCAGGGCCGTGAGCGTGGTGTCCGGGCGGACCTCGCGTTTTACACCCCGCGAGTCGAGTTCGTTGTGCAGGGTGGTGCGCCAGTCGCCGGGCGACCGGGCGGTGAGCAGTACCACGGTGCGGCCGCGGCGCCCGGCGAGCACCGTGAGCGCCTCGGCCAGCGCGGTGTGGTCAGCGGCCTCGACGTAGTCGATGACCAGCAGCACCGGGCCGACGACCCCGGCCAGCCACACCAGCTCGTCGGCGGGGGCGCCCTCGTCGGCGGGGGTGCGGGTGAGGTCCCGGCGCAGGAAGCCGGTGTACCAGCGGTCGGTCTCGGCCAGCCGCGCGGCCAGCTCCGCGGCGAGCCGGGTCTTCCCGGAGCCGCCGACGCCGTGGACCACCATCAGCCGCAGCCGCGACCCACCAGGCACCGAGTCGGGGGCCAGGCACCAGTCGTAGAGGTCGTCGAGGGCCTGCCGTGCCTCGAACGGTACGACCCGGTTCCGGGCCCGCACGCTCTGCAGCGGCCCGAGGTCGGCCAGGGCCAGGGCGGGCGGGTGGTAGGGCGCCTCCAGCGGGTCCCGGCCGGGCCGGCCCGGCATCGGATGCGCCACGGCCGGGTCGTGGGTCAGCCCGACATCGACGCCGTGCTCCCACACCCACCCCGCACCGGTGAGCATCGCGGCTGCCGCGGTGACGGCGTCGTCGAACCCGACGTGTCCACCGTCGCCGGGGGGCCAGCCGTGGGCGGTGCGGGCGACGTCGATGGCGACGAACTCGCCGGGTGCGTCCCAGGAGCTGCGCAGTCCCATCCCCGGCCACGACGGCGCCGTGTCGTGCACGGCCTCGGTCAGCGGGTAGGCAACCGGGTCGTTGAGGTCACCCCGCAGCCACACCACGACGACGGCGTGCGCCGCTGCGCCGGACCTGGACGGCGACAGTGTCACGATCATCGGGTGCAGCCCGGCGTCAAGGCAGCCCCCGGCGAAGGCCACCGCGAGGTCCAGACAGTTCCCCAACCCCGGCCGCAGCAACACCTGGTCGGGTGGGCGGATCTCCTGCTCCCCCGCGGCCGCCGGCTGCTCGTCGCCGTAGCGGACCCCGGCACGGCTGAACGCCTCGAACAGCTGCCGCACCCGCACCTGCGGCGGGGCCCCCGACCGGCCCGGCAACCTCGCCTCCGGCGCCAGCAGCCGGCCCAACACCCCGGTGTGCACGTACCGCGGCAGCTTCTGCGGCTCGGCCCGCCGCCACGGCGGCCACCCGGTCACAGCTCGTCCCCGTCGCTGTCGCTGTCGATGACGGCCAGCGGTGTCGACGCGTACACCGACGTCGCGTACCAGGCGTCCTGCACCTCGACATCGACCTGGTAGGCCCCCACCGGCAACGGCGGCAGCACCGCCCGCCACCCGTACCCGGCCGCCGCCATCGGCACGACCAGCGGCGCCGCCCCACCGGAGACCACCAGGGTGGCCGCGCTGCCCACCACATCGGATGGTCCTTCGTCGCCGTGGTGCAGCTGCGCCCCGACCTCGATCTGCGTGCCGGTCGGTGCGACGTCCTCGATGTCCCAGCCCACCCAGGGCATCGCCGGGCGGTCGGTCCCGCGGACCGGGAGGTCCTCGCCCTGCATCGTGACCAGCCGCTCCAGCATCGCTGCTGTCGACCCCATCGCGCCGTGGCGGTCCGGCACTGCCTGCGCGCGCTCCGGCTCACGCGACAGCTCCGTCGGGATCGCCGAGATCGCCGGGACCGTGCCGTCCCCGGCCCAGCCCACGTTGGGCCGCCACTGCGGATCCACCTTCGCCACCTCGACCCGCCCGTCGCGCACGACCGCCCGGTTCGGGGTCTTGTGGCCCCGCCCGAAGAACACCACGAGCCCCGGCCGCTGCCCACCCGGGATCGCGTCCCAGGCTGTGGCGATGTCGGCGTGCACCTCCGCCGCCCCACCGGCCCGGCCCAGCACTGCCCGGCCGGCGTCCGGGGAGCCGAACGGGCGCACCAGCGTCGGGGACAGCGCCGTCGGCTCGACCGGCTCACCAGCCGCGGGTAGCACTGCCGGGTACTGGGGTAACAGCTCGAAAACCGACGGCCAGCGGCGCAGCTCACGCGTCGCCGCGCCCGATCGGAGCATGCCCGCGCCGGCGCCGTTGAACAGCCAGTCCAACGCCCGCGGCGCCCCCCGGTGCGGGGTGCCCAGGGTGACCAGCGCCCGGCAGTGTCGCCAACCCCCACCGACACCGATCCAGTAACGGGCCACCAGCCCACCCATCGAGTGGGCCACCACGATCACCCGCCGGCCGCTGTCGCCCACCGCCGCTGTCACCGCCCGACCGAGGACGTCGGCGGACACCGCGACCGACCGGCGGAAGTCGTACGGGACCCGCAGCACATCGACCTCGCCGGGCACCGGTTCGCCGTCGCGGTAGTCGAGAACCCGCAGGCGCTCGCCGAAGCTGGTGCGCAGGCGGTGGGTCAGCCCGTCGTAGCCGGGCACCACCAGCCACGGCTTGAACACGGTCAACGTGTCGACCAGCCGGGTCGCGGTCAGCTCACGGTCGATGTCCAACACCGCCGGGTTGACCACCGCATGTGCCAGGGCGCGCAGCGTCACATCCCAGGCCGGCGTGCCGTCGGGCGCGGTGAGCACGCTGCCCCCGATACCGGGCACCACCACGACCAAGTGCCTGAGCACGCCCATGCGCTCCCCCTCGTCGCCGAACCCCGTGCCGTTACCCCGGCCGTCACGCCCGGGTGGCGGCCACGACGTCCGAGCTGATCCGCACGAACAACGTCACCAGCGACAGCAACAACGCCCCGACCAGCCCGAACCGTAGCCACGAAGTGTCGCCCAGCACGTCGGCGAGCACCAGCAGGCTGACCCCGATCCCCGCGACCAGTACCCCGGTGATCACGAACGAGTACACCCGGACCCGCGGCTTGGTCCAGAACAGCACCCCCGCCACCGGGTCGTCCCACCGCACCGGCCGCGGCTGGTTCCGCAGCCGCTGCAGATAGTTCGAGTCCCACACCAGCGCCAACAACAACACCGGCAGCACCTGCGCCATCGTTGCGTAGAAGTCGCGGAACACCCCCACCCCCACCGCCGAAAGGATCGTCAGACCGGACCGCTGACGCCGCGAACACGAACGGCCAGCTTCTCACGGAGGCGCCGGCGGTCGGTGTCCCGGTGGAGGATCGGCTTACGAGACAGGTCGGCGGCAGCCGGGCCGGGCGCAACTCCGGGCCGGACTTCTGGTCGACACCGAGGTTCTTCCACCACGGCAAGATCAGCAACGGCGGGCCAGTTGATCTCGATCCACGAACTGCTGTCCACCCACGCCTGTGGTGCCCGTTCCGGTGTCTGTGAGGTACACCGGTCCCCGCGAAACCGGGCCTGCACGTGTGAGCGTTCTGACTACGGATCAGACGGGTAGGGGGTTCGAATCCATTCGGGCGCACCACGTTTCCGCAGGTAGAACGTCTGCGACGCGGTCATGGAAGATCACCAGGCACGTCGGATGACAACACATCAAGGTCCTTGACGCCCGTCGTGCCATCGAGAAGGTGCAGCGCCGCGCCTTGGGCTAGGACGACTGCTACCCGGCGTTCGCGGTACTCGGGGTGTCCGTAGTCACGGGTGCACACCCCGTGGTCCTCATCGGCGAGCGAGGAGAGGTGAGCGAGATCTCCGTGCGTCAGTGGCGCCAACGACCGATCGGAACCTTTTCGGGTCACCGGCCGAGTGTCCATGATCGGCGATGCGTCCGCGTCCTGAGCGTGTCCACAGGCCGTCCGTGCGTTTGCGCCCTTGTCGGACCCTGCTGGCCAATTCTTCGTAGGTTTCGGTGATCTTGTCCGGCGTGTCGTGGCTGTTCTGGCCCGCTCGGGTCTGATGATCGGTGCTGGTCGGTCTTTCCTGTCCCCGGCCGTGGGGTGTGTGATTCTGATGTGTGTGCAGCCACAGTCGGGGCCGGAGCCGGAGCCGGAGGTCGTGGCGGCGGTGCGGGCAGCTTACCGGCGCCGGGAGCCGCCGTTGCCGGTGAGGGTGCGGGATCGGTTGGGGGAGTTGTCCCGGATGCCGAGTTCGCGCCGGGGTTCGGGGTGCGGGGCCGGCCGGGGTGGTCGCCGGGGCGGTTGGCGCTGGTCACGGTGTTTCAGATGGGTGCGGCTCTTCTGAAGTGAGGGCTGACGCCGCTGGCTGCCGTGTGAAGAGCGGCTGATGACGTAGGTCTGCTGCCACCGCATCTTTTCCCTCCGACACGTCGTTCACTTGCCCGTCTTCGCGGTTATCCTGCGAGAGAATCTGCCAGTGACATCCGGCAGATGAGAGGATGTGACGAGGGCTGGTCGAGATGCGCCCGGAGTTCCGCGGATGGTCCGCGGGTCGGTGGTGGTCCACCGGCGCCGCTGCGGGAAGCCGACGTGTCGGTGCGCGGGTGGATAGGTGCTGCCCGAGTCGACGGTGCTCAGCTACTCCGAGCAGGGGCGGACCCGGTTCGTCATGCTGCCCGCCGAGCAGGTGGGCGCGGTGCGGGCCGCGGTCGAGCGTTACCGGGCCGCTCAAGCCAAGCTCGAAGCGCAGGGAGAAGCTGGCCGGGCGGCTCTGATCACCACGCTGGCCGCTGATCAGAGGCAACGGTGAGTGCGGCGGGGCACCGCGACGTGCAGGCCGGCGGCTTCAGCGCCAGCCGCGAGCGTTTCGACACGGTCCTGGCCTTCCTCGACGGCACCGACGCTGCGGTGCTGTCGCACTCCCCACTCGAGGATCGCCTCGATGTCGAGGGCCGCGAGCTGTTGCACCAACTGTTCCAAGATCACCTGGGGCTGCGTGCGGTACGGGAGAGCCGGGTCGAGGTCACCGACACCGACGGGGTGGGTCGGACCCGGGTCGAGACCGGGCACACCCGCGGGCTGGGCACCATCTTCGGTGAGGTGGCGGTGACACGGCTGGCCTACCGCACCGCCGGCCGACCGAACCTGCACCTGGCCGACGCGACGCTCAACCTGCCCACCGAGAAACACTCCCACGGGCTGCGACACCTGGCCGCGGTCGAGGCCGCACGCGGCTCGTTCGACGGTGCGGTCAAGGCGACCGCTCGGACAACGGGACAACAGGTCGGCACACGCCCAGTGGAACACCTCGCACAGCGCAGCGCGGTCGACGTCGACGACTTCTACACCCACCACCAGGTCCCTACCGGCGACCCCGGTGACGTGCTCGTGTTGTCCTGTGACGGCAAGGGTGTGGTGATGCGACCCGGTGCGCTGCGCACCTCGACCGCCCGGGCCGCCGCGAAGACCAACCCGAAGCTTCAGACCCGGCTGTCCACAGGCGAGAAGCGCAACCGCAAACGGATGGCCGAGGTCGGCGCCGTCCACGACACCACCCCTACCCCCCGCACCCCCACCGACATCCTCCCCCGGCACCGACGACGGGCGCCACGACACCACCCCCGGACCCCGGGCCGACAACAAACGGCTGGTCACCAACCTCGCCCACGACGCCGCGTCCGTCGTCGGTCAGATCTTCGACGAAACCGACCACCGCGACCCCACACATCACCGCACCCGGGTGGCGCTCATCGACGGCAACAACCACCAGATCGACCGGATCACCGCCCCAGCCACGGCACCCACGGTGCCGATCACGATCATCATCGACTTCATCCACGTCCTGGAACACCTGTAAAAGGCCACCTGGTGCTTCCACACCGAAGCCGACCCCGCCACCGAGGCCTGGGTACGCCGCCACGCCCAGAAAATCCTCACCGGCGGCGCCACCCGAGTCACCGCCACCATCCGACGCGCCGCCACCAAAGCCGGCCTCGAGCCCACCCACCGCGCCAGCACCGACACCTACGCCACCTACCCGACCAACAAGCGCGCCTACCTCGACTACCCCACCGCCCTCACACGAAGCCGGCCGATCGCCACCGGCGTCACCAGAAGGCACCTGCCGGCACCTAGCCAAAGATCACATAGACCTCACCGGCACCCGCTGCGGACTCACCGGCACCGAGACCATCCTCAAGCTCCGCGCCATCCGCAACAACAGCGACTTCGACGAATACTGGCGCTACCACCTCGACCGGAAGCAGCAACGCGTCCACCAAACCCGCTACCTCAACAACCCCATACCGCGGGCAGCATGAGGTCCCTCCAGAAGAGCCGCACCCTTTTGATTCTGTGCGCGACCCTTTGGCCGTGATCACCGCTTGGTCTCAGCGGGTGCGGGTGTGGTGTCAGCTCTGGTTGAGCGGGATGGCGATGTCGGAGACGTTACCGGCGAGGTCACCCAGGCTCTCGGCCGCACCGGTCAGCAGGTTGACCTGGTACAGACCGTACGCGCCGCTCACCTGCAGGCTGGCGAACGCCGTGACGTCGCTGGTCACCCCGTCCGTGAGCGTGCTGTAAATGTCAAAGCCCGCGTCGGTACCTGCATCGACGCCCAGACTCCCGGAGGGCGCAAGGCTGCCGGTGTTCGCCGGGGACTGGAGCGACACCCGGTCGGCCGTCGTGTCGATGTCGAACAGGGTGGTGACGGTCGCGGCCTCGGTGTCGTTGTTGGTGTAGGCCGCCCCCGTGACGCCCATCGCCGGCACAGCATCGGTGGCTGGCGCCATGGCGGGGTTGGTCAGTGCGCCGTCGGTGGCGGTGGGGGCGTTTAGGTCGGCGAAGGGCTGGCGCAGGTTCTGGCCCGTGTCACTGATGACTCGCAGCGCATTCGCGGCCGGGTTGAAGTCGACGCCGAAGGTCATGCCGTCCAGCGCGACGGTCAACTGCTTGATCTTCATGGCCAGGCCGGCATCGTCGATCGAGTAGACCCCGCCTTCGTTGCCGACGCCGTAGAGCTTGCCATCCTGCACGCGATAGTCGATCCCGACCAGGCTCGTGTCGCCTTCGAGCCCCGTGACATTGCGAGTGTCGCGGATGCTGGTGTCGTCAGTGCTGAAGTTGACCAGCATCGTGGCGTCGACCAGGCCCACGACGTTCAGGGGGGCGGCGTCGGGGCTGGCGTCGGTGGTGGGGCCTGCGACTGGAGCGCTTGCAGGGCCGGGGTTGTCGTCGCCTTGCCCGCACGCGCCGAGCATGCCGCCGACGAGCAGGGTGATCAGACCAACCTTGACAGGGGTGCGCATAGGAGTTCGTCCTTAGGCTGAGTCGGTGTGGCGCGGGCGCGTCACACGTGACTACGCCCGGGCCCGTTGCGGCATTCAGAGTAACCGCGGTTACTCGTCGAGCTCGTCGTCGTTGCGGAGGTGGACCGTGGCCAGCCGTTCCACGGCGTCCTCGAGCCCCCGGGTTGAGGTCCACGAACGCTTGGAGCCGGTCGGCCTTCTGCTCCGCGTTGTACGGCTTCTGCTGCGGCACCTCGACGCGTTCCTGGAGCCAAATGCGCTGGTTGAGGTCGGCGATGTGCGTGTACTCGAAGCGGGCCTGGCTGTCCATCCCGCTCTTCGCACGCCCCCCGGGCCGGCTGACCCACCTGCAGCGCATGGAGGTCCTGCAAAAGGCATACGACAAGGTGGACTAGACGCGGGTGAACATCACCAGCTGGCTCGTCGTCGCGCAGGCCTGAGCCGCTCGGCGCGGGCAATGGGGCACCTGACGAGGTACCGACAGACGGAACACGTAATCGGTTTCGTTCCCAACGGCTGGCACGGTCATGGCATGCCAACCACCCGACGGTCCAGCGAGGGCGGATCGCGCCCAACCCCGGATCGCGCGTCACGGCATCCAACCGGCGACCGTAGCGGGCGTTCGCGCAGCGGGTATCCGACCGGGGCACCAGGACAGGGCGCGCGGGCCCCAACGGTTGTCGTAGATCGTGCGCTCACCGAAGGTCCGCTACGCCCACGCTGCTGTGCCGCGGCCGCACCCTACGCAAGGGGGTTGTTGGCATAAGGCTTCACCCACTTCGGCACTCCTCGGCGCGCCGCGCTGGCCATCCTGGACGCTAATGTGATCCGCGAGCGACAGGTTGACCTTCGGTGGTGTTCAGCCCGGACCGCGCCCGGGTTGCCATCGTCAGCCGTGACGAGACCGACCGAGACCCTGGAGACGCCTTGACCCTTCCTGCAGAAGTCTTCGTCGCTGGCACACTGTCTGCTGAGGAGTCGGCTCGGTTGTCCGAGGATCTCGGGTTGATGGGATTGGCCGCCGATTTGCGGGAGGTCGAACCTCGACGGTCATTCGGCGACATCGTCTGGTACATCCTCGCCGCACTGCCCCTTCAGCCATTCCTCGACAAGCTCGCCGAGGACGCCGCGTCAGACGCCTACGAACGTCTCAAGACGTTGACGGCGCGCATCGTCAGTCGTCGACCACGGTCATCGGACCCCGAACAGCGGGTGCTGGTACTGCAGGACAGCCAGACGGGTGTACAGGTCGTGTTCGAGCAAGACCTGCCGCCGGAGAGCTACGAACAGCTTCTCCACTTCGATCTCTCGACCATCAAGCTCGGGCCGCTCCACTACGACCGCCACGTCAACCGGTGGCGCTCCGAGCTGGACGAAGCGGACAAGACCATCGTCCAGTCGCCGCCGAGGATCGACTGAAACCGCTGTCACCAGCCAGTAGACCGTCGGTAATATGATATAGATCATCAACGAGTGTCCTATGGTCGTCAAGGACGTGCGCCGCTGAAGGCTGCGAACCAGGTAGAGACCGACCCCTCCAGAGGCAGCGAGTCATCGTGTCCGACTTCGAGATCGAGATCAGTGGTGAGGGTGACGGCGGATACCGGGTGGCCGCTCGCTCGGTAGCCGGGGAGACCGGTCCTGTGCCGGCGGTGTTTCCGTTCACCAGTGTCGCGTTGGGCGGCCAGTTGCAGGCTCTGGAGTTGGCCTTGCTGCGCTCGTCGACCACGGTCCGCCGCCTGACCGGCAGCGTCGAACTGCCGGTGCAGGAGTTCGGCCGGAAGCTGTTCGCGTTCGCTTTCCCGCCCGAGGTGCGTGCGCACCTGAGCGTGAGCCGTCAGCACGCCGCCCAGGAGAACACTCAGCTGCGGATTCGCTTGCGCGTCGGCCCGCCGGAGTTGGCAGCGCTGCCGTGGGAGTTTCTCTACGACCCGGGCCGGGATGAATACCTGTGTCTGAATATTCCGTTGACGCGTTACGTCGATGTCCTGGAACCGCGTCGTCCGTTGGCGGTGGCCCCACCGCTGCGGATCTTAGGCATGGTCGCCCGCCCTGACGAGTTGGACCCGCTCAACGTTGACCATGAACGGCATCGGCTGCAAGAAGCCCTTGCCAAGCTGGAGCGAGCGGGGCGGGTGTAGCTGACCTGGGTGCAGGG
>Ga0136617_10006659_pt1 | contig 10304 bp, 5 predicted proteins | sample AntDrymUQ3222106_2_FD_129672 | JGI IMG/M metagenome (GOLD analysis project Ga0136617, IMG submission 129672) | Polar desert sand microbial communities from Dry Valleys, Antarctica - metaG UQ322 (21.06) | ecosystem: Environmental > Terrestrial > Soil > Desert | place: Antarctica: Dry Valley... | reverse complement strand
ATTAACGACCGGCAGAACGTCCGTCCCTCTCAATCCCGCCACCGCGCTCGACGGCTTCGTGATGAAGCACGTGCCAATCGCGCTTGATCTCGAAGATGAATTAGTTGAACAGACTCGTCTGCGTCGCGCACGCGAAGATTCCGAGTGGCGCGACGTTCTCGCGGATCAAACAGTCGCTATTACTTCCGCGCGCGATTTGACTGACGATGAATCCCTCGCGGTGCGCAAGATTCTGGCGTGCGCGGCGCGGATGGGCGGGCGGTTCGGCAAAGGCTTACTGGCCGCGACGTTGCGCGGGTCGCGCGCCAAAAACGTCGTACAGGCCGGACTCGATCAGCTTTCCACTTACGGCATCCTCAGCAGCATGACGCAGGAAGAAACGGTGCTCTACGTTGACGCCCTGATTTCAGCAGGCTGTCTGAGCGTCACGACCGGCGCATACCCGACAGTCTCCATTTCCGCGCTCGGCGGCGAAGTGATGCGCGAGCGGGCGGCTGTCCAACTCGCCCTGCCTTCGGCGTCTCCGGCGCGCTCTGCTTTCGGAAGTCGGCCTTCAACTTTTTCGCGGCGCGAAAGCGCGAACGGCGGGGGTGAGTTGCCGCCGAAGTCGAATACTGTTGATGAGACCTACGCGCTTTATGAGGCCGGACTATCAGTCGCGGACATCAGCAAGCAGCGTGGCCTGACCGAAATGACAATCGAGAAGCATCTCTCCGACTGTATCCTCGAAGGCCGTCCCTTCGATTTTTCGCGCTACGTCTCAGACGCCGACCGCGCACTCATCGAACAGGCCATCGAACAACTCGGAGCCGAGCGTCTCCGACCCTTGCGCGACGTGCTGCCCGCCCACGTCACCTACGGCATGATTCGCTTCGTCGTCGCCGCAAAGCAGCGTACCGACGAGGTGCCGTCCATTTCTCAATAGACGGTTTCATTCGTAGAATACGTTCATCGTTTACCCCGAAGCATTCGCCACGGTAATGGAAACGCTACCCAACAAAGAACTGAGATCCACAGAGAATCAGGTCGCCACTCTTAAGCATGCTCAAAAAGCCGTGCGCCCGACGCTCGACGGAATTGCACACGCTCTCGAATCAAAACCGTTTCGCCCGCACCGGCTGTTTCGCGGCAGTCATGCACAAACGCTCGCCGGCTTCGCGTGGCCTCGTCGCCTGCGCATCCGCGAGCAGAACGCTATTGACGAATCGCGCCTGTTCGAGGTCGAGCCGGGCGTCCGTCTGTTGGCTCATTGTCGCTGGCAGAATCCGGGCGATGGGCGCGGCGCGCATCCGACCGTTCTTCTCGTGCATGGTCTTGAAGGCTCGAGCGAGTCCGTCTACATTCTCAGCACCGCGCAGAAATTTTACCGCGCCGGCTTCAACGTCCTGCGCATCAACATGCGCAACTGCGGCGGCACGGAACACCTGACGCCGACGCTTTACAACAGCGGGATGAGCGGCGACTTTCGTCAGGTAGCCAGCGAGTTGATTGAGCGTGACGGGCTGCCTTCAATCTTTCTTGTTGGCTTCTCGATGGGCGGCAACATCGTCTTGAAACTCGCCGGTGAGTTCGGCGGAGAAGCGCCGCGCGAGTTGTCCGGCATCTGCGCAGTCTCGCCGGCGCTCGATTTGAAGGCATGTGCCGACGCCATCGGGATGCGCTCGAACTGGCTTTACCAAAAAAGATTTATGCGTAGCCTCCACCGCCGCGTCCGCCACAAAGAGAAACTGTACCCGGATATTTACGACACCCGCTCTCTCGGCAGGGTACGCACGATACGCGAATTTGATGAGCGCTACACCGCCGCGCACGGCGGCTTCCGCGACGCCGCCGATTATTACGAGCGCGCCAGCGCCCTGCAACTCGTCCCGTGCATCAGCAAGCCGACGTTGATCGTTCACGCGCAGGACGACCCTTTCGTGCCGTTCGCGTCCTTTCGTCATTCGTCAATTGCCGATAATCCCAGCGTGATTTTGCTCGCCCCGCCGCGCGGCGGGCACGTCGGCTTCGTTGCCGACGATGTGCGAGAAGATGAAGACCGTTTCTGGGCGGAGAATCGCGCGGTGGAGTTTTGTACTTCGCTTCGTCAACGCGGCGATGAAGCCTAAAAAAGCTTCGACTATTAGAGGCGCGTTGAGAAGCTGTCAGGCGTTAGCGCGGCGAAGCACTTGCGCTGACATGTCAGGGCGCAATAAGCTGTAATCCAATTACGACAACGGATTTATCGAACAATTGAGTCGCTAGTATAACGACGACCATATCGCGAACACGATGACAGCATTTAAACTGATCTCGATCTTACTGATCGTCCTTGCCAACGGTTTCTTTGTGGCTGCCGAGTTCGCGTTCGTCGGTGCGCGCCGGTCGCGCATTGAAACGCTCGCCGAAGAAGGCGACAAGCGCGCGAAGCGTCTGCTGCGTCTGCTCGACAACCTTAATGCTTACCTCTCCGCGTCCCAGCTCGGCATCACCCTCGCTTCGCTGGCGCTGGCGATCATCGGCGAGCCGACCATCGCAGACCTGCTTGAAGCGCCGCTCGGCAGACTGCTCGAAGGCTGGGTCGAAGGTGACACGCTCAATACCGTGCGGCACGCCGTCGCGTTCGTCATCGCTTATTCACTCCTGACCTCGTTACACATCGTCATCGGCGAACAAGCGCCCAAGCTGTTCGGACTTGCGCGCGCGGAGAGAGTCGCGATGTTTTCCGCGTGGCCGATGGAGATTTTTTACAAGATATTCCGCTGGCCGATTCACGCGCTCGATTGGGCGAGCGCGCGTGTCGTGCGCGTCTTCGGCCTGCACGCGACGAGCGAGCACGCCTCAATCTACACCGAAGAAGAACTGCGCCAACTCATCAATATGTCACACAAGAGCGGGCATCTCGAAGCCGACGAGCAGCGATTGATTAACCGCGTCTTCGATTTTTCCGATGCGGAGATTCGTGAGGCGATGGTGCCGCGCACGGCGGTGATGGCCCTGCCGGCGACGGCGAGTCTCGAAGACACCGAAAAAGCTTTCTGCGAAGGCGGGTACTCGCGTCTGCCTGTGTACAGGGAACATTTGGATGAGATCGTCGGCGTGTTGTTTATGAAAGACATCATGCCGTGCCTGCGCACCACGAACTCCACGCAGTTCGACTTGGAGAAGATGCTTCACCCGCCGATGTTCGTTCCGGCGACCGCTCGGCTCGGCTCGGTGCTGGCGCAGATGCAGACGTCGCGGACACACATCGCGTGCGTCGTGGACGAGCACGGCGGCCTTGAAGGAATCGTCACCCTCGAAGATTTGCTGGAAGAAATTGTCGGCGAGATTAACGACGAATACGACGAAGAGGCGCGCGCGCAGATTGTGGAAGAAGCCAACGGCACGTACCTGCTCGACGGGATGCTCGCCGTGCGCGACGCCAACCGTCGTTTCAATCTAAAACTGCCGGAAGAAGCCGGTTACACGACGCTGGCCGGATTCCTGCTGGCGAAGGCCGGGCGGCTGCTGCGCCCCGGCGAATCAGTCGGGCACGAAGGTGCCGAGTTCACTGTGGATGTCGTTGACCGCCGCCGCATCCGCCGCATCCGGTTCAAACCCGCCGCTACTTCCGAAAGTACGGAAGCAACAACCTGAACATGACTCGCATCGCTGATCGTGATTGCGGGCAGGTTATGACGCGGGACGTTGAAATTTAACTCGGAAGATGGGTGCAGGGCGACATGAATTCGAGCGCGGCGGAGACTGAATTGTTACTGATTGTAGCAGTAATGTTAGTCCTGCTCGTTTTAGGAATTGCTGCGGTAGGGATATTCTTTTGGGTTTGGCGCAAAGAACGTAAGTAGATGAGCCTCACGATTCTTTGCGCCAATTCTCTCGGCGCCCTTTACTTGCCGGATTTCTTCAATCGCTTTCCGTCGCCGGATTCCTCTTCCAAAAAGTTCTCATCTTCCGCTTTTTCGGCCTGCTCAAAGTCCTCCGCCGGGGCGTGATAAGCGAAAACCACGTCACCGTCCGACGACGGAAGGACACGAGCGGCCAAGTTGTTCAAGAGACGGCGCACGCGCCCCGGTTCTTCAGTCTGAGGAATTTGCGCTCCCTCAATCTCGCTGAGCGCGGCGTCAAGGCGAACAAGCTCCGCCGTCGCATGGCGACAAAAAGCGCAGGCGACGAGATGAGAAACAAGCGGCGCCGACTCGTTCTGCGTCAGACGCCCCTCGACGAAAGCGGCGAGGGCGTCTTCATTCATATGATTTCCGACTGTGACCGGCGGCGCAACAAGCGCTCGGCGACGAAGGTGCTGCTCGATCATTCGTCGAACAGACTCACTTTGGTTATTTGTCTTTTGTCTTGGCACTGCTATGACTCCCTCCTTTCGGTTGGACGCTCCTTCGACCTGACCTTTGCCTTAATTTTTCAGGTAACTTTCAGATGGCGGTAAAGGTCTTCGGGCGCGACGCCCCCCCCGGCCATCTCGACGCATAACGATACCTCTTCCGCGCTCAAGCCGCTCTTTTGTTTCAACTCTTCCGCGAAGCGGTTGTGTACCTGCGCGTAAACCTTCTCCAGCCAACGCATCACGGTTGATTCGTAGACTCGCTGCTTCGGCGGCGTATCGCCGCCACCGCCGCGCTGTTTCGCCTGCCGCTGGAACCAGCGGCGCAACGGCGACAGAGGCTCTTCGACGAGGCGGGCAATCTCACGCAGTTTCAATCCTTCGACGTGATAATAAAGAAGCAGAAGCCTCTCATGTTCGTCCAGTGAGGCCAGCGCGGTATCGAGCGCAGCGACTGTCGCCGCGCCGTAGCGTTCACGCGCGACGAGGTTGACCATCGCGGTTTCGCCGCCGTGGGCCTCGGCACGCCAGCCCGGACGATCATCAATTTCCCCCCCGCTCTCCGACCAGTCATCAATCGTGATCGCGTCCCGGCGGGCGCGGTGCATGTCAACCACCGCGTGCCACACAATCGTCCTCAACCAGCCGCGTAAGGCGCCCCGCCCGGTGTAGGTGGCGAACTTGGAATGCCGCACCCCGTCAACGACGCGCGTGCCGTAAAGCTCGGTATAAACGGAATCCGTCACTTCTTCCGCATCCGTCCCGGCGCTCGCCAGATGCTGCGCGACGCGCTCGATGAATCGCCGGTATCCGCTATCAAAATCCCACCACGCACCCTCGTTTCCTCGTGCGCAGGCCAGCGCCATGTACAGGTCGGAGGCCTGAAGCTCGCTGATGAACTGCCGCATCTCAGCGGGCGAAACCGGCGACGGATTATCCCCACCGTTGTGCAGCAGGTACTTATTCGCACCCGTCGCAATTGCTTCGGCGAAAATCTCGTAAGAAATTCCGTAATTCGGCGCGGCTTCGGCGCACCGCGCGTGAAGCGCTTCGATGTCGGGGGCGCAATCTTTTAACGTGCGCTCAAATTGGCTTGAAGGTGCGGTGCTCACGAGTGTGTGTGATTATAAAGTAAAGCGTCTCGTTTGGCACATCTCATTCAATTGACAACGAATGATGGCTGGCAACCAAAGGGCGAAGCAAGAGGTATGTCTCGCCGGGCAATCTCCGTTGCTCGTGCGCCGCGAGTTATTTCTCTATCTTCTTCAGGAGACGCCCGGCGTGGTTGCGCGCGATAAGCGGAAGTCGCTCGTCAATGCTCAAGTCGCGCAGAAGCGGGAGGAGTTGCTTCGGATCGGAAAGAGCCTTTCTATCAAGAAGAGTGTCGAGGCGAGATATAAGTTTTGGTGAATCGAGCGGTTGGATTTCGCGCGCAAGGTTTATTTCAAAAACGAACAACGCTTGGTCGGCGACGCGGCGGTATTCGTTGACGAGCGCGGACGCATCGGTGTTTCTCGTCCAGTTAAACTCCGCCGCCCGCTCGCGCCCGCCCCGTTCCATCCGCAAACGCGACGTACCGAGATGCGGGAATTGCTTCTCGGATTGGTAGCTGGTTTCCGTCTCAAGAAAGCGGAGCATCTCCCAGATTGTCATGATGCGCTGAAGCACGGACGGGGAAAGCTCTAAAGGTTCGGTGATCGGTTCGGCGTCGCTTTTACGTACAAACCTGACGCGCCCGCGCCCCGCCCCGTCATGCTCGATCTGAATGTGGCTGACAACAAACTCCGGTTGCTCAAATTCGTAAAAGTACTGCGGCGACGCCGCGACACTGCTGTCAGTTGTTGTCGTTGCTCCCGCCGTTGACGCGCCGTTCGTCGCCGGAGCAGCTACTTGCTGCCCGTCCCGCTCTTCGGGGCGGGGCGACGTTTTCTTCTGCCCGGCAGAGGAAACAGCCGCGCTCATTGAAAGGAGCGCGGCTGCGGCCACACATAAAAGCTTTTTGTTTTTCACAACTACTCAAACCTGACCGAGACGAGCTTTGAAATGCCCGCGTCTTCCATCGTCACGCCGTAGAGGGCGCGCGCCACTTCCATCGTCCGCTTGTTGTGCGTGATGACGATGAACTGCGTGTCCCCCGACATCTCGGTGATCTTATTCGTGAAACGCCCGATGTTGGCTTCGTCGAGTGGCGCGTCAACTTCGTCGAGCAGGCAAAACGGCGACGGGCGGTAACGGAAGATTGCCAGAACCAGCGCGAGTGCCGCCATCGCCTTTTCACCGCCCGACAACAGTAGCACGTTCTGAAGACGTTTGCCTGGTGGCTGCGCGGTAATGTCAATGCCTGATTCCAACACGTCGTCGGCGTCGAGCAAATTCATTTCGCCGCGACCGCCGCCGAACAACTCGACGAAGAACTGCCCGAAGTTACGGTTAATCTCCTCGAAGGCGTGGCGGAAACGATCACGCGAACGGCGTTTGATTTCGCGCAGGGCTTCTTCCGTCGAGGTGATGCCGTCGGTAATGTCCTGCCGCTGCGCGATCAGGAATTGCAAGCGGTCTTCCGCCTCCGCGAGTTCTTCGAGCGCCATCATGTTGACGGCCCCGAAACCTTCGAGACGCGCGCGCAATTCTTCGACATGCGCGCGCGCCGATTCCAAATCGAAATCCTCTTCGGGTTCAAGGCCGCGTGCGAGTTCTTCCGGCGTCTGAGCCAAATCGTGGGCGCAAGCCTCGCGCACATAGTTGAGCCGGGCGGAGGCCTCCGCCCGCCGAACTTCGAGAGTCGCGCGCGCGTCGCGCACCGCCGTTGCTTGATGCCGCAAATCCGTCAGGCGCAACGAGCAGGCGTCGGCGCGTTCGCGCGCTTCGGCGAGGCGTCCCGCGACCCCCTCGACCTTGCGCTCACACGCCGCGCGCTCGCCATCAACCTGCTCCGCCCCATCATCCATTTGAGCAATGGAGCGGCGCAAGTCTTTGAGGCGCGACTCCATCTCGTTCAAGTCCTCGGTGTGGCGTTCCAATCTGGTGTGAAGGTCGCCCTCCTCGGCTTCCATCCGCTTCAGTTCGGCGGTCGTCGCGCGACGGCGTTCGCCGGCGGCGGCGGCAGCCGCGCGCTGTTTGCCGAGGCGCTCGCTCTCCGCTTCGGCGGCCCGCCGTGCGGACGAAAGAAGTTCGGCGGCCTGCGTGACTTCCTGTGTGGCCGCGAGACGCGCAGCTTCGGCGGCCTCGGCTTCCTTCTTTTGCATCAGGCCTCGCTCTTCAAGCAGGCGGCGTTCTTCGGCAAGTCGCGCCGCGTCATCGGCGACGACGCGCATGTGGCGACCGGCGCGCTCGATGTCCTGCACCAATTGTGTTCCCGTCAATTCACGAGCGACGTGTTCACGCTCCTCGCGCCCGATGACTTCATTAAGCAATAAGTAGGCGTCTTCGAGTTGGCCGAGACGCTCGCGCGCTCCGCTTGCCGCTTGCTCAGCGAAGAGCAAATCGGCTTCAAGCCCAGTGTAACGCGCCCCCAAATCGCGCATCTCGCGCTTAAAAGCCAAAAGCCCCGCGCCATCGCCCGCAGACAGGGGGCCGCCGGCGGCGAGCAATTGGCCGCCCGCCACCCACTCACCGCGCGTCGTGACGAACATCTCACCGGTCGCAAGCGACTGCATCATTGCTTGATCGAGGTCTTTGACGATACGCGCGTTGACTTCGCGCGGTAGTGTACGCCCGAGCACCGCCGTGATCTCACGCGGTGCACCGAGCAAGTCGCCGATACGCGCGCCAAGCAAATCATTATCGTTCTCCGAGCCGTCCTCGATTAAAGCAGTGCCCGCGTTGTGCTCGAACGGATCGGCGCTCCCCTCCCCCCCGCCGTGCAGCCCCGCGATAAGGAAGGTGGCGCGACCGGCGTCGTTCGCCTGAAGCCACGCGGCGGCACGCGCCGCATCGTCCGGCGTCGGAACAATCACGCTTTGCAGGTAGGAACCGAATACACTTTCAACCGCGCGCTCCCAACGCGGCTCGACCCGCAACACGTCGGCGAGCGTGGCGATTGAGTGGAAATCTTTAGGAGCTTCGTCCGGCTCGTCGTGCGAGAAGATGCGTTGCACGGCCTGCGAGTAAAGCGCGTGTTGCGCGTCGAGTTCGGCCAGAGTGTCAAGACGATGGCGCACGCGGGCGGCCTCGTCACGAACGCGCTCGTGTGCCGCCACGGTCTCGGCGACAACGGCGCGCGCGGCGGCTACTTCGCGCGCGGCAGCGGCGCGCTCCGCCACGTGCGCGTCAAGCCGCGCGCGTGATTCGGTTATCTCGATTTGAAGATTTTCCGCAGCAATTTTCGCCGCTTCATACGCGGTCGCGGCGCGCTCGCCTTCGCGCTCCAGCCCTTCGGCTTGTGACGCGAGGCGTTCGAGCGCGGATTCCAACTGACGCCCGATCTCCATCAAGCGTTCCGCGACGGCGGTATGTGTCAACAACTCGGCGCGCGCTACTTCGATTTTCGCCTCGGCGTCGAGCACTTCGGTCATGCGCTCGGCGTGAGCCTTCTCCGCCGCTTCGAGTAAGCGCGCGGCTTCCTCGCTGGCGTCGCGCACCTGAACCTCGACGGCGCGCAGACCGTCACACTCCGCTTCGACCTGAGCCACGCGCGCACGCACGGTCTCCAATTCACGGACGATACCCGCAATCCGTCCTTCGAGAGAAGCGGCTTGCTCCTGCTGGTAGACGCGCTCGCGCTCGCGCCGGTCGCGTTGGAGATTTGACTCGGCGACTTCGGCGCGGGCGACTGACAATAGCTCTTCGATCTCGCGCGCCTCGGCGGTGGTGCGTCTTGCCTCGTCCTCGCCCGCTTCCAGTGTCGCGGCGAGCGAATGTTCCTCCTCGCTCGTATCAAGGAGTCGTGTCTGCAACTCACTCAGCAGGGCGACGAGCGCATGCTCGTCGGCGACGTATACCCGACGCAGAAGGTCGCGCAATTCCTCACGAAGCTGCGCGTACCGGCGTGCCTTCCCCGCCTGCCGGCGCAACGAATTTGCTTGTCTTTCAATCTCGGAGATGATGTCCGAAATGCGATGTAGATTCGTGCGCGCGCCTTCGAGACGTGCTTCGGCGGCACGCTGGCGCACGCGAAACTTGGTGATCCCCGCCGCCTCTTCAATCAACGTGCGGCGATCCATCGGCTTCGCGGACAGGATTTGGCCGATGCGCCCCTGTTCAATAATCGCGTAGTGCGCCCCGGCCAGTCCCGTCCCGGAGAATAAATCCTGAATATCACGCAGGCGACACTGACGATTGTTCAAAAGATATTCGCTCTCGCCCGAACCGTAGAGGCGGCGTGTCACCGACACGCTCTCACCGGGGCTGAACTCAAGCGCCATCCGACGCGGACGCCAGTGCCGCTTGTGCCGCGCCTTCGCGGTGATTGCGCCGCCCGCTTCGCCTTCATCACCGGCGGCTGTAGTAACAAAGCCTTCGGTCTCGCCTTGCTGAGCAAATTCAGCCGCACCAATTGGACTGCCGGACGCAACAACAGATAACTCTCCGTTACCGCCGGGTTGGGAAAGCGCCGCTTCACTGCCGGACATCCTGTCCGTCAACTGTGCGACGCTCGGATTACCTGCGCCCGGAGCTTCGATTGGCGCGACCTCACCGAGCAATTCCGGCGAGAGCTTTCCCTCGACCGCTTCGGTCTGCTCGTCAATTTCTTCAAGCGCCGAGTCAATGTCGTCAATGTCCGGCTCTTCCTCGATTGTCTCGTCGCGCACCAAATGAAGAACGACTTCGGCCATCCCGCTCGCTGCACGGTTACGCGCCCCCTGAAAAATCACGTCCTTCATCTCCGCGCCGCGCAACTGCTTCGCGCGCTGCTCGCCGAGAACCCACGAGATTGCGTCTGCAACATTGCTTTTCCCGCAACCATTTGGACCCACAACGGCGGTGATGCCGTCGCCGGTGAAGACAAGTTCAGTGTAGTCTGCGAAAGATTTGAAGCCGGTGATTT
>Ga0136617_10006658_pt1 | contig 10308 bp, 4 predicted proteins | sample AntDrymUQ3222106_2_FD_129672 | JGI IMG/M metagenome (GOLD analysis project Ga0136617, IMG submission 129672) | Polar desert sand microbial communities from Dry Valleys, Antarctica - metaG UQ322 (21.06) | ecosystem: Environmental > Terrestrial > Soil > Desert | place: Antarctica: Dry Valley... | reverse complement strand
GCACGGCGTCGACGCCGATCCGCTCCTCGCCATTGCCGCCCGGCTCCCCGCCTCGACCGTCGCCGGCACCGCCCCCGCCGACGGGAAGCTGGCCGTCTACCCCGGCGGCCAACCGGCGCCGCTGGCCGACCCGGTGGTGTACGTGATGTTCGCCAACTCGATGCCCGGGCTCGAAGTCAGCCAACCGAACGACGTCACCGGCGTGTACGGCGTGTTCCGATCCAACGACGCCGACGCTGCGGCCACGCCGCCCGCCATGACGTTCCAGCAGATCACCACGAGCGCAGACCTGTCCCTCGAGGGCCAGGGCACCTACAACCTGGCGTTGGCGGTCAACCCGCGCGACCCGAACCACCTCGCCCTCGGCATGGTCGAGCTGTACCTCAACCGCAACGCCAACGCGGCGATCCCGCCGGGGCCGACGGCCGCCGACTGGTCGCGCGCCCAGATGTGGGACCTCTACCACGTCGAGCGCGGGCATCACGCCGACCACCACGCGCTCGTGTTCGCCCCGGTTCCGGCCGCCCCGTTCACGAACGGTGCCACGGCCGGGGCGATCGCACTGTGGGACACGAACGACGGGGGCGTGTCGTGGTGCGTCGACTGGTCGGATCCGGCCCGCACCGGGTACCCCGCCGGTGCCGCTGCTTCCCCGTTGCCGGCGGGCTGCTTCACATGGCACAAGCGCAGCCACGGGATCTCGTGCTCGCAGATGTACGACCTCACGCAGCACCCTCGACTGCCGTCGGTCATCGGGTGCGGGTTCCAGGACAACGGCGTGTACATCGGCTACGGCGGCCCGTCCTGGCAGCTCGTGCTCACGGCCGACGGCGGGTTCGTGGCGTTCGATCCGGACGACCCCTACCGTCTCATCGCGACGTGGCAGAGCGGCATCGCCGAGGCTCGATTCCCGGGGCGGCTCCGCGAGGCGCTCCCTCGCCTCGGTCGCGTCGTGCAGCAGGGGCTGTGGCCGCGCGAGCTGGACGACGGGTTCTTCGACGACGACGCCGCGTTGTTCGTCGCCGAGACGGTCGTCCACCCGACGGCGCCGGGGCGCGTGATGACCACTCGCGAGAACCGCCTGTACGGGACGCGACCCACCACCGGCGATCGCTGGCATCCCGAGCCGTTGGGCACCGGGTTCGACATCGTCCATCGCCCGACAGCGCGCAACGCGACCCGATCGACCGTCGAGGTGCGCGACGACGCCGGCGCTCGGGCGCTCGGCCTGATGGCCCAGCGACCACTCACCGAGCGGGGCGGCACCCGGCGCCACAGCGAGTCGGCCGTGCACAGCGTGACGAGCGAGCCGTACACCATCCCCGCAGGTGGGCGCGTTCGGCTGACGTTCACCCACGACGGCCCGGTGACGGGCGCGGCGGTCCAGACGATCGCCATCGAGGTCCCGCTGACCGTCGGCCCGACGCTGCCGGCGAGCGCGACGGCCGCTCAGGTCGCGGCGTACCTGCGGACGGCGATCCGCGACCGGCTGACGACGGCCGGGCTCCAGCCGCGGCCCCTGGTCGACGTGCAGGCTCGCATCCAGCCGGCGGTGACGCAGTGCGTGCTCGTCTCGACGAACACCGGCCACGCTCGCCAGATCGTCCTCTCGGGAGACGGTGTCGCCGCGCTCTCGGCCGTGGCGAGGACGTACTCCGGGGCCGACGCCGCGCCAGCGCCCAACGACGACTCCGCGCTGCCCGCGATCGCCGTGCTCGGCATCAGCGGCGGGTCGGGCATCGATCTACGCGGGAAGACGATGCGCGTCACCCGCGAGACCGGCGCCCACGCCACCGACGTCGGCTTCTCCACCGACCTCGCCGACGCGGCGCACGCAACGGCGGCCGACATCGTGTCATTGCTGCGCCGGAAGCTGCCCGCCGCCCACTACGCCGTCTGGGACACCGCCGCCTACCATGCCGTGCGGCTCACGTCGGCGGGCGGGCCCATCACCCTGACCGGTGACGTCCCCGGAGCGTTCTTCACCGTGCAGCAGACCACGCCGGCGACGTCCCAGCTGATCGCCGACCAGAACACGTTCGACCTCAGCCCCACCGCCCCACCCGCTCCGCTACAGCTGCGCGTGGCCGAGGGTGCGAACCAGACGGCACTGCAGAACTTCGACGCCGCGTTCGTCGGGGTCGCCGACCTGAGCGCGGTCACGTCGGTCGAACTGGTCCACGCCATCCGCCGCCTCATCGCCGGCACGCCGGTGAACGTTCGATGCGATCTGGACGTCCAGGCCACCGACTCGAGCACACGGGGCGAGATCACCGAGCTGGCGTTCGGTCCACCGGGATCGGCGGTCGTGTGGGCGGGCGACCACGCCAATCGGCTGTATCGATCGACCGACGACGGGGAGACGTGGCGACCGGTGCCATCCCCGCTCGTCGGTCGGCGTGGCCGGATCGACGCCATCGCCGTACGACCCGACGACGTCAAGGTCGTGCTCGTTGGTTCGTACGCCGAGGGGACGCATCCCGCCTCGACCCGGTTCTTGTACCGCAGCACCGACGGCGGGGAGCAGTGGGAGGCCGTCGACTCGATCGTCGACGGTGCGGACCGAACCGTCGGTGTCCGGGCGCTCGTGTTCGACGCCACCGAGCCCGATCACGCCTACGCGGCGACCGATGTCGGCGTGTTTCGATCGACGAACGCGGGGTCGTCGTGGGGCGCGTTCAACCAGGGGCTCCCCAACGTGCGGGTCGCGGACCTGACGTTCGAGCCGGCCACGCGCATGCTGCGGGCGGGGGCGTGGGGGCGGGGCGTCTTCGAACGTCACGTCGGCGAGCGCGATGCGCGCGACGTGCGCCTGCACGTGCGCTCGACGGAGTTCGACGACGCCAGCAGTCAGCCAGCACCCGGGCCCGACCTGCTCGCGCTCCGTCCCGCCTCGCTGCGGTTCGACAGGTCGCCCGACATCAAGGTGTTCCGTCGCGACCCGCGGCTGGGCACCGTCCTCGACGGCGTCGAGTTCGACGACGACCTGCGCTCGGGCGACGTTCGCCAGGGTCCGGCGTTCGTCGCCGTCCAGGTGCACAACCGCGGCGCGTTCACGACACGAACCGCGCGGATCGCCGCAATGTGGGCGCCCGCCGACGACGGCCCGCCGCCGCTCCCCGACGCGCTGTGGGACGCGCTCGACGACGGTCCGCTCGTCGCCGGCGCCTCGTTCGGATCGTGGCGGGTGATCGGTGATCGAGCGCTCGAGGACCCCCACGACGTCGGCCACGACGAGCTCGCACCCGGCTACCCGAGAGTGGTCGTGTTCGGTGCTGCCCCGCCGTTCGCCTGGTCGGCGGCGGACCTCGGCGACCACCGGCGGGTCGGGATCCTGGCCCTGGCGAGATCCGACGAGGACGAACTGGGCGATCGGCGTGGTGACGTGCTGGCGCTGGTGCGGTTCGAGGCCAAGGCCGCCTACCGCGAGTGTGCCGTGGCCGTCCCGGCAGTCGACGACACCATCGTGCTGCGGTCCACCGGGGTCGCGCAGTTCGGGATCGCTGCTGGGGCGGCGCCGGACAACGGCGCCGACGGCGCCGCCCCACTCGGCCTTTCCGTCGTTGCCGGACCCGTCGCCGAGGTGCGCTTCACCCTCGCCGGCCCGTACGACCTCGACCCGATCCGCCGGTTCTCCGTGCTCGTCACGTCGACGATCAGCGTCACGTTCGCCCCCGACGAGCCGGAGATCGCCGACATCACCAGCGCGCGCGCCGACGAGGTGGCGCGTGTGCTCGACCGCCACTTCCTCGTCGCCGACGTCCCACTGCGTGGTCGAGCGCGGCAGTTCGCCGGTGGTGACGACGACGCCATCCGCATCGAGACGTTCGCCATCGCCCAGTTCACCGTGGCCGGCCCGGCGGCGGCGACGATGGGCATCACCACCGGTGCCGCGGTCGCCCAGGTGACGACCCCGATCGGCAGTCGCGGGCCGTGGAACCTCTCGGGCGCGGCGTTGACGATCACGGTCACCGCCACCGTCGACATCGCCCTCGGTCCCGGCACTGCAGAGTTGCCGGTCCCGGCGTCGGCGTCGGCGGCCGAGGTCCGGGCGGCGATCAACCGCCAGCTGCGCATCGGGGGGGTCGACGGGATCGTGGCCGAACCCATCCGTCGTTCGCTGTCGGTACGGAGGTCGGCGACCGAGTCGGCAGGCGGGCGGGGCACGCTCGGCGGCTTCGCGCTGGCCGATCTCGTGGCGACCACCGCGGCGGTTGCGGGCGACGCGGCCCGCCTCGCGCTGTTCGACGTCGTCGCGACGCACGGCGCCGACACCATCGCCGCAGGCGCGAACAACCACGTGTACCTGCGCGCGGCGAACACCGGCAACGTCGCCGAAGCAGCCGTCCGGCATCGGCTGCTGCTTCTCGGTGTCACGGTCACCCCGATCACCACGGCGGCGCTCGGCGCGCCGGTGATGCGACCGATCCCGGCCGGCGCCTCGATCAGCCTCGAGCTGGTGGTGCCGTTTCCCGCCGCCGACACCGGCCAGCGGCGGTTCGTCCTGGCCATCGCCGACGTCGACGCGGACGGGCTGCGGCTCGACTCGACCCCCGCCGACCTCGCCAGCATCGACGCGCTCCACGCGTTCTGTGTCCGCCACCCGGGCGCGGCGATCCGCGAGCTCGTCGTGCGCTGACGGTCCCCTACTTGATGCCGGTGCCGGCCGCGTTCTCGACGTAGCTGCGCTGGGCGAGGAGGAAGACCAGGATCGGGGGCACCATCGCGATGACGATGCCGGCGAACACGAGGTTGATGGCGTCCTGGGCGCGGCCACCGAGCTGCTGGAGGGCGAGGCTGAGCACGAAGTTGCTCGTCGAACCGGAGTTGATCACGACCAGCGGCCAGACGAACGAGTTCCACGCGTAGAGGAACGCGAACGTGGCGAGCGTGGCGATCGCCGGCTTCGCCAGCGGCACGAAGATCCGCGTCAGCGTGCGCCACCGCGACGCGCCGTCGAGCATCGCTGCCTCCTCGACCTCGTTCGGGATGCCGATGAAGAACTGGCGCATGAGGAACGTGCCGTAGGCGGTGAACGCGAACGGCACGACGAGCGCCGACAGGTTGTCGACCCACCCGAGGTCGACCATCAGCTGGTACAGCGGGATGATAAGCACGACGAACGGCACCATCACCGAGCCGAGGTACATGAGGAACAGGCCGTCGCGCCCGCGGAAGCGCATTCGCGAGAACGCGTATCCGCCGAGGATCGACGTCGCCAGCTGGCCGAGCACGACGAGCGACGTGACGAGCAGCGTGTTCGTCAGCGCCCGGCTGAGGTTCTGCCGATCGAGCACGTCGCCGAAGTTCCGAGCCCGCACCGACACCTCCTCGGCGGGCACCGCCGTGTTGACGAGCCCGACGACGACGTCGCTCGGGTCGTCGGTGTTCTGGAAGCGGGCGCCGATGGCGGTGCGCAGCCGGATCAGCTCGGCCGGCGCGCCGTCGACGTTCGGCGTGAAGATCGCCTCGTCCTCGCCGTCGACGACCACCGTCCGATCCGTCCGCTCGACCTCGTCCTGGAGCAGCTGGAGCGGCTCGCCGGCGGGGTTCGCCGCGTCGATGTAGATGCCGAAGCTGACGCCGTCCTCCACCAACCCGAACGTGCCGTCCTGGTCGGGCAGCTCGAACAGCGGCACCGCTCCATCGACCCCCTCGATCGTTCCCGTCGCCGCCGTGCGGGGCACGAGCGTCGGCGGGTAGGAGAACACAGCGCGTGGCTCCTTGAACGCAATCGACAGGCCGACGAGGAACGGGAACAGCACGACCACCGCCACCGCGACGAGCGCGATGTACGTGACCACCTTGACCGCGACCGCCCGCGGCCCCCGCCGCACGACGCTCATCTTGCGGATTCCCGTTGTCTGCGGAACTGGATGACGGTGAGGCCGAAGATCAGGATGAACAGCACCCATGCGACGGCGGACGCGTAGCCGTGGCGGCTCGACTTGAAGCCCTCGTTGTAGAGGTGCAACACCGGCGTGAGCGTGGAGTTGGACGGCCCGCCTGGCGGGTTGGTGAGCACGAACACGATGTCGAACTGCTGCATGGCGAGGATCGCCGTGACGGCGACGACGTAGAACGTCGTGTCACGCAGTTGCGGCACGGTGATCCGCCGGAACCGCTTCCACGCGTTGGCGCCGTCGAGCTCTGCCGCCTCGTACACGTCTTTCGGGATCGCCTGATGGCCGGCGAGGTAGAGCAGGGTGTTGAAGCCGAACGTCATCCAGGCGAATACGATGACGATCGACACCAGCGCCGTCGAGCTGCTCGACAGCCACGGCGTCTGGTACGGCTCGGCGGGTCCGTCGACGAACGGCAGCACGGCGAACCACTCGTGGATCCGCGTGCGCAGGTAGTTGATCCAACCGACGGTCGAGCTGAACAGCTGGCCCCAGATGATCGTGATGCCGATGACGCCGGCGACGCTTGGCACGAAGTAGATCGCTCGGAACACCCGCATCCCGGCGAGTCGCGAGTTGAGCACCGTGCTGAGCAGCAGCGCAGGGATCACCGACAGCGGCACGGCTAGCACGAGGAAGATGAGGATGTTCTTCAGCGACGTCCAGAACAGGGGATCGCGCGCGCCGATCAGCCAGTGCTGGCCGAACAGGTCGAGGCGCATCAGCTCCTGGTAGCCGGGCTTGAGCAGGTCGCCGGCGAGCGCGTCGGACGTCCCGGCGTCGGTGAACTGCAGGCTGAAGATGCGGATGTAGTTGCCGAAGCCGGTGAAGTCGCGGGTGCCGCCGAACGCGTCCCAGTCGAAGAACGAGATCACGAGCGAGAACATCAGGGGTCCGGCGAAGAAGGCGAGGAACCCGAGGATGTTCGGTGACAGGAACAGCAGCCCAGTGAGTGCCTCGTGCTGCCGGCGGGTCGTGCCGAGGTGGTCAGCGACCGGCGCGGACCACCCGTAGGCGAACGCGGCGCCAGCGGCCAGCGCCAAGCCGGCGACGGCGAGCGACCACGGCTCGACGAGCCGTTCGCCGGCGGTGACCAGCCCGCCTGGCAGGTCGACCTGCCAGAGGAACACGACGGTGCCCGCGGCGAGCACGGCCCAGCCGGCGATGCGAAGTGCGCGCACGGTCGGCGTCGTCACGGGGCGACGGCGGGTGATCGCCCGCGCCGCGAGCACCCACCACGCGCCGATCGCGACGACGGCAAGTGCGCCGACTGCATCCTCGAAGCCGTCGGCGAACGCGTTGAGCCCGGTGAACAGTCCGAGGCGGTGGAGCAGCGCCACGCCGGCGACGACGAACACGAGGTAGTCGACGGCCACGGACACGGTGCGCGCCCACCGGGCGCGTCGCCGGACGCCGACGGCGGCGACCACGTGGGCGACGAGCGCTGCCGCCCAGAACCCGACGAGCACCGTGCGCACGGATCCCGGCAGCCCGCCCGACGGGCTGACGGCGGCGAGGAACCCGACCAGGGCGAGCCCGGCACCGACGAGGTGCCACAGCGCGATCAGGTCCAGCCCACGCTCGACCGGCATCGGGTCGCGGCGCAGCCGCCACGAGGACCGCCACGACGGCCGGTCGGTGTCACCGGGGGTCGGGCCGGCGTCGATCGTCGTGGTCACCGCTGGTTGCCCCCTTCCCTCGTCAGCCAGCGCACGTCGGTGTTGCGGGGGTGCGAACTAGGCCCGCACCCCCGCAACCGATCACCCGTCGAACGCGCCGGCCACCTGCTGGCAGGCGTTGGCCTCGAAGTCCTCCACGGTGGAGGCACCGGTCAGCACGTCCTGCACGGCGGTGTTCATCGCCGTGTCGAAGTCCGGCCAGCTGCCGGCCCACAGGGGACCTTCGGCCACCGGATCGCTGGAGATGCCGTCGACGAACGCCTGGTTGTTCTCCGGCGGCGTGTAGCCCACGAAGGCGTCGATCGCCTCGTCGCTCTGGCGGCTCGGGATGTTCGCGCCGAGCTCGGAGATCGTCGCTTGTGTCTCGGTTGTCGTCAGCTCCTGCACCAGCGCCCAAGCTTCCTCGGGGTGCTCGGTCTCGGCGTTGACGACGTAGGCGCCCCAGAACAGCCAGTTGCCACGGGCCTCCTCCTGGGCGGGCAGCGAGACCACGTCCCAGTTGAAGCCGGCGTTGGCGCGCGCGCCGGGCGTCGCCCAGCGGCCGTTGATGAACATGCCGACCGTCCCGGCCGTCCACGGCTCTTCCCCGTCCTCGCCATAGGGCACGGCGGTGTCGGTGCCGTAGAGGTCGGACAGGAACTGCAGGCCGGCGATCGACCCCTCGCTGTCGAGCCCGCACCCGGTGCGGTCCTCGTTGAAGAAGCCGCCACCGGCGTTGTTCATGAAGTAGCCGTAGTTGGCCCACCAGGCGTTCATGGCGAACCCCTTGTTGGCGCCGCCGAGCTCGGCGACCTGGTCGGCGACCTCTCGGAAGGCCTCCCACGTCCAGGCGTCCTCCTCGGCGAGCACGCGCGGGTCCTCGGCACCGGCCTCGGAGATCAGGTCGAGGTTGAGGTAGAGGGCGAACGTCGACACGTCGCGCGGCAGGCCCCACAGGAAGTCGCCTGCCGCCTCCTCGCCGGTCTCCGGGTCGGTCTGCAGGTGGACCATCGTCTCGGGGTAGAACTCGCTGACGTCGAAGTCGGCGGCGCCCTCCACGTCGGAGATGTTGTAGAGCAGGCCGGAGCCGGCGAAGTCGGCGATGTCGGTGCCCGGGATCCAGAACACGTCCGGCGCCGTGCCGGCTGCGATCTCGGTCTTCAGCTGGTCCTGGTAGCTGGCGGTCTCCGAGCCCCCGGGCTCGTACTTCAGTGTGAAGCCGAGCCCGCGACCGGCGATGTCGTCGGACACCTGCTGGTAGACGTCGATCTCGGCCTGGTTGTCCGGCCGGGTACGCCACCGCAGCTCGACGCCGTCACCCGACGGCGGCGCAGCGGTGGTGCCGGCGCCACCAGCGGTGGTCGCGGTGTCACTCCCAGTCGTCGCGGTGTCACCCCCGGTGGTCGCGGTGTCACCGCCGGTGGTCGCGGTGTCGGCGGCGTCGTCGCCGCCATCGTCGTCGTCGCCGCAGGCGGCGACCATGGTGAGTGCGAGCGTGCCGGCGAGCAGTGCTCTGGATGTCCGATGCATGTGGTCCCCCTCGGGTCAGGCGTGGTGCACGTTCGGGACGACGACCTCGTGCCAGGAGCTCGTCGGGATCGACACACCGGCCAGGCGCGCGGCAGAGCGCTCGGGCAGCGTGTCGTTCAAGAACACGCCGAGCGCTGTCTCCACCGAGGCGCGGACCTTCAGCCGGTCCGCATCGCGGTGGGGTGGCAGCAGTTCGACGTGCAGGTGCCAGTCGGGCGCATCGTCGGGCGCCTCCTGGACACACAGCAGGTAGGGCAGTTCGAACCCGAACAGCCCGTCGTAGCGAAGCGTGACGTCCTGGATCGCTTTGGCCAGGTCGAGCGCCTCGTCATCGGTCAGGTCGGCGAGGCGCCCGCACCCATGTCGCCGGGCGCGCAGGTGGACCTCGAACGGCCAGCGGGCAGCGAACGGCACGGCGACCGAGAACGAGGCGTCGTGGCGGACGCCTCGATCGCTGCGATCGTCGCCGGCGACGAGGTCGCAACCGAGACACGCGCCGTGACGTCGGCGGTGGTCGCGATGGGCGGAGAGCTTCGTGGCGATCACCGGCGGGACGAACGGCAGTGCGTAGATCTGGCCGTGCGGGTGGCTCAACGTGGCGCCGACCTCGGGCCCGTGGTTCTCGAACGCCATCACGTAGCCGTATCCGTCGTCCCACAGCTGGCCGCTGCGGTCACGCCAGATCGCCACCACCTTGGCGACCTGGGCGGGTGGCAGCGTGGACAGCGAGCCCTCGTGGTCGGATGTGTAGACGACCACCTCGCAGCGCCCCACCGCCGGCGCCACGGTCTCGGTCGAGACGCCCGTGACGAGCGGCGACAGCGCCGGGAAGCGGTTGTCGAACACGGCGGCGTCGAAGGCGAACGGCACCTCCGGCCCGCCTGGGCAGAGCGGACACGATGCGACTGACGCGGTGGTGGTGGCGGGCGCACCGTCGATGTCGGCGAGCCCGCCGGGGCGGGTGTTGCGAGCCGGCGAGACGCCGATCCAGGCGTCGCTCAGCAGGTCCCGGCGAAGGTGGATGGCGCCGGGTTCGTGGCGCGGCGCGCTGGCCGAGAACTCGCCACCGAGCGCGCCGTAGAAGTGGAACGCCCGCCCGTCGGGGTGGAGGCGGTCATGGCGGCGGAGCGCCGTGCGCAGCGTCGAGCTCACATCGCCGTCCGCACGTCCGTGCTCCAGCGCTGGGCGCCGGCTTCGACCACGTCGACGTCGCGCTC
>Ga0136617_10006657_pt1 | contig 10309 bp, 9 predicted proteins | sample AntDrymUQ3222106_2_FD_129672 | JGI IMG/M metagenome (GOLD analysis project Ga0136617, IMG submission 129672) | Polar desert sand microbial communities from Dry Valleys, Antarctica - metaG UQ322 (21.06) | ecosystem: Environmental > Terrestrial > Soil > Desert | place: Antarctica: Dry Valley... | reverse complement strand
TGCGCCGGTCCGCGCGCAGGACACGTCCGACCAGCCCGTCGTTGTTGACCACCGTCATGTCCGGTCTCACGCCGGCAGAGGTCCCCGCGTCGATCGTCACTGTCGATGAGAACGACTGCGCCGATCCCATCCCGATCACCCGCGCCGGTAGGAGCGCATACCCGGTGCTGCGGGAGGTCTCCAGCAGGCCGTCCAGCTCGTCGGCGCGATTGCGGTCGACGACGGTGGTGGTCAGCTCCCCGCGCAGGGCGGAGTTCTCGGCCTCCAGCCGCTCCACGTCACTGCGCAACGACGACGTGGTGGTCAGGAAGTCCGGCACCGCGCGGAAGGGTCGTACGACGGACGCGGTGAGCACCTCGACCGGGCCGAACACCTCACCGGCCGCAGAGCGCAGCGGCTCGACCGGTGAGTCGTCGCCACCCCGCACGTCCAGGGTGATCACGGTGAACGACGCGAGCAAGAGCAGGACCAGCACCGCCTTGGACGGGCGTGCGTCCTGACCGCTCTGCGAGCTCCGACGGGAACGAGAGGCCATCGTCGTCCTACCCGTTCATCGCCGGGGCTCGGACACGAGGACCTGTTGCAGTGCCTCGAACTCCTCGACGCACTTGCCAGCGCCCATGGCCACCGAGTGCAGCGGGTCCTCCGCGACGTGGACCGGCATCCCCGTCTCGTGGCGCAGGCGTTCGTCCAGCCCGCGCAGCAGCGCTCCGCCCCCGGTGAGGACCAGACCGCGGTCCATGATGTCTCCGGCCAGCTCGGGCGGGGTCTGGTCGAGCGTGGCGCGCACGGCGTCGATGATCGCGTGTAGCGGCTCCTCGAGCGCCTGTCGGATCTCGGCGCTGGAGACCACCACCGTCTTGGGCAGGCCCGAGACCATGTCGCGGCCGCGGATCTCGGCCTCGGGCTCCTGGGAGAGCGGGAACGCCGACCCGAGGGTCATCTTGATTTCCTCGGAGGTGCGCTCCCCCAGCATGAGGGAGTACTCCTTCTTCATCCACGCGATGATGGCCTGGTCGAGGTCGTCGCCGGCGGTGCGGATGGACAGCGACGTGACGATGCCGCCCAAGGAGATGACGGCCACCTCCGTCGTGCCACCGCCGATGTCGACCACCATGTTCCCGGTCGCCTGATGCACCGGCAGGTTGGCTCCGATCGCCGCGGCCATTGGTTCCTCGACGATGTAGACGCGTCGCGCTCCGGCCTGGTAACCGGCCTCCTTGACCGCCCGCTGCTCCACCGCGGTGATCCCCGAAGGAACGCAGATCACCAGCCGTGGCTTGGCGAAGTAGCGACGGCGGTGCACCTGCTGGATGAAGTAGCGCAGCATCTGCTCGGTCGCGTCGAAGTCCGCGATGACGCCGTCCTGCAGTGGTCGGATCGCGGTGATGTTGTCCGGGGTGCGGCCGATCATCCGCTTGGCCTCGTGTCCGATCGCGAGGATCTCACCGGTGGCGGAGTTCAGCGCGACGACTGAGGGCTCGTCGAGCAGCACGCCCTTGCCGCGGACGTAGACCAACGTGTTGGCGGTGCCGAGGTCAACGGCCATGTCTCGGCCGATGAAGCTGTTCGCCATATGCCCTGCCGCCCTTTGTGGTCTCCCATGACGTGCCGAACGACGGGACGCGCAACATCCCGTGAGGAAAGCCTAGGAGCGGGCGGACGGTTTGGCCGGGAGGACACGCGGCGGCAGGTGGTTGAGGCGGAAGAGCGTCAGTCAGCGAGGTTGGGGAACCAGAGCTTGATCTCGCGTTCTGCCGACTCTGCGGAGTCCGAGCCGTGCACCAGGTTCTCCCGGTTGGACAGCGACAGGTCACCGCGGATCGTCCCCGGCGCCGCCTTCCGTCCGTCGGTGGCGCCGTTGAGCGCGCGCACGACCTCGACCGCCTCGTCGCCGGCGAGCACGAACGCGAACAACGGGCCGCTGGTGACGAACTCACGCAACGGCGGGTAGAAGTCGCGATCCACGTGCTCGGCGTAGTGCTCGTCGGCCATCGCCGTGTCGATCGTGCGCATCTGCGCCGCCACGATCGACAGCCCCTTCTCCTCGAACCGCGCCACGATGCGACCGACCAGTCCGCGGCGGACCGCGTCGGGCTTGATCAGGAGCAGCGTGCGGGACATCGGCTGTGACATCGGCTGTGACATCGGCTGGGACATCGGCTGGGACATCGGCTGGGACACCGGTTGGGACATGGAGCGACCCTATCGGGCGCGTTCGAGACGTTCGGTGTCGATCTGCGCGCCGAGGAGGTACGCCGCCGCCCACAATGCGGCGAAGACGACTCCGAGCAGGAACATCATCGTGACCAGGAACCCGACCGCGATGGAGGCGACCTGGATCGCCCACCCGAGCGCGTAGGCCCACCGAGCCCGAAGCAGACCGGCGGTCAGAACGCAGGCAGCAGCCAGCCCTAGCCCGACCGACAACGCGACCGCGAGCTCGACGTCTGCGACGCTGGTCATCACCGGTGTCGTCAGACCGAGCACGACCGCCTGGAGCACCAGCATCGCGGCACACAGCGAGCGCTGCATCGACTGTTCGGCCGGGCTCATCCGCGCCGCTCCCGTGGCCGCAGCATCGCCCGCGCCTCTCCTGCGGTGACGACCGACCCGGTGACAAGGACACCCCCGGACCCGATCGCCTCACCGAACACCCCGCCCTCCTCGGCGATCGTCGCCGCCCGGTCGATCGCGTCAGCCAGCCTGCGCTCGACGTAGACCCGGTCCGGGCCGAAGACCCCGCGGGCAACCTCCGCCAGCTCCTCGGCGGGCAACGCCCGGTGTGTCGAGTTCTGGGTGCACACGACCGCGGCGAGCACCGGTTCGAAGGCCGCCAGCACCCCCTCGTGGTCCTTGTCCGTCATCAGACCCATGACGCCGACCAACGGGTCGAGCGTGAACGAGTCCTCGAGCGCGTTGGCGGTCGCTGCTGCCCCATGCGGGTTGTGCGCGGCGTCCAGCAGGATCGTGGGACTGCGCCGGATGATCTCCAACCGCGCCGGCGAGGTCACCTGCGCGAAAGCCTCACGCACCACGCCCGCGTCGAGCGGGTCCTCACCCACGAAGGCCTCGACGGCGGCGAGGGCCGTTGCCGCGTTCTGCGCCTGGTGCGCTCCGTGGAGCGGGAGGAACACCTCGTCGTAGGTACCTCGCAGGCCTTGCAGCGCGAGAAGCTGACCGCCGATCGCCGGGACCCTATCCGCGACGCCGTAGTCGATGCCCTCGCGGGCCACTCTCGCGCCTACCTCGGCAGCTCGCTCGAGCACCACCGCGGCCACCTCGGGCGACTGCTCGGCGAGGACGACCGACGCCCCGGCCTTGATGATGCCCGCCTTCTCGACCGCGATGTCCTCGGGGCGGTCCCCGAGGTACCTCGCGTGGTCGACCGCCACCGGCAGGACGACCGCGACCGAGCCGTCCGCGACGTTGGTCGCGTCCCAGGCACCGCCCATCCCCACCTCGACGACGGCCACGTCGACCGGGGCGTCCGCGAAGGCCGAGAAAGCCATCGCCACCACCGACTCGAAGAACGACAGCGGGTGTCCGGAGCGGTTCTGCGGGTCTCGGTCCACGACCTCGAGGTAGCGGGCCACCTCGTTGAAGGCGGCGAGGAACTGCTCCTCGGTCAGCGGCTCCCCGTCGATGGAGATCCGCTCGGTCATCGACTCGACGTGGGGGCTGGTGAAGCGTCCGGTGCGCAGGTTCAGGCCGCGGATTAGGGTGTCGACCATCCGTGCCGTGCTGGTCTTGCCGTTCGTGCCGGTCAGGTGGATCACCGGGTAGGCGTGCTGCGGGTCACCGAGCAGCCGGGCGAACGCCTCGATCCGCTCGAGGGTGGGGTCCAGCCTGGTCTCCGGCCAGCGAGACAGCAGTGCCTGCTCCGCCTCGGCGTAGGTCTCCGCGAGGCGGGCTCCCGCATGCTGCGAGAAGGAGGTCTCGGACATCGTCTGCGAGTCTACGGGCCGTAGGATTCACGCCTATGACCACACGAACGGCTGCCGACCAAGGTACGAGGACCGCAGCGACACGCGCGGTCGTCGTACCGGACAGGCCGGCGCTGGAGGGCCTGGAGTCGAAGTGGTCGCAGGTGTGGCAGGAGCAGCAGACCTATCGCTTCGACCGCTCGAAACCGCGTGACCAGGTCTACTCAATCGACACCCCTCCACCGACCGTCTCCGGAACGCTGCACTTCGGCAGCGTCTGCTCCTACACCCAGTGCGACCTGATCGCGCGCTACCAGCGGATGCGGGGCAAGGAGGTCTTCTACCCGATGGGGTGGGACGACAACGGCCTGCCGACCGAGCGTCGGGTGCAGAACTTCTACGGCGTGAGGTGTGACCCCGCGGTTCCGTACGACCCCGCGTTCCGACCGCCCGAGAAGCCGGATGCTAAACGGCAGGTCCCCGTCAGCAGGGGCAACTTCATCGAGCTCTGCCAGAAGCTCACCGCGCAGGACGAGGTCGCGTTCGAGGAGCTCTTCCGCCAGCTCGGCCTCTCGGTCGACTGGGACTACCTCTACACGACGATCGGCGCGGACAGCCGGGCCGCTTCGCAGCGGGCCTTCCTGCGCAACCTCGAGCGCGACGAGGCTTACCTGCAGGAGTCGCCGACGCTGTGGGACGTCACCTTCCAGACCGCGGTCGCGCAGGCCGAGCTCGAAGCCCGCGAGTACGCCGGCCACTACTACCGGGTCGCCTTCCACGGGAGCGCAGGTCCGGTCCACGTCGAGACCACCCGGCCCGAGCTGATTCCCGCCGTCGTCGCGTTGATCGCCCACCCCGGCGACGCTCGCTACCAGCCGCTCTTCGGGCAGAGCGTCTCCTCACCGGTGTTCGGCGTCGAGATTCCCGTGCTTGCGCATCCCGCCGCCGAGCCGGACAAGGGTGCCGGCATCGCGATGTGCTGCACCTTCGGTGACCTCACCGACGTGATGTGGTGGCGCGAGCTCGCGCTGCCGGTCCGCACGGTCGTCGGGCATGACGGGCGGCTGCTGCGCGAGACACCGCACTGGCTCGCACACGAGACCGCGTGCGCGGCGTACGCCGACCTGGCGGGGAAGACCACGTTCAGCGCGCGCGAGGCGATCGCGGGCTTGCTCCGCGAGACCGGGGACCTCGACGGTGAGCCGAAGCCGACTCAGCGGATGACGAACTTCTACGAGAAGGGCGACAAGCCGCTCGAGATCGTCTCGACACTTCAGTGGTACGTCCGCAACGGTGGCCGGGACGCCGCGCTGCGCGCCGACCTGCTCCGTCGTGGAGGCGAGCTGTCCTGGACGCCCGACTACATGCGCCATCGCTACTCGAACTGGGTCGAGGGCCTCAACGGTGACTGGCTGGTCAGCAGACAGCGCTACTTCGGGGTGCCGTTCCCGGTCTGGTACCCGCTCGACACCGACGGCGAGCCGGTGCACGCGAAGCCGCTCCTGGCCGCCGAGGACCGGCTCCCGGTCGACCCGTCCTCGGAGGTCCCGGACGGCTATGACGAGACCCAACGCGGCGCGCCGGGTGGCTTCACCGGTGACCCGGACGTGATGGACACCTGGGCGACCTCCTCGCTGACCCCCCAGATCGCCGGCGGCTGGGAGTCCGACCGCGACCTCTTCGAGCGGGTCTTCCCGATGGACCTGTGCAGCCAGGCGCACGACATCATCCGCACCTGGCTGTTCTCGCGGGTCGTCCGCTCCCACTTCGAGCACCAGAGCGTGCCGTGGCGGACCGCGATGATCTCGGGCTTCGTCCTCGACCCCGACCGCAAGAAGATGAGCAAGTCCAAGGGCAACGCGAAGGTGCCGACCGAGCTCCTCGAGCAGTACGGCTCCGACGCCGTGCGCTGGCGAGCCGCCTCGCTGCGCCCGGGTCTCGACTCGGCCTTCGACGAGCACCCGCTCAAGATCGGCCGCCGGCTCGCGATGAAGGTGCTCAACGCCTCCAAGTTCGTGCTGGGCAGCGTGGGAGCAGCCGACCCCGATCCGAGCGCCGTCCTTGAGCCGGTCGACCGGGCTCTGCTCGCGGGACTCGCCAGCACCGTCGCCCGCGCGACAGAGGCCTTCGACGCCTTCGACTACACGAGCGCGCTCGAGGTCAGCGAGAAGTTTTTCTGGGAGTTCTGCGACGTCTACCTCGAGCTGGTCAAGGAGCGGGCCTACGGCGGCCGCGGCACGGCCCCGGCCGAGTCAGCGAAGGCGGCTCTGGCGACTGCGCTGCATGTCCAGCTGCGGCTGCTCGCGCCCTTCCTCCCCTACGTCACCGAAGAGGTCTGGTCGTGGTGGCGAGAGGGTTCGATCCACCGAGAGCCCTGGCCGACCACCGACTCGCTCGGGTCCTTGTCGGGGGACCCCGAGATGCTCAGTGCAGTCGCCGGGGTGCTTGCCGGGATCCGCGGGTCCAAGTCAGCGGCGAAGGTGAAGATGCGCACCCCGCTGAGCTCCGTGCGTGTCGCGGGTCCGGGCGAGGTACTTGCCCGGGCCGAGCAGGCCGCCGACGACCTGCGCGCCGCCGGTGTGGTCACCGGCGACCTCGTCTTCGCTGCTACGGACGCCGGGTCGGATGCCGGGTCGGATTCTGGTTCAGATACTGGGTCGACCAGCGTCGAGACGCAGATCGCACCCGACCAGGCGGGCTAGGGCACGAGGTCACTCAGGCGTCGGCAGAGGCGGCGGGTCGACCGACCGCACCTCGCGCTCGACACGCTGCTGGTGGCTGCGAGCATTGGAGACCTCCTTGCCCGCCTGCCTGCCGAGGTCCGGCCGCCGGCGCTCGTTCTGGCCGGCCAGATCCCGTTGCGGGGCGGTGTCCTGCTGAGCTGCCCGCGCCGTCCGCCGGGCTCGCGGCGCGGTCGAGCCGACGCTCGGGCCGCCTGACCTGTCTGCGCGGTCGCTCGGCGCTCGCGAACCAGGAGAGTCACTGCGTGAGGAACCCCTGTCGGCGCCTTGCTTGGTCTCGCGCTTGGTCTCGCGCTCGGACTTGCGCTCGGACTTGCGCTCGGACTTGCGCTCGGTCTCGTCGACCTGCGGGTCACGAGGCTGCTGGGGGTCGCGTGTGTCGGGGGCGGACGTGCCGGTGCCAGACCCAGACTCAGTCCCGGACCCGGACTCGGGCGTGCTGGTCGCGGGCTTGCCGGGCGCCGGCGAGCCCCCCGTCAGGAAGGACGCGTTCGACCGCAGCTGGTTGCCCACGATCAGCGCTGCGAGCACAGCGAGCACAGCGAAGGCGATGAACGACTTCCGGTGCGAGTTACTCACTGCTGCTCCCGAGGCGTGCGCAGAACAGGGGGTCGAGGCCATTGTCGTCGCCGAGGGTCACGGCGTCTTGAAAACTACCCAAAAAGACTAGGTGATCTGGGTGCTTCTTCAACCACCAGGAGGCGGCTCTAGGCCGACTTCTTCTTCTTCGCCTCGGGCTCGCGCGGGACCAGCGTCGGGTTCACGTTGTCGCGCACAACCTCGCCGTTCACGACCACCTTGGCGACATCCTCGCGCGAGGGGACGTCGTACATGACGTGCAGGAGGACCTCCTCGATGATCGCTCGTAGCCCACGGGCGCCGGTGCCGCGCACCATGGCCAGGTCGGCCACCGCGTCAATCGCATCCTCGGTGAACTCCAGCTCGACCGCGTCGATGTCGAAGAGCTTCTGGTACTGCTTGACCAGCGCGTTGCGCGGCTCGGTCAGGATCTGCACGAGTGCGTCGCGGTTGAGCTTGTCGACCGTCGCGATCACCGGCAGCCGACCGATGAACTCGGGGATCAGGCCGAACTTGAGCAGGTCCTCGGGCATCACCTCGGAGAAGATCTGCTCCATGTCGCGCTCGGACTTGGTGGGCAGCTGGGCGCCGAACCCGAGCGTCTTCTTGCCGATGCGTTGCTCGACGATGCCTTCGAGGCCGGCGAACGCGCCCCCCACGATGAAGAGGATGTTCGTCGTGTCGATCTGGATGAACTCCTGGTGGGGATGCTTCCGGCCGCCCTGCGGAGGCACCGACGCCGTGGTGCCCTCGAGGATCTTGAGCAGCGCCTGTTGCACGCCCTCACCGGACACGTCACGGGTGATCGACGGGTTCTCCGCCTTGCGAGCGACCTTGTCGATCTCATCGATGTAGATAATCCCGGTCTCGGCCTTCTTCACGTCGTAGTCGGCTGCCTGGATCAGCTTGAGCAGGATGTTCTCGACATCCTCACCGACGTAGCCGGCCTCGGTGAGAGCGGTGGCGTCGGCGATCGCAAAGGGGACGTTCAGCATCCGCGCCAGGGTCTGCGCCAGATAGGTCTTGCCACATCCGGTCGGACCGATGACCAAGATGTTGGACTTGGCGAGCTCGACAGACTCTTCCTTGACGTGACGACCCGGAGCCGCCCCGGCGCCGACACCGGCCTGCACGCGTTTGTAGTGGTTGTAGACGGCCACCGCCAAGGACTTCTTGGCCAGCTCCTGGCCGATCACGTAGGCGTTGAGGAACTCGAAGATCTCGCGTGGTTTTGGAAGCTCGTCGAGCCCGACCTCGCTGCCCTCGCTGAGCTCCTCCTCGATGATCTCGTTGCAGAGGTCGATGCACTCGTCGCAGATGTAGACGCCGGGCCCGGCAATCAGCTTCTTGACCTGCTTCTGGCTCTTTCCGCAGAAAGAGCACTTCAGCAGGTCTCCTCCGTCACCGATGCGTGCCACAGGCGACGACTCCTCACCACTCGGGCCGACACGCCCAGCGCGCACGCTCCGCACGCTGTGGCCGGCCGACGGACCACGACTTCAACCTCTGTCCCGAAGGTACCCCGTCACGCCCCCAAATGGGATGCCAACACGACGACTCGCCCACCCGCCCGCATGCCGGCGTCGCAGGTTTTACCCCCGCTCACGCTAACGCGACCGCTCCCTTGCGCGAGTCCATGATCTGGTCGATGAGACCGTATTCCACCGCGGCCTCCGCCGTGAGGATCTTGTCTCGTTCGATGTCGCGGCTGACCTGCTCGGGCTCCTTGCCGGTGTGGGTGGCGATCATCTTCTCCAGGAGCTCGCGCATCCGCAGGATCTCGTTGGCCTGGATCTCGATGTCCGAGGTCTGGCCGTAGGAGCCCTCGGTGTAGGGCTGGTGGATCAGGATGCGGCTGTTCGGCAGCGCCAGCCGCTTGCCATGGGCGCCCGCCGCGAGCAGGATCGCCGCTGCGGAAGCTGCCTGGCCCAGACACACCGTCTGCACGTCGGGCTTGATGAACCGCATCGTGTCGTAGATGGCGGTGAGTGCGGTGAACGAGCCACCGGGGCTGTTGATGTAGATCGACACGTCACGGTCGGGGTCCATCGACTCGAGGCATAGCAGCTGGGCCATCACCGCGTTCGCGATGTCGTCGGAGATAGGGGTGCCGAGGAAGATGATCCGCTCCTCGAAGAGCTTGGCGTAGGGGTCGATCCGGCGGATGCCGTACGACGTACGCTCCTCCCATTGCGGAATGTAGTAGTTCATCTGAGCCTCACTTCTTCGCCGCGGGGCGGCCCTGGTCGGCGACCTGGCCGGCGCTGGCCACCACCTTGTCGATGAAGCCGTAGTCAAGCGCCTGCTCGGCGGTGAACCAGCGGTCGCGGTCGGCGTCGATCTCCACCTGTTCGAGCGGCTGCCCGGTGTGCTCGCTGATCAGCTGGAAGAGCACCTTCTTGATGTGCAGGGACTGCTGGGCCTGGATCTTGATGTCGGATGCCGAACCCCCCATGCCGCCGGTCGGCTGATGCATCATGATCCGCGCGTGCGGCAGCGCGTAGCGCTTGCCTGCGGCGCCCGCGCAGAGCAGGAACTGACCCATCGACGCGGCAAGGCCCATGCCGACGGTGGCAACGTCGTTGGAGATGTAGTTCATCGTGTCGTAGATCGCCATCCCGGCATCGACGGAGCCGCCGGGACTGTTGACGTAGAGGAAGATGTCGGCCTTCGGGTCCTCGGCATTCAGCAGCAGCATCTGCGCACAGATCGCGTTGGCGTTCTGGTCGCGCACCTCCGAGCCGAGGAACACGATCCGCTCCTTGAGCAGCCGTTGGTAGATGTGGTCGTCGAGCGCGTAGGCGTTGCCGCCGCCGTCCATCCGGGGGCCGGTCGGCGGGCTGGAAGTCTGGGTCACGCACCGACCCTAGCCGTATGACCCCCCGCTTCCACGGGGATTGGTCCGCTGTTCGCCCAGAGCAGACGGAGCGCAGACCGAGCGCAGACGGAGCCGGGCGCGCCGACGGACCGAGCGCGTGCTCTCGGTCCGTCGGGCTGCTGCTAGGGGCGTTCCCAGATCCGGATGTCCAGCACGCTGCCCTGCTGGCCCTCGATGGTGATGTT
>Ga0136617_10006656_pt1 | contig 10309 bp, 1 predicted proteins | sample AntDrymUQ3222106_2_FD_129672 | JGI IMG/M metagenome (GOLD analysis project Ga0136617, IMG submission 129672) | Polar desert sand microbial communities from Dry Valleys, Antarctica - metaG UQ322 (21.06) | ecosystem: Environmental > Terrestrial > Soil > Desert | place: Antarctica: Dry Valley... | reverse complement strand
TACGCCGCGCATCCGGCCGGCCCGAAAGACTGCTCCCCGGCCGCTCCACCCTCCGCCGAAGGAACGGTCATCAACGATGTCAGCTGTCTGAACCCCACGCGCGTCCACAGCATCGTCACGGTGCGCGACGTCGACGATGTCCGGCAGGCGTTCACGCTGGCGCGGACCTACGGCGTCAAGGTATCGATAGCCGGCGCGCGGCACAGCCAGGGTGGCCACGCCTTCGCGTCCAATAACATCGTGCTGGACATGCGGTCGTTCAACCGGATGGCGCTCGACGAGACCGCCGGCGTGCTCACCGTGCAGAGCGGCGCCACATGGCACGACATCCAGAATCGCCTGCACCCGCAATACGCCGTGAAGGCGATGCAGTCCACGGACGTCTTCACCGTCGGCGGCTCGATCTCCGTCAACGCGCACGGGATGGACCATCAGGCAGGCGCGGTGGGCAGAACGGTCCGCTCGATGCGCGTCATACTGCCGGACGGCGTCGTCCACACGGTCAGCCGCCAGCAGGAGCCCGAGCTCTTCAGGCTGATCGTCGGCGGATACGGGCTGTTCGGTGTGATCCTCGATGCCGACCTCGAGATCACGCGGAATGCGGTGTACCGCTCGGCCCGCGAGGTCATCGACTATCAAGCGTTTCCAGCGTTTTTCGAGGGGAAGATCGTCCGCGACCAGACCTATCGCCTGATGTACGCGCACCTCTCGACCGCGCCGCAATCGTACTTGCGGGAGATGCTGGTCTACACCTACCAGGACGTCAACGCGTCGATCGCGCAGATCCCGCCGCTCGGCGAGGTGGAGGGGGTCAGGCTCCGCCGCCTGGTGTTCAACTTCTCGAAGCTCGGATCGGTGCCGATGCGGATCAAGTGGTGGGCGGAGAAGCACCTGGAGCCGCGAATGGAGTCATGCCCGGCCGGCACGTCCGACGGATGTCTCGTGTCGCGCAATCACCCGATGCACGATTCGGTGCCGTACCTCATGAACCGCCTGTCCGGGGAGACCGACATCCTGCAGGAGTATTTCATTCCGCGCGACCGGTTCGTGGAATTCGTCGACGGCCTCCGGCGGATCACCCTGGCCAATCGCGCGAACCTCCTGAACGCGTCGGTGCGGGTCGTGCACCAGGAGGACAACTATCTGACCTACGCGCCGCGTGACATGTTCGCGGTGGTTCTGTACCTGAATCAGAAAACGGACGAGCGGGGCAATGCCCGGATGGTGCAGCTCACGCGCGACCTGATTGAGCTCACCCTGGCCAACGGCGGCCGATTCTTCCTCCCCTACCAGCTGCACTACACCGACGCGCAATTGCGGCGGGCGTATCCGGAGATCGATGCCTTCTTCCGTGCCAAACTGAAGTACGACCCCGGCCGTGTGCTGACCAACACGTTCTACAACAAATACGCGCCGCTGATCCTCGCGCAATAGTCGCTGTCATAATGCTGATGATGCGACACGGCGACCGCGCGTACGATGCTGAAGACTGAGCCTGCGGTGCCCCCGCGGCCACGCCCCGTTGAGGGCGGCACCGCGGGGGAGATTTTCACACCGGATCAGCTCGAAGCCCACGCCGCCAGGATCGCCGCGACGCACGACCTGACGCCGAACCCGAGGCGAGGCCGGCCGCTGCTGCCGCGCCTTCACGACAGTGCGGACCGGCTTGAAGCGGCGTACCAGTTTCTCCTGACGACGGCGAAGAACGGCGCTGTCGCAGTCGGATCCGAAGACTGGCTGCGCGACAACTACCACGTCGTGCAGGACCAGGTACGCGAAATCCGTCAGCATCTGCCCCGGCGCTACTACCAGGAGCTGCCGAAGCTGGCCAGCGGGCCCTGCGCCGGCTATCCGCGCATTTACCTGCTCGCCCGTGAGCTCGTCACGCATACCGCGGGTCGTATCGACCTTGCTACGATCGTCGATTTCACGCGCGCGTACCAGCGGGCCTCGCAACTGTCGATCGGGGAAACCTGGGCGATCCCCCTGATGCTGCGGCTGGCACTCGTCGAGGAGCTGCGGCGGCTGGCCGACCGGGTCGTCGACGCGCGCCGGGGACGCGAGAAGGCCCGCCGCTGGCACGTGCAGCTGGCCGAGAAGGACTGGAACGATCGGCTGATGGCGCAGCTGCTCGAGGATGCAAGCGGACCAGACGGGCGCCTCTCCCCCGGATTCGTCGTCGAGTTTCTCCAATGGCTGCGCGATCAGCCACTTACCGCGGCCCCCGCCTGGCACGCGCTCCACCGCGCGCTCGAAGCACAGGAAGACTCGGCCGACGAAATGCTGCGGATCGAGCATCAGCGCGAGGCGGCCGACCAACTGGCGATCGGCAACCTGATCACCACGATGCGCCTGGTCTCCGCCATCGACTGGACGCTGTTTTTCGAACGCGTCAACGTGGTCGAGGAGGCGCTCCGGAAAGATCCGTCCGGCGCGTACTCCCTCATGGAGTTCTCGACGCGCGACCGGTATCGCCACTCGGTCGAGCAGCTTGCCAAGCGCGCGCAACGCACCGAGACCTCTGTCGCGACGGCCGCCGTGAACCTCAGCCTGTCGGCGCTGCGGGAGGATCCCGAACACGACCGGCGTCACCACGTCGGCTACTACCTGATCTCGCGAGGACGATTTCAACTCGAGCGGACGATCGGCTATCGGCCGACGCTGCGCGAGCGGATCGGACGCTTCACCTTCAAGCATCCGGCCGTGATGTACCTCGGGCAGGTTGTCGCGGCCACGACCGCCGGCCTCGTCAGCGTCCTGCTCTACAGCGCCCGCCACGATGCCTCTCCGGCGCTGTTGTGGCTGGTCGCCCTGGTGGCGCTGGTGCCCATCAGCGAGCTGATGATCAGCGTCGTCAACCTGCTGGCCACGTCGGCGGTTCCACCGCGCCTGTTGCCGAAGATGGCGCTCCGGCAGGGGATCCCGGCCGAGTACCGGACCATTGCCGTGGTGCCCGCCATCATCGACTCGGTCGCACGCGTCCGCGCCCTGATCGACGACCTCGAAGTGCGCTTCCTCGGCAACCGCGACGATCACCTCCACTTCGCGCTCCTCTCGGATTTCGCCGACGCGAACGAGGCGTCTCGAGAGGGAGACGACGAGCTGGTGGCACACGCGCGGGTGATGATCGATCAGTTGAACGAGCGGTACGGCGCCGGACGGTTTTTCTTCTTCCACAGGGAGCGCCGCTGGAACCCTGGCGAACGCCGCTGGATGGGATGGGAGCGGAAGCGCGGGAAGCTGGCGGAATTCAACCGGCTGCTCCGCGGCGCCAGCGATACGAGCTTCGTCGTGACGCATGGCGACACCTCCATGCTCCGGTCGGTGAGGTTCGTGATCACCCTCGACTCCGACACGCAGCTGCCGATGGAGGCGGCGCGACGTCTCGTCGGCACGCTTGCGCATCCCCTCAACCGGCCGCGCTTCGATCCCGGAAAGGGGCGCGTGACCGAGGGATACGGCGTGATCCAGCCGCGCATCGGCGTCAACCTCGTGAGCGCCAACCGCACCGCGTTCGCGAAGGTGTTCTCCGGGCACGTTGGGATCGATCCCTACACGACCGCCGTGTCAGACGTCTACCAGGATCTGTTTCACGAAGGCAGCTACGTCGGCAAGGGGATCTACGACGTGGACGCGTTCGAGGCGGCGCTCGCCGGCCGGATCCCGGAGAACACGCTGCTCAGCCATGACCTCTTCGAGGGGTTCTACGCGCGGACAGGGTTGGTCACCGACATTCACCTGGTGGATGACTACCCGGGGACCTATCTGGCCTACGCGGCACGGCAGCACCGCTGGGTGCGCGGCGACTGGCAGATCGCCCGATGGTTGTGGCGGACGGTGCCGGACGCAGCGGGCCGCCGTGTCCGCAATACCCTGCCGTCGATCTCGCGCTGGAAGATCCTCGACAACCTCCGGCGGAGCCTGTTGCCGCCGGCGCTGATCATCCTGCTCATCGCCGGATGGACGATCCTTCCGGGCTCCTCCGCATTCTGGACGGTCTTCGCCTTTCTGGTCCTGGCCTTCCCGGCCTACGTCCAGGTCGGGCGATCGCTGTCGAGCCGCATGCGCGGCGTCCCGCTCACCCAGCATTTCGCCGCCGAACGCGACAACATTCTGACGAGCGCCCGGCAGGCGTTTTTTTCGGTCGTGTTCCTGGCACACCAGGGTTGGCTCATGGCCGACGCGATCGGACGCACGATCTGGCGCTTGTACGTGACCAGACGTCCGATGCTGGAGTGGGTATCCGCGGAGCGATTTCGGGCGATACGGCCGTCGCCCGGGCAGCTCCTGCGCAGCATGTGGGCCGCTCCGGCGATTGCGGCCGGAGCGGCGATCACCGTGGGGCTCGTCGAGGCGACGCGGCTGCTGTTCATGCTGCCCTTGATCGCCCTCTGGGCACTCTCCCCCCTGATCGCCTATGTCACCGGGCGCCCCATTCCGCGCGAGCGTGAACGACTGGAGGAGGGTGACCGCGCGGAGCTTCGGAAGGTCGCGCGCCTGACCTGGCGCTACTTTGAAGAGCTGTTCGCGCCCGCAGATCACTGGCTGATCCCCGACAACTATCAGGAGGACCGCGAAGACGTCATCGCGCACCGCACCTCCCCGACCAACATCGGCCTCCAGCTGCTTTCGACGCTGGCGGCTGGTGATTTCGGCTACCTCAGTACCGCGGGCGTGATCGACCGGCTCGAGCCGACGTTCGGCACGCTGCTCACCATGCACCGCTACCGCGGGCATTTCTATAACTGGTACGACACGCGGACCCTGGAGCCGCTCTCCCCCTCCTACATCTCAACGGTCGACAGCGGCAATTTCGCGGGATATCTCCTGACGCTGAAGGGAGGCCTCGATCGGCTCGTCGACGCCGAGCCGATCATCGACAGGCGTGCGCTGGCTGGCATCCAGGACGCCGTCGCACTCTTCGCCGATTCGCTGGACGGCAGCACCAACCGCGTCGCGGCCCGCGCGATCGCGCAGGAACTGACGACGCTGCGCGCCCTGCTCGCGGGGCACCCCGACACGCTCGCCGGGTGGCGACGGCTCGTGGACACCGTCGGTGACCAGCTCGCGACGGTCGGCGTGCTCTTCCACGAAATAGAGGATGCGTCCGGCGATACCAGCATGGCCGAAGCGTCGGTGTGGATTGAGCGCGCCGCCACCGACGTGGCGCAATGGCAGGCGGACCTGGATCGATTCGCGCCGTGGGCGCTGGCGCTCGAGATGTCCCCCCACGGGATCTCGGGGCCGATCGGAGTTCCGAGCCTGGTCAGACTCGTGGATTGGACCGCCAGCGCGTCGGCGGCCCTCGAGCACGTCGATGGCGCCGCTGCACTGCGGGCGGCGATCGACCGCTCGCACGCTCTCGCCGAGGAGCTCGTCGACCGCATCGTGCGGCTCGGCGGGCTGGCGGACGATCTGATCGAAGAAACCGAGTTCGGCTTCCTCTTCAACCGCGAGCGGCAACTGTTCTCGATCGGCTTCAGCGTCACTGACGGACGCCTGGATATGTCGCACTACGACACGATGGCCTCCGAAGCGAGGCTCGCGAGTTATCTCGCGATTGCGCTCGGCCAGGTGTCACACGAGCACTGGTTCAAGCTGGGGCGCTCCCTGACGCCGACCGGCACCGCGCGCGCGCTGTTGTCGTGGAGCGCCTCGATGTTCGAGTACTTCATGCCGCTGCTCGTCATGCGTGCCTACCCCGATACGCTGCTGGACGAGACCTATCGCGCCGTGCTGCAGCGCCAGATCGAGTACGCCGCCCAGCACAGGGTGCCGTGGGGCATTTCGGAGTCCGCGTACAACGCGCAGGACCTCGAACGGAACTACCAGTACCGCGCGTTTGGCGTCCCCGGCCTCGGCCTCAAGCGCGGCCTCGGGGACGATCTCGTCATCGCGCCGTATGCGAGCATGCTGGCGGCGCCGCTGGCCCCCGTCACGGTGCTCCGGAACCTGCAGCATCTCGCGCGCGAGGGGCTGGCCGGCCGGTACGGGTTCTACGAAGCCATCGATTACACGCCGGCCCGCGTGCCGGAGGGAGCCGGCCGCGGCGTCGTGCTACCCACGTTCATGGCGCATCACCAGGGCATGAGCCTGCTCGCGCTGGACAACGCACTGAACGACCTGCCGATGCAGCACCGCTTTCATGCCGATCCCCGCGTCCAGGCCGCAGACCTTCTGCTCCAGGAGCGGATCCCGCACCAGGTGCCGCTGACGAATCCTCCGATCGAGGTCGCGGACCACGTGCCGTCCGCGCGCGTGCCGTCGGCACCGGCGGTGCGGCGCTACACGACGCCACACACGCTCAGCCCGAGACCGCACCTGCTCTCGAACGGCTCCTATGTGGTGATGGTGACGAATGCCGGGGGAGGGTACAGCCGTCGGCAGCAGACCGCGATGACGCGTTGGCGCGAGGACGTTACCGCCGACGGCTGGGGCAGCTTCTGCTACGTGCGCGACCTCGACTCCGGGGCGTACTGGTCCACAACCCATCAGCCGACCGGGCGCGAGGCCGACCAATACGAAGTGACGTTCGCTCCCGATCGCGCCGTCTTCAGGCGCGTGGACGGCGGCATCGAGACGCGCACCGAGATCGTCGTCTCGCCGGAAGACGACGCCGAGTTGCGGCGCGTGTCGGTGACGAATCACGGCGACAAGCCACGCCGCCTCGACCTGACGAGTTACGCGGAGGTCGTGCTCGCTCCGGGTGACGCCGACCTCTCGCATCCAGCATTCAGCAATCTCTTCGTCGAAACGCGAAGCGTCGGCGACCGCGACGCCCTGATGGCCGTCCGGCGGCCGCGCGCGGGGAAGGACCGGCGCTACCTCGTGCACGTCCTCAGCGGCCGCGGCCGCGGCGGCGCGCCGACACAGCACGAGACCGACCGGCGCCGTTTCGTCGGCCGCGGCGGCACGCTGGACCGGCCCCTGGCGATGTCAGGGTCGGCTCCCCTCTCGAATACCACCGGCCCGGTGCTGGACCCCATCGTCAGTCTCCGGCTGGCGGTCCGCCTGCCACCTGGCGCCACCGCCCGCGTGGCATTCACGACCGGTTACGCGGAGAGCGAGGAAGCCGCGAGGCTGCTCATCGAGAAGTACTACGATCGCCGGGCTGTCGCGCGTGCCCTCGCACTCGCCAGCACGCACAGCCAGATCGAGCTCAGGCATCTCGGCCTGACCATCGATCACACGATGGCGTTTCAGCGGCTCGGCGGCCGGCTGATCTCCGGCGATGCCCGCCTCCGTGAAGTCGAAGCGATCCAGGAGAACCGCCGCGGACAGCAGGAGCTCTGGAAGCACGGGATTTCAGGAGACCTGCCGATCGTTGTCGTGCGGCTGACCGACGCCATGGGGCTTCCACTGGTAGCCGAGTTGCTGAAAGCGCACGAATATCTGCGGCTCAAAGGGCTGCCATTCGATCTCGTCGTCCTCAACGAGCACCCGGCGAGCTACCTCCAGAGCCTCCAGGACGAGCTCCAGCAGATGCTCGAGAGCGGCCCCGAACTACCCTGGATGGACAAGCCGGGTGGCGTCTTCCTGCGACGCGCCGACCTCATGCCGCAGACAGACCAGCTGCTGCTTCGCGCCGTCGCCCGCGCCGTGATGGACGCGGCCGATGGGTCCCTCGCCTCTCAACTCGCCAAGCCTCAAGTACCGTTCGTGCCCGGGGCCACGCGGACTGACCTGTCGGATCCGGAGACGTACGTCGTCTCAGCGCCCGCGTCGGCGGTGGCTCCTGAGGCGAACGACCTTGAAATGTTCAACGGGTTGGGTGGCTTCGCCGCCGACGGGCGTGAATACGTGGTCGTCACGGGCGACGCCCAACCGGGTTTACCTCCTGTGCCATGGACGAACGTCGTTGCCGTCGAGAACTTCGGGTTCGCATGCACCGAGTCAGGCCCGGGCTACACCTGGTCCGGCAACAGCCACGACAACCGGCTTACGCCATGGCGAAATGACCCGGTCTCGGATCCGCCCGGGGAGGCGATGTTCATCCGCGACGAGCGGACGGGCGCGTTCTGGTCGGCGACGCCGCTGCCGGCCGGCGGCCGACGCCGGTACGTCGTGCGACACGGGCAGGGCTACTCGACCTACGAGCATGCGCGCGACGAGCTCTCCTCCGAGCTGACGCTGTTCGTGCCGCGGAATGAAGCGGTGAAGATCTTCCGGCTCTCATTGAAGAACACGTCACCGGTCAGGCGGCGCATTTCGGTGACGCTCTACGTGGACTGGGTACTCGGAGAGAACCGGTCGCGGACGTCGCTCCACGTCGTGACCGGTCTTGAGCCGGGCACCGGCGCGCTCACGGCGCGAAACGCGTTCCGTCCCGCCTTTGGCGATCGCCTGGCCTTCCTCGACCTGTCGCCGGGCGACACGCGAACGCTCACCGGCGACCGAACGGAGTTCCTCGGCCGCAATGGATCGTTGCGTCGGCCGTCGGCGCTCGGCCGCGAGGAGCTGTCGGGTCGCACCGGCGCAGCCTACGACCCCTGCGGCGCACTTCAGATCCACGTCGATCTCGGGCCATCCGAGGAGCGGCTGTTCGTCGGACTGCTGGGAGAAGCGAACGACGAGGACGGCGTGCAGGCGATCGTGACGCGCTTCCGGGACCCGTCGGCGGTCGACGCGGCCCTCCGCGAGATCCAGTCGTTCTGGGACGCACTCGTGGGAACGGTCACTGTCCGGACGCCCGACCGGGCGATGGACGTCATGCTCAATCGCTGGCTGCCCTACCAGACGCTCGCATGCCGCGTGTGGGGACGATCGGCGTTTTACCAGTCCAGTGGCGCGTTCGGCTTCCGCGACCAGCTGCAGGACACGGCCGCCCTCGTGGCTGCAGATCCCACGATCCTGCGCGGGCAGTTGCTGCGCGCGGCGTCACGACAGTTTGTCGAGGGGGATGTTCAACACTGGTGGCACGAACCGGGTGGACAAGGCGTGCGCACCAGGTTCTCGGATGACCGATTGTGGATGGTGTACGCCGCGCTTCATTACGCGCACACGACAGGCGACGCCGCGATCTTCGACGCGGTCGCACCCTTTCTTACCGCCCGTCTGCTCAGCCCCGATGAACATGAAGTGTACGAACGTCCGGAGGTGTCGGCGGAAAGTGCATCGCTCTACGACCATTGCGTGCGTGCGATCGAGCTGAGCCTCGAGACCGGCGAGCACGGCCTGCCGCTGATGGGGACGGGCGACTGGAACGACGGCATGAGTCTCGTCGGCGCGGGCGGCAAGGGGGAGAGTGTCTGGCTGGCGTGGTTTCTGATCTCACTCCTGCAGCCGTTTGCGGATGTCGCGGAGGCTCGCGGCGAATCCTCGCGCGCGGTCATCTATCGCCGCCACGCAGGCAAACTCGCCGCAGCCGCGGAACAGTCGTGGGATGGCGACTGGTACCGCCGCGCGTACTTCGATGACGGAACGCCCCTCGGCTCGAAGGACAGCCCTGAATGCCGGATCGACGCGATCGCGCAATCCTGGTCGGTCATCTCCGGCGCCGGCAGTGCCGATCATGCCGGGCGAGCGATGGCCTCGGTCGAGGAACATCTCGTGCGAACCGCCGACCGGATCGTCCTGCTCCTGGCGCCACCGTTCGATCGGATGGAGCCGAGCCCGGGGTACATCCAGGGATATCTCCCAGGTGTTCGCGAGAACGGCGGCCAGTACACCCACGCGGCACTGTGGAACGTCCTCGCCTTCGCGCGGCTTGGCGACGGGGACCGCGCGGCCGCAATGTTCGCGCTTCTCAACCCCGTCAATCATGGACGTACGCCTGAAGACGTCGCGCGGTACGGCGCCGAACCGTATGCGCTTGCCGCGGACGTCTACTCCGTCGTCCCGCACGTCGGACGCGGCGGATGGACCTGGTACACGGGATCGGCCGGGTGGATGTACCGCATCGGCATCGAGGCGATCCTGGGCATCACGCTGCGCCGCGGTGCGCTTCATGTGGATCCGTGCATTCCGCGCGACTGGCCTGGATTCGAGGCCGTCTTCCGGCGCAACGCCACCTCCTATCGCATCGCTGTCGAGAACCCCGACGGGGTGAACGCAGGCGTTGCGCGCCTCGAGGTCGACGGTGCTGATCGCACGGGGCACGACGTCCCGCTCCTGAACGACGGCGCCACCCATGTCGTGAGAGTGGTGCTTGGTGTGTCTACTTCTTCTCCGCGCCCTTGACGATGGGCTCGCCTCGCTTGACCCATGCTTCGTAGCCGCCGATCAGTGCATACACATTCGTGACGCCGCTCTTCCGCAAGTTGATCGCCACACGGGCGCTCGTCTGCTCGCTCGGTCAAGCGCAGTAGGT
>Ga0136617_10006655_pt1 | contig 10309 bp, 11 predicted proteins | sample AntDrymUQ3222106_2_FD_129672 | JGI IMG/M metagenome (GOLD analysis project Ga0136617, IMG submission 129672) | Polar desert sand microbial communities from Dry Valleys, Antarctica - metaG UQ322 (21.06) | ecosystem: Environmental > Terrestrial > Soil > Desert | place: Antarctica: Dry Valley... | reverse complement strand
CGGGCGCACGCGCGCGGCGCTTGCACTTGGCGAACAGGGCGTGCTCGACGCAACTCTGCCCGCGGCATTGCCTGCTACCCTTTACAGCCGCCTCGGCGACTGGGTCTTCGCCGCGCTGTTTTCCCTTGTGCTTATATTTGCAGCGTTAATTAGAGTTCGACCGGTTAAGCATCGGCGGTAATTCGATTGCGCCGTTTTCGCGACTCCCTTATGTCTGGACCAAGATGGCAAGGCGCGACCCCAATTTCATTGACGTCCACGTTGGAAACCGCATCCGCATGCGCCGCCAAATCGTCGGCATGAGTCAGGAAAAATTAGGTGAACTTTTAGGCATCACCTTCCAGCAAGTGCAGAAATACGAAAAGGGCACCAACCGCATCAGCGCCAGCCGCCTCTATTATTGCGCGAAAATCTTGGGTGTTCCGGCGCAGTTTTTTTTCGACGATCTTCCCGGTGTCGATACCGAAGCCGGTTTTGGCGAGCCCGCGAAGAGGATTCCGTCATGGCCGCGCTGATGAACCTCGATGGCGTAGCGCTCGCCCGCGCCTTCCGCGATGCCGACAGCAGCGGCAAACGCAAGCTGATCGCCTCCATGGCCCGCCTCATCGCCGATTCGAAGGAGTAGGAAGAGGCCCTCATCCGGCCTTCGGCCACCTTCTCCCATGCCTAACGGCACGGGAGAAGGCACAATCTGTGCAATTAGCGCCTTCTCCTGCGCGGCACGCGTGGGAGAAGGTGGCCGACAGGCCGGATGAGGGCTCTTTGCCGTGGGCTCTGCTTGACCGCACCTTCCATCGCTGCCAAATACGCCGCCACATCAGGGGGCAAATTTCCAATCATGCTGCGCAAGAATTATCTGTTCACCAGCGAGTCGGTTTCCGAAGGCCATCCCGACAAGGTCTGCGACCGCATTTCCGATGAGGTTGTCGATCTGTTTTACCGCGAGGCACTTGAGCAGGGCATGGACCCTTCCCTGGTCCGCGTTGCCTGCGAGACGCTGGCCACCACCAACCGCGTGGTATCGCGGGCGAAACGCGCGGGCCCTCCTCGGCGACCCACGAGAAGATCGAGGCGGTGGCCCGCCAGGCGATCAAGGACATCGGTTACGCCCAGTCCGGCTTCCACTGGCAGACCGCGAAATTCGAGATTTTGCTGCATGCCCAATCAACCGATATCGCCATGGGCGTCGATGCCGCCGCGCAGAAGGACGAGGGCGCCGGCGACCAGGGCATCATGTTCGGCTACGCCTGCGACGAGACGCCGGAATTGATGCCGGCTCCGCTCTACTACGCACAGCGCATCCTTAAACTTCTGGCCGAGGCCCGCCACAGCGGCAAAGAAAAAGCGCTCGGTCCCGATTCAAAGAGCCAGGTCACCATCGCCTACAAAAACGGCAAGCCCGTGGGCGCAACCCAGATCGTCGTTTCTCATCAGCATACGGACGAAAATTTGACGTCCAGGGATGTGTTCAAACTGGTGAAGCCCTATGTGACGAAGGCGCTGCCCAAGGGCTGGATCACCAAAGACACGGTCTGGCACGTGAACCCCACCGGCAAGTTCTTCATCGGCGGCCCCGATGGCGATGCCGGCATCACCGGCCGCAAGATCATCGTCGATACCTATGGCGGCGCCGCCCGCCACGGCGGCGGCGCCTTCTCCGGCAAGGACCCGAGCAAGGTCGACCGTTCGGCAGCCTACGCCGCGCGCTATCTCGCCAAGAACGTGGTGGCGGCGGGGCTGGCCAAATGCTGCACCATCCAGCTCTCCTACGCCATCGGCGTGGCGCAGCCCTTGTCGATCTATGTCGATACGCACGGCACCGGCAAGGTGAAGGAGTCGGCGCTGGAAAAAGCCATCGCCAAGGTGATGGACCTGTCCCCGCGCGGCATCCGCAAGCATCTGGGCCTTAACCGCCCCATCTATGCCCGCACCGCCGCCTACGGCCATTTCGGCCGCAAGCCTGAATCCGACGGCGGCTTCTCCTGGGAAAAAACCGATCTCACCAAAGCCCTCAAAGCCGCGGTGAAGTGAGGCGGCCGGTTCCGCGACACCAGTTCTACGGGCGGCGCAAGGGACACGCCCTCAGGTCCCATCATCTACGATTGATGGAAGAACTACTACCAAAGCTCCGCTTCGACCCCTCCACTCCGTTTCCGTCACCCCAGCGAAAGCTGGGGTCCAGCTTTGACATGGATTCCGGCTTTCGCCGGAATGACGCTGAACAAACATGGTTCGAAATCGGCTTCGGCGGCGGCGAACATTTGGCCCATCAGGCCGAACTCCACCCCGACATAAATTTCATCGGTGCCGAACCCTTCCTTAACGGCGTCGCCAAACTCCTGGCGCTCATCGAGGAAAAACACCTCACCAACATCCGCATCCACGACGGTGACGCCCGCTACCTGCTGGAAGCCCTCCCCGACGCCTCGCTCGAGCGCATCTTCCTCCTCTACCCCGATCCCTGGCCCAAGGCCCGCCACGCCAAGCGCCGCTTCGTCAGCGCGGAAACCCTCTCCCACTTCCACCGCCTGCTAAAACCCGGTGGCCTGTTCCTTTTCGCCAGCGACATTGCCAATTATGTGGATTGGACGCGCGAACATATGTCCGTACACGGAGGTTTCCGTGAAGAGCACGATCCATTCGAGGACTGGATACAAACACGCTACGAAATCAAGGCTCGCCGCGAGGGCAGGGAGCCCGCGTATCTGACATTTCGGTCTCTCCATCCTGAGTCAGGATAGTGTCTGAGTTTGAAGTCTGGTAGTCTCTGGATAAGTATTGGCGGAAGTACCGTGAAGTCGATCCATTTCAAATGTGAGCGGGAAGGTAGCGGGTTCCATCGGCTATCCGTGGTTGATCGTGACACGCATAAATACCGCACCTGCTGTTGGGACATCACCGTGAATGATGCGAGAGAAGTAATTGGGGGCTGGGTTTATCTTCACCCCATAAAGAAGAGCGAGCCCTCCGAATTTGGTGGCAAAATAGTCGATTTCGAAGAAGTTTTATTAGAGGAAAAGGGACATCCACGGCGGATTGCGTTGATCTTTGAATCGCGCAAAGAGGCACGCAAACAAAATTGGCGGGGCAAAAGTTACGGGATGGCTTTTACTAGCGGACCAGTCCCGGCGTCATTTCCACATGAGCATGACAATGCCCAACGGGCTTAAAGGTGAGTGCGGTCCAGCCCTGGTTATCACCTTTGAATATGAGGAGTGACGCCATGGCCGAGATTACCGCTGTCCGCAGCAAGACCCGGAAGCCTACGCCGCCCGGCAAGATATTGGCGGGAACGGTTCTGCCCGCTTCGGGCAAGAGCAAGACCGAGATCGCGAGGCTGCTCGGCGTGTCCCGGCAGACTCTCTACGACATCCTCGATTGCAAGCAGCCGATCACGCCGCGGATGGCGGTCCGGATCGGCAAGCTCTGCGGCAACGGCCCGAGGCTGTGGCTCAACATGCAGGCAGCCCACGATCTTTGGGAAGCCCAGCAGACAACCGACGTCTCGAAAATCCCCACCCTCGAACTCGCATAGCTATCCACTTCTTGTCACCGCTTCGCCGTCCATATCGTGCCGCGCAGCCCTGACCAGGAAACCAGAACGTGTCAACCCGTGCTTCGCGGCATAGCGGTCGATGCGCTTCAGCATGGCCTCCGGCACCGTGATATTGATGCGAACGCTTGACGTCGCCGGCGCCTGGACGGCGAGAACCGCCACCGCATCGCGATGATCGGGGTGTTCCGTAATGCCATCGAGGGGCGTTGGGTCGGGGATCGGTTCGCCGTCTTCGATCAAACCCTCCATATGAAAGGCGAGCATCTCCTCGGCCATGCCACGCAACTCTTCCAGCGTGGAAGCCGCCGTGATGGCGCCGGGAAAATCGGGAAAGTTGGCGCCATAGTTTGAATGGCGCTCCTTGTGGAGGAGGGCAATATATTCGGCCATGGCCATTCACCTCAGTTTGGTTTGAGCCTGTCTTTCGATGGACCGCAGCGTCCCTGGAGGAATGCCGTGCTTGGGATGGGGCACCGTCACCCGTCCGGGCTTTGATTGGTGTCTGAACCGCACATGGCCGCCCTTCTGACCAACCCTGAACCAGCCGTCGGCCATGATGGCCGTAATCACCTGCTGGCTATCCATGTGTATTTATACACACAATTATTGGAGATATTCAACTTGCGGACTAACCACGCGAAGTGGAGTCATCCCTTTCCGATGCCACGAAATGAATTTCATGGCATCCAAAACACATGCATTTGGCATCCAATACCGCCGGAAAACAGCGCTCCTGACGACTTTCAAGCCCTTGAAATAGTCTCCGTTTCACGTGAAACAATTCCTAGGAGGCGCTGCTTCGCGGTTGTTGCAATCGATGTCCGGCAAGCGTATATGAGCCTCAACTTAGGTTCACTCACATAGCCACGCAGGTGGCGGTCATGAGAGTGGGTCCCAGCCCGGGACCCACTTTTTTTATTGCCTGAAGGACCATGAACGAACCACGGCTCAAACGCGAAACCGGACCCGCTCTTCGGGTCGCGGCCCTGGCCGAGCCCCTGTTGCAGGACATGGGGCTAAGGCTGGTGCGCGTCAAAATGAGCGGGTCCACCTTGCAGATCATGGCGGAGCGGCCGGACGGCACCTTCACCATCGATGATTGCGAGAAGTTAAGCCGCGCCATGTCGCCCGTCCTCGATGTCGAGGACGTGATGCCCACGCGCTATCACCTCGAAGTCTCCTCGCCCGGCATCGACCGGCCGCTGGTCAGGCCCGCCGACTTTGAAACCTGGAAGGGCCATGAAGTGAAGGTCGAAATGGCGGTGCCGGTCGCCGGTCGCAAACGCTTTCGCGGCGAGCTGGAAGGCTTCCATGATAGCGAAGTGCGCCTCTACATCGACGATCCACAGGCCGGCACTGAGCCGCTGCTGGTGGGCGTCCCATTCGCCGACATCGCGTCCGCCAATCTGGTGCTGACCGATGAACTGATTGCAGCCGCCAAACAGCGTTTGCCTGCACATGCTTACGCCGATGGCGCCGAAATCGACGAAGATAAAATCACTCTAGAGAGGAATGACGACAATGGCTGAACCCGCCGTAAGCGCCAACCGGATCGAGCTTCTGCAAATCGCCGATGCGGTGGCGCGTGAAAAATCGATCGACAAATCCGTGGTGCTCGCCGCCATGGAAGACGCGATCACCCGCGCCGCCAAGGCCCGCTATGGCGCGGAAAACGAAATCCGCGCCGAAATCGATCCCAAGTCCGGCGAGACGCGGCTCAACCGCCTCCTGCTGGTGGTGGAGAAAGTGGAGAACGAAGCCACCGAAATCGGCCTGGCCGAAGCCAATCGCCGCAACCCCGCCGCAACGCTGGGCGATTACATCGCCGAGCCGCTGCCTCCCGTCGATTTTGGCCGCATCGCCGCCCAGAACGCCAAGCAGGTGATCGTGCAAAAGGTGCGCGACGCCGAGCGCGAGCGCATGTACGATGAATACAAGGACAGGATCGGGGAGATCGTCAACGGCGCGGTGAAGCGCGTCGAATACGGCAACGTCATCGTCGATCTGGGCCGCGGCGAAGGCATCGTGCGCCGCGATGAATCGCTGCCGCGCGAAACCTACCGCCCTGGCGACCGCATTCGCGCCTATGTTTACGATGTGCGCCGCGAACAGCGGGGTCCGCAGATTTTCCTCTCCCGCACCCATCCCGAATTCATGTCGCGGCTCTTCGGCCAGGAAGTGCCGGAAATCTACGATGGCGTGGTCGAGGTCGTCTCGGTCGCGCGCGATCCGGGCTCCCGCGCCAAGATCGCGGTCCGCTCCAAGGATGGCTCCATCGATCCCGTCGGCGCCTGCGTCGGTATGCGTGGCTCGCGCGTGCAGGCGGTGGTGGCCGAACTTCAGGGCGAAAAAATCGACATCATCCAGTGGACGCCCGATGTCGCTTCCTTCGTGGTGAACGCGCTCGCTCCCGCCGAAGTCACCAAGGTGGTGCTCGATGAGGAAGCCGAGCGGATCGAGGTCGTGGTGCCGGACGAACAATTGTCGCTCGCCATCGGCCGCCGCGGCCAGAACGTCAGGCTGGCCTCGCAACTCACCGGTTGGGACATCGACATCATGACGGAAGCCGAGGAATCGGAGCGCCGCCAGAAGGAATTCTCGACCCGCACCCAACGCTTCATCGAAACACTCGATGTCGACGAAACACTGGCCCAGCTTTTGGCCTCGGAAGGCTTCGCCACGGTCGAGGAAGTGGCCTATGTGGAGCTCCGCGAAATCGCCTCGATCGGCGGCCTTGATGAGCAGACGGCGGAAGAATTGCAAAACCGCGCCCGCGAATATCTCGAACGCGCGGCAGCCGAACTGGATGCCAGGCGCGTCGAACTTGGCGTTCTCGACGAGATCAAGGAAATCGATGGCCTGACGCCGGCAATGCTCGTCGCCTTGGGTGAAGCCGATGTCAAATCAATCGAAGATCTCGCCGGCTGCGCCAGCGACGACTTGATCGGCTGGACCGAACGCAAGCAGGGCGAGACGATCAAGCACAAAGGCGCCTTCTCCGATCTCGAAGTCTCCGCCGAAGAAGCCAACGCGCTCATCATGGCGGCCCGTGTCAAGGCGGGTTGGATTGAGGCGCCGGTGGAAGAATCAGCCGAAACCGAAGCTCAAGCACCTGCGGAAGCGTGAGGACGCATGGAGGCAGACGCGGACTTGGCGACACGCATGTGCATCGTGACACGGGAGTGCCTGGATGAAAGCGCGCTCATACGCTTCGTGCGTGGTCCTTCCGGGGATGCCGTGCCCGATCTTGCCCGCAAACTGCCGGGCCGGGGAGTCTGGGTCAGCCTAAACCGGGAGCGGGTGGCGGAGGCGGTGGCGAAACGCGCATTTTCCAGAGGGTTTGCTGCGGAAACCAAAGCCTCCTCCGATTTGCCCGATTTGGTTGCGAAGCTTCTCAGGAAGGCAGCACTTTCCTATCTTTCCCTGGCCAAGAAGGCGGGCGAGGCGGTCACCGGCTTCATGAAGGTCGAGGACATGCTGAGCCAGGGCAAGGCCCGCATCCTTGTCCACGCCGTCGAAGCTGCTGCCGATGGCCGCCGGAAACTGGACAAGCTGGCAGGGCCTGAGTTGGAAAAGACCACTCTTTTTCATCTTGATGAATTGGATTTGGCCTTTGGCCGGTCAAATGTGATACATGCTGCCGTAGCCAAGGGGGGCTTGGCCCAGAAGCTCCTGACGGCGCTCCGCCGAATTGAAATTTATGAAGCCCGCCGGGGCTGAAGGGTAGTGAAGAGTAAGCATGACCGATACCAACGAAACCGATCGTAAATCCAGCGCCCAGCGGGGCGGCGGCGGAACTCTGACTCTCAAGCGGCCGACGATTGAGCAGAGCAAGGTGAAGCAATCCTTCGCCCATGGCCGCTCTAAGATCGTAGTGGTGGAAACCAAGCGCAAACGCCTCGGTGAGGACAAGCCGGCAGCGGAAGCAAAGCCGCAATTCCAGGTTCAGCCCAAAGTCGCCGCGCCGGCTGGCACTCAGGTGAAACCCGCAGCAACCCCGGGCGCTCGCCCCGGCGTCGTGTTGCGTACCTTGTCGCCTGACGAAAAAGAGGCGCGCGACAAGGCGCTGGCCGGTGCTCGCGTTCGCGAAGCCGAGGACCGCAAGCGCGCGGAAGAAGACGCCAAGCGCCGCACGACCCATGAGGAGCAGGAATTCAAGGAACGCGAGGCCGCCGCCAAGCGCAAGGCCGAGGAGGATGCCCGTCACCGGATCGAGGAGGAAGGCAAACGCAAGGCCGAGGAAGCCGCCAAGAAGCTGGCGCCGCGGCCTTCCGGCAGACTCACGAATGACGACGAGGACGAGGGCCGCGTCAAAACCTTCCGCCCCGCAGGTGGAGGCGCCATAAAGCGCGAGGTGAAAGTTCCGGCACCCACCCGCACCAAGGCCGATGCCGACAAGCGCCGTGGCAAGCTGACAGTCGCTAACGCGTTGGCGGATGACGAAGAACGCTCGCGCTCGATCGCCGCTTTCCGTCGCCGCACCGAGCGCATGAAGAACAAGGCGCAAGGCTTTCAGAAACCGACGGAGAAGACAAGCCGCGAAGTGATCATCCCTGAAGCGATCACCATCCAGGAGCTCGCCAACCGCATGGCCGAACGCTCCGCCGACATCATCAAATACCTGATGAAACAGGGCCAGATGCACACGATCAACGACGTGATCGATGCCGATCTGGCGCAGATCATCGCCGAGGAAATGGGCCACAAGGTCAAGCGCGTATCGGAATCCGACGTGGTTGAAGGCCTGGCCGCCGACACCGATACGGACGAACAGCTCGTCTCGCGCCCGCCCGTCGTCACCATCATGGGTCACGTCGACCACGGCAAGACTTCGCTGCTCGATCAAATTCGCAAGACCAATGTAGTTTCGGGCGAAGCCGGCGGCATCACCCAACACATCGGTGCCTATCAGGTGGAAACCCGGAGCGGCCTCATCACTTTCATCGACACGCCAGGCCATGAAGCCTTTACGGCGATGAGAGCCCGGGGCGCCAAGGCGACAGACATTGTCGTCCTCGTGGTCGCTGCCGATGACGGCGTCATGCCGCAGACGGTGGAAGCGATCAATCACGCGCGCGCGGCAGAAGTGCCGATCATCGTCGCGATCAACAAGATCGACAAGCCTTCAGCGGATGCGAGCCGAGTTCGGCGCGAATTGCTGCAACACGACATTGTTGTCGAAGGCATGGGCGGCGATACGCTCGATGTCGAAGTCTCAGCCATGAAGGGCACCAACCTCGACAAGCTGCTCGATACCATCTTGTTGCAGGCCGAAGTGCTCGATCTCAAGGCCAATCCCACTCGCGAAGCGGGCGGCCTGGTGGTGGAAGCCCAGCTCGACAAGGGGCGCGGTCCCGTCGCCACTGTCCTCGTGCAGCGTGGCACGCTGCGCTTGGGCGATATTTTCGTGGCCGGCTCCGCCTGGGGCCGGGTGCGAGCGCTCGTTAATGATAAGGGCGAGCAGGTAAAGGAAGCCGGTCCCTCGGCGCCCGTCGAAGTCTTGGGCCTCAATTCAGCACCGGAAGCGGGGGACCAGTTCGACGTGGTGCCGACCGAGGCGCGCGCCCGCGAGATTACCGATTACCGCGACAGGAAGCGCCGCGATTCACGCGGCACCTCGGCTGGCCGCTCTTCGCTCGAGCAGATGATGAGCCAGATGAAGGAAGGGGCGATGAAAGAGTTCCCCATCCTCGTCAAGGCCGACGTGCAGGGTTCCGCCGAAGCCATCGTCCAGGCGCTGGAGAAGATCGGCAACGAGGAAATCGGCGCCCGCGTGATCCACTATGCGGTGGGCGGCATCAACGAGAGCGATATCGGCCTTTCAACAGCTTCGGGCGCCGTGGTGTTGGGCTTCAATGTCCGGGCCAGCGGTCAGGCTCGCGATGCGGCCGAACGCGCCGGCATCGAGATCCGCTACTACAACATTATCTACGATCTGGTGGACGACATCAAAGCCGCCATGTCGGGCAAGCTGGCGCCGGAAATGCGCGAGACTTTCCTCGGCAATGCCAAAATTCTCGAAATCTTCAATATCACCAAGGTGGGCAAGGTGGCTGGATGCCAGGTCACCGAAGGCGTCGTCCAGCGGGGCGCCAAGGTGCGGCTTATCCGCGACAATGTGGTTATTCACGAAGGCACGCTATCCACGCTCAAGCGCTTCAAGGACGAGGTCAAGGAAGTCCAGACCGGCCAGGAATGCGGCATGGCTTTCGAAGGCTATCAGGACATGCGCGCCGGCGATGTGATCGAGTGCTTCCGGGTGGAGCGGATCGAGCGCAAGCTGGCTTAAGTCGGCAGGCAATGATCGAAGGTCTCAGCCACCTCACCTTTGTTGTGAAGGACCTCGACAGGATGACACGCATCATCGTCGATGTCCTCGGAGGCGAGGAAGTCTATTCGAGCGGCGAAGACACGTTCTCACTCTCGAAAGAAAAATTCTTCGTGGCGGGCGGCCTCTGGATCGCGGTCATGGAAGGCGACCCGCTGCCCTCGCGCAGTTACAACCATGTGGCGTTCAGGGTCGGCCTGCCCAGGCTGGAAACCTGCAAGAGGGCAATTCAAGCCCTAAGACTGGACATGAGGGAATCCAGGCTTCGCATCGACGGCGAAGGCAGTTCCCTGTATTTTCATGACGACGACAACCATCTGTTCGAACTCCATACGGGCACTCTTGATGAACGTATCGAAGCCTATCGTCAGAAGAAGGAACGGAATTGAGCAAGTCCCAAGGCCCCTCTCAGCGGCAGCTCCGCG
>Ga0136617_10006653_pt1 | contig 10312 bp, 7 predicted proteins | sample AntDrymUQ3222106_2_FD_129672 | JGI IMG/M metagenome (GOLD analysis project Ga0136617, IMG submission 129672) | Polar desert sand microbial communities from Dry Valleys, Antarctica - metaG UQ322 (21.06) | ecosystem: Environmental > Terrestrial > Soil > Desert | place: Antarctica: Dry Valley... | reverse complement strand
GCCGCCCTTGCGCGCCACCTCTTGGAGGAACTCCGTCGCGCGCTGCAACTGCTTCACCGTCTCATCGAGATTGATGATGTAGATCTGACTGCGCTTCTCGAAGATGAACGGCTTCATCTTTGGATTCCAACGCTTGGTCTGATGGCCAAAGTGGACACCGGCTTCGAGCAATTCGGGAACTAATTCAGTCATTGATGCCATAGATAAAAACCGCCCGTCCCGCGACTGCGGGAGAGCGGACGTGGAAGATGGCGCAAACCGGGCCGATGGCAACCGCAAATTCCGCTGCCGCACGCCCGTCTCGGGCGCGTGCTTTTTTGACCTTCTCGCCCATTCCGGTTCGATCAGGCCCGGCTTTTGAGAAACTGTAAGCTGGCCACACAGGCTTCAACGCGTAAAATTCAGATGTGACTGAGCTGAACGACGTGCAGGCAAACGTCCGCTTCTTCAACGAGGACGAGGAAGTGTGGCGCTGCTTTGCGAAGAAACAGGCGCGGCGCAAACGGCTGCTCCCGCTGCTCGTCTTGCTGAAGTCACCGCCCTCTCTTACCGACGAACAGCTCGATCAGCTCGACTGGCTGGCCGCCGAACGGGAAAGCAGATCGGTCAGAGCGATCGGCACAGTTGTTCTCGATACTCAGACAAGTTAATCGCACACGGTCATGCCTGAGGCAGCAGTCCCCGTTCGCCTCAACCGCAGTCAGCGCTCCGTCGACTTGAAGTACCAATTTGGCACCTCGAAGCGAAGGATCGCGCAGTTGTGACCTGAAACGCTCCTGATTGACCGCTATGGCAAAACGCAAAGAACTTTCTCCGATTCCCGACAAAGCAATCAACAGCATGATCCGCGAGCTTCGAGGCGTGCGCGTGATGCTGGATCGCGACCTTGCGCGAGTGTACGGCGTCACAACGAAAGTCTTCAACCAGGCGGTGAAACGCAATCTCGCGCGGTTTCCGAAAGATTTTATGTTTCGCCTGACCGAGGAGGAGGTGGCTCAGTTTTCAAGGTCACAGATTGTGACCGCATCCAAACGCAATGTCCGTTATCGGCCCTACGCTTTCACCGAGCACGGCGCTCTTCAGGCCGCGAATATCCTCAACAGTCCGCGCGCGGTGCAAATGAGTGTCTTCGTCATCCGCGCCTTCGTAAAAATGCGCGAAGCCTTGCTCGGCACCCGAGAGCTGGCCAAAAAACTTGCTGCGCTGGAGAAGCAGCTTACCGGTCGGCTCGACGCGCACGAAGTAGCGATCGTTCAGGTACTCCAGGAACTAATGACTATCCTGAGCCCGCCTCCGCCGCCTCCCCCGCAGCCCAAGCCGCGCATCGGGTTCAATCCGGATAAATAGCAGCATCGCTCCGATCCATATTCCAGCTTCCTTATTCATCCTGCCTACTTCTGCCTTTTCGACTTCCTCGCCCCCCGCCGAAGCTACCTACTCCCACTCCCCATCGCGCGGGCGACCTTCATCCTTCCCTTCCGGCGGCATGCCGGATAAAACCGCGCCCTCGCGATGGCCATTAAGAAATCGGAACTCTACTCCTCGCTCTGGGCCGGATGCGATGCCCTGCGTGGCGGAATGGACGCTTCCCAATACAAGGATTACGTCCTTGTGCTTCTCTTCTTAAGATACATCAGCGACAAATATGCGGGCCGGCCCTTCGCGCCGATTACGATTCCGACCGGGGCAAGTTTTGCAGACATGGTCGCGCTCAAGGGCAAGTCGGACATCGGCGATCAGATCAACAAGAAGATCATTAGCCCGCTGGTCCAGGCTAATCCGCAACTCTCGCAATCCGACTTCGCTGACTTCAATGACGTCAACAAACTCGGCAGCGGTAAGGAACAAACAGACCGGCTCACCGATCTCATCGCAATCTTCGAGAACCCGGCGCTCGACTTCTCCCGAAACCGCGCCGAGGGAGATGATCTTCTCGGCGACGCCTATGAGTTTCTCATGCGGCACTTCGCGACGGAGAGTGGCAAGAGCAAAGGCCAGTTCTACACGCCGGCAGAAGTCAGCCGCATCATCGCTGCCGCGCTTGGAATCCGATACGCGAATACAAGCAACGACACCACCGTCTATGACCCGACCTGCGGCTCGGGCTCGCTTCTTTTGAAGATTGGCGACGAGGCCAGCCACAATAAAGACGTGCGCGTCACGCTCTACGGTCAGGAAAAGGATTCCTCCACCGCCGGTCTCGCGCGCATGAACATGATCCTGCACGACTACGCCACGGCGGAGATCAAGCAGGGCAACACCCTCGCCAACCCACTCTATCTGGATGGCGACGCCCTCAAGACTTTCGACTACGTCGTCGCCAATCCGCCCTTCAGCGATAAACGCTGGAGCACCGGACTCCTCCCCAGCGCCGACCCTTTCGCCCGCTTCACCGGCTACGGCATCCCGCCTGGCAAGCAGGGCGACTACGCCTACCTCCTGCACATCCTTCGCTCCATCAAACCCGGCGGCAAAGGCGCGTGCATTCTTCCGCACGGAGTCCTTTTTCGCGGCAATGCCGAGGCCGCCATCCGCAAGAACCTCGTCCTGCGCGGCTACCTCAAAGCTATCATCGGTCTGCCCGCGAACCTCTTCTACGGCACCGGCATCCCTGCCTGCATTCTCGTGCTCGACAAGGAAAACGCCGCCGCCCGCAAAGGCATCTTCATGATCGATGCCTCCAAGGGCTTCATGAAAGACGGCCCAAAGAACCGTCTGCGCGAGCAGGACATCCATCGCATCGTGGACACCGTCACGCGTCAGGCCGAAGTCCCGCGCTACGCTCGCATCGTCTCCGTCGCCGAGATCAGCGATCCGAAGAACGACTTCAATCTCAACCTCCCGCGCTACATCGACAGCACGGAGCCGGAGGACATTCAGGACATCGACGGCCATCTGCGCGGCGGCATCCCCAAGCGCGACATCGATGCGCTCGACCGCTACTGGCAGGTCATGCCCGCCGTCCGCGTCGCGTTGTTCAACCCATCCACGCACCCTGGTTATTGCGAGCTCGCCAGCGCCGAGGTGAAACCCGCCATCTTCGGCCATGCGGAGTTCACCGCCTTCAAAACAGGTGTGGACAAACTCTTCGCCCATTGGAAGGCCACCCACACGCCGCGACTCAAAGCTTTCGCCCAAGGCAGCCATCCGAAGGCCCTCATCGAAGCGCTCTCCGAGGACCTGCTCACCACCTTCGCGCCGGCGCCCCTCCTCGACCATTACGACATCTACCAGCACCTCATGGATTACTGGGCTGAGACGATGCAGGACGATTGCTATCTCATCACCGCCGATGGCTGGATCGAGGCGGCCAGGCCCCGGCTGATCGTCGAGGAGAAAAACAAGAAGACCAAAGAGAAGCCGGATCTCGTCGTCGGGAAAAAGAAATACAAAACCGAGTTGCTGCCGCCGGCTCTGCTCATTGCCCGCTACTTCGCTGAGGAACAAGCGGCGATCGAGAAACTGGAGACCGAGATCGCCGCGCTCCAGCAGCAGATGGAAGAACTGGCCGAGGAACACGGCGGCGAAGAGGGCGCCTTTTCCGATCTGGCAAAAATCAACCGGGCGGAAGTGGGCCGGCGCCTGAAAGAGCTGCAGGAGGCGGAAGCCGCGGAGAAGAAAAACGCTGCCCTCAGAGTCGCAGAGGAACCTGTTCCGTTCGGAGAGAGCGAAGAATCCGATACAGGAGCGCTCCTGGAATGGTTAAATCTCGATGGCCGTGAGACCGAGCTGAAACGGAGACTCAAGATCGCGCAGGAACGCCTGATGGAACGCGTCTTCCAGCATTACGGCCGGCTGACTGAGGACGAGATCAAGACTCTCGTGGTGGACGACAAATGGCTGGCCAAGATTGCCGCCGCCGTGGAGGGTGAACTCGACCGCGTCTCGCAGACCCTCACTGGCCGCATCCGCCAGCTCGCCGAACGCTACGCCATCTCGCTGCCGCAGCTCACCGATGAAGTCGCCACGCTCGCCAGCCGCGTGGACGAACACCTCAAAAAGATGGGAGCGGTATGGAAGTGAAGCCCGGCTACAGACAGACGGAGGTGGGCGTCATCCCGGAGGTGTGGGAGGTGAAGCCTCTCGGTGAACTTGCTTCTGTCACTGCTGGTGGCACACCAAGCCGGACGAACGCCCAATACTGGAACGGAGACATTCCTTGGGTTACCACGTCAGAGGTTGATTCCTGCACTATCAATCATGCGGAACAGTTCATCACGAACGAAGGGCTCAACAATTCTGCCGCGAAGCTATTGCCGCGCGGAACGCTCTTGATGGCTCTCTACGGCCAAGGGAAGACACGAGGGAAGGTCGGTATCCTCGGAATTGAAGCCGCTACAAATCAAGCGTGCGCGGCAATCTCGCTGAAACGCAATATCTCGCGGGAATTCATCTTCCACCTTCTTGCGAGCCAATACGACGCCATTAGGAATCTGAGCAACACCGGGAATCAGGAGAATCTCAACGGCTCACTCGTCCGCTCGATTTCAATTCTGTTGCCCCCTGAATCCGAACAGCGCGCCATCGCGACGGCGTTGAGCGATGTGGATGCGCTGCTGGGCGCGCTGGACCGGCTCATCGCCAAGAAGCGCGACCTCAAACAGGCCGCCATGCAGCAACTCCTCACCGGCCAAACCCGCTTCCCCGGCTTCCACGGCGAGTGGGAGGTGCAAACGCTTGGTGACTTAATTATCCAATGTTTCAGCGGAGCGACGCCACGAAGAAACCGTCCCGAATTCTACAAGGGAAACATTCGATGGATAACGAGCGGTGAGCTGAACTACAACGTCATCACCGATACCGCTGAGAAAATCACGAGTGAAGCGGTCGCCAAAACGAATCTCACGATTGTGCCGAAAGGCACGTTTCTGATGGCCATCACGGGTCTTGAGGCGGCGGGGACACGGGGAAGCTGCGGCATTGTTGGAGAGCGTTCCACGACCAACCAGTCGTGCATGGCAGTTTTTCCAACGAGCGAACTCGTAACCGAATATCTTTTCCACTACTACGTCTTCCGCGGCGACGCGCTCGCGCTGCAATACTGCCAAGGGACGAAGCAACAGAGCTACACCGCGAAGCTCGTGAAAAAGTTGCCAATTGATGTTCCTCCCACGACCGACGAACAAACCGCCATCGCCGCGGTGCTGACGGAGATGGACGCGGAGCTACAGGCGCTGGAGCAGCGGCTGGCCAAGACCCGCGCCCTCAAGCAAGGCATGATGCAGGAACTTCTCACCGGGCGAACACGGCTGGTATGAGCGATGACGGTCCGCAACCGTTGGCGACCAGCCTTACCTATTACGTGGACGAGGCTGGAGACGGCGTGCTCTTCGGGCCGAAGGGCAGAGATCGCCTGGCGGATGCGGATGCGCCGAAGTTTTTCATCCTCGGCATGGTGCGCTGCGAATCGGATGAAGGCGTTGTCCGATCGCTCGCGGAACTGCGCGCCAGCCTCCTGGCGAACCCGCTGTATGCCACAATTCTTTCGATGAAGCCCGCGGCGCGAAAGACGGCACGCGCCTTTCACGCCAAGGATGACCATGCGGAAATTCGCAGCAAGGTCTTCGAGTTAATCACGATGCTGGACATTAAGTTTTACGCCGTGATCAAGGACATGCGCGCGGTGCGGGATTACGTGACAGGGCGCAATCGAATGGATTCCTCCTACCGCTATCGACCGAATGAGCTCTACGACCTGACGGTGCGAATGCTCTTCAAACAACGGCTGCACAAGGACGATCATTACCGGGTGGTCTTCGCCCGGCGTGGCAGCTCGGACCGGACGGAGGCGCTGCGCAGTCAACTGCAGCAGACCCGCGAGCACTTTCTCGCCGAGCAGCAGTTGTCGTCGCCGGTGACGCTTGAGATCGTTCCGGCCTATCCGTGGGAGCAGCCGATGTTGCAGATCGCCGATTACTGCCTGTGGGCATTGCAACGGTGCTATGAAAAACACGAGGCGCGTTTCCTGAATGCGATCTGGCCGAAGGTCTCAGTGATTCACGACGTGGATGACCCTACCGGCCCCGGCTACGGCGTTTACCTGAGCCGCAAAGGATCGCCGCCCGATCCGCAGAAAATAAAAAGCCGATGGATATAGGTCTCGCTGATCCAAAGATCATGAAACACACGGCATGGAGCCGAATTTCGTCCACCGGCATGACCAGAATGCCGCGCTGCACACGGATGTCAATGGTGCAGAGAGTGGGAACATGAGCGACTTGGGCAAACCGGAGCGGGTGACGCAGAACCGGGTGGTCGCTCTGTTTCGCGATGACCTGGGATACCGCTATCTGGGCGATTGGTCCGACGGCCCGCAGAACAGCAACGTCGAGGAAAAGCTTCTGCGCGATTATCTCGCCCAGGCGGGCTATTCGCCGGCGCAAATCAGCCGCGCCCTTTATCTGCTCACGACAGAAATCGAAAATCCCAATCGCAGCCTCTACGACAACAACAAGGCGGTTTACAGTTACCTCCGCTACGGCGTGCCGGTAAAGATCGAGGCCGGCAAGGTTACGGAAACGGTCAAGCTCATCAATTGGGAGAAGCCGGAGGAAAACGATTTCGCCATCGCCGAAGAGGTGACGCTGCGCGGCGGCTTCGAGAGACGCCCGGACTTGGTTCTTTATCTTAACGGCATAGCGGTTGCCGTCGTCGAATTGAAGAACAGTTACGTCTCAATCGGGAACGGCATTCGCCAATTGCTTTCGAACCAACAAAGGGAGTTCAACGAGGGTTTCTTCTCAACGGTCCAGATCGTTTTTGCCGGGAATGATTCGGAAGGATTGCGCTACGGCAGCATCAGGACCGAGGAGAAGTATTTCCTGAAGTGGAAGGAGGACGAGCAGGACAATACCCGGTTCAAATTAGACAAGTATCTGCTCAAGATGTGCCGCAAGGACCGGCTCATCGAATTGCTGCATGACTTCGTCCTCTTCGACGGCGGGATAAAGAAGCTGCCGAGAGCGCACCAGTATTTCGGCGTGAAGGCTGGGCAGGAACATGTCGAAGCCTATAAAGGTGGCATTATCTGGCACACGCAGGGCAGCGGCAAAAGCATCGTCATGGTGCTCCTGGCGAAATGGATTCTGGAGAACAAACCCAACGCGCGCGTCCTGATTCTGACGGACCGCGATGAACTAGACAAACAGATCGAAGGGGTTTTCGCCGGGAGCGGGGAAACCATCTATCGGACGAGCAGCGGACGAAATCTGATGGAACAACTTGGCCAAGCCACGCCTCGTCTGCTGTGCTCGCTGATCCATAAATTCGGTCGCAGAGGAGTCGATGATTTCGACGCTTTCATCGAGGAGCTGAAATCACAGCCGAACCCGGCAGTCGGCGAGCTATTCGTCTTCGTGGACGAATGCCACCGCACACAGACCGGCAAGTTGAACAAAACGATGAAGGCGTTGCTGCCCGGCGCTGTCCTGATCGGGTTTACCGGAACGCCTCTGCTCAAGCAGGACAAGCAGACGAGCTTGGAAGTCTTCGGCGGCTACATTCACACGTATAAGTTTGGCGAGGCAGTGGAGGATGAGGTCGTGCTCGATCTTGTCTACGAGGCTCGTGACATCGAACAGACCCTCGGCTCACAGGACAGGATCGACGCGTGGTTCGATGCCAAGACCAAAGGGCTCAACGAATGGCAGAAGGCCGCGCTACGCGAGCAGTGGGGCACGATGCAAAATGTGCTCAGCTCCCGCTCTCGGATGGAGCGAGTGGTGGCGGATATCGTATTCGACTTCAGCGTCAAACCGCGACTGAGCAGCGAGCGCGGCAACGCGATGCTCGTCGCTTCGAGCATCTACGAAGCAGCGAGATACTTTGAGCTCTTTCAGAAAACCGTTTTCAAGGGCAAGTGCGCGCTCATCACTTCCTACAATCCGCAGGCCCAGGACATCACGCTGGAAGAAACGGGGGCAAACACCGAGACAGCCAAGCAGTATCTTTACAACAGCTACGTCGGCTTGCTCGAAGGTGTCGCCGGTAAGCCCGGCAAATCCAAGACCGAGAGCTACGAGGACGATGCCAAGCATTTGTTCGTAACTCAGCCGGCGAACATGAAGCTACTCGTCGTGGTGGACAAGCTGCTCACGGGCTTTGATGCGCCGCATTGCACCTATCTCTACATCGACAAATCGATGCAGGATCATGGCCTGTTTCAGGCCATCTGCCGGACGAACCGGCTCGACGGCGAGGACAAGCCCTTTGGCTACATCGTGGACTACAAGGATCTCTTCAAGAAGGTCGAGGATGCCATGGCCGTCTATACATCAGAACTCGACGACAGCGCGGGCGGCACCAGTCCCGACGTGTTGCTGCAAGACCGCCTGAAAAAGGGCCGGGAGAGGCTGGATCAAGCGTTGGAGACAATCGCACTCCTCTGTGAGCCGGTGTCTCCGCCACAAGGCGAGCTGGAACATATCCATTACTTTTGCGGCAATACCGAAATTGCCGAAGACCTAAAAGAGCATGAGCCGCAGCGCGCCGCGCTCTACAAAGCGGCGGCTTCCCTGGTGCGAGCCTACGCGAGCATCGCGGACGATCTGCCGGAGGCGGGATATGCTGAGCCTGCGATCGTGCAGATCAAAGAAGACCTGAATCGCTACCTCAAATTGCGGGAGATCATCCGTCAGGCGAGCGGCGAGACGATCGATCTGAAGGCATATGAAGCCGACATGCGTCACCTCATCGACACCTACATCGAGGCGTCCGAGCCGCGCGAGATTTCCGACTTTGGCGAAATCGGATTGCTCGACCTGATCGTGAAGAGCGGCATTGCGGACGCCATTAATAGCCTTCCGAAGGGAATTAAAGGAAACAAGCAGGCGGTGGCGGAGACGATCGCGAACAATGTCCGCAGCAAGATCATCAAGGAGCACCTCAACGATCCGGCGTTCTACGACAAGATGTCTACTTTGCTGAGGGAAATCCTGGCTGATCTCAAAGCGCACCGAATCAGTTACGAGGAATTCCTGAAACGAGTCGCCGAGATGGCGAAAAACGTCACGGCGGGCAAAACGGACGACACGCCCGAGAGACTGAACACGCCCGGCAAGCGCGCTCTCTTCAACAATCTAAATCGAGACGAAGAGCTTGCGCTTAAGATCGATGAGACCGTGAAACGCGTAAGGCCGAACGCGTTTCGAGGGAATCGGGCAAAAGAGAATGTCATCAAAGCAGCGCTGATGGCCTTACTGGGAAATGATCCGGCGGAAGTGGAGAGAATTTTTCTCATCCTCAAGGCGCAAACGGAATATTGATGCGCCTGCAGGTTCAACTCGGCGACATCGGCGTGGACGTGGTGCGCAAAGACATCAAGAACGTTCACCTCAGCGTTCACCCTCCGTCGGGAAAAATCCGTATCGCGGCTCCGTCGCGCATGAGCCTCGATACCATTCGAGTCTTCGCGATCTCGAAGCTCGGCTGGATCAGGCAACAGCAACGAAAATTGCAAGAACAGGAACGGGAGACTCCCCGGGAGTACTTGGACCGGGAAAGTCACTACGTTTGGGAGCGGCGTTATTTGCTCACGGTGAACGAGAGCGATCAGCCGCCCTCGGTGGAACTAGGCCCCCGCCGCATCTCCCTTTCGGTCCGGCCGGGAACAGACCAAGCAAAGCGGCACGCCATCGTGGAAGAATGGTACCGCGACCAGGTAAGGAAAGCCGTGCCCCCGTTGATCGCGAAATGGGAACGATTGATGAGCGTGAAGGTGAGTCGCTTCTACGTGCAGCGAATGAAGACAAAATGGGGCAGCTGTAACGCCGATGCCGGCACCATCCGTCTTAACACCGATCTCGCCAAGAAACCGCGGCAGTGCCTGGAATACATCGTCGTCCACGAAATGGTTCACCTGCTGGAGCCGACGCATAATAGCCGGTTCATTGCCCTAATGAATCATTTCATGCCTCGATGGCAAAACCAGCGCGACGCACTAAACAGACTTCCCGTTCGCCACGAGCATTGGTCATATTGATGGCTAGGGCGTTTTACTCTCGCAGCGCTTTCTTGCTTTTCAGGAAGGGCACGTTGTTTCGGCGGTCGTAGATGGCCGCTAAAAACTTCTTGCAAGCGCTTTCAGTTAGACGCGCTCGACCTGGCTCTGGTCGTTGCCGTGCTCGGCGTAGCGGGCGAGGAGCCAGCAGAGATCAGAGAGGCGGTTGAGATAGCGCAGGACTTTTGTTCAGAGCTGTCTCCCACTTTGCAAGAAAGCGACGCGGCATTGGTTCCGGCGGAATTCCCATGTGAGAGCTATGAACTCGACGGCTTTAAGCCTTCGAGTCCGCTACGCGGCATTCATCCTTCCGTC
>Ga0136617_10006652_pt1 | contig 10312 bp, 10 predicted proteins | sample AntDrymUQ3222106_2_FD_129672 | JGI IMG/M metagenome (GOLD analysis project Ga0136617, IMG submission 129672) | Polar desert sand microbial communities from Dry Valleys, Antarctica - metaG UQ322 (21.06) | ecosystem: Environmental > Terrestrial > Soil > Desert | place: Antarctica: Dry Valley... | reverse complement strand
CCGAGGTTCCGGATTCTGCCCTTCTCGATCAGCATCGCCCTGTCACAGAAGCGCTCGACGGAACTCATGTCATGGGTCACAAAAACGATCGTCCGACCCTCGGCCTTCATCCGGTCGAACTCGTTGAAGCACTTCTGCTGGAACGCCGCATCGCCAACCGCCAGCACCTCGTCCACGAGCAGGACGTCCGCGTCGACCTGCACCGCCACGGCGAAGCCGAGCCGCACCGCCATTCCCGACGAGTAGTTCTTGAGCTTGAGGTCCACGAACTCGTCGAGTTCCGCGAACGCGATGATCTCGTCGAAGCGGGACCTGGCTTCCCGGCGGCTGAGCCCCAGCATGATCGCGTTGAGGATCACGTTGTCGCGAGCCGTGAGCTCTGGGTTGAAGCCCACGCCGAGCTCGATGAAGGGCGATACCCGGCCGGCCACGCTCACCCGCCCGGAGTCGATGTCGTAGATGCTGGCGAGACACTTGAGCAGCGTGCTCTTGCCGCTTCCGTTGCGTCCCACGATGCCGAAGAACTCGCCGTCGCCGACGTCGAAGGTCACGTCGCGCAGCGCGTGCAGCTCGTCGTACGTGCGTCCCTGGAAGGGGTGCAGAGCCCGCTGCTTGAGCGTCACGAACTGCTGGTGGGGGAGCCGGAAGCACTTGTTGACCCCATCAACCGTGATCGCCGGGGGCTTGGACTGGAGCGCCCGCTGGCGCTCGTCCGCCGTATGCGGGGCTGTTGCCGTCAAGTCGAGGAAAGCTAGCAATGGTCGTCGCCCGTCGAAGGCCCTAGTCTTTCGCGCCGACCAACCGAAGGACGGCAATCGTGCAAAAACTTGAAACGCAGCTCGAGGGCCCGATTCTGATCGAGCCGGTCGTTCGCGGAGACGAGCGCGGGTTCTTCACCGAGAGCTACAGGCGCAATGTCTATGCGGATCTGGGCATTCCGGAGGAGTTCGTGCAGGACAACCACTCGCGATCGGGGCACGGGATCGTCCGAGGTATGCACTTCCAGGTAGGCGCTGGGATGGCGAAGCTGGTGCGTTGTTCACGCGGCGCGATCGTGGATGTGGTGGTGGACCTGCGCCGCGGCTCTCCGACGTTCGGGCAATGGGAGTCCTTTGAGCTGACTGACGAGAACCTCCGCCAGCTCTACTGCCCCATTGGCTTCGCTCACGGCTTCTGCGTCACGAGCGACATCGCGGACGTGATGTACAAGTGCTCCGGCTACTACGACGAGTCGATCGAACGCGGCATTGCGTACAACGATCCCGAAGTCGGGATCGAATGGCCCGACGTCAAACTGATCCCGTCACCGCGCGACGCATCAGCCCCGCGACTGTCTGAAGTAGAGACCGAGCTGCCGTTCGTCTACGAGGGCTGAGCCGGCGTCTGAGCGCTGAGGCCGGCCCGGGCCATGTAGTCCGCGAGACCTTCCTCCCAAGGGCGCAGCGGGGTCAGCCCTGCGGATACCGCGCCTCCCTGTGCAAGTACCCCATTCAGTGGCCGGTCCGCGGCGCCAGGCTTGATGGTGGTCTCGACCGCCTCGATCCGCACGTCGATGCCGGCCAGAGACATGATCGCCTCCGTGAACTCGAGCCAGGAACAGTCCCCTCCGGCCACGAGGTGGAGAACGCCGGCGACATCTCGGTCGACGGCCTCGAGCGTCGCAATCGCGAGATCCTCGGTGTAGGTCGGGCTCAGTCGTTGGTCGGAGACCATCGTGAGCTGGCCCTGCTCGCGCGCACGGGTCTCCATCCGGGTCACGAAGTTCCCTCCCTTCGAGGCGCTGCCATGTAGGCCGTATAAACCGGCACTGCGGATTACCAGCGCCCGGCGGCAGTAGGCCAATGCGGCGTACTCGCCCGCAAGTTTGGAGAGTCCGTAGATGCTCTGCGGAGAGGGGGCGTCGGTCTCCGAGTAGGGCTCCGCAGAGCGGCCGTCGAAGACGTAGTTGGTGCTGAAGTGGACGAGGCGGGCGCCTGTGTCCTCGCAGCGGCCGGCAAGCCGCTTTACCGCCCGGGCGTTGACCTCGAAGGAGCGGTCCTCCTCGGTCTCGCAGAGCTCGACGTTGTGAAACGCTGCGCAGTTCAGCACCAGGTCGGGCTTTGAGGAGGCGAACGCGGCGGCCACGGCTTCATCGTCGGTGATGTCCAGTTCGGCACGGGGGAGGCTTTGGACCTCGGCGCTTGCGGTCAGCTTCTCCTCCAGGTCGGAGGCCAGCTGGCCGCCCCCGCCGGTGATGAGCACCCGCCGAACGTTCACAGGACCTTGCCGAGGTTCTCGAGCCTCGGCTTGACCTCGTTCAGCAGCTCGAGCCAGCGGATGTTGTAGTGCCGCGGGTCGGTGAGCATCGTGCGGTCGCCGACGTCGATCTTGAGCAGGATTTCGTCGATGGCCTCCACTACGGAGCGCGATGGGATGAATCCCAGACGCTCGGCGAGCTTGGCATTCGAGCACTCGTAGTCCCGGGTGCGGGGCGGCGCCGGTGTCTCCGCCAGCTCTACCCGCCGCCCGGTCAGCTGCACCGAGCCGGCCACGAGCATCGCCAACTCGCGGATCTGGTAGTTGGAGTGCAGAACGTTGAAGATCTCGCCGCGAACGGAGTCCGCGGGAGCCTCGAGCACGCAGATCATGGCGTCGGAGACGTCGTTGACGTCGACCAGCGGACGCCACATCCAGCCGCCGCCGTGGAGCATCAGCCGCTCTTGCAGCAGCGCGTCCTTGACGAAGGTGTTGACCACCAGGTCGAACCGCATCCGGGGACTGTGTCCGTAGACAGTGCCGTTGCGGAGGATCACCGGGCAGAGCCCCCGAGGGATCAGATCGACCAGCTTCTCCTCGGCGTAGCGCTTGGAGGTGGCGTAGGCGCCCCGCGGCTCGATAGGTGCATCCTCGTCGTGCATGCCCAGCGGCAACCCGTCGTACAGCGAGCAGGAAGACGCGAGAACCAGTCGTTCGACTCCGTGCTCGACGCATGCCTCACCGAGCGCCTCCGTGGCGACGGCGTTCATCTGCCAGTTGGCCTCGGGGTCGTACTCCGCGGTTGGGTCGTTGGAGAGGCCGGCGAGGTGAATTACGCCGTCGACGCCGTCGAGGGCGCTTGCCGGAAGTTCACGAACGTCGCCGGGCACGAGCTCGATCTGGTCGCGAACGTGAGCGAGCGGCTCCTCGCCCCAGTAGAGGCGATCCAGCACGCGAACGACGTAGCCTCGCTTCAGCAGCCGCTCCACCAGGACGCAGCCGATGTAGCCGGCGCCACCCGTTACGAGTACGGTCTGGCCGTTGCCCTTACGGCCGGGCAACAGGCCGTTCCCCCGCCGTACCGGGTCAGCCTGCGGAGGCTCGGTCTGATCGCGATTCCTGTCCATGGCGCTCAACGTATCCCAGTGGCGCGCTGCCTGCCCCAGCGGGCCAGTCGTCGCAAGGGAGAGGTAAAACGCCAAGTCCTGCTGGTCCGGAACGCTCGGATTAGGTTCTCCTGACCCTGGATCGTCTCCTCATGAGCCCGGGAGCGCGCTTCGACTTCCGCGATCCGAGCATTCAGCCAGTCGCGATCGTGGCGAAGCTGGACCATCTCGGCGCGGGAGTGCGACAGCTCGTGGCGGAGCGCCTTCGATTCGCGCGGCTCGTCCTCCTCGGCGCGCTCGAGGTCGATGGGCTCGAGCGCAACGGACTTCTTGCGTAACAGAGCAACGCCTTGCCCGACGTCGCTGTCGGTCGCGAAGCCGCTGGGCACCAAGGCCTCCACTTCAAAGGCGCGCCCCCAGTGAGCCTGGATCCACCAGGGCGAGTGCATCACCATCGGACCGCCCAGGTCCCAGCCCTGGCCCCAACGAAGCACGTTCATCCCGACACGGTCTTCGTCCCAGGCCTCGCCGGCGATGATCTCGGACATCCCCTCGCCCATGAAGGTGACGAGCAGTAGACCTTCATCGTCGAGGACACGGTGAAGTTCGAGGAGCCAAGGGGCCCAGTGATCGGTCAGGTGGGTGAACACGGACACACACCAGATGAGGTCGAACGCCCGGTCTGCGGCTAGCAGAGGCGGAACGTCTTCGTTGCGGAAGGCCGTGAGCGGAGGAGAGAGATGCTCACGAATCCAATCCACGCTCTCGCCGTCGATGTCGCAGCCAGAGAAGCTCCCGCGACGTGCCTCGTCCAGAAAGTGCCTGAGCGTCCGTCCTGCCCCGCAGCCGAAGTCCAGCACCCTCTTGCCCGTGAAGTCGTAGTCCGCCGGGAGGATGGCGAGTATGTCCTCCTTCGCCCTGCGGCCGAGCCAGTCGTAGTAGCTGAGCGGGTCGTCGGCGTCCGCAAGCGAACCCACACGGTTGGCGAGTGGCAGGGGTGGCGTTGGAGGCCAGTTCACGAGTTGGGCACGCTACTGCGATGGTCCGTCGTTTGGTGAGGGCGGCGCGCTGCACGCGCTGTATCGTGGCGCGACGCCATGTCCGATGCCGCGCCAGCCCTAGCCCGTGACGTGCGCCAGCTGATTATCGAGCAGTCGTACCGTGCCCACGTAGGCCACATCGGCTCGGCTCTTTCGGTGGCAGACATCCTCGCCGCGCTGTTTGCCGGAATCCTTCGGGGCGAGCCTGGCGACGGGGAGCGTGACCGTTTCATCCTGTCGAAGGGGCATGCCGCGCTGGGTCTCTACGCCGCCCTCCAGGCGACAGGCCGCCTGACCCATGATGAGCTGGCGAGCTTCTGCGGCGAGGGCACTCCGCTCGGCGTACATCCAGAGCACGTGCTCGACGGCGTGGACTTCTCCACAGGATCGCTGGGCCACGGGCTCTCCATTGGGGCCGGGGCCGCATTGGCTGCCCGAATGCAGGGATCGGCGAGGCGCACTTACGTCCTCCTGAGCGACGCCGAGTGCAACGAGGGCTCTGTGTGGGAAGCGGCGATGTTTGCCGCCCACCACAGGCTCGGCAACCTGCGCGCGGTTGTGGATGCCAATGGGCAGCAGGCCCTGGGGAACACCCGCGACGTGATCGACCTCGAGCCCCTCGGCGAGCGCTTCGGCGCCTTCGGTTGGTCGGTATTGGAGGTCGATGGCCACGACACCCACGCGCTGAGCGAAGCCCTGACGACGGCCAGTGACGACGGCTCGCCCTCGGTCATCGTCGCGCGCACGACCTTCGGACGCGGCGTTTCATACATGGAGAGCCAGCTCCAGTGGCACTACTGGCCGATGGACGAGAAGCAGTACGCTCAGGCACTCGCCGACCTGGCCGTCGGAGCCGGCGCATGAGGGCCGAGTTCGCCCAAGAGCTCACGGAGCTCGCCGAGCGTGATCCGCGCATCGTGCTCCTCACGGGCGATCTGGGATTCACCGTCTGGGAGGATTTCGCCGAGCGCCACCCCGGCCGGTTCTTTAACGTGGGCGTGGCGGAGCAGAACATGCTCGGGCTCGCAACGGGGCTGGCCGAAGCGGGCTACGTTCCGTTTGCCTACTCGATCGCCACCTTCGCGTCGATGCGGCCCTACGAGTTTCTGCGCAACGGCGCTGTGCTGCATCGGCTACCGGTGCGCCTGGTGGGTGTCGGCGCCGGCTTCGACTATGGCCCGAATGGAGTCACGCACTATGCGCTGGAGGACGTGGGGCTGATGCGCTTGCAGCCTGACCTCTCCATCTTGACGCCGGCAGACCCTGCGCAGTGCATGGCGGCCGTCCGTTCAACGGGCGACATCGACGGGCCGCTCTATTTCCGTCTCGGCCGCGCCTCCGAGCCGGTGATCGGGCTCGGCGGGCGGTTCTCACTCGGTCACCTCGACCTGATCGGCGAAGGCAGCGACGTGGCGCTGATCGCGCTCGGCACGATGGCCGGAGAGGCTGTGGCGGCAGCCGACGAGCTTGCCGTCGATGGCATCGACGCCACGGTGGCGGTGGTGTCCAACCTGTCGCCTGCTCCGGTCGCCGACATCCAGGCGCTCGTCGAACGGGTCTCGCTGACGGTGACCGTCGAGGGCCATTACGTTGTCGGCGGGATCGGTTCGCTCGTGGCCGAGGTAATGGCCGAGACGGGCGGGCAGGGTCGCCTGGTGCGCGCCGGCGTGCGCGAGATGCCGCGAGGCGAGACGGGCAGCTCCGGCTTCCTCAACGCGCGACATGCGATCGACGCCGCGAGCCTCACGCAGGTGGTTCGCAAGACACTCGTGCGCACCGAAGGCTGATACGCCTCGTGCCTACCCGCCTCGCCTCGGTAGTCCTGCCCTTCTACAACCAAGCCGACCACGTCGAGCCGTTGATATCGAAGTTCCTCACCGCCGTATCCGGGCTGCCGTTCGAGGTGGAGTTCATTCTCGTCCCCAACAACTGCTCCGACGGGACCACCGAGATCTGCCTAGGTCTCGAGGGTCGTCATCCGCGGATGCGCGTCGTGGAGCTGGCTGAAGGCGGCTGGGGGCGGGCGGTGCGAGCCGGAATCGAGGCGGCGGAAGGCGACCTGCTCTGCTACACGAACTCGGCGCGTACGTCAACGGAGATGCTCGTACTGTCCCTGTTGTTCGCGTCCGTGCATCCGGACGTGGTGGTCAAGGCGAACCGGCGCGTGCGGGACTCAGCCGGGAGAAGGCTCGGGTCGCTGCTCTACAACCTCGAGTGCCGAATGTTGTTCGACCTGCCGCAATGGGACATCAACGGCACTCCGAAGGTCTTCCCCCGCTCGGCGTCCTCGTTGCTCTCCCTGCAGCGCAACGACGACCTCATCGACCTCGAGTTCGTGGTCCGCTGCCAGCGTGACGGGCATCGGATACTCGAGGTGCCGCTGCTCTCGACGGAGCGTCACGGCGGCCAATCAACGACGAAGCTGCGGTCGGCCGTCCGCTTGTACGTGGGCGCCCTGCGCATGGCTCGGGCGCGGGAGGCCGCTTGAGGAACGCCGGCGAGGCAGAAGCGCTGTGGGCGCACCACCACGCCGATCTGCGCAGCCCAGCGCAGATCGCCAGCCAATGGGAGGGCGCCGCTGAGGTGGACGCCGCGCTGCTTCGCGGGAAGGCCCGCGGTGAATTCTGGGAGGTGCTCGACCGCCTGGACATCACGCTGATCGTCTCACGGGAGTACGAGCACCTGCTGATGGGGCTCAGCGTGCACGAGGGCCGGCCGCACGTGACGTTCACGCGCCTTCCGCATCCGTCCGGTGTGGCCGTTGACCAGAGTCGGGGTGTCGTCCACGTGGCGAGCACCCGCAATCCCAACCAGATCTTCGACTTCGAGCCGGTGGCCGAGACGGGACTTGGGGCGAGCCCAGGCGAGCCACTTCTCGATCGGCCATTGATGCCGCTGCGCTCTCGGATGCTCCCCGGCAGCCTCTATCTGCACGACCTTGCGATCGTGGGCGGCAAGCTCCACGCGAACGCGGTCGGGCAGAACGCGGTGGTCCGGGTGGGCGACGACGGGCGCTTCGAGCGAGTTTGGTGGCCCCGCGCGATCGAGTCGGGCGGTGAGGCCGACTTCGCCGTCAACCACCTGCAGCTCAATTCGATCGCGGCCGGCGACACGGTGCGGAAGTCGTACTACTCGGCGTCGGTCGCGGCGCCCGGACGGTGGCGGCCGGGACAGCTCTCCTTCGCCGTTGACAAGCGAGGAGTCATCTTCAGCGGCGCCACCCGCGAGCCGATGGCCACGGGCCTCACCCGCCCCCATTCGGCGCGCCTCAACGGGGGGGACCTCTGGGTGGCCAACAGCGGGTACGGCGAAGTGGGCCGCATCGACGGCGGCCGTTTCGAGGCCGTGGCCCGCCTTCCGGGCTGGACTCGGGGTCTGTGCTTCGTTGGGGATGTGGCGGCCGTCGCCACCTCGCGGGTGATCCCTCGGTTCCGTCGCTACGCGCCTGGACTGGACGTAGACCGCAGCGTGTGCGGAATCCACCTGCTCGACACCTCGTCGGGCAAAACCCTCGGGAGCCTTCGGTGGCGACTGGGCAACCAGGTCTTCGCCGTGGAGGCGGCGCCGCGCGCGATGAGCCTCGGCCTTCCTTTTTCAGTAGGCTCGGCGCGCCGTTCCGCGGCTCTCAAAGCGCTCTTCTCGGGCTTTCGCCCTCCACCTTGACCGCGAACCACTAGGAGCCTGCCATGGGCGACCCAAGCTTGCTGATGATCGGCGCCATGTACGAGAACGGAGGGAACACCACCCATCGCTGTCTCGATGGCCACCCCGAACTGTTCGTCTATCCCTTCGAGTCACAGCTCGGCACCCGCCTCGTCCAGGACCACCTCTCGGCTACGTATCCGGTCAAGTATCGGTGGCCGGTCTTCCCGCTCGACGGGACGCCGGCAGGCGACTATCAGCTGATCATCGATGAGGAAGGCAAGGTCCGGTCGCGGACGCCGGATGTCTCCAAGTTCCGGCACCACCCCTTCGAGATGTCCGATGACGAGCGACGCGACCGGTACATCGCCGAGATCCAGGGTGTCGGGCGCTCCCGGCCCAACAACGTCCGTGCGTTCTTCCGCGCCACCTTCGATGCTTGGCGCGACTTCAACCGCACGGGCCGCGAGCGCATCTATGTCGGCTACAGCCCGATCCTCGTCGTCGACGCGCTGAAGATCCTCGAGGAGATGCCCGACGTTCATTTCCTGCACGTCGTGCGCAATCCGTGGTCGGCCTATGCCGACACACGGAAGCGGCCGGTGCCGCTGCCTCTGTCCACGTACCTCCTCGGCTGGACCATGAACCAGTACTTCGCGCTGCTCGCTGCCCGCGCGCAGCCGGAGCGCATGCACATCGTGCGGGCGGAGGACATCATGGAGGACAGCAAGGTGGCACTCACGCCTTTGTGTGAGAGCCTCGGCATCGAGGTTGGCGAGTCACTGGCGGCACCGAGCTGGAACGGCCAAGAACTCGATGAGGTCTACCCGTGGGGGACCATACGGCGGGCAGATCCCGCCGCCAACCTCGACACGGCGCAGGAGCTTTCCACCGAGGAGACGGAGGCCGTGAGGGAGCACGCGTGGCAGTATCTCGGCGTCTTCGGCTACTCCGACTTCCTCACGGAGGGGCCGGCGCCGCTGCCCGCGCAGCCGTCCGCCTGATCGATGGCCGCCCGGCGGGCGATCGTCACGGGCGCCGCGGGCTTCGTCGGGGCGTGCCTCGCTCGGCGACTGCTGGACGAAGGCCATGCCGTGGACCTGTGGCTCCGCCCAGGGTCGGAGCGATGGCGCATCGACGCCCTGGCGGGAGACGCCGCCGTCATCGAGGTCGATCTCACCGACGATGACGCGGTACTGGCGGCCGTGCGACGGGGGCGCCCCGAGTGGATCTTTCACCTGGCGGCGCACGGCGCCTACTCGTGGCAGACCGACCTCAGGCGGATCATGGAGGTCAACGCGATTGCGACGGCGACTCTCGCCGAGGCGGCAGTCGCTGCCGGCTGCGAGGCCTTCGTGCACGCTGGATCGTCATCGGAGTACGGCTTCAAGGACCACCCGCCGCGCGAGGAGGAACTACCCGAGCCCAACAGCGCGTACGCCGTCGGGAAGTCCGCGGCGACCGCCTACTGCCGTTGGCTGGCCGAGCGGGAGGGCGCGCTGGTGCGCACGCTGCGCCTCTACTCGGTCTACGGCCCCTGGGAGGCGTCGGGCAGGCTGATCCCCACGCTGGTTGCGCTCGGGCTCGAAGGCCGTCTTCCGCCGCTCGTCGCGCCCGAGGTCGCCCGTGACTTCGTCTTCGTCACAGACGTCTGTGACGCTTTCCTCAAGGCGGCGGCCGACCGGACCGGTGACTTGGGCGGGATCTACAACGTCGGCAGCGGTCGCCAGATCACTCTGCGGGAGCTCGTCGAAGTGGCTCGCGCGGCGCTGTCCATATCCGCGGAGCCGAACTGGGGATCGATGGAGGCACGGAGCTGGGACACATCGACGTGGGTCGCGGACACCACGAGGATCGCCCGAGAGCTCGGATGGGAGGCGCGAACGGGCTTGGATGAGGGCCTCCTTGCCACGGCGGCGTGGCTCACTGATCGGTCGGAGCTTCGGACCCGCTATGCCTCACCCTGAGGCGATGGAGACCGAACGCAGATTCTTGGGGACGGGCGCGGGGCTGAGGGAGCTCGCGATCGTCGGTGGGCTCCTCCTGGTACTCGCGGCTGTCGTCTTCGGTCCTCACGCGCGCGACGGCGGGTTCCTGTCTGACGATTGGGCGATCTACTCGGTGATGAAGTTCTCCGACCACCAAGGCTTCTTCGGGGCGATCGGGACGCTGCTCGACGAGCCCAACATCTCTCAGCGCCCGGGGCTGGCTATCTATCTGGCGGCGGTCGACGGGGTCTTCGGCTTGCACATGGGCTATTACCTCGCCTTGGCGGCGGCGATGGGGGTT
>Ga0136617_10006651_pt1 | contig 10313 bp, 12 predicted proteins | sample AntDrymUQ3222106_2_FD_129672 | JGI IMG/M metagenome (GOLD analysis project Ga0136617, IMG submission 129672) | Polar desert sand microbial communities from Dry Valleys, Antarctica - metaG UQ322 (21.06) | ecosystem: Environmental > Terrestrial > Soil > Desert | place: Antarctica: Dry Valley... | reverse complement strand
GTGGCGCTTCAACGCTTCGGATTTCTCCTCGCGCTGGCCACCAGCTACACGGCTGCTTGGTCATCTACCGTGGCCGGACTCCCACCGGCAAGTCAAATACAGCTTCCAGGACGCACCACCCCACGACGGTAGCGTCATCGCCGATGCAGATCGCGATCCTCAGCGACACGCACATGCCGCGCGGCGCGCGGGCGCTTTCGCCGATGTGCCTTGAGCACTGCGCCGGGGCGGACGCGATCCTGCATGCGGGCGACCTCTCCGACGTCCGGGTGCTGGAGCTGCTGCGCGAGCTCGGCCCCCCGGTCCACGCGATCTGCGGCAACGTCGACAGCGCCGTTGTGCGCGCGCTGCTGCCGGCGCGCCTGGAGCTCGAGTTCGCGGGCGCGCGCATCGGGATGACGCACATTCCGGGCCCCGCGAAGGGCCGCCTGGCGCGCCTGCGGGCCGCCTTCCCCGGCTGCGACGCCGTCGTCTTCGGCCATACGCACATGCCCGAGCACGAGGAGCGCGACGGCGTTCAGATCTTCAACCCCGGCTCGCCCACCGAGCGACGCCGCGCGCCGGCCCACACGATGGGCCGGGCCACGATCGACGGCGCACGGATCACGTTCGAGCTGCTCGTCGTCGCCTGACGCCGTTGCCGGCTCCGGCCAGCTAGAATGGGCAGCCGGCAGAGGGTATCGCTCCGGATTTGTTGTTCACGCAATTATCTGGTACGATTCCTCGCGGCGTCGTGTGGGCAGCCCCGTGATGAGGGTGACCCGCCATTCGCTTGACCGCCTCCTCCTCTCTTTTCTGACCGTGCCGCGCCTCATGGTGGGCAGCGGACAGACGGAGCGAGGTGGGTCGCGAAAGCGACGCTCCGACACATCTGAAAGGGAACGTATGGCCGGGACTACCACAACGACGAGTGCGCGCCGTCGCGGCGAGCACAGCGCACCAACCAAGCGCCCCCGGCGCCGGACCCCGGCCGAGGACGTTGCGAAGCATGGCGCACGCGTCCAGGCCGAGATGACGGCCGATTCGCTGCAGACATTCCTCAACCAGGCGTCGCGCTACGCGCTGCTGACGGCGGCTGAGGAGATCGAGCTTGCCAAGCGCATCGAACGCGGTGACATCGCGGCCAAGGACCGCATGATCAATGCGAACCTACGCCTCGTGGTCTCGCAGGCGCGCCGCTACCAGGGCCTCGGTCTGCCACTCGGCGATCTCGTCCAGGAAGGCACGCTCGGGCTGATCCGCGCCGCCGAGAAGTTCGATTGGCGCAAGGGCTTCAAGTTCTCGACGTACGCCACGCTCTGGATCCGTCAGAGCATCCAGCGCGGTCTGGCGAACACGTCGCGAACGATCCGCCTCCCGACGCACATCGAGCAGCGCGAGCGCAGGCTCGCGCGGGTCGAGCGCGACCTGACGGCGAAGCTCTCGCACGATCCGTCCGACGAAGAGGTCGCGGCGGCCGCCGACATGACCGTCCCCGAGATCCTCGCCCTGCGCGAGGCCCGTCGCCACGTGACGAGTCTCGACGTGCCGATCGGCGACGACGGCGACAGCAACCTCGGCGACTTCATCGCCAGCGAGCGTCCGGATCCGAGCCAGGAGGCGGAGTCCAGCGAGCTGGAGCGCACGGTCGCAGACGCCCTCGGGCGCCTGACCGGCGAGGAGCGCCGCGTCGTCGAGCTGCGCTTCGGACTGCGCGACGGCCGTGAGCGCTCGATCGAGGCGACGAGCCGCGAGCTGGGCCTGACCCGCGATCGCGCGCGTCAGATCGAGGAGGCCGCGATGCGGACCCTCGGCGACGAGCCCGCCCTGGCGGGCCTGCGCGAAGCCGCGTAGCGCACGCCCCACAGAGCTGTAGAGCAGGATCCCGAGCACCCGCAACCGCGGGCGGTCGATCGTTGTGGGTCTACTGCGCCGGCGGCTTGCGCAGCCGGATCGTCCCCTGCCGAAAGGGGACAGCGGGCTGCGCGGGAGGTGGTGGTGGCGGCGCGGGAGCGGGCTCGGCCGGAGCCGGCGACGTCGACGGCGGGTCATCGGCGCCAGCGGGCTCGGGCGCGGCCGGCGACGTCGACGGCGGGTCATCGGCGCCAGCGGGCTCGGCCGGAGCCGGCGACGTCGACGGCGGGTCATCGGCGCCAGCGGGCTCGGCCGGAGCCGGCGACGTCGACGGCGGGTCATCGGCGCCAGCGGGCTCGGGCGCGGCCGGCGGCGTCCACGGCTGGTCGTCGGTGCTGGCTTCGGCCTCCGCCTCGGGTGCTTCGGGCTCGGGCTCGGGCTCAGGCTCGGCTTCCAGCTCGGACGTCCCCGCCCCGGACGACGCCGCCTGAGGCACGACCGCCTCGGGCTCCTCGGCCGCAGCGGGCTCCGCCGCGGGCGCCGCCGCGCCCGGCTCGGGCGCCGCGGGCGCGGGTGGCGCCGTGAGACGGCCGAGACGGATCGCCCCGTGGCCGACGTTGCCCACCGCCATGGTCTGCAGACCCTCCCCCTCGGCCTCGGCCGCGATGGCGGGGGCGCCAGGCGCGGGGGTTGGCACCGTCAGCAGCGACGAGCGCGCCTGCGCGTCGCTGCCCTCACCGCGCTGACCGCGCGCGACGACGAAGATGCCGAGCAGGATCGCCACGACCGCGATCACCGCGGTCGGCGCGTCACCGAGGGCCGCCAGAACGTGCATCCCGGCAGCCTACGCGTCGGCCAGGTCGTACACCGCGGACGCATCGGCGCCCATGACGCGCGCGGCGAGCTCGCCCTTGAGCACGTCGAGATGGGCATCCTCCTGCTCGCTGCGCCCGTCCTTGCGTGCGAGATCGACGAACTCCTCCGTCACGAAGCCCTCGCGCAGCAGCAGCGTCACCGAGCGCCCGCCGAGGCTGACCTCGAAGACGAATCGCTCGACGAGGCGGCCGCGCTCGGGGCGCGCGAGGTCGGGATCGTGCGTGAAGCGCTCGCCGCTGACGGCGCGGGTGACGGCTTCGAAGCCGTCGCGCGCGCCGGGGCCGCCAAAGGAGGTGCGCACCGCGATCTCACGGCGCGGCGCTGGGGCGTCGGGCGACAGCAGCGCCAATGCGCGCTGCAGGACCTTGAACGCCACCGCGACGCCGCCGGGCGAGCCCGGCCCGTGGTACTTCAGCATGTCCTCGAACGAGTAGGCGATCGTCCGCCCGCGCTCCTGCACCTCGATGGTCTCGGTCATCGCCCCGGCTCCTTCGCATCGCATCGGCAGATCGTCACCCCGACGGTACCCCGCCGCGCAGCGCGAACGCACGCACGAGCTCGGCGGTGCGCTGGGGCTGCTCCCAGAAGAACAGGTGGCCGACGCCCTGCAGCAGCTCCAGCCGCGCCCCCGGGATCAGCGACGCGACGAGATCGCCGTTGATCGGCGCGAGCAGCTCGTCGGCGGTGCCGTGGATCACGAGCGTCGGCGCCTGGATCGCGCGCAGCCGCGCGTACGTGTCGTGCGCCTCCATCGCGATCTTCTGATCCATCAGCAGCTCCAGCGGCGCCGGAAGGTGCTTCGCGGCGGCGGCGAACGCCGCGTAGTGCGAGGGATCGGACGCGTACCCGGGCGACACGACGAGTTCGAAGCCGGTACGCAGTACCCGGTCGAAGTCGCCCGACAGCGCCGCCGCGGTGAGGCGCTGGATGACCTGCGGCGGCGTCGGCCTGGACTGCGTGCCGCCGCACGAGGTGCACCCGAGCGTCAGCGTCCCGATCCGTCCTGGCGCCGCGAGCGCGAGCTCCTGGGCCACCATCCCGCCCATCGAGACCCCCAGCACGTGCGCCTGCGCCACGTCCAGCGCGTCGAGCAGCGCCAGCGCGTCGGCCCCCATGCCGGCGATCGTGAGGTCCTCCTCCGACGGTGCACTGCGCCCGATGCCCCGGTGGTCGTAGAGGACGACGTCGAAGTCACGCTCGAGGGCCCGCAGAAACGGCTCGCCTCAGTGCCTGTGTTGGCGCCCATGCCCTGGACGAGCAGCAGCGGCGGTCCGTCGCCGCGGCGCTCGCAGTGCAGTTCGGTTGCGCCGACCCTCACCCTTGGCACGTGCGCAACGCTAGTGCAGCGCCCGGCGCCCAGCGCCCTGCGCCTGCGGCGTTCGCCGATGCAACCCGGCGACCGAGCTGCCGGCCGCCGGTGTTCCTGACAGGCTGTGCCGATGCGCCAATTTCACAACCTGCTCCTGCTCACGGTCGCCACCCTGTCTGCCACCGCACTTGTCGCGTGCGGCGAGAAGGCGAGCGAGAAGAAGTCCGACACGCTCAACGGCGAGGGCTTCACCGTCAACATGCCGGGCGACCCCAAGCGTTCGACCCAGACGGTGCAGACGGGGGCGGGCCCGGTGTTGCTCACGGCCTACGTCACCGAAGGCGGCAGCGAGGGCTTCTCGATGAGCGTCGCGAAGCTGCCGCCGACGGTGAAGGGCGACCTCGACGGCGCCGTGCGGGGCGGCGCCGCGAAGGTCAAGGGCACGGCGACGGACACCGTCGAGACGACCTACCAGGGCTTTCCGGCCCGCGACACGCGGATCACGAACGCGCAGGACAAGGACGGCGACAAGGGCACCGTCTTCGCCCGCGTGATCCTCGCCAAGGGCAAGCTGTTTCAGCTGCAGTTCATCCAAGAGGGCGGCGACGTGAAGACGCCGCCGGCCGCATACGCTGCATTCCTGGCTTCGCTGAAGATCAGCTGAGCGAACGACACGGGATGTTCACGCGTCGGTCGCGTGATAGTGGGTAGTCCCACTGGATGACAACTTCCGCCAATGCAAAGATCGTCCAGTACCTCAGCGAGGCGCACGCCACGGAGGTCGCGCTCGTGCGCGTCCTCCAGGAGCAGATCGCGATGACGCCGCGCGGGCGCTACCGCGGCGCCCTCGAGAAGCATCTGCGCGAGACCCACAGTCACGCCGACCGCGTCGCCGCACGCAGGTCTGAGCTGCAGGGCGGCGGCAACCCGCTCGGCTCGATCGTCGGATTCGCCCAGGACGCCGTCGGCCAAGCGATCGCGCTCGCCAAGGCCCCACTCGACATGGTGCGCGGCTCCGGCGGCGAGGAGAAGGTGCTCAAGAACGCCAAGGACGCCTGCGCCACCGAGGCGCTCGAGATCGCCACGTACATCTCGCTCGAGGAGCTGGCACGCGCGGTCGGCGACGAGCAGACCGCGGAGCTTGCGGCCTCGATCCGGGCCGACGAGGAGGCCATGCTCGGGCGCATCCAGAGCCAGCTGCCGGCGCTGACGAAGGCGGTCGTGGCCGCCGACATCGAGGGCAACGGCTCCTACGACATCACCGAGACCGGCGCCGCCGACGCCGCCCGCGACGCTGTCGAGGAGACCAAGCAGACGGCCCGCAGCGCCGGTGACGGCGCCAAGCGCACCGCCCGCCAGGCCCGCCGCGTCCCCGGCGTCGCCCAGGCCGAGGGGGCCGCCAAGGGCGCGGTCGCGTCCGAGGAGGACCTCGCGATCGCCGACTACGACTCGCTCAACGCCGACGAGATCGTCGCGAAGCTGCCGCAGCTGTCGCAGATCGACCTCGTGAAGGTCGACGCCTACGAGCGCAAGCAGATCGGCCGCAAGACCGTGCTCGAGCGGATCTCGTCGCTGCGCGGCGACGAGCCGTGGCCCGGATACGACGACACGAACGCCCAGGAGATCGTCGAGCGGCTGCGCGTCGGCGACGACGACCTCGCCGGCAGCGTCCGTGAGTACGAGCGCTCCCACAAGGCGCGCGCGACCGTGCTGCGCGCCGCCGAGCGCGAGCCGACGCACGCCTAGCCCCACGGCGGCGCGGCCGGGGCGCGTCACGCGCCCCGGCCGCGCCGCGTCGATGCGGGGCGGGGGTGGTTATTTCCGACGCCATGTTCATACTGTGCGCGAGGCACGGGGGAGCCGACGTCAGGGGCTCCGGATCCGTAGGATGACCACGTGGACGCGGGCGGTCGCCAGGCCGTTTCGCGGACTTCACTCGTATCGGGGAACGAGGGGGACGGGATGACGACGCAGTCGCCAACGTTGGTGCGGTGCGAACGCTGCCGGGCGGTGATCAGCAGCGCGGAGGCGACCAGCATGATCCGCCACGGCGTGCCGTGCGGGGTCTGCGGCGGAACGCTGTCGCTGTGCAAGGGCCATCAGCGTCATCCCGGTGCGGATGCGCCGGTGCCATCTACCGAACGGCGGCTGCTGGGCGTCCTGCGCAAGGCCGAGGGCAGGCCGGTCGGGCTGCACGCGCTGGCCGAGGCGGGGATCGAGGATCCCGCCAACGCGATATACGAGCTCGAGCGTGCCGGGCACTGCATCGAGCGCGAGTACGCCGACGTCACCACCGGCCGGCGCCGGCTGCTCGGCTACCGGCTGCGCGGCGCGCGCACCACCGTCAGGTGAGCCTCTCCCAGCCCAGCAGCTCGCGGTAGCTGCGCCCCAGCTCGTCCCACGCGGCCTGCAGCTCGCTGCGGGCCGCGTCGAGGATCTCCGGCGGGGCGGGCTCGGGCTCCCAGCGGTTCTTGATCGGCTCGGTCGCCACGAGCGACATGACTTCCTGCGTGGCGGTGCGCAGCCGTTCGTGGGCGCGGCGCAGCTGCCGGCGCTCGTCCTCGGTCAGATCCTCGGGCGGGCTCGGCATCGGCGCCCATCATGCCACTATCGTGCACGGTCGGATGATGTGGTCTGACATCGGGGCCGTCGCGGGTCAGGCGGCGTGAGAGGGCTGCTGGCGGGGGCCGCTGCCGCCCTTTTGCTCGCGGCGCCCGCGCCCGCGTCGGCATCGGCGGACGCATTCAACGGGCGCATCGCGTTCTCCAGCCTGCGCAGCGATCCGCAGGAAAAGAGCTTCGACATCTTCAGCATGAACCCCGACGGCAGCGGGGTGCGCCGGCTGACGACGAACCCCGAAAGCGACCGCCAACCCGACTGGTCGCCTGACGCCACGGCGATCGCCTACACGATCGACAAGCCCAACTCGCCCGCCAACTACGAGGTCGCGCGGATGACGGCGAACGGAACCGGCCACCGCCAGCTCACGACGACCGCGACCGGCGAGGCCTCCAGCCAGCCGTCGTGGTCGCCGGACGATCGCCGCAGCGGCCCGACGGGCCGGATCAGCACGATCTGGCAGATGGGCCTGCTCGGCGAGCGCCCCGCGCTGCGCTTCAGCGCGCCGGGTCCGCCGCTGTATCCGAGCATGGCGCCCGACTCAAGCCGCGTCGCATACGCGGCGATCCTCTCCCCCACCGGCGACACCGATCGCGCGATCTTCACCCAGAACGCCGACGGCGGCGGCCTGACGCCGCTGTTCGACGTCCCCGGCGCCTACGACTCCGCGCCGGCCTGGTCGCCGGACGGAAGGATGATCGCCTTCGAGAGCGACGCCGACGTCGGCGGCGCCAACCCCGAGCGCGACATGGAGGTCTGGGTCATGCGCGCCGACGGTAGCGCTGCGACCCAGCGGACTCGCAACGCCGGGCACGACGAGGGTCCGACGTGGTCCCCCGACGGGCAGCTGCTGGCCTACACGAGCGGCCCCGACAACACCGATGGCGACATCCATGTCATGACCGCCGGCGGGCGCGAGCCGCGCCGGCTGACGAGCTTCGCCGGGCGCGACGAGTCGCCGGACTGGCAGGCGATTCCGGCGCCGCCCACCGACGCCCGCTGCGGCGACGCGCCGAGCACCGGCCGCGGCGCCTACGACGTGCGGCGCGCCGGCCGGGGGCTGAGCTGCGCGCAGGCGCGCGCGCTCGCCCAGCGCTGGGTGCAGGCGCGCCAGCCGCGCCGCGTGCGCGGCTACGTCGCGACGCGGGCCGACTTCGGCGGCACGAAGCGCGTGCAGCTGCGGCGGGGCGCCGGCGCGCGCCGCCGGCTCGTGGTGTTCCTGTACCAGCGCGCCGGGCGCTGAGCCGCGCCCGCCGGTCCACTGCGACTGCCGCGTGTCACGGTCGACCTCAGCGCGCTGCGTGCGTCGCGTGAGCTGCGCCTGCTCGTGCTCGGGAACTTCGTCTCGGGGCTCGGGACGCAGGCGGCGCTCGTCGCGCTGCCCTACCAGGTCTACGTGCAGACCGAGTCAGCGCTGCTGACCGGCCTGCTCGGCGCGGTCGAGCTCGGCCCGCTCATCGCGATGGCTCTGCTCGGCGGCGCGCTCGCCGATCGCAGCGACCGCCGCCGCCTGCTGCTGCTCGACCAGGTCGGGTTGGTGGCGGTCGCGGCCGCGCTGTGTCTCGCCGCGCTCTCCGGCGAGCCGCCGATCGGGCTGCTGTTCGTGCTCGCCGGCCTGCTGGCGGGCTTCGGCGCACTGCAGAACGTCGTGCGCTCGGCGATCGTGCCCAACCTCGTCGCGCGCCGCGAGGACATGCCGGCGGCACTGGCGGTGAACTTCGGCCTCTACCAGCTGACGATGGTGCTCGGGCCCGGCCTCGGCGGGCTGCTGATCGCGGCGGCCGGCGTCGAGGCGGCGTACGCCGCCGACGCGCTGAGCTGCCTGGCCGTGGTGGGCGCGGTCTGGGCGATGTCGCCGCAGCTGCCGCAGGTCGCCGGCGAGCGGCTGTCGATCGGCAGGTCGATCGGCGAGGGGCTGCGCTTCGTGCGCCGCAGCCCGGCGCTGCTCGGGTCGTTCGCGATCGACCTGTCGGCGATGTCGTTCGGCATGCCGCGCGCGCTCTTTCCCGTGCTGGCGATCAGCGTCTACGGCGCCGGCGCGAGCGGCACCGGCCTGCTGTTTGCGTCCGTCTCGGCGGGCGCGGTGGTCGCGGCGCTGACGACGCGCTGGCTGGACCACGTGCGCAGGCTCGGCGTCGTGACGATCGCCGCCGTCTGCGCGTGGGGGCTGGCGATCGCGGCGGTCGGGCTGGTCGGCTCGCTGTGGGCGGCGGCGGTGCTGCTCGCGCTCGCCGGCGCGGCCGACAGCGTCAGCGCTGTCTGCCGCTCGGTCATCAACCAGACGGTGACGCCCGACGCGCTGCGCGGGCGGATGTCGTCGGTCTACTCGCTCGTCGTGACGAGCGGGCCGCGCGTCGGCGACGTCGAGGCCGGCGCCGTCGCGTCGCTGACAAGCCCGCGCTTCTCGGTCGTCTCGGGCGGCGTTGCCTGCGTCGTCTGCGCCGGGCTCGTCGTGGCGGCGTTTCCGGCGCTCATGCGCTATGACAAGGAGGAGGCGCTGGCGGCGCTCGGGTGAGGCGCGCGGCGGTCACGGCGCGAGCGGGTGCCGGCGCGCCACCCTGCGCACGAGCAGCGCAGCGGCGACGAGCACGACGCCCAGCGCCGGCCAGAGCAGCAGCCCGGCGGCGCTCCCGGTGTCGGCGCCGCGGCCAAGCTCGCGCGTACGGGGCGCCGCCGGAGCGCCGACGCGGAACGTCGCGGTGTCGACGCTTGCGATCAGGCCTCCGTTGCGACGCACATCGAGCCGATCGCCTCCGGCGATCGCGATCCCCAGCTCGTGGGCGCCCACGCCGCGAAACACCGCTCCCTCCAGGTCGATGCAGACCGCCTTGCGGTCACGCGTGTCGAGGGCGTGGATGAACGGGCGCTCGCCGTCGTAGAGCGTGAAGGCCCAGCGCCCGTGGGGGCTGCTCACACGCGCCAGCGGCAGCCCGTTCATCTCGTCGGGCGGCTCGCGCGGATCGACGATCGGCCGCGGATCCAGCCGGCCGCGCACGAGGTCGTACGCACGGACGCGGTAGCGGCGCGGGTCCGCCGGCGAGATGTAGTTGATGAGAAACAGCGTGCGGCCGTCGGGCGACAGCGCGTCGTAGCTGAAGTCGCCGTGCAGCCGCACGACCCGCCGCAGGCGCAGGCGCGGCGCGGCCGACAACACCGCGAACGTCGTGTCGCGCCGGGGGAAGCTGCGGCGCGGGCGGATGAGGACGAGCGTGTGGCCATCTCCCGAGATGCCGCCGCCGGTCGAGTCGTATGCGACCAACGGGATCGTGAAGCGCCCGCGCAGCTCGGTGCGGCTCGTGACGGCGCCGCCGGACGCGTTCTGGGCGAGCACGGCCGTGCGATCGCCGAGGGTGATGCTCAGGTACCGGCTGGAGCCGTCGAGCGACAGGACGCCGCTCGGGCTGTCCTCGACAGGGAGGGGCAGGCCGTCGGCCGCCGCGGGCGCGACCGGAGCTGCGAGCGCGAACGCCGCCACGGCGGCGCCGGCGCAGGATCGGGTGGACATGCCTGCACTACGGCGCGCGTGCCCGCGCAGGTCCGGCCCGTGCGGCGGCACCTAGTGTCCTGAGTCGTTAGTTCTGTACTGGTTTTATGGTAAGATTCGGGCATGGCTCGGGGTCCTGCCGCGGTATCGATCGAGTTGACCGATGAGGAGCGCGACGTGTTGCAGCGGTGG
>Ga0136617_10006650_pt1 | contig 10313 bp, 7 predicted proteins | sample AntDrymUQ3222106_2_FD_129672 | JGI IMG/M metagenome (GOLD analysis project Ga0136617, IMG submission 129672) | Polar desert sand microbial communities from Dry Valleys, Antarctica - metaG UQ322 (21.06) | ecosystem: Environmental > Terrestrial > Soil > Desert | place: Antarctica: Dry Valley... | reverse complement strand
GCTCGCTTCGTCTGGAGAGCTACCTCTTCACCGAGCAGGCGTTCGCCAGCGCACGTGATCATCTCGCTCCCGGCGGAGCGTTCGCGATCGACAACTACTACCGCGAGCAGTGGCTCGTGGACCGGCTGGCCGGGACGCTCGACGACGTCTTCGGGCACAGCCCGTGCCTGTTCCAGGCACCCGAGGCCAACCAGCTCGCCGTCATGGTCGCCGGCCTCGAGCCCGCCGACCAGGTCTGCACCTCCACCTGGGACCGGACCAACGCCGTGGACGTCCCGCCGCCGGCGACCGACGACCGGCCGTTCCTCTACCTGCGGGACCAGTCGATCCCGAGCCTGTACCTTCTGTCGCTGCTGCTCGTCCTGCTCGCGAGCGTGGCCGCGGTCGGCGGTGTGCTCGCCGGGAACGGCCAGCGCGGCCGCCGGATCCGCGGCCTCGGGTCGGACCTGCGCAACATGTGGTCCTACCGCGACCTGTTCCTGCTCGGCGCGGCGTTCCTGCTGCTCGAGACCAAGAGTGTGACGGGCTTCGCGCTGCTCTTCGGCACCACCTGGATCGTGAACGCGATGGTGTTCGTCGGCGTGCTGCTCGCGGTCCTGCTCGCCGTTGAGGTGACGCGGCGCCGGCCGACGCCACCGGTCCGGCTCATGTACGGCGTGCTCCTCGGTGGTCTCGCGCTGGCCTGGTTGGTCCCGTCGTCGTGGCTCCTGGCCATGCCGGTGGGCCCACGGCTGGTGACTGCGAGCGTCGTGGCGTTCCTGCCGATCTTCGCTGCGAACGTGATCTTCGCGAAGCGGTTCAGCGACAGCGCCTCGCCCACGCTCGCCCTGGGCACCAACCTGCTCGGTGCGATGGTCGGCGGCTGCCTCGAGTACCTGTCGCTCGTGACCGGCTACCGCATGCTGCTCGTGCTGGCCGCCGTGCTGTACGTCGTGGCGTACGTCGTCACGCCGCGCCCGACCGGTGAACCGACGCCTGCTGGGCCGCCGGGTGGGGCACGTCACCGCGGGATCGCCGCCCGAGCCGTCCCCGGTGAGCGAGAATGAGCGGTGATGACCTCGCAACGTGACGTGGTGGTGCTCGGCTCCACCGGCTCGGTCGGCACCCGGGCCATCGAGCTGGTCAAGCGGTTCCCGGACCGGTTCCGGGTGGTCGGTCTCGCCGCCGGTGGTGGGAACGTGGCGCTGCTGGCCCAGCAGGCACTCGAGCTCGGCGTCGATGTCGTCGCCGTGGCGCGGGCGAGCGTCGTCCAAGACCTCCAGCTCGCGTTCTACGCCGACGCCCAGCGGCGCGGCTACGACCGCGGGCAGGTCCGGCTTCCCAAGATCCTGGGCGGGCCGGGCGCCGCTGCCGAGGTCGCGACGTGGCCGTGCGACGTCGTGCTCAACGCGATGACCGGGTCGGTCGGGCTGGCTCCGACGCTGGCTGCGCTCGACGCCGGGCGCACCCTCGCCCTGGCGAACAAGGAGTCGCTCGTGGCCGGCGGAGCGCTGGTCACCGATCGGGCCAAGCCCGGCCAGATCGTCCCGGTCGACTCCGAGCACTCCGCGCTTGCACAGTGCCTGCGGGGCGGGCGTGCGAGCGAGGTACGACGGCTGGTCCTCACCGCCAGCGGGGGACCGTTCCGCGGGCGGACCAGAGCCGAGATGGCCGACGTGACCTACGCGCAGGCCCGCGCCCACCCGACCTGGGACATGGGCCCGGTGATCACGATCAACTCCGCGACGCTGGTGAACAAAGGGCTCGAGGTGATCGAGGCGCACCTGCTCTTCGACGTCCCGTACGACGACATCGACGTGGTCGTCCACCCGCAGTCGCTGGTGCACTCGATGGTCGAGTTCGTCGACGGCTCGACCCTGGCGCAGGCCGGCCCGCCGGACATGACCCTGCCGATCGCGCTCGCGCTCGGCTGGCCCGACCGCATCCCCGGCGCGGCCGCCGCGTACGACTGGTCGTCCGCGAGCACCTGGGAGTTCCTGCCGCTCGACCACGAGGCGTTCCCGGCGATCGCGCTGTGTCGCGAGGCCGGACGCCGCGCCGGCACCGCACCGGCGGTGCTCAACGCGGCCAACGAGGAGTGCGTGGCGGCGTTCGGGTCCGGCGCGCTGCCGTTCCTCGGCATCGTCGACACGCTCGCCCGCGTGCTTGACGAGCACGACCGGGAGCACGGTGGGGCGCGGAACACACCGAGCCTCGGGGACGTTCTCGGGGCGGAGCACTGGGCTCGCGTGCGCGCGCGCGAGCTCACTGGTCAGGCCACCGCGACGGTCGCGGAACCGGCGACGAGTCCGGCCGCGAGGGGGTCAGCGTGAACTGGCTCTACGTTCTCGGCGTCCTCGTGTTCGTGGTCGGCCTGCTGGTCGCGATCGGGCTGCACGAGGTCGGCCATCTGGTCCCGGCCAAGCGCTTCGGTGTCCGGGTCACCCAGTACATGATCGGCTTCGGCCCGACCGCGTGGTCGCGCAAGGTCGGGGAGACCGAGTACGGCATCAAGTGGATCCCGCTCGGTGGCTACATCCGCATGATCGGCATGTTCCCGCCCGGCAAGGACGGCCGGCTCCGCGACTCGTCGACCGGACCGTTCCGCTCGATGGTCGACGAGGCCCGGGCGATCTCCCTGCGCGAGGTCGGCCCCGAGGACGACGACCGCGTGTTCTACCGCAAGCCGTGGTGGCAGAAGGTCGTCATCATGACCGGCGGACCGTTCATGAACTTCGTCCAGGCGTTCGTGCTGTTTGCCATCGTGCTCATGGGCTTCGGTGTTGCCACGGCCACCACCACCGTGTCGTCGGTGCCCGAGTGCGTGCTCACCGTCGCCGAGGCACAGTCCAGGGCCGACCCCGAGACCGGCGAGTACGACTGCCAGGCAGGGGACCAGGCCAGCCCCGCCGCCGACGCCGGGTTGCTCCCCGGCGACGAGATCGTGTCCGTGGCCGGTGTCGGCGCGGCGGACTGGGAGACGGTCTCGCGGACGATTCGCGCGAATGCCGGGGAGACCGTCGACGTCGTCGTACGCCGTGGTGGCGAGGTCCTCACGCTCACCGCCCCGCTCATCACCAGGGAGAGTCCGAGCCTGGACGACCCGGACGTCCTGGTGGCGGTCGGCTACCTCGGCATCTCGCCGAGCCAGGAGCTCGTCCAGCAACCCATCACCGCCGTACCCGCCCAGATGTGGGACTTCACGAAGAACACCGCGATCGCGATCATCTCGATCCCGCAGCGGATGGTCGGCGTGTGGGACGCCGCATTCGGCGGGGGCGAGCGCGACATCGACGGCCCGATCGGCATCGTCGGCGCCGGTCGGATCGGTGGCGAGTTCGTCGCCAGCGACTCGTTCGAGACCCAGGAGAAGGTCGGGAGCATGCTGGCGCTCCTGGCCAGCCTCAACATGGCACTCGGCGTCTTCAACCTGCTGCCGCTGCTGCCGCTCGACGGCGGGCACATCGCCGGCGCGCTCTACGAGGCAGCCCGCCGCGGCGTCGCGCGGGTGTTCCGGCGGCCTGACCCCGGCTACTTCGACGTCGCGAAGCTGCTGCCCGTCGCGTACGCGGTTGCCGTGCTCGTGATCGGCATGTCCGCGTTGTTGCTCTACGCCGACATCGTGAACCCGGTCCGGCTCCCGCTGTGACCACGTCCATCGTCTCGGAGCGCATCTCATGACTGTCGACCTCGGCCTGCCTGCGCCGCCGCCACCGACGCTGGCTCCGCGCCGGAAGACCCGTCAGATCCGCGTCGGCGACGTGCTCGTCGGTGGCGGTGCGCCGGTCTCCGTGCAGTCGATGACCACCACCGTCACGAGCGACATCGACGCGACGCTGCAGCAGATCGCCGAGCTCACCGCGACCGGTTGCCAGATCGTCCGGGTCGCCTGCCCGACGCAGGACGACGCCGACGCGCTGCCGGTGATCGCCAGGAAGTCGCAGATCCCGGTGATCGCCGACATCCACTTCCAGCCGAAGTACGTGTTCGCCGCGATCGCCGCCGGGTGCGCCGCTGTCCGCGTCAACCCGGGCAACATCAAGAAGTTCGACGACCAGGTCGGCGAGATCGCGCGCGCCGCCGCAGACGCGGGCGTCTCCATCCGAATCGGGGTGAACGCCGGCTCGTTGGATCCGCGGCTCCTGCAGAAGTACGGCCGGGCGACGCCGGAGGCACTGGTCGAGTCGGCGCTCTGGGAAGCCTCGCTGTTCGAGGAGCACGGCTTCCACGAGTTCAAGATCTCCGTGAAGCACAACGACCCCGTGATCATGGTGCGCGCGTACGAGCTGCTGTCGGCGCAGTGCGACTATCCCTTGCACCTCGGCGTGACCGAGGCGGGGCCGTCCTTCCAGGGCACCATCAAGTCCGCCGTGGCGTTCGGTGCCCTGCTGTCCCAGGGCATCGGCGACACGATCCGCGTCTCGCTGTCGGCACCGCCGGTCGACGAGGTGAAGGTGGGGCTGCAGATCCTCGAGTCGCTCAACCTCAAGCAGCGCGGGCTCGAGATCGTCTCGTGCCCGTCCTGCGGCCGCGCGCAGGTCGACGTCTACACGCTCGCCGAGCAGGTGACGGCCGGGCTGGAGGGCCTCGAGGTGCCCTTGCGGGTCGCCGTGATGGGGTGCGTCGTGAACGGCCCGGGCGAGGCCCGCGAGGCCGACCTCGGCGTGGCGTCGGGCAACGGCAAGGGCCAGATCTTCGTCCGCGGCGAGGTGATCAAGACCGTGCCGGAGTCGATGATCGTCGAGACCCTGATCGAGGAGGCGATGCGCCTCGCCGACGCGATGCAGGACGCCGGCGCGGCTGCTGGTGCGCCGCGGGTGAGCGTCTCGTAGTCTCGGCCACCGATGACGAGCGCGATCGAGACCGCCGTCCGTCGGATCGTGCCGGCGGACCTTCCCGCTGTGCGCGCGCTCGTCGACAGCGACCCGGTCGTCAACGTGCTGGTGGCGAGCCGCCTCGACCACGCAACCGCGCGCGGCCCGCTCGACACGTTTCGCCTGGGCGGCGATCTGATCGCGTACGCGCCCGGCGGGCGACTCGAGTCCCTGTGCTTCGTCGGTGGCAACCTCGTACCGGTCGCGGTGACCGAGGCTGCGGTGGACGCCTTCGCCAACCGGCTGGCCCGCCGCGTCCGGCTCGCGGCCTCCCTGGTGGGCGACGCCGATTCAGTGCTCGCGCTCTGGGACCGCCTCGAGCCGAGCTGGGGACCCGCCCGCGAGGTGCGTCGGTGCCAGCCGTTGCTCGCGATCGACCGGGCCCCGAGAGTCGCCGCTGACCCGTCCGTACGGCCGGTGCGGCTCGACGAGGTCGACACCCTCTTCCCGGCAAGTGTCGCGATGTTCACCGAGGAGGTCGGGGTGTCCCCGGTGGCCGACGGCGGCGCGAGCTACCGCGCCCGGGTGCGCGAGCTCGTCGCCGGGGGCTGCGCGTTCGCTCGGATCGACGACCGGCCCGGCGGCCGCGGCGTCGTGTTCAAGGCCGATGTCGGCTACGCGACGAGCGCTGCCTGCCAGGTGCAGGGCGTCTGGGTCGACCCGGCGTTGCGCGGTCGCGGGATCGGCCTGGCCGGGATGGCGGCGGTCATCGAGCAGGCCCAGCGGACGATCGCCCCGGTGGTGAGCCTCTACGTGAACGACTTCAACCGGACCGCCCGAGCGGTCTACGAGCGGGTCGGCTTCGAGCAGATCGGGACGTTCGCCACGGTGCTGCTCTGATGTGCATGTCGCTCCGGATCAGATGAGCGCCCCACCGACTCGGCGTCTTCTCGCCGGGCTCCTGACCGGGTCTGTCGTGATCGCCGTTGCTGCCTGCGGCGGGACTGCCGAGCCAGGCGTCCGGGCGACGAGCCCGGCCGCGGCGAACCCGTCCTCGCCGAGCCCGGACCGGCCGAGCGAGACCGGTGCCGACCCGTCGCCGCCCGCCGTCCCGCCGGCCAGCGCACCGACCGCACCCTCGGCGCGCAGCCTGACGATCGTGGCCGGCGGCGACGTGCTCCTGCACGAGCCGACCTGGGCCCAGGCCGACGCGGACGCCGGCGGAGGCGGGACGTACGACTTCGCTCCGCAGATGCTGGCGATCGAGCCGGTCGTCGCCGCAGCCGACCTCGCACTGTGCCACCTCGAGACTCCACTCGCGCCCGACGGCGGGCCCTACACCGGCTACCCGTCCTTCTCCGGGCCACCCCAGATCGCCGAGAGCCTGGCGGCGACCGGCTTCGACGCGTGCTCGCTGGCCTCCAACCACAGCTGGGACAAGGGCCTTTCCGGGCTCGAGCGCACCGTGACCACAGTTGCCGCCGCCGGGGTGACGCCGTACGGGGCGGCGGTCGCCGGGCAACCTGGCAACCCCACCCTCGTGGACGCCGGCGACGTACGGGTCGGTCTGCTGTCCTACACCTACGGGTCCAACGCCGCGCCCGCGAACGGAGCGGTCGAGATGATCGACGTCGACGACATCCTGGTCGACGCCGCGGCGGCCAGGGCCGCCGGCGCCGAGGTCGTCGTCGCGAGCGTTCACTGGGGCACGGAGTACTCCCACGACATCAACGCGCAGCAGCGCGATCTCGCCCCGGTCCTGCTCGCCTCGCCCGATCTCGATCTCCTCGTCGGCCATCACGCGCATGTCGTCCAACCGATGGCCGAGATCGGCGGCGAGTGGGTCGCGTACGGGCTGGGCAACATGCTGGCGGCGCACGCCACCGAGCTCCCGGCTAACCAGGAAGGCGTCCTGGCCCAGTTCACCTTCACCGAGACCGCAGACGGCTGGCTGGCCACCGAGGCGGCGTACCTGCCGATCTTGGTCGACCGGGGGCCGCCGCTGCGGATGATCCACCTGCCGCTCGCACTCACCGACGCGCTACCGGATGATCTTCGGGAGCGGTACGAGACCGCGGTCACCCGAAGCCGCGAGGTGATCCACCGGCTCGCTGGCGAAGAGCTCCTCGAGATCACCGGGCTGACCTGACCCACAGACTCGAAAAGAACGCTCGTAACGTTCCGGCCTCCTGCAGGCGTACTTCCAGTCAGGGACCGCCGACCAGTGGTGCCGATCGGGGGAGACGATGGATGAGGCGGCGTTCGACACGCTCTACGCCGGGAGCGTTCGTCGCTTGATCGGCCAGCTGTACGCGATGACCGGTGATCTGCCGGAGGCGCAGGACTGCGTGCAGGAGGCGTTCTCACGAGCGTGGCAGCACCGCAGCCGGCTCCTGCTCGACGGCAACCCCGAGGGATGGGTACGCACCACGGCCTGGCGCATCGCGATCAGCCGTTGGCGGCGAGTGACCGCCGGTGCTCGAGCCCACCGGCTGCACGGCCTCCCGGCGGACGTGACGCAGCCGGCACCACTCGATCCCGACCTCGCCGATGCGCTCCGGACGCTGGTCCCTGAGCAGCGGAGAGCCCTGGTCCTGTTCTACCTGTGCGACCTGCCCGTCGAGACGATCGCCCAGGAGACCGGCATCCGGCCCGGGACCGTGCGTGTCCAGCTGACACGCGGGCGAGCAGCACTGGCCTTGGCTCTCAGGGAGCACGAGCACGCGACGGGCCGCAACGGAACCGCTACGGAGGCACCGCATGTCTGAGCATGACCCGTTCGACGGCAGGATCCGCCGTGGTCTCGATGACCTCGGCGCTGGTGCGGCGCACCTGGCCGCGCCCGCGCCGGTCGCCGGCATCCGGCGGCGAGCGGCCCGGCGCCGGAACGTGCTGGCCGCCGGCGTGATCACCGCCGCCATGGTCGCGGGCGGAGGCGCCGTCGTGCTCGCCGACAGCTTCGACAGGTCCACCCTCGCACCGGTCGTCGAGCCAACGCACTCGCCGTCGCCGAGCCCCGCCCCGACCGGTCCGTCGCCGACCCTGTCCCCGTCGACGACCCCCTCCGTTCCCACGACCACCGCTGCGCCGGCCCCGCCGCCCACCACGCCACCGTCGACACCGCCCGCCCCGCCGCCGCCACCACCATCGGCAACCGTCGGACCATGGCCGGCGGGTGACCCGGCGACCGAGATCCCGCCCGGATTCACGCTGCCGAGCGAGGGCGAGACGCTTGGCGACGACTACACCGGTTGGGACACGAGCGAGACGCTCGACAGTCCCTGGCCGTGGCAGGTCTGCGGCCAGGACACCTATGCCGGCGATGCCGATCGCACGGACTTCCGTGACGTCGCGATGAGCGGGTACGGGGAGAGCTCGCATCACCTCCTCGTGGTGTGGAGCGATGCGTTCGAGGCCGTCGACGTCATGGCGCAGCTGCGCGGGGCGATCCAGGGGTGCGAAGACGAGTCGACGGGGAATGGGTACGTCCACCACTGGGACCTTCGCGAGCTCGACCTGGGTGGAGAGGGTTTCCTCGCGGTGTCCAACATCACCCAGGACGGTCAGCCGAGCACGGGCGGAGTGGTCCTGGTCGCCGTACGGGTCGGCACCGCGATCTATGTCCTCTTCGGCTCGATCGACGGATACCCGACGCTGGACAGCGGCGTTGCCGTCGAGGTCGAGGCCCGGGTCCGTGAATTCACGCCCAACATGTGCGTCTTCACGCTCGCCGGCTGCCCGGGATGACCCCGGGGCGGACCCGGTCGGCGAGACGGGCTGACCGGGACAGCACCCTGACGTCGGACTGAAGGGCACCCGCGACGAGCCGTTCGCGGTCATGATCAGCTCACGGTCGGCGCCGTGCCTCCCCGGGGAGCTGTCATGATCGCGCGCCACCGCCGTCCCGTCCGAGCCGCAGTGGTCGCGATCAGCGCCATCGTCCTCACGAGCGCCACCCTGGCCGGACCGAGTGCATCGGCAGCATCCCCGGGTGAGCCCTCGCCGGCTCCGACGGTCGAGGAGCCAGCCGACGCCGGGTCAGTCGTTGCCGGCCCGTGTGACAGCGACATCGACTTCGGCGAGGTGATCTCGTGCAACATCACCTCACCCGGCCAGATCCGCGACCTCACGTTCGTCGCGGCCGCCCTCGACCAGGTGCGGGTCAGGGTCGTGGTGACCGGCGGCGCAGTCAACCCGATCACCTCGGTGCTGCGCGGAGCCACCACCGTGTGCGGGCCGACGTTCGCCGACGAGTTCACCTGTCCGATCACCTCGACCGGCACGCACACCGTGCGGATCGACGCCAACGGCTCCGGCACCGGGACGGTCAGCACGACGATCCAGCGGCTGAACGACCCGGTCGGCTGCCCGGACCTCCCGTACGGCACGAACGGGAAGACCGGAGTGATCAGCAAGCCGGTGGAGCTCGACTGCCTGCGCCACGACGCCGCGTCGGGTCAGCGGTGGCGGGTGCGGGTGGTGGAGACCGGCGGGGCGGCGGTGCTGCAGCACGAGGTGGTCCGGCCGGACGGGACGACGGTGTGCGGGCTGAACGGGAACCCAGACTCGACCTGCCTGCTCGACGCGACGGGTGAGCACCGGATCCTGGTCAAGGACGACGACGGGCTGAACACCGGTGACTACCGCATCGTGCTGGAGAAGTTCCCCGGCCCGACCGGGTGCGCCGCGGCCGGCTTCGGCGCGTCCCGGACGCTGGAGTCAGACGCGGGCGGCTCCATCGACTGCGTGACACTGCCGGGTTCTATCGGCGACCAGATCCGAGTCCGGGTGGTCGTGAGCGGTGGCGCATGGAACCCGATCACGGACGTGCTCGCCGCAGACGGCTCGACCGTGTGTGGGCCGACGTTCAGCGATGAGTTCACCTGCGGGCTCACGTCGAACGGCAGCCACACCGTGATCGTCCGGGACGGTGGCGGGACCGGTCAGTCGACCGGAGAGGCGCGACTTCACCTGCAGCGGCTCAACGACCCCGTGGGGTGCAAGGCGCTGAAGCCGGGTCCCGACGGCAAGACCGGCTCGATCGGGACCGCGGTCGAGATCGACTGCTTCTTCCGCGACGCCGCGGCTGGTGATCGATGGCGGGTCCGGGTGGTGGAGACCGGCGGGACGGCCGTGCTGCAGCACGAGGTCGTCCGGCCGGACGGGACGACGGCGTGCGGGCTCAACGGCAACCCCGACTCGACCTGCCTGCTCGACTCGACCGGCGAGCACCGGATCCTGGTCAAGGACGACGACGGGCTGAATACCGGTGACTACCGCATCGTGCTCGAGAAGTTCCCCGGGCCGAGTGGCTGCGCGAGTCTCGAGTTCGGCGACGCGGGCGAGGTCGAGTTGTCGCTGTCCGGCGCGCTGGCCTGCGTGAAAATCGACGGCGCGAGCGGCGATCAGATCCGGGTCCGCGTGGTGGCGACCGGCGGGCCCTGGAACCCGATCGCCGACCTGGTGGCCAAGGACGGGTCGACCGTGTGCGGGCCGACGTTCAGCGATGAGTTCACCTGC
>Ga0136617_10006649_pt1 | contig 10313 bp, 8 predicted proteins | sample AntDrymUQ3222106_2_FD_129672 | JGI IMG/M metagenome (GOLD analysis project Ga0136617, IMG submission 129672) | Polar desert sand microbial communities from Dry Valleys, Antarctica - metaG UQ322 (21.06) | ecosystem: Environmental > Terrestrial > Soil > Desert | place: Antarctica: Dry Valley... | reverse complement strand
TATCTGTTCGGCCGTGACAGCGACTGAACTGCCGGTTTGTCCCGGCTCGATCAGTGGCTGGGCCTCCGCCTGCACATTGACGGTAGCGAGGGTCGCCGTGGCCTCCTGGAGGGCAAAATTCACCTCCCGGGTTACGTCGATTAGAATACGGACGTTGTTCGTATTGGTTGTCGCGTACCCAATGCGGCGGGCAGAAACCTGGTACGTCCCAGGCGGCAAGTTGAGGATGAAATACCGTCCACCTGAGCCCGTGATACTGCCGTAGCCCGTGCCGGGAAGAAAGACCTGCACTCCCTCAAGTGGCTGACCAGTCGACGCGTCCGTCGCTATTCCCGTAAGCTTCCCGGTTTGTGCGCTCGCTATGCGAGGAAAGACGGATGCCGCTATCAGCGCGACCGCTAGCACGAGCAGTCTGCGTGACCATAGATGCAACACTGTGAAACCTCCGAGTCTCAAAGTTCATATTCGAAATGAGTCGTGCGACATCAGCGCCTTTCTTGACGCTTCTTCCGTTCCTCCTCTACTAATGTTTGCCCGCAGGCGTGGTAAGTGTTAGATACCGCGATCGATCGGTGTTATTGCAAGTCGAAATCGAATTTGTCGACCGTGAGGCGAGTGGGTAGGTTGGACGAAGGACAGCTTGGGACGGCGGAAGCTGTCGCGTGAGCTATTGCGTACTGTTAGAGTGAAATGCCCGTTTCACACCGAACAGTTCTTCGTGCTGGCTCCCGAAGTTTCTACCATTAGGTTAGTTATAGGCTTGGTAACGCACTGCGTCAAGGTCCGGTAACAATTATGGAGCTTCGGATGATGACGGGCATTCGTTTCCTGCTGGCGATCGGCGTGCCTATGATTGCAGCCGTCAATACCGTCGCTTCGGCGCAGGATCAGCAAATTCGCAAGGCGGATTCCCTCGTGGCGCATGCCTTGGACAGGGCACGGTCTGGGGACACTGCGAGCGCGCTCAAAGCCCTGGAGCGAGCCACCAAGATAGCGCCGCGATATGCCCAGCCATACTACTATCGCGGCGTGCTCCTTTCCCGATCCTCAGTATTGGGAATGAGCGACATTCTGCGCCGTCGAGCAGCAAACGGCGCCATCAAGGATGCACTCGACCTTGATCCGGGCAATCCAAGATATTTGATGGAACTCGGAAGAATACGGTTAAAGACGCCCTTCCTCCGCCTCGACGCGGAGCGTCTGTTCCGGCGTGCGCTCTCTGCGGCGGAAAAGCGCGGCGATCCACGGGTGGTCGCTGAAGTGCGCTGGGAGCTCGGCCAAATCCACGAGCGACGTTACATGACGATGGCTAACCGGCGAATGCCTCTCGGATCGATGTCCACCTTTGATGCGGACCGGGCAGTCGCGGACTGGCATTACACCAAGGACTTCTTCGATCAGGGTTCGATGGTTATCGAGGAAGCGGGTGAACTCAATTACCGCAAGGCGGAGGACCTTTACAGGACCGCTTTGCGTGCCGATTCAACTCATTTGGGGGCTGCCCTTGGCCTTCTCGGACTTCTGTACGAAGGCGGGCGGTACGAAGAGGTGGTTGCGATGGGAAATGCGCTCCGCCCCGGACTTCCCAATGAACCTCGCTTGTTAATGGCACTCGGGCTCGCTCTGCACCGCCTGGACCGCGATAGCGACGCGGCGCGAATGTTCCAGCCCGCTCTGGCGCTGCTACTGCCTGAAGAACGTCGAGACATGCTTGGACTCGAGACGATTCTCCGTAGAGATGCGGCAAAAGACTACCAGAGGCTTGGGGATTCCGCGCGCGCAGAGTTCGACGAGTTGTACTGGAACATCGCCGATCCTCTGAGACTTACGCCAGCCAATGAAGCGCGCATCGAGTTTCTGTCGCGCGTGACTTACGCCGACCTTCGGTTCACTTCCCCGGAATTTCGCACGAGAGGATGGCGAACCGACAGGGGTGAGATAGTCATTCGGTACGGGCAGCCGCCGCTAATTGCTACAATCGCGCCCGAAACCCAGGAGATCGATAACTCAGAGTCGATGGCGCGTATTACTACGATTTGGTATTACCCTGATTCAAAACTGCGGTTCGTGTTCGTGGGTCCTCCCGCCATGAACTACGCGCGCTACGCTGGCGACTTCGAGGCGTACGCGGCCAATGCCCGATACCTTGATCCGGTCTCATTCGAGAATCTGCGATCTCGCCAGCCGGTTGATTCAATCGGGGTACAGGTCGCGCGATTCCGAGGTGACAACCCCGGGATAGCGGACGTTTCTTTCTTCGCGGACGTACCCGTCGCGAAGCTACTCGCTAATACAGATGTCGCGCAGGCGACACTCGAGACAGGATTTTTTCTGTCACATCCAGATCGGCGACCGGCCGCTACCGCCATAGACTCCGCTCTTGTGCGCCTCGAGCGACCTGACGCCGTTTCGGAGCGCAGTTGGCACCGTGCGCTGGCTCCAGGCGAGTATCTGTACCGTATAGAGGCACGCCAGGCTGTCAGCGGACGGAGCGCCCGCGGAATGGCGCCATTGAAGATCGATGCATTTCCAGCGGGCGGCTTTCTGCTCTCCGACATACTCGTAGCTCGCCAGATTGGCCTCCGCGAGCAGGGAGTGAAGCTGCGAGGCCGAAATGATCTCTTGATCAAGCCAAGCGGTACTCTTGCCTTCGTTCGCAACGATACTATTCACATTTACTGGGAAACGTATGGGCTTGCAGCGGACTCTGCTGGAATTGGGCGCGCGCGTGTGAGACTCAATTTGCATGTCGACAAGCTTCAGCGAACTACCGGGATCGATGTTGTACTCGGTGGTATAGGCGATGCTTTTGGACTGACTGCCAAGGGAGACGACCGTGTCTCGCTCAGTTACGACCGGACAATTGCACCTGACGTCATAGACCGCGCGCCTGACTATATCGCACTCGCGATTGGCGATTCGCCGGCGGGTACTTACACACTGGAAATTGAAGTTGCCGACGTTGTTAGCGGCAGGACCGCACGCCGTCAGCGAATTCTCATGGTGCGAAACCGATGAGGCGGTGGATTCTGGCATTCGCCATTTTGTCTGGCACGTTTGCGCCGTTGATTTCGCAGGCTACTGCCCAGGAGGGACAGCGCGCCGGTGCCGAACGCCGGTTGTCGAAGCGACTGCTGTTCACGGCTATTGGCGCCGGGGTCGGCGCTCTTACCGGCGGTTCCTACGTTGCCGTACAGGGTGCCGAGCAGCCGGGAAGTTGCGCATCACGTGGATGCGTTCTATCCGTAACCGTCGCGGCAGGTGGCCTTGTCGGTTATATGATTGGGCGAGAGTTCGATCAACTACACTTGCTGCGATATCGCGGCGAACGACCCCTCAAGCCTGAGGATGTGTGGGCGCCGCTCAGCGGCGAGCCAACGATTCTGTCCGCGCGGGGCGGTCTGATCGCCGTCGGTGGGACAACGGGAATCCAGCTTTTTCGCAGCGGCGCGCGACTTCAGGCGGAAGCAACCCGGGCAAACGGTATTCGTGGTATTTCGGCTGTCGATATTGCTCCCGCGGGAGCGCTCGCGCTTGGTGCGCTTTCCGGATTCTATGTTTTTCCGCCACGGGAGGGCCGAGGCGTCCTGTTGCGCGACGCAGCAGTGAGCGCGGTGGCCACTGCGGGAAAGCGTGCGTATTACGCGTCCGGAAATCGTATCGAGAGCGCTTCCCTCGATGCAGACACGTTGCGCTTGTGGCCTGGCATCGATGCCGAAAGCCCCGTGCATGATCTGGACTACGATTCAACGCGCGAGTTCCTCTGGGCTGCTAGTGACAGCACTCTGTCGGGTTTTCGCATGGAGGGCGATTCTCTCGCTCTTGTGGGTCGCATTTCCATCCCCATGGGGGCGCGCAGGATTTCCGTCAGTAGCGACCGCGTAGCCATAGCATTCGGAGAAACCGGCATCCGAATAATTGACGTAACTGACCCGTCGGCGCCCGTTGAAGCTGGCAGGTGGGCGGGTGCTCGCTTCAGCTACGACGTTTCGCTTGTGGGCCGACGGCTCTTCGTGGCCGGCGGGCCGGAAGGAGTGTACGTCCTCGACCTTTCGACTTCGGTGCCAAGTGTCGTTGGCCTGGCGCGCGATCTCGGGTTCGCCGCTGCGCTCGAGAGTGAGGGTTCTCATACCTACATACTCGACCGTCGCAGTAACGCGCTGCGACGAATCCTCTCGGACTTCCGATGAGCTCGCTGAGTTGGCGCATGAAGCCATTACACCGGCACCTTGGTTTCATGATTGCAGTCATCTCCCTGGCGTGTGGCACGAGAGAGGCTGAACGGAGAAGCGGCGCAACGAAGGAACCTCCCTCGACAAGCCTGGCCAAAACGGCTACGAAGGATGCTCTGCTTGAACTCGCCGACAGTGCAAGAATCCAGGGACGGGCTGAAGCCCCATTATGGATCGTTGAGATAAGCGATTTCCAGTGTCCCTTCTGCGCTGAGTGGCACGAAAACACATATGGTCAGCTGAAGCGGGAGTTCATCGACAGCGGCAAGGCGCGCTTTGCTTACGTTAACCTTCCACTCCCCAGCCATGCGAACGCGTGGCCAGCTGCGTCAGCAGCAATGTGCGCTGGTCTGCAGGGAAAGTTCTGGCAAATGCACGACGCGTTGTTCTCCAGGCAACTTTCCTGGGCGAGCGAGCCAACGCCAGGTCCCCTTTTCGAAAAGCTGGCGTCCAAAGCGGGCATCGATGCCTCGGCAATGAGCTCGTGCATCAAATCGAAGCAAATGCTGCCGCTTATTCAGGCGGACTACGACCGCGCAGTTCAGGGCGGTGTCAATTCCACGCCTACATTCCTCGTCGGAGGAGTCATCCTTTCTGGTGCGCACCCTATCGAAAACTTTCGCCGGGTTATTGACTCACTTACGACAGCAGCCGCTTCGCGCGCACCGTAAGCAGCAGAGGGCCCTCGTAAAGGAACAAGGCCGCCGGTGCGCAATGCACTGGCGGCCTTCGTCCATGTCCGGCTCGTGGCGTTACGCCAGAAACCGAAGCCCGTTAACGGACGGCGATCAGGCGATCGCTTGCCCAGTACGAGCCGGAAGCGGGACTGTAACTAGACAATGGATCACCTCCTTGTTTGCAGGGTTCGACAGTGGGCGAATCACACCGCATGATCGCGGCGCATGGTATATCGTAACTGCCAATACCGCGTGACGCAACTGCCGTGTGAGCATGGTGCGAATCTCTGGATTTCGTACGCCGCTCCGTTACATTCGCGTCCTTGAATCCTCTTTTGAGAATGGCTTATGAGGGCGCAGGAGCTATTGCGCGTCTCGCCGCCGACTTTGCCCCTCAAGGCAATTCAAAGGCCTTGCGCTCCATTCGAGCGCGGCGCGGCATCCGCGCGCGCTACTCCGCGTGGGCCCACGCAAATCGGGATCCGGAACGGCGCCTTGTTTGGATGCATGCTCCATCTGTCGGCGAAGGGCTTCAAGCGCGTCCGGTAATCGACATTCTCCGGCGCCGTCGTCCGGATCTTCAACTCGCATACACCTTCTACTCGCCCAGCGCAGAGGAATTTGCTCGCTCGTTATCCGTCGATTTCTGCGATTATCTACCATTTGACACCACCGCTGACGCTCGAGCAGCGCTCCATTCGCTCACGCCTGCGGCGCTGGTGTTCAGCAAACTTGACGTCTGGCCGGTTCTCGCTCAGGAAGCGTCAACGCTTGGAGTGCGGTTGGGTCTTATCAGCGCCACGCTGGCGAAGGACTCCAGCAGAAAAAGCTCTTCAGGCGCTGCGTTTCTGCGCGATGCGTACGCTCTACTGGATTCTGTCGGAGCGATTGATACTGGGGACGCAAAACGTCTGGCGCGGCTTGGAGTGCGGGCATCCGTTATCACGGTTACCGGGGATACGCGTTACGACCAGGTATGGGCGCGAGCTCACACTGCCAAGCCCGAAAGCGAGCTCCTGTCTGCATTGTCGAGCAATCGTCCCACTGTAGTAGCCGGATCAACGTGGCCATCCGATGAGGCAGCCCTGCTGGAGGCATGGCGCACGTTGCGTCTCACTTTTCCATCGGCTCGCCTCATCATCGCTCCGCACGAGCCTTCAGAAACTCATCTTCTGGCGATCGAGCAGTGGGCGGTCTCCGCAGGAATTTCGCACGTTCGCCTCGAGGAGGCGAAGTCCGGCAACGCTGAGGTGATCGTGGTAGACCGAACAGGTGTGCTGGGCGATTTGTATGCACTCGCCGGTTGCGCGTTTGTAGGTGGCGGTTTTCACCGCGCTGGGCTTCATTCGGTCATCGAGCCTGCGGCGTTTGGCGTGCCTGTTTTATTTGGTCCGCGATATGGCTGCAACCGCGATGCGACATTATTGATTGCGCGAGGTGGAGGGCTGTCTGCGTCCTCGACCTCGGAGATCACCACCCACCTCGCGCGATGGTTGGCGGACGACAGCGAGCGGAAGACAGCTGGAGCGCGGGCTGCGGATATGGTTCGGGACGGCCTGGGAGCCGCCGAACGGTCGGCAGCGCTCGTGGAATGGCTGCTTAGCTGAGGGTTTGAAGCAGGCAAAAGTCCAAGCAGTTCTCTTCCCGGCGCTATCCAGGCAAACCAACCGCATGGACCGGCGCGCGCACTCCGAGCTGCCCAGGCCGGTGTAAAAAGAATCCCTGCACGAGATGTACGCCCAAGCGCTTCACCGTCTCGAGTTCCTCGGCACGTTCAACTCCTTCTGCGATAACCTTTGCGCCGTGCTGGGTGGCAAAGCCCACCATCGTTTCGACGAGATTCTGCTTGATGAAGTTCGTGTCGATCGAGTTTATCAGCGAGATGTCAAGCTTGATGAAATCCGGCTCGAGGTTGGCAATCGAACCCAGCCCCGCATATCCGCTCCCTGCGTCGTCCACAGCGAACCGAAACCCACGATCGCGAAACTTCTGCAGCTTCTCACGAAACTTGGGATAATCCTTGATCGCGGTTCGCTCCGTAATCTCGATGACTACGCACTTGGGATCCTCAACGTCAAAGCCATCCAGCTCCGGATCGAAGAAGTCATGAGGATCGACATTCAGGAAAAGTAGCTGGTCGCCCGTGAGATGTTGCGGCATTGCCTCAATGGCGCGGGTTCGGCACAGACGGCTCAATTCCCAAACAAGGTCCGCTTGTGCCGCGACCTCGAACATGACTTCGGGGCTTCGCAAACTGCGCATGACCCCGCGCGCCAGCGACTCGTAGCCAAACACCTTACCCGTTTCCGCCACAACAATCGGATGGTAATCGACATACACGCTACGGTCGCGTAGCGTCTGCCGCAGGTCTGCCACACGGCGTCCCCGCTCACGCTCTTCCACGCCCTTCGCGGCGTTGGAAGCCTCGCGAATGCCGCGATAAATCAGACGCTCGAGACGTATTTTCGGGCTGTAGTACACGTGAGCTGAGCCTACGTAGACGTCGACAAGCGTGGCGATCTCCTCGCCGTGGGCAGCCTCAAGACGGGCTCCGACATGCTGCTGGAGCCGCACGGTCATATCCGTGATTTCCCGGTCCGTCGCCGCGCGCGCGTGCTCAGTGGGCACGTGAAAGAAGATAAAATCATCATCGTTGGTGAAGCTCACCATCATCTTCGTGGTGCGCAGCTTGTTCTCATCGAGAAACTCGCGTACCGCGGCTGAGGTAGATTCAAGGACGCCGTCCAGCTTTTCCCAACCGTAAATCTCCTCAAGCTTGCTGTAGCGAACGAAGTTGAGATACAGCACCACAAGCTCGCCACGTTCCTTGAAGGGCGCACGGGTTCGCTCTATCATCACGGGGAGCGTTGGAAGCCCGGTGAGCGCGTCGTACAGCATTTCCTCATACTCCACGTTCTCGACGCGTTTAGCTACCTCGGCCCCACTCGGCGTAGCGCGCGCGATGGCGGCGTGGATGCGCCACGTGACTTCCTCCGACGGCGCAGCGGTGCGATACCACTCGTCCACCCGCAGCTCGACTGCTCGACGCCGCATTGTGTCGTCGGTGCACCCCATCACGACGGCGATACGCCGCCCGCGCGCTCGCTCCACCAACATACGCTGCAGCGACGGATTTTCAGTCGTGACCACGATGGCGCGGAGATCGTGAACAGCGTCAATCGCATCCAGAAGCGCATCGCCGATTCGTACGTCTATGCGCCAGGAGCGCGATTCCGCGTCCTCCGCGCTGACCGCCTCAGGATCATCAGTGAGAATCGTTCCCGCGCTCACCGGGACTCTCCCTTCACTCGGTTGTAGTCAGTAGAGCAAGATTGCGCTCCACGCGAAGCGCGAGATTCGGGAGATCCACGGGCTTTGTTATGTAATCATCCGCGCCCGTCTGCAACGCCTGTTGCTTGTCGTCCCACTCGCCCAGAGCTGTGACCATGATAACGCGGACATTTCGACCATGCTCCGGATGCTGCTTCATCACCCTGCACACATCCCAGCCGTTCCGGCCCGGCATCATCACATCGAGCAGCACCAGGATTGGCCGCACTGTCTCGAACGCCGCCAATGCTTCATCGCCATCGTGCGCCACCAATACTGGATGACCTTTGGATTCCAGAAACTGACAAATAATCTCGGCATTGTCGAAATTATCGTCCACTACCAGAATCGGCGGTATAGATCGCGCGCTCACGAGTTTATCAACCTGTTACTCACCATGTATTTTAGCGCTAAAGGGCAAAACGCGAGCCACTTAGAACAAGGAGGCCGTCGCAATCCGTGACGGCCTCCTGCCCGGACAAAACCAGCCTATCGTGAACCTCGCATTGGCCTCCAGGCGAGTGAGACGCCGAAAGCATTCTCGTCGAAGGAATCCCCGCCTGGCAGCAGAATGCTCACGCGGAAGCCAAGCTGACGATTGATTTCAATGTCCGCGCCGAGATCGAAGTTGATCGAGAAGTCGAGGTTATCATCATTCGAGCAGCCTCCCGAGCAGAAATCCAGCGAGAGGCGGGGATGCGCATACGGAGTCATCGCGAAGCCCTCCAGAGCGAACCGCTTTCCCAGAGTTAAGCCAACCGGGACGCGGACCAGCGTGGCGCCCCCTCCGAACGACGGATATGCACCGGCTGTCAGGAGAATGTCCACCGGAAGGTTTGGTTGTGACCCGAACACAGTAGTTGCGAATCCGGCGCCGAGTAAAAAGCGGGAGTCGCTGCCATCGCCTCCATCCGTCACACCCGCTTCAAACTCTAAATGGGTGTTTGTGCGAAAACCTTCCCTCCACTGGCCCACAAAGCTTGCGCCGGCATCGCCACCGCTTGCGATACCGAAATTGTACTCGCGCGACACGTGCACTGGAGGTTGAAAGGACGGATAGTTCCACGCCTGGCCGTCGGCACTCCGCGCGGACATCAAGGCGACTAGAGTCATAAGGGGCGTCAAGCAACACCGGACGCTTGAGTAGTTCATGCGTTCTCCAAAAAAGATTGAGTGAAAGTCACCTGGCCCGTCGCAAGGCATACGACAATCCGACTCCAAACACGTCTCCCAAAGGCCCCGCGTCGCCTTCGTCAACCTGACCACCGGTTTCGTATCCGACCGTCAGCCCGATTGATCGCACGACGGTAATGTCCACACCGAAAGACACACGGAAGCTTCCGCCACTGGCTGCGACATCGCCTGCGTCGATACGTGACCAGGAATAGAATGGCGCCGCGTAGACCGACACACCCCGACTGGAACCGATCGCACGCCGATAACCAATTGTGGCGCCAGGAGTAGCGTTGAGCCGATTCGCGCCATTCTCACTAGCGCCTCCCACTCCCGCGAACGCGGCCACGCCGAAACTATCGCCGAGCTTGAGCAGCGCAATGGGGAGCATCGCGCGTGCGCCCCACGCGAAAACCCCGTCAGCTTCGCCAGCCTTCACCATTCCCGCACCACCGCTCACCAGAAATTTGCCGCTCGCGGGGGCCCAGGCCGCGGCTCCGGCGAAACCGCTAGCATCCTCTTCCGTCGCGCGACCGAAGTTCAGGCCCACGGTGATGCCAGGATTGGAGAAGGCGTTCTGTATAACGGGTTGGCCCGGCATTTGGGCGATGCAGCGACCAGACGCTGTGGAAAGTGCCAAACACAATATCGCAGCGGTGCTGATCAGCACGGTCCTATCCGCGTGATTAGTGAAGCACGACATAAGCATTCGTTGGTGTGCCTGGAAAATGCGTTTGACTCACTCCCCGGAGAAGCTGAAGGTTTGGGCTCGCAAGCTAATACTCAACAGTAGACCGAACTTCGCTGGGTACCACCTACTAATCTAGCGGCAGCTGCCTGCATCCGGATCATGGCGTTTCCTGCGTCAAAATCTGCATCGTCCGCCCAGCCGCGATAGTAT
>Ga0136617_10006648_pt1 | contig 10313 bp, 9 predicted proteins | sample AntDrymUQ3222106_2_FD_129672 | JGI IMG/M metagenome (GOLD analysis project Ga0136617, IMG submission 129672) | Polar desert sand microbial communities from Dry Valleys, Antarctica - metaG UQ322 (21.06) | ecosystem: Environmental > Terrestrial > Soil > Desert | place: Antarctica: Dry Valley... | reverse complement strand
GGCCCCTCCTCGCGGATGAACTGGCCGAACTCGCGCCGCTGCAGGAACGCGATGAACTTCGGCGACAGGAAGATGCAGATGAGCAGCGCCGCGGTGCCGGCGATGAGGACCTCGCCCATGGTCGCGCTACCCCTGCTCCGCGCCCGCGGCCTGCAGGTGCTGCGCGACGACCTCCAGGCCGACGCCGCGCGAGCCCTTGACGAGCAGCGTGTCACCGGGCGCGACCAGCTCGCGGAGCAGCGCCGCCGCGGCGCTCGCGTCGTCGGTCGCGTGCTGCTCGCCGCCGAACGGCGGCCCCATCAGCGCCGCCAGCGGGCCGACGGTGACGAGCACGTCGATGCCGGCCTCGCGCGCGTACGAGCCGATCTCGGCGTGGAAGCGGGCAGCGTCGGGCCCGAGCTCGAGCATGTCGCCCAGGACGGCGATCCGCCGCCCGGACGCTGGAGCGGACGCGACGAGATCGTCCAGGGCGGCGCGCATCGACATCGGGTTGGCGTTGTAGCAGTCGTCGATGATGAGCACCGGCCCGGCGAGCTCGATCCGCTGCCCGCGCAGCGCGCTGAGCTCGACCTCCAGGCGCCCGCCCGGCTCGACGCCCACCGCCCGCGCCGCCGCGAGCGCCGCCAGCGCGTTGAGGCGCATGTGGCTGGAGGTGAACGGCAGCTCGAGGTCGTCGGGCAGCGTCGCGACCTCGCCGCCGCGCCCGAACGTGACGGTGTGCAGGTCGCCGCGCAGGTGAGCGTCGAGCAGCGGCTCGTCGGCGGGCAGGATCGCCGTCGCGCCCGGGCGCAGGTCGACGAGCAGCTCGGCCTTCGCCGCCGCGATCGCCTCCAGCGAGCCGAGCAGCTCGAGGTGGACCGGCCCGACGTTGACGATCACCCCGACGTCGGGCTCCGCGATCGCCGCCAGCTCGGCGATCTGGCCGCTGCCGCGCATCGCCATCTCGAGCACGAGCACCTCCGTGCCGGCGGGCGCGCCGAGGATCGACAGCGGCAGCCCGATCTCCGTGTTGAGGTTCTGCCGGCTCGCGACGACCCGGCGATGCGGGGTCAGCATCGCCGCGAGCAGGTCCTTCGTCGACGTCTTGCCGGTCGAGCCCGTGATCGCCACGACCTGCGCGCCGAGCGCGCGCCGCCACGAGCGCGCCAGCGCCTGCAGCCCGGCGAGCGGGTCGTCGGCGGCCAGCAGCACGCCCGGGCCGCTGGCGGCGTGCGCGTGCTCGGGTGCGACGAGCGCGCCCCAGGCGCCGGCCGCGAGCGCCGCGTCCGTGAAGCGCCCGCCATCGACGTTGCGGCCGGTGAGGCCGACGAAGAGGTCGCCGGGTGCCACCGCGCGCGAGTCGATCGTCACCCGCGACGGGCCCGGCGGCACATCCGTCTCCCGCCGCGCGGGCCGCATGAGCCGCACGCCCGCCGCCTCGGCGACGACCTCAGGCGACCAGTCGCGCACGCAGCGCCTCTCGCGCGACCGTGGCGTCGTCGAACGGCAGCTTGCGTCCGCCCTCGAACTCCTGGCCCTGCTCGTGCCCCTTGCCGGCGATGACGAGGACGTCGCCCGGCGCGGCGCGCTCCACCGCGCGCTCGATCGCGGCGCGGCGGTCGACGATCGCCTCCGTGTCGCCGCGGTCGGCGATGCCGGCGAGGATCTCCTCGACGATCGCCGCCGGATCCTCCGAGCGCGGGTTGTCCGACGTGACGATCGTGCTGTCGGCGAGGCGTGCGGCGATCGCACCCATCTGCGGGCGCTTGCCGCGATCGCGGTCGCCGCCGCAGCCGAAGACGCACAGCAGGCGCCCGGCGGTCAGCGGCCGCGCCGCGGCGAGCACGTTCTCCAGCGAGTCGGGCGTGTGCGCGTAGTCCACGAGGACGGCGAACTCCTGGCCCTCGTCGACGGGCTCGAAGCGGCCCGGCACGCGGCCGGCCTCGGGCAGCGCGGCGGCGATCGTCGCGTCGTCGACGCCGAGCGCGCGCACCGCGGCGATGGCGGAGAGGGCATTCATCACGTTGAAGCGTCCCGGCAGCGGCGAGCGCAGCCGCAGCCCGCCCGCGGTGAACGTCGAGCCGGTGAAGGCGCTGTCGATGCCCGTCGCGCGCAGTTGCGCATCCGGCGCGTCGATCCCGACGGTGACGAGCTCGGCGACGACGCCGCGCAGCTCGACGGCCAGCCGCGCGCCGTACGGGTCGTCGACGTTGACGACCGCGACCCGCGGCCGGCCGTCGACGAAGAGCCTGCACTTCGCGGCGAAGTAGTCCTCCATCGTCGGATGGAAGTCGAGGTGGTCCTGTGTGAGGTTCGTGAAGATCGCCGCCGCCCAATGGATCGCGTCGGCGCGGCCAAGCGCAAGCGCGTGGCTTGAGACCTCCATGACGCAATGGCTGTCGCCGCCGTCGCGCATCGCGGCGAACGTCGCCTGCAGGTCCACCGCCTCCGGGGTCGTGCGCGTGACCTCGTGCGGCACGCCGCCGACGATCGACGTCACCGTGCCGAGCAGCCCGGTCGGCTCGCCGGCGGCCTCCAGCAACGCCCGCACGAGGTAGGCCGTCGTCGTCTTGCCGTTCGTGCCCGTCACGCCGATCGTGCGCAGCGTCGCGGTCGGGTCACCGTGCAGGCGCGCGGCCGCGGGCGCCATCGCGGCGCGCACGTCGTCCACGAGGATCTCGGGAACGCCGAGGCCGAGGGAGTGGTCGATCACCAGCGCCACGGCACCGCGCGCGACGGCGTCGGCCGCGAAGTCGTGGCCGTCGCGGGTGAAGCCGCGCACGCAGAAGAAGACGCTGCCGGGCACGACGCGGCGGTTGTCGTAAGCCAGGCCGCCGACCGGGATCGGCGGAGCGCCGGGCGCGATGTCGCCGAAGAGCTCGCGCAGCGTCACGCGGATCAGTCCGTCCAGAAGCCGATGGTGGAGAGCGTCGTGAAATCGGTCTCGGTCGTGCCACCCGAGATCCACAGGAGATCTCCGTTCGGCATGACGTCGACCCTGGAGGCCCAGCCGCCGACGGCGTCGCCGACGGGGAAGAGCAACCTCTCGGTGGGCCGGTAGCCGGCCGGCAGCGTCGCGATCACGTTGCCGTTCGCGAGCGCGTCGCCGCTCGTCACGAGGCCACGCAGGTAGACGTAGCCGCGCGCGTCCTTGCGGTAGGCGCCGGGTGCGTAGCCAGCGCCGTAGTTGCGCCAGGCGCCCTGGAACGGCAGCGACTTCCAGGCCTCGGGCGCGACGGCGTCGCCGGGTGTGCCGCCGGGGCCGGCGGGTCCGCGCGGCCCGCGCGTGCCCGCGCGTGCGCTCGGTGCCAGATCCGAGCGGCTGATCGCCCGCGGGCGGATCTTCGACGAGGTCACCGCGTTGCTCTTGAGCTCGCGGTTGCCGACGGACTTCGCCGGCAGCTTGATGACGGCGTAGGACGTCCCGCCGAGCGCCACGAACAGCGCGATCAGGGAGATGACGGTGGGAAAGCTCGGTCGTCGCATGGCGGCAGGGTAGCGGCCGTCCTGGCGCCCCTCGCCGCTCAGCGGCTCGGCGCGATGCGCAGGTACGGCAGCGCGAAGCGCATGATCTCGCGGAAAGCCGGGGCGGCGACCTCCGAGCCGTAGATCTCCCCGCGCGGCTCGTCGACCATGACGGTCACGAGCAGCTTCGGCCGCTTGGCCGGCGCAAATCCGACGAACGACCCGATGAAGCGTGTCTTGGAGTACTCCCCCGTCGTGCTGTCGACCTTGTTGGCCGTACCGGTCTTGCCCGCGAGCGTGTAGCCGGGGATCGCGACCTGGCTGGCCGTGCCGCCGGCCTCGACGACGCCCTCGAGCATGTCGCGGATCTGCGCCGCGGTCTCCTGCGAGATCACGCGCCGGCCGTGCGGCGTGGGCCTGCGGATGCCGCCGACGTCAGCGATGATCCGCGGGGTGCGCATGATCCCGCCGTTGGCGATCGCGGCGTACGCGGTCGCGAGCTGCAGCGGCGTGACGGACTCGCCCTGGCCGATCGGCAGGTTGCCCATCGAGGAACCCGAATAGTCGCCGAGCCTGAGCACCTGGCCCGCCTCCTCGGCGGGCAACTCGACGCCGGTGCGCTCGCCGAAGCCGAAGCGCCGCACCCACGCGTCGAAGCGCCGCTCGCCGAGGCGCTGGCCGATCCGCACGGTGCCGACGTTGCTGGACTGGGCGAGGATCTCCGCCGTCGTGAGGTCCACCGCGGGGCGATCGTGTGACTCCTTGATCGTGCGGTCGGCGACGGTGATCGTCGGCGGCAGGTGAAACACGTCCGTCGGCGTGACGACCTTCTCCTCGAGCGCGGCCGCGACGGTGAAGGGCTTGAAGGTCGAGCCCGGCTCGTAGTTGAAGCCGACGGCGCGGTTCTGCCCCGCGTAGTCCGGCGCGGCGGCGCTGTCGTTGGCGTCGACGCGCGGCCAGTTGGCCAGCGCGAGGATCGTGTGCGAGGCCGGGTCCATCACGAGCGCGGTCGCGCCCTTCGGGCGCCACTTGACGCCGACCTGCGTGAGGACGTCCTCGACCTTGCCCTGCAGCTCGGCGTCGAGCGTCAGGCGCAGGTCCTTGCCGGCCTGGGCGCGCTTGGTTTCCTGCAGGACGATCGGCTCGCCGAGCGCGTCCTTGACGATCCGCCGCGTGCCGTCGTCGCCGCGCAGGATCTCGTTACGGGCGTACTCCAAGCCCGCCAGCCCGGCGCCGTCGGTCCCGACCCAGCCGAGCACCTGCGACGCCAGCCATTTGCGCGGGTACTGCCGCCGCGAGCTGGGGATGAACTGCAGTCCCTCGATCTTGAGCTTCTTGATCTTCGTGGACTGCGTCTGGGGCATGTTGCGCGTGAGGTACGCGAAGCCGCCCTCCCCGGACAGCTTGTCGAGCACCTTGGCCTGGCTCGTGCCGAGCAGCGGCGCCAGCCGGCGGGCGACCTTCAGCGGCGACTTCACGAGGTATGGCGTGACGGCGATGTCGTCTGCCGGCTCGGAGACGGCGAGCTCGATGCCGTTGCGGTCGACGATCGCGCCGCGCCGCGCCGGGACGTCGAGCTGCTCGACCTGCTGCGTGCTGGCCAGGGCCTGCAGCGACGGACCGCGGATCGCGCCCAGCCAGCCCGCCCGTACGACGGCGGTTGTCAGCAGGGCGAGGAAGAGCGCGAACAGCAGCCCGATCCGCCGCTCCGTTAGGCCGGCTATGGGCCCGTCACCCCGCCCGATGGGACCGGCGCCGGCGCGGTCGCAACCGGTGTGGCCGGCGTCGCCACCGCCCCGGTCGCCGCGGTGGGCGCCGCGGGCGCGCCACCAGCGGGAGGCGCCGTGCCGGTCGCGCCGGTGGCGGTGGCGGTGGCCGGGGCGGTCGGCGCGGCAGCGGGATCGGTCGCCGGCGCGGCCGCGGCCACCGTGCCCGCCGCGGCGGGGGCGGGCGTCGCGGTCGTGGCCGGCGCGAGCGTCGAGGCCAGCAGCGCCGATCCCGCGGGTCCCGCGAGCTGCGGATCGGGCGCGCTCATCCGCCGCGCGGCGCGCACGCCGCTGGAGTTCGGGGCGCTCAGGTAGGCGACGTCGCCGGGCTCGGGCATGACGAACCCGCGCTCGCCCGCGAGCGCCTGGATCCGATCGCCCGAGCTGAGCCGGGAGACCTCCTCGCGCAAGGTCACGTTGCTGCGCTCGAGCGTCGCGGCAGTCTCGACCGCGCGGCCGATGCCGTTGTTGAGCTTCAGCATCGAGACCTGCATCGCGACGATCCCGATCAGGCCGAAGGCGACGATCACGACCCATGCGCGGCTGCGCACGAGGCTGTCCATCGTGCGGCTGCCCGAGACCTCCAGCGTCGCCGCGGCGACACGGCGTGCGATCGACGCGCCGCCCGCGGCGATCCGCAGCGGCGGGCGCGACGGCGTGCGGGGGCGCGGTACCGGGTGCGGAGCGAACGCGGCCTCGGGCATCACCAGAGCGGCGTCGACACGCCCGCGCGACGGGCGCGCTGGTCCCGACACCCGGCGCGGGACGCCCGCGGACCGCGGCTTGCGCGCGACGCGGTCGAGGTCGGTGCGAGCAGCGGCGGAGCGGCTCATCGCGAGCGCCCGTCCTGCGCGTCGAGGCGAGCGGCGGGGCGGCGACGGGGCGCGGTCATCCTTGATCCTCCCTGAGCTTCGATGCGACGCGCAGACGGGCTGACCGCGCGCGTGGGTTGGCGGCGACCTCGCCCGCCGTGGGTGCGATCGCACGACGGCTGACGAGCTCGGCCTCCGGCTCGCGCCCGCAGGCGCAGATCGGCAGGTCGGGCGGGCAGATGCAGCCCTGCGCGCGGGCGACGAGGAAGCGCTTCACGCGCCGGTCCTCGAGCGAGTGGAAGGAGATCGCGGCCAGCCGGCCGCCGTTGCGCAGCAGCCCCCAGGCGAGCGGCAGCGCCGCGTCGAGCTGGCCGAGCTCGTCGTTGACCGCGATGCGCAGCGCCTGGAAGACCCGCTTGGCCGGATGGCCCGCGGCGAAGCGCGCCGGCGCGGGCACCGCGCGCGCGATGACGTCGACGAGCGCGATCGTCGAGCTGATCGGCGCGCGCTGGCGGGCCCGCACGATCGCGCGGGCGATCGGGCGCGCGTAGCGCTCCTCGCCGAGCTCGCGAAAGATCGCCTCGAGGTGGCGCGGCTCGGCCTCGTTGACGAGCTTGTGCGCCGACAGCTCGAGGTCGGGGTCCATCCGCATGTCCAGCGGCGCGTCGTAGGAGTAGGAGAAGCCGCGCTGCCACGTGTCGACCTGCATGGAGGACATGCCGAGGTCCATCAGCACCATGTCCGCCCGCAGGCCCTCCTCGCGTAGCTGCGCCAGCCCGTCGACGAACGAGGCGCGGATGAAGCGCGCCGCTGGAGCCAGCTCGGGCTCGAGCTCGGCGAAGCGCTCGGCCGCGGCGGGGTCGCGGTCGATCGCGATCAGCGTGCCGGACGCGCCGACGCGCCCCGCGAGCAGGCGCGTGTGGCCGCCCGCACCGAAGGTGCAGTCCACGACGGTCTGACCGGGCCGCGGGTCGAGCAGCTCGATCGCCTCGCCGGCGAGAACCGGCACGTGGGGAATGGTCATGTCAAGCAGTGTTGCCAAGGGATGCGGTGATCTCGTCGACATCAGAGGAGAGCGCGTCGTTGTACGTCGCCCAGGTGCTGCGGTCCCAGATCTCCAGCGCGTCGCCCGCGCCGGTCACGACGACGTCCTTGCTGAGGCCGGCGTGCTCGAGCAGGAAGCTCGGCACCATGACCCGGCCGGCGGCGTCGAGCTCGGTGTCCAGCGAGTTGGCGGAGAAGAAGCGGCGCAGCTTCTGGGCCTCCTTGGAGAGCGGGTGCAGGCCCTGCAGCGCGGCGGCCGTGTACTCGTCGTACGCCGCGGGCGTCCACACCGCGACGCAGCGCTCGAGGCCCTTGGCGAGGACGACCCCGCCGGAGAGCTCGGCGCGAAAGCGAGCGGGAACGGTGAGGCGGTTCTTCGCATCGAGGGTGTAGTCGAAGGTTCCGCGGAAGGCCATTGGGTGGGGTGCGCCTGAAGGGTTCGGAGCCGGAGTGGAGGGGTGGGAGGAGCCCCTCCACTCCGGCTCGCTGCGGCGAAGTTATCCCACTCTCTCCCACTTAGCAACCCAATTTGCATGCTTTGTCCCACCAGGCGCCACAACCTTTGTCCAGAGCGTTGAGAACATGGCTCTGTGCAGGGCTTTTCGCGGTGGGAGAACTGACCCCTTGACGCCCCGTGGCGCGGCTGCGCGCTTGCAGCACGGCCAAACGGTCGCGATCTTGCAGCGATGGCAGGATTCCGCCGGTCCGTGTGCATGGCCGTGGGAGGCCGTGGGAGGATCCGTGCCGGCACGCCCGGCCGGCGGGCGACGCGGCCCGTGTCAGCCCGTGATGCCCTGCACGAGGACCGCGCCGACGAGCAGCATGACCGCCGGCACGAGCACGAGCGCGACGACGAGCTGGATCTTCGGCGCCGCCTTCGCCGCCGCGTCGCGCAGCGCTCGCGCCTGCTCGGCGCGGGCCTCGGCGGCGAGCGACTGGAGCGCGTCGGCGAGCGGCGCGCCGTGGCGGTCGGAGCGGGCGATGGCGGCGGCGAGCGTCCCCACGCCGGGCGACGGACAGCGGGCGACGAGCTCGCGCAGCACGTCCGCGCGCGGCGCGCCGAGCTGCATCCGCGCGGCGGCGCCGTCGAGCTCCGCCGCCAGCACGCCGGTCATCCGCCGCCCGACCTCGCCCATCGCACGTCCCACGGGCAGGCCGGCGCCGACGGCGACGCGCAGCAGGTCGAGGACGTCGGCGAGCTCGCCGGCGATCCGTCGCTCGCGCGCGCGGGCGCGGCGCGCGAGCACGAGCTCGGGCGCGTAGAAGCCGGCGATCGGCGCGGCGAGCAGCACGGCGACGCCGAGCCGGCCCGGCAACGCGCCCGCGAACGGCAGGACGAACAACGTCAGGCCGACGGCGCCCGCGCCCTTCAGCGCGACGACGTGGCCGACGGCGAGGCCGAGCGGTGTGCCGGCGGCGGCGATGCGTGCTTCGAGGTCGCCGGGCGCCCCGCGCAGTCCCGCCCGGCGCGCGACCCGCGCGAGCAGCACCGTCATGCCGGCGAGGTGCGACCGGTGCCCGTCGCGCCGCGCCACGTGCCTTCGGCGCGGTTGCCGTGGCACGCCAAGCCAGTCCACGAGGGCGGCCGCCGCACAGGCTCCGGCCGCGGCGCCGAGCAGCACCGCGGCGCTCACGGCGCCGCGCCGACGCGGGCGATCCGCCGCACGCAGGCGAACGCGACCGCCTGCAGCGCGAGGGCCAGGACGACCATCCCCGCCGTCAGTGGCGATGACGCGAGCGCGACGACGAAGCCCGGCTGGGCGAGCTCGCCGAGGGCAAGGGCGGCGGCGGGCAGCCCGGTCACGAGCTGCGCGGTGAAGCGTGCCTGAGCGGTCGCGGAGCGCGCATCGGCGACGACCCGCCCGCGCTGCTCGAGCGCCGCCGCCAGGCCGCGCAGCAGCCCGGCGAGGTCGCCGCCGGCGTCGCGCTGCAGCAGGATGGCCGCCACGAGCGTGTCGAGCGGCCCGCCGCCGGCGCGCCGCGCGAGCGCGCACAGCACGTCCTCCGTGCGCTCGCCGAGGTCGAGTGCAGCCGCCGCGACGCGCAGCTCCTCCCCCGCCGGGCCGCCGACGCCGCCGTCGCGCGCCGCGGCGCTTAGCGCGCCGCGCACGGAGTGGCCACCGGCGAGCGCGTCGGCGAGGGCGCGAGCGATCGACGGTGCGCCCGCGGCCACGGCGGCGGCGCGCCGGCGGCGGCGTGCCCGCACGACGCGGCGTGCCGCCCACGGCGCTACGGCGCCGAGCGCCAGGCCCGACCAGAAACCGGCAACGAGGCAGCCGGCACCGAGCAGCGACAGCACGCCGAGTGCCACGAGCCGCCGCCGCTCGGGGCTCGTCGGCTCGCGACCTGAGCGCACGGCGTCCAGCGCCGGCGCCAGCCACTGGCGCAGCGCGTGCACGAGACGCTGCTCGTCGGCAGTGGCGATCGCCTCCCACGCGGCAAGCACGGCGCATGCCCCCGCCAGCCCGGCGAGCAGCGTGGCCGCGCTCATGCGGCTGTCTGCGCCTGCGCCAGGCGCGCCGCGAGCTCGTCGCCCAACGGGGCGCGCCAGGTCGGGCGCCCGTCGCGCAGCGCGTACAGCTCGCGGACCCCCACCCCGCCCGCGACGCGCACGACCTCGCTGACGGCGACGACGCAGCGTGCACCGCCGGGCCTGCGTGCCTGATGGACCACGAGGTCCAGCGCGCCCGCGACCTGCTCGCGGATCGCCGCGTGCGGCAGGCCGAGCCCAGCCATCAGCGCGAGCGTCTCGACGCGCCGCAGCGCCTCTTCGGGTGAGCCCGCGTGGACGGTCGACAGCGAGCCGTCGTGGCCGCTGGACATCGCGCCGAGCATGTCCAGCGCCTCGCCACCGCGAACCTCGCCGACGACGATGCGGTCCGGGCGCATGCGCAGGGCGTTGCGCACGAGGCGCCGGACGGTCACCTCGCCGCGCCCTTCCAGCGACGCCGGCCGCGCCTCGAGGCGCACGACGTGGGCGTGGCGCAGGCGCAGTTCGGCGGCGTCCTCGACGGTGACGATGCGCTCGCTGTCGGGGATGAACTGCGTCAGGGCGTTGAGCGTCGTCGTCTTGCCCGAGCCGGTACCGCCGCTGATGAGGATGTTGCAGCGCGCGCGCACGGCGTGCGCGAGCAGGTCGCGCAGCGGCGCAACCCAGGTGCCGTTGGCGACCAGGTCGTCGGGGCCGAAGCCGCGCGGGCGAAAGCGGCGAATCGTCAGGACCGAGCCGTCGAGCGCCAGCGGCGCG
>Ga0136617_10006647_pt1 | contig 10314 bp, 10 predicted proteins | sample AntDrymUQ3222106_2_FD_129672 | JGI IMG/M metagenome (GOLD analysis project Ga0136617, IMG submission 129672) | Polar desert sand microbial communities from Dry Valleys, Antarctica - metaG UQ322 (21.06) | ecosystem: Environmental > Terrestrial > Soil > Desert | place: Antarctica: Dry Valley... | reverse complement strand
CGGCGACCGTATTAGTCGTTTTATTAGTCGCGTCCGGGCTTGACGCACACGCGCCTGTCAAACCGACCGCCGTTAAAATTGTTACGATAGCGATATGTTTCATTTCTTTTCCTCTTCGTTTTGTTTTTTTGTTAATTGCGTAAAACCATCTTTTCCTGAATTTTTGAAAATCTCGCGCAGGAATTTTTCGCGCTCGATTGGCGGAACAATTTCCTTGTCGGGCAAAACGGAACTCGTATCGGGCGCAAAGCCTTCGGGCGGAATCTTTGTGCCGAGCGCGTTTTCGATTTCCGTCAAAGCCTCGTAATAATCGCGCAAAGCGTTGTTATACTCGCGGACGTTTTCGCTTAATTTGCGCTGCTCGTTGATAACTTCAAAAAGCGAAAATTCGCCGACGTTATAGGCGGCGCGAATCGTCGTCAGATTCGCTTCGGCACGCGGCAAAATCTGAGTCGCAAATATCACTAACTTTTCCGACGCGGCGCGATATTTTCGATAAGCGACTGCCACATCTTTCTTGATGTTTGCTTCGAGAAACTCACGCTGTCTTTGGGCGATAACTTTTCCGCTCGTCGCTTCGGCAATCGCGCCTTTGTTTCGATTAAAAACGGGCAAATCTATTGACACGCCGAATGTCAGTTCGCTGTCTTTATCAACGGCAAAACCGCCGCCGATTCTTTCGGGCAAATCAATAATTCCCTTGTTCCGTGAAAATTTCACCGAACCCGCAATATTTGGCTTGGCTTGGGCGTTTGCCAGATTGATTCGCGCCGCGCCGACTTCTTCGGCAAGTTTCGCGGCTTGCAGATCCGAGCGTTCACGCAGAGCGATTTCCGTCAATTGCGAGAGCGGCAAATCAAGTCGCGGCGGGCGTTCGCTCAAAGGCGCAAGCCGCAAATCTTCATTCACATCCAAACCGACCAATGCCCTGAGGCTCAAAAGTTCGGTTTCGATTTCGCTTCGCGTGTCAATGACTTGCACACGAAGGCGTTCGGCTTCAACGCGCACCAAATTTAAATCGAGCGGCGCGACATCACCTTCTTTAAGCCGCGCATCGGTTATTCGGAGAAGCTCTTCGTCAACCGCAACGAGTTTTTCGAGCGTGTCGAGTTGCCGCGCCGAAGCAATCGCTTTTGCGTAATTCTGCCGAATTTCATTGCCGAATTGTCTTTCGAGCGCGGCGAGTTCGGCTTGCGTCTGCGCGATTTCAAGTTCGGCGAGCGCGATACGTTTCGAGCGTTTTCCAAACAGTTCAAATTCTTGGGAAATGGCGACGCTCAAATCGCTTTCCGCTTCGCCGCCCAAAAAGCGCGGCGTTCCGTATTCGGCTTCGAGCGTCGGATTCGGACGCTGACGCGCGGTTATCAGTCTGGCTTGCGCGATGTTCAATCGCTGTCTCGCGGCAAGAATATCAGCGCGTCGTTGCAAAGCCGCCTCAATCAAATTTTCAACCGTCGTGCCGTTTTGATTAACGTATTGCGTCGAAGCCGAAGCGACCGAAGTTTTATTTTCGCTTCTTTCTTGCGCGAAAAGCTGTGCGCCGAAGACAAACAAAAATAGCCCCGCGAAAAACAGTTTTGAATATTTTTTCTTGAACTGTTTCAACATTTTTTCGCTTATACCGAAACTGTTTCCTGTTCAATTGTCTGTGGTTTCTGACGAAAATTCCTGAACAGCAGGAACGCCACGAATCCAAGCAAAGTCAATAATCCAATCGTACCCAAACCGAGCAAAGCGCTTCGCGCCCAACTCGTATTTTCAGCCGAAGATTCAATCAGCGCAGATTTTATTTCCGCTGCGCCGAAACTGACAACCACATCTTTGCCTGAATGATTTATTTTCGCGCTGAGTTTGACCGTGCTTTCGGGAATCGGCGGAATTATCAGGCGATAAACGCCCGGATTGTCGGTTGAATTGACAGCGATTTCAGTCTTTTCTCCGTCTTCGCCTTCAACCAATAAGATGATTTTTGCATTGCCGATTGGCTCATTGGTTTCGTGCGCGGTTAAAAATAGTTTTCCGCCGATTTCCTTGTCCGGTTCGAGAAGCGGAGTTTTGAGCATAGTCTCAAAATCATCTGTCACCGCCGTTCGCGTTTCCACGTTTTGTTTGACACTGGTTTGCGGCTTTGCCTCGCCGTGGTCTTCGTCGCCGTGCGCGAAAATCTGCGGGATGCTTACCAAAGGTATAACCGAAACTGCCAGGAGGAAAAAAAACAAACTAATTTTTCTCATAAATAAGCGTATGAAATCATTCTCTTGATACAGAAATTCTCAATTAGGCAGCGCAAGAGGCGTGCCAGTGAGCAATACAGCATCAAATGACGTTGCTATCGAGGTTGCGAGTAAATTATCGCACAGCGAATATATAAGCAAACCGAGTCTGGTGTCTGGACGCGCACAGGCTGTTGTCCGTAATCAAACACCTTTTGAAAAAGACATTAGTCTGAAAATCCGCACATCTTTGAAACAGAATAAACAAATCGTATTTCAAAAAATCTTATGAAATTCTTGTTTAGTATGTTTTTGTTCGTAAAACACGCCTTATATTTTGTTTTTGTTAACGGTTGCAAGCGACAAACTGTTTGCTATCATATAAATCTGGATACTTGCAAGTAAATGAAATCGCGCCTGATTCAAAACAAAAGAATCTAAGCGAAACAGCAATTGACTTTAATATAGATTGAGTTATGCGCGAGCCTTAAATAATTGGAGTTTTCACGAATGAAAGCAATCGTAAAGAGCAAGGCAGAAGTTGGTTTGTGGCTCGAGGACGTGCCGGAGCCGGAAGTCGGAATCAACGATGTGTTGATTCGCGTTAAAAAAGCGGGAATTTGTGGGACTGACCTGCATATTTATAACTGGGACGACTGGGCGAGTCAGACGATTGAAGTTCCGACGGTCATCGGACACGAGTTCGTCGGAGAAATCGTCGAAGTCGGCTCGAATGTTAACGATTTTCACGCCGGCGACATTGTGAGCGGCGAAGGTCATCTTGTCTGCGGGCGCTGCCGCAATTGTATGGCGGGACGGCGTTATCTGTGCGCTCATACGAAAGGAATCGGCGTCAATGCCAACGGCGGTTTTGCCGAATACATTGCGTTGCCGATGACAAATATCTGGCGGCACAATAACAATATAAATCTCGAAGTCGCGGCAATTTTCGACCCATTCGGAAATGCCGTTCACACCGCGCTTTCGTTTCCGGTTTTCGGCGAAGATGTTTTGATTACGGGAGCGGGACCTATTGGAATTATGGCGGCAGCCGTTGTCCGCCACGCAGGAGCGCGGCACGTCGTTATCACGGACGTAAATCCTTACCGGCTGGAATTAGCCCGAAAAATGGGCGTCAGTCTGGCGGCAGATATTCGGGAAATTTCAATTGCGGAAATACAAAAAAAATTAGGAATGCGCGAAGGTTTTGATGTCGGGCTGGAAATGTCGGGTGTCGCTTCGGCATTTAAAGATATGATTGCGAATATGGCGCATGGCGGGCGCATCGCGTTGCTCGGAATCCCGACCGAACAATTTGCGATTGACTGGAAAACGGTCGTCTTTAATATGCTTCAAATCAAAGGCATTTACGGACGCGAGATGTATGAAACTTGGTATCAGATGAGCGTTATTCTCGCGTCCGGCGTCAGCATCGAACCGGTTATTACCCACCGATTTTCATACCGCGATTTTGAAAAAGGTTTTGAAGCAATGCGTTCGGGCGATAGCGGCAAGGTTATTCTTGACTGGAGCGAAATTTAGTATTTTGATTGCCCACGAAAGAAACGAAACAAACGAAAAGGGAAAACGGAAAAACGCCTTTAAAATTTTGTCTTTTATTTTCGTGCCTTTTGTTTGTTTCGTAGGCAAATATAAAATTTATGTACAGTGAAATTCAAAATTATTTATCAAATCAATTAAATGAAATAAAAGAAGCCGGTTTGTATAAATCCGAGCGCGTTATTGAAAGCCCGCAAGACGCCAGAATTGACGTTTCAGACCGGAAGGTTTTGAATATGTGTGCGAACAATTATCTGGGGCTTTCAGACCATCCGGCAATTGTCGAAGCGGCGCGAAACGGTTTGGAACAGTGGGGTTATGGGCTTTCTTCAGTTAGGTTTATTTGTGGCACGCAGACAATTCACAAAGAATTAGAGGCGAAAATCAGTGAATTTCTCGGCACTGAAGACACAATTCTTTACACATCTTGCTTTGACGCCAACGGTGGGCTTTTTGAAACTTTGCTCGGCGAAGACGACGCCGTAATTTCGGACGAATTAAATCACGCCAGCGTGATTGACGGAATTCGTTTGAGCAAAGCGCAACGCTTTCGATATAAAAACGGCGATATGAACGACCTTGAAGAAAAATTGAAAGAAGCAAGTTCGGCAAGATTTCGTTTAATCGCCACGGACGGCGTGTTTTCGATGGACGGCTATATCGCTAAGCTTCCCGAAATTTGCGACCTCGCGGAGAAATACGACGCGATGGTGATGATTGACGATTCGCACGCCGTCGGTTTTATGGGCAAGCATGGGCGCGGCACGCACGAACATCATAATGTTATGAACCGAATTGACATAATTACCGGAACGCTCGGCAAAGCTCTCGGCGGCGCGAGCGGCGGCTATACGAGCGGGCGCAGAGAAATCATAGACCTTCTGCGGCAGCGTTCACGCCCGTATTTATTCTCGAATTCGGTCGCGCCGCCGATTGTCGCCGCTTCGATTAAAGCAATTGATTTACTTTGTGAATCAACTGAATTAAGAGACCGGCTTCACAATAATACGCGTTACTTCCGCGAGAGTTTATCTGCTTTGGGACTTGAAATTCTACCCGGCGAACATCCGATTGTTCCGGTTATGCTCGGTGACGCCGCGCTTGCTTCCCGAATGGCGGACGCGCTGCTCGGCAAAGGCGTTTACGTCATCGGCTTTTCTTTTCCGGTTGTGCCGAAAGGAAAAGCGCGAATTCGCACGCAAGTTTCGGCGGCGCATACGCGTGAAGATTTGGATTTTGCGGTTGAAAAATTTGCCGAAGCAAAAGTGGAGATTTTGAATTAACATCTTTCAATTAAACCGCGTCCAAAAAAGTAAAATTACTATGACCATTGATGAACAGCTTTCATATTTAAAAAAGGGTGCGGTTGACGTTATCCGTGAAGCGGACTTAAAAAATAAACTCGAAAAGAGCGCCAAAACCGGAAAACCTTTGCGCGTCAAATACGGCGCCGACCCGACCGCGCCCGATATTCATCTCGGTCATACGGTCGTCATCCGAAAATTAAAAGCGTTTCAAGATTTGGATCACACGGTAATTTTCCTCATTGGAGATTTTACCGGAATGATTGGCGACCCGTCGGGAAAATCTGTGACGCGCCCGATGCTTTCGCGCGAAGAAATTCTGGCAAATGCCGAAACTTACAAAACGCAAATCTTTAAATTGCTCGACCCGAAAAAAACCGAAATTCGTTTTAACTCCGAATGGATGGAAGCGTTCGGCGCGGCTGATTTTGTGAAACTTGCCGCCAAAACAACCGTCAAACAAATTCTCGAACGCGACGATTTTCAAAACCGTTTGCGGGAAGAAAAACCTATTGCGCTGCACGAATTATTGTATCCGCTTGTGCAAGGCTACGATTCCGTGCCGCTTGAAGCAGACATTGAACTTGGCGGCACAGACCAAAAATTTAATATGCTGGTCGGCAGAAACTTGCAGCGCGAATACGCGCAAGAGCCGCAAGTTGTTTTGACCGTTCCGCTTTTGAAAGGTCTCGACGGCGTGAAAAAAATGTCGAAATCCCTGGCGAATTACATCGGCATTGACGAACCGGCAAATGAAATGTTCGGCAAAGTAATGAGCGTTTCCGACGAATTGATGTGGGAATATTACGAACTTTTAACTGATTTGAGCGTTGATGAAATCGGCAAAATTCGCGCCCGATGTGAAAGCGGTTCACAAAATCCGCGCAACGCGAAAGTCGAATTGGCAAAGTTGATAATCAAAGATTTTCATTCCATGGCGGAAGCTGAAAAGGCGGAAGAAGAATTCAATCGCCGCTTTGTCAAAAAGGAAATTCCCGATGAAATCGAAGAAATTTCTCTCGCGTCCGGCAATTACAAACTTGTTGATTTACTTGTTCAAACAAATCTCGTCGAGTCAAAGGGCGAAGCGCGGCGGTTAATCGAACAAGGTGGTGTGAAAATAGAGGGCGAAAAAGTTTCTAATCTTCAAGTTGAGGTTGAATTAGATTCAGAGAAAAATTCGTTGATACAGGTTGGCAAACGCAAATTTTTGAGAGTTAAAGGAAGTTAAGAATGTCTCAAACATTTATTGAAACCCAAGAAACCTTAATCATCGAAACGCCCGAAAGAGTTCCGCTCGCGTTTGCTCTGGCTTCAATCGGCAATCGTTTTCTTGCCGTTGCGATTGACCATTTTATTCAATATCTGACAATTTTCATTGTCGCTTGGGCTTTTATAAGTTTGAGCGGAGCTAACGAAACGGCTATGGAAGAAAGTGCCGCTCAGCTTTTTTCGGAGATGCCGAAATGGACGATTGCCATTTTGATAATAGTTCTTTTCCTGATTTTCGCCGGATATTTTATCGTTTTTGAATGGCTCTGGAACGGACAAACGCCCGGCAAACGGCTTTTGAAATTGCGCGTTATCCGCGAGGATGGTCGCCCCGTTACGCTCTGGGAAGCGATTGCCAGAAATCTTCTGCGGATTTTCGACGCCGTGCCGGGCTTTGTTCTTCCGGTTTATTCAGTCGGTTTGATAACAATTTTCATGAGCAGCCGCGACCAGCGCATCGGCGATATTTTCGCCGGAACTGTTGTCGTGCGCGAGCGAGAGGATGAAGCGCCGACTTTTGCCGAAACTTTTTCCAATCCGGTGGGCGACGCCGCTATTCGCCGCGTGCAGAAAAAAACGAATTTTCAAGCAAATGTAAATTTATTAACTGCAAGCGAAATCGAGGTTGTCGAAAGTTTTCTGCGGCGGCGACAGGATTTGTCCGAAAAGCAAAGACTCTGGATGGCGTGGCGCGTCGCTTTGCCAATTATGTACAAGCTTGAGCCGAAATACGATTTGCAAACTTTCTCTTACGAAGGTTTTTTAGAAGAACTGGTTCACTGTTATTATGAACGGCAACGATTTTTAAATTGAATTTTGCCCGAAAACTTTAATTTGTGTTATCTTGCGATGTTTTTATAAAAAATAATTTCCCTTTCAAAATAAGCGGTGAAAAAATCAAAAAACATTCTTGTTACCGGCGGCGCTGGTTTCATCGGCTCGCATTTAGTGGACCATCTGCTCTGCGAGAAAATTTGGAATGTAAGCGTTGTTGACAATTTCAACAACTTTTACTCGCCGGAAATGAAACGCGCTAATGTCGAAAAACACCTTAAAAATCCAGCCTTTTCTTTATATGAAACTGATATTTGCGATACAGTAAATTTACGCAAAGTTTTTGCTGAAAGTAATTTTGATGTGATTGTTCATCTTGCGGCGCGGGCAGGCGTGCGCCCGTCGCTTCTCGAACCGAAGCTCTACAACGAAACAAATGTCACTGGAATGTTAAATCTGCTCGAATTGGCGAGAGAGTTCAGCGTCAAACAATTTGTTTTCGGCTCGTCGTCCAGCGTTTACGGCAACAACCAGAAAGTGCCTTTTTCAGAAGAAGACCGAATTAATCAGCCGATTTCGCCCTACGCGGCGACCAAAGCGGCAGGCGAACTTTTGTGTCATACATACTCGCATCTTTACGACATTCGCGCCATTTGCCTCAGATTTTTTACTGTTTACGGAGCGCGCCAACGACCGGATTTAGCGATTCATAAGTTTTCAAAATTGATTTCAGGCGGGCAACCGATTCAGGTTTTCGGCGATGGAACAACCCGCCGCGATTACACTTTTATAGACGATATTATCGAGGGCGTTCGCGCGGCGATTGATTACCGGACTAGCGATTACGAAATTTTCAATCTCGGCGAATCTGAAACAGTCAAATTAAAATATCTAATCGAATTGTTAGAAAAAAATCTTGGGAAAAAAGCATTTATCGAATGGCGCGAAACGCAGCCCGGCGATGTACAGCAAACCTTCGCCGACATCCGAAAAGCTAAAGAGTTATTAAATTACAATCCGCAAACAAAAATCGAGCGAGGAATTGAAAAATTTGTCGAGTGGTTCGGCAGTGAAGTCCAAAATTCAAAATCCAAAATTCAAAATTAGTAAAGCAGTTTTTCGCCTTTCGGTCGGGTGTTCCAGCGCTTGTGAATCCACAGCCATTGTTCCGGGTAACGGCGAACGTATTTTTCGACGACGCCTGTAATTTTTTGAGTTAAATTTAAAATGTCCGCTTCCGGGTTTTCTGTTTTTTCATATTCGACGGGCGGTTCAAGATAAACAACGTATTTTCTTTTCGATTCTTCCCACACGGCAAAAGCCGGAAGCACCGCCGCTCCAGTTTTCAACGCGAGTTTGGCGATGCTGGTTGTCGTCGAAGCCGGAACGCCGAAAAAATTCACAAAAACGCCTTCTTTTTCCTGCACGTTCAAATCCGCCAGAATTCCCAAAAGCTCGCCGTTTTCCAGAACGCGAAACATCTGCCGCGCCGATTTTGTTTTGTCTAAAGTAATCGAACCGAAGCGCGTGCGAAAAGAATCGACAAAATTTTCGATTAACGGATTATCAATGCGCCGAACGAGAATGTTCATTCCGAAACCAAACGCCGGCGGCAAAAGATTAAAAACTTCCCAACTGCCGAAATGTCCGGTGAAAAATAAAACACCGCGACCCGCGGCATGCGCTTCGTCAAAATGCTCTTTGCCGACAACTTCGATTAAATTTCGAACATCTTCTAATTCAAATTTTCTAAAATGCGAGACAAAACCGAGATGTCTGCCCAAAGACTCAAACGCGCCGTGAACGATTTTTTCTTTTTCGTTTTCAGGCAGTTCCGGCAGCGCGATTTCAAGATTTCTGCGCGCCGTTTTTTGCAGTTTCGGAAATTTTTTGGCGAGAAATCTGCCGAACGACTTGCCGAACCGCATCGAAGTTTCGAGCGGCAACGCGCCAATTGCGTCGAGCAATGAACGTAAGGCGAGAAGTTCGGATTTGTTTTGTAAATTGCTTCTTTTTTTCGGCATTCGACGAAGCGCCGTCATCGCGGACGGTTACAAACTCAGGCAGCATTCAAAAATTGAAAGAATTACTCGGCGGAAAAATCTATCTTGTCATAAACTTCAGAGAGTGCAACGCGGCATTCGATTGAAGAAAATTCGATTTCCGATTTTAAGCCGACCGCTTCGGACAAAACCCAAAATCCATCGCCTTGCTTGACATATTTTTCGATTCTCGCTTCGTCCTGCGAAACTAAAACATATTCGCGCAAACTTTCGATGCTGCGATAATGCTGAAACTTTTTGCCGCGGTCGTAACCTTCAGTCGAATCGGAAAGAACTTCAATTAAAAGAATCGGATTCAACAATGTGTCAAAAACATCGTCTTGAAATTTCGGTTCGCCGCAAACGACAACCAAATCAGGATAAGTATAAAGCCCAGTTTCGGGAACAAAAACGCGCATATCGCTTGGGTATGCTTCACAGTTTCGCCCCTTTAATTTTTGTCTTAGTTCGCCACCAATGTTCCAAGCAATAACATTATGATTTCGCTTTGCGCCGGACATCGCAAAAATTTCGCCGTCGAAATATTCGTGCTTGACTTCGGACTTTCGCTCGAACTTCAAATATTCTTCAGGCGTTAATTTTGTTTTCGGAACCGCGCTCATTTTCTTTTATAAATCCATTGGCTTGAATTTGTTAATGAATCAATCAGTTTTCTTAAACGGAAAATTTTATCCAAAGAATCGGCGATTGAACAACCCATATAATGCACAACCTTTTTCTCTTTTTCATTCATTTGAATTGAGATTGTTATCCAAGGCACATCATAAGCGACAACTTTGCAACCGTCTTCCTTTTCATCTTGATAGTAATCCTGCATTTCAAAAAACTTAGCTTTTTCAAATTCGGAAATAATACTTCTGATATTTTCTCGGGTTATTTTTCCTTTCGCTTTACCTCGTGTATAAGTATTTTTATAACCTTCAAAATTAACTTTTCCGGTTCTGTCAATTGTCAATTTGTATTCAGGACAATTGTTGATACTGCAGGCTGACTGTTTCAAAGTAATAGAAGCCATCTCAAAAATAGTTTGATAAAATTCACGGATGGCTAGACGTGAAGAATTAACCGATGAACAATGGGCTTTGATTGAACCGTTATTTGATAAACCGCCCGTTGTTACGACACGCG
>Ga0136617_10006646_pt1 | contig 10314 bp, 8 predicted proteins | sample AntDrymUQ3222106_2_FD_129672 | JGI IMG/M metagenome (GOLD analysis project Ga0136617, IMG submission 129672) | Polar desert sand microbial communities from Dry Valleys, Antarctica - metaG UQ322 (21.06) | ecosystem: Environmental > Terrestrial > Soil > Desert | place: Antarctica: Dry Valley... | reverse complement strand
GACAGGAGTTCTCGTCGGCTGATGGACGGGCCGAGATGCTGAGCCCACATCGCGATTACCTGAGCCAATCCCTCGAAGTCGACCTCTAACAGCCTTTGCACGAGCGGCGTTGTCCCGCTCGCCTGCGTGAACGGCGATGGGGCACGCTGGCCGTCTGTGGGGTGCTGGCTGAGAAGGTCAAGAAACAGGATCTCTGCTTCCGTGGCTGCCACGACGTCACCCGTCAAGGTGGCGCGCGCGTCGCTAGCGACGGACAAAGCCTCATGAGCATCGTCCGGCTGGTGGTAGTCCGGCTGATCTGCGAACAGGTTGCCAATGCTGCATTCATAGAGCTGAGCCAGCCGGTTCGAGACCTCCAGTGACGGCGCGTGGCCTGTGCTGGCCGGCCACAGTTCCCAACACGAAAAGCTCTTGTTGGTTTTGAGGTCGTCCGGCCAGCGCTTGTTCCACTCATCGGCGGCTCGCTGCTGGCTCCGTCCGCGAGCCCAGCGTAAGGCAATCCGCGCGTTGACGCCGTAGCGCAGACGAAACACCTCGGCAATTTCGCCCGCGGTCTTGCCTTGCGCACGCAGCAGGCGCACCAGGTGCTGGCGCTCCTGCTTCTGGCTGCGCAATTCGCCCACGACAGGTTCCTCGGAGGTCGGCGGGGGCCCTCGGAAAACGCAGGTTACCGGCCGAGGTCACCGAGGGGAGGAACCGGACAGGAATTCCCGGTTGAACAGGGAATTCCCTGCGGGAGATGGCGTCCAGGGTGGGTCGGAGATCACCGACCGTAACGGCAGGGTCATCCGTACGACACCGGGACGGGTGCTGGACGCGCCACTGGAAGTGATGTCCGTCAGCGGGGCATCGGCGCAAACCCGCCCGCCCCGGTGTCCTCCAAACGTTCAAGGCAGAGGCAGGTGCTCGTGACCGGGGAGGATGAGCCAGAACCTGAGGGCCAGACGCTGAACACTCTGAGCGACATCCTGCTGCGCCGCTACCTGCTGCGCGACCTTCTGTGGTGCCAGCCATGCGACCGGCGCATCGTGCCGATTCTGCTGCGGCCGGCCTCCCGCTACTACGCCTGCCCCAGCAAGGCGTGCCCGCATCCAGCCCTACCAGCCAGGGTCATCGAATACCGGGTGTGGAGCCGCTTCGTGCGACTGTACGGAACCACGGCTCAGGGCGTGCCACGCGAACGCCGCCACGACGTGCTGCGGCAGATGCTCTGGCGCGTGGTCGTCGGTCGAAACATGACGGACCTGAGATGTGAATGGCGGGCGTGAACCTGAACACCTGTTTCATTTGTCCGATTCAAAGCTCGTCAGCGTGTCGGAGGGAAGTGCACCCTGATCCTGGGGGTTCGCGGCCAGCCAGTCACGGACCTCCTTGCGCTTGTGGTCGCGTAGTCGTGGGTGCGTCGTTCGGCGTGACCGGGTTGCATCGGCATGCCAGGTACAACCCGACCACGTCAGCGACCTTGGTGGCCAACTCGGGATCAGTGGAGAACGTCAACGTCGCGGACCGTCACGGCTGCACCCGTAGTCACGCCAGGCCCTCGCGATCGTGGTGTTGCTGATCTTCACCGGGCCACCAGCAGCCGGCTCGACCAGTGCCTCACCCCGAGCTTCTTCCGCGGCGGCTTCAACGTCTCGGTGATGATCGCCGCATGGCCGATGCGCCGCAGCCACCCACTGCGCGAGGCGTCCTGAGCCCGTCCAGACCATCCGCTCCAAGCGGGCGTCGGCATCCCGGGCGAATCGCGAAACGCCCGCGCCGAGGACGCCGTCGTCGCGATCGTTGGCGAGGACATCGTCCCAGGCCGGACGAAGCAGCTCCACAGAGGCGACCTGCAGCAGGCCGGTGTTCATCCTTGCCGGCTGCCGACCGCCGCTTGACCGGGCTGCCATGTCGGCGTGACCGTGGCTGTGCCCAGCCCGAAGGCCGTGTGCGATCCGACACCGGCGTACTCAGCGAAGGCGAACAGTGCGTCCACAGCTGCCGCTTCGACGCGCGAGCCGTCGCAGACGTAGCGGACCCTGCCCACGAATCCCGAGACGATCGTCTCACGCAACTGCAGGGTTTCGCTGCGGCCATCGAGGTCCGATACCCACAGGGAACGCGCCGTTGCCTGGTTCACCTTCGGTGCTGTGGCCGGGCTCACCGCCCGCCATCGCGATGCGAGGCTGGTCAGCACGCTGTCCGGTGCGGGCCAGGGTGAAGTTCGCGTTCTCCGCCGGAACGTCGTCGGCGAGAGGTACGAGACCTCCCAGGCGCGAGACGGAGGACGCCGGTGCAGATCCGTCCACGGCGTGCGGACCTGGAGGGCCGCAGCGGCGATCACTGTGAACCAGTGGCAGCCCAGCCGCACGCGGCCCCCAGAGGGCGCGCCGCCAAGCAGCCTCGAGGCAAGCCCGTCGTCCAGCAGCCTGACCTCAAGTGCGGTAAAACCACCGACTGAACGCGGTGGCGCCAGCGAATACGGTTTGACGGGGGCCTTGTGGTCGATATCCAGCCACCCTGACACGACCGCGTGGGGCGCCTCGACCGGGATCTGGGAGGACGCCGGTCCGTCGAGCGTGATGAGCCACCGGGACGGCACGTCTCAGACCTCTTTCGACGGATTCAGCGAACTCCAGCCCAAGTCGAGCTTGGGCACGATGAATGTCGTCCCACTGCGGTGCACCAACGGCCACACGTGAGCCGGCCACGCGCCAGACGCCACACCACCGGCGTGGATTCCCAAGCCGAGGGTGATCTCCTGCGGCGCCACCACGCCGACAAGCGTCGTCACGCCCGCGTCCATTGGGATTGAGGTCAGCCGTGCGGCGGCGGCTCTGACCAGTGCCGGATATGCCTGCCACGGCAGGACTCCGTCCGCGGTGAGACACCGCCACTCGCGCAGTGTCACCTCAAGAGAGTCCGGCATTCCCAGGCCGGCCGAGTCCCGGACAGTCAGCTCGACGGCCCTACGCTCGTTCTCGTCGCAGGCGGCTGGCAGGTCAAGCGGCCCCCAAGGTTCCCGGTTCATCCGCAGCACCACGATCTCGACGGTCCGGCTCGTTGCGATGGGGTACGCCGATTGCGATTCCCATCGAATCCGTGCGGGACGGGCGATTTCGGTGACGGACACCTCGGGGGCGACATCGCTAAGCGCCTCGAGGGAACGGGTGGGGTCAAAGGTATGCGGCCCGGCCCGCCAATCGACCTCCCGCCGGGTGCCGACCCGGCCAAAGCTGGGGCGCTGCCACACCTTCAACTCCATCCCCCGGCGACCCGAGACCGCCCGCGCGCCGAAGGCCAGGGCAACGGGCCAATGCGCCCAGACGAAAGGGGCGTTCGAGGTGGTGCGGTCGTCGGCGAAGCGGATCGTCCAAAAGGCACGGACCAGGTCGCCAACTCGTTCGTCCCACCGGTGCGCACGGTCATCCCGCGACCAGTCCCAGTCGGGGTCGAATTCCTTGACCGGTGGTACGTCGAGCCTCGATGCGAACCTGCGCTTGACATCGGCGAGGAAGGACTGCTTCTCCTCGGGCGTCCACCGAGCGTCCAGCTCCTCGATGATGTACGCGGTTCCACGGCGACGCATGAGGACGTTGCGGGTCCGCCACATTAGGCCGCCGACTGCGAGCGTGCAGAGCCCGGCCACGCCGTAGATCGTGAGCGACGGCCATCTGGCGCCGGCGGGGGGCCACAGGTGGCCGTCGGCGGCCAGGTCCGGGATCACCCCGAGCGCGGCGCCGAGGCAGGCGACCGCCATCGTCAAGGTCACGCCGATCAGCCAGGCCGGCGCTGCGGCTATCGCCCCCACGCCCCGCGATGCCCAAGCCATCCAGCCCCTCACGCGCGCCTCCGGGCAAAGAGAATTCGTGCGATTCGATTGGGGTGACCGCTCACCCGGAGACCCCAACCGGATGAACGTGATCGGGCCGGCGCCGTCGGTGACATCGTCGACGACGACTTCCTCCAAGGACTCCAGCTGATCGAGTGCCTTCGGTGGCCGTATCGCGTCCACACGGTGGTCGCCGGCGGACCACGGCTTCAGGCCACGCCGCCCCGTCACAGCGGCTGCGCAGGTGGCGACGTAGGCGATGTCACCGTCCAGCCGCAGCCGGACCATCCCGCCGGAGGCCGTCCACCCCCACACCGTCGATGTGTGCGGTGCACTCATCGGCGGCGCGGCGCGGTGGACTCCGTCGAGGTCCTGCCAGAGGCAGGTGGCGCCGGCCAGTGGACCGGCCAGGGCCTGCGCCCACGACATGCGGCCACCGCTGACCGAAGGCTGCGGATGCGACACAGGCGTCACCCTTCTGTCCTGGTTCGTGAGGCAATCTGCGCCAGCTGGCGCTGGGATTCGGCGAGTGTCGGCAAGTCGCCGGTGGACTCGACCTCAGCGATGTCGACGGTGATCGAGCCGTAGCCGCGCGCCATACCGCCGCCGACGCCGACGAGCCCGTCCTGCAGGTCCTGAAGGACGAGCCGGAGGAGGGCTCGGGCGTCCTCCCGCTCCTCGCTGTCCAGGCCGAGGTCCTCGATCACAACCGTGAAGCCCCCGTGCTCCAATGTCTGCACGGTGAAGAGGAGTCCGCGGCCGGTCTCCGCCGGTTCGTCGCCTGGGTCGGGCGCTCGTTGCACGGCGGTCGCGGGATCACGGCTGAGCCGGCCGGCGCCTCCGGTGAAGCGGTCGATGGCGACGTGTGTTCGGGTGGCAGGGATGCCGTTGGTGACCCGTGCATCGGTGAACCTCAGTCGCCCCCGCACACCCACGCTCGACCGGGCCGGATCGCTGCCACCGGCGTAGCCCAGCACGCCACATGGCCAGCAGCGGCCGCAGGACTGGTTCTGACAGGCGGCGTCACGGCCAGCGACGCTCCGCAGGATGTACTCCATGCGTGAGCGGAACAGGCCCTTGAGCGTGCTGCCGGGGACCAGCGGCCCGCCCTCGTCGACGATCAGCGACACCCTAGGCCCATCGGTGCCCGCCGTACGCTCGCTGACGCGCCCCGAGCCAATGCGCAACGGGCCGACTATCGATACCGAGATCGTCGCGAGCGGCTCTCCGTTGCCGATCGACCCTTGACCCGGGAGGGGGACGGCGGGCTGTGCGGCGACCTCGCGAATCAGCTTCGGGCCGGAGCCGGTGACCCACCGCAGCAGGTCGTCGGGCCGGGCCAGGTCGAGGCTGCCGTACCGGACCGTCTCCACGGCGCACCGTCCCCGACCCCGGCTGACGCCATGCCCGATCATCGGCTGCCAGGCCATGAGATGGGTGAGGAAGAGGTTGAGATCATCGGCGTCTGCATCGTCCCACCGCAGGAAGACCTCGAAACGGGTTCCGGCCGGGAGCAACTCCTCCAAGCGCAGGCTGTGGGCGCGCGCGGCCCCCCGGTGCCGGTCGATCGCCGTGGCGGCCCGGATCAGCCCCGCGACGGTGTCGGCCCCAGCTTCGTGCCCGTCGAGCAGCCGGCCGCCGAGGACCCAGATCGAGCTGGCCTCGGAGTCCACCGTCGCCGTGGCCGACCCCGACGGGAGCAGCCGGCCGAAGAGCCGATCAGAGGTGTCGGTGCCATCGTCGGCCGGCAGGTAGCCACGGACGAGCTCTCGCAGCGCCCCGGCAAGCGAGGCGCCAGGGATCTGCGGCCGATCCCAGGGATCCCGGTCGGCCACCAGATCCGGCTCGTGCCGTTGCACCGGTGCCGGGATCATGACGCCGCCCGGCTCGTCCATCCGCAGGATGAAGCGAACGAGGGTCACGTTCATCGCTGGGACCGCCAATCTTGGAGGAGCCGCGTGACGTCGTCGGGGCTGGCGGCCAGCAGGCGTTCGAGCGCCCTGTCCGTGTGCGGGCCGACAGATGGCGTCGCGGCAAGGACCTGCTCCCCAGTCGTCTCGCCACGGGCATAGGCCGCGATCCGATCGAGGAAATCCGCCCACGCACCCGCGTGCAGCTTGAGCGCCTGCAGCGGAGGCATGGCACCGACGAACTCTCTCCAGCGGCGTGCCGCTGCCTCGCGGGCAGCGCGGTCCGGCGGGAGGGTGGGAGCGCCGCCCAAGTCGCCGAACCCCTCGTGGCGCCGCAGCCCCACTCCGCGCCGGGCCAGCGCTTCGACGGCCTCGTCCGGCACCGCCCCGGCCAGGGCGAGCACGTACGTCGAACCACCCGCGACGGCGAGCTCGACCGGCTTCGGCAGGCCACTGGCAATGTGCCAGCCACCCACGGTCACCCATCGTGTCCACCGACGCTGGACCGTCACCTGTGTTCCGAGCACCTCAGCCAGCTCGGTTGCGTTTGGGTCTCGCGAGGGACGGCCGCAGTCGTCCACGAAGACGCCGGGTGAACGCAGCCGCAGGATGATCCGCCCGTCCGGCAACATCTGCGGCAGCTCCGGACGCCCACTCTCGATCTCGACGTCGGCCCGGCCGTGTGTCGTGCGGCGACCCCCGATCCGTAGCGGGGAGAGATCAGCCAGTACGTCCAGCAGCGACGCGTCGCCCACGAGATTCCCGCGGAAACGAAGATCGGTGTCCAGAGTGTCGAGCGTGTCCCGGGTCACGATCTGGCCAGTGGCAGCCACTCCAGAGGTGTGGATCGCGACACTCGTCCTGCGAGACACCGGAGGGGCCGCGCCGCCCAGGCCCTTGGGGGTTTCCAGCGGTGAATCGCAAGCCAAGCAGCGGGCCGGAGCGTCACCGTTGACGGCCTGGTCCAGTTCGCTGAACTCGCAGTCGTCGGAAGGGAGGTACTTGTGCGCCACCACCGACAGCGGCACCGGCGGTTGATCGACGAACAGCGGGCCGTACCGCACGCCGCCCTCGAACAGCGCAAGAAAAGCCGCGAGGTCGGTGTCCGCGTGGCCGCCGTGGCGGGCCAGCCAGGAGCCGGCAAAGGCACCTCGCATCACACCGCCGGGGAGGTGGTCGTGCGTCCCGACCACGAAGTCGCTGCGTGCCCGGTCGCCGACCTGGGCCCGCTGGCGCAGCGTCACGGTCAGTGTCACGCCGGCACCTCCGGTCGACTGAGCAGGTCGGTGAGCTCGCCCGCCGAGACAGGAGGGCCGCTCGGGGTGACGCCGACCCATCCCAACCCGCGCCGCCGCCATGCGCCCAGCCCGTGTACCGCGGCGGCGGAAACGCGCAGCAGACTCACCTGCCATTGCTCCTCTGCCGGGTCGAGCCAGCCGAGGAGGTCCACGGTGAAGGACGCCTGCTCGGCGAAGGCGACCTCGCCCAGCACCAGATGATCCTTGCGAGCTGCATGTGTGCTCCCGTCGATGGCCACTCGATGCCGGCGATCGAACCGCCATCCCGTATCCGCGTCGCCGGTTGTCCACATCGGCGCCGCGGCCGTCCAGGCCCACGGGGATGGGCAGCGGTGCGTACCGAAGACCGTGCCGACATCGGAGCTGTCACCGAAGACCTCCACAGCAGCGGCGCGCATGACGCCCTTGAGGTGGTCGGCCGGCAGCGGGTCGCCTCGGTCGAGAGCCGTGTCGACACCGTCCCGCGCGTAGGTGGCGCCAACCCGGAACGGTGAGTGGAACGTCACGTCGAACCGCAGGGACATCATCGTTGACCCTCCTCATCGGCGGAGCCAGCCGTCGCAAGCGCCGGCCACCACCTGGCCAGATCAAGCGCCCGCCGCAGGTCGGCCCGCAGTCCCGGATCGTTTCTCAGCCGGTCATGCACCCCCGTCACCGAGGGATCACCGGGACTGACCAGGTCGAGCAGTCCGGGATTGCCGATGTCGACTATCCGGCGGGCGAGAGAGTCGACAGCGGTCTCGCCTCCCTCGACCCGACCCGCAGAGAGGGAGTCGTCCGCGATCTCCCGCAGCAATGTGACGAGCGTGGCCCGATGCGATTGGGGGGCCGCAGCGATCCGCCCGAGGGTGTCGGCCAGGCCGTCAAGATCGGCAAGCAGCAGCGGGACGCGGTCGACGGCGTGGCCACCGTCGGCGGTGAGGTCCAGGAAGTCGACCGCTGGGTGCTCACCCCGGTACGCGACCTTGGCGGTCCGCAACCGCTGTTTGGTGAGGCGAACGACGTCGGAGAACGGGTGGGTTTGGTGATGGAAGACCACACCGGCGGACAGGCTGGGCAGAGCCGCCCGCAGTTCTTCTGGCCAACCATCCCGGCGGGTCGCGCGCTCGACCCGTTCTGCGAACCGGCGCAGCAGGCTGCAGACGAACGGCCAGGCATCCGGGGCGGCTACCGACACCATGATGTCGTCGCCGTCGACCACATGCGCCAGCACCGGAACCACACCGGCGCCGCGGTGGATCGACTGCACAGCATCGGCGAGCGCCCCGATCGTCGCGCCGTCGATGACTCCTACGATGTCGGACTTGGCCGGGATACCTGTGTCGATGGCGCTTGTGGCGGCCTTCTCCAGGAAGGAGCCGACCCGGTTGCCATCGGCGTAGACGAGGGCGATCTGCGTCGTGGTGTCGTACCGGTCAGGGGGCCGCAGCGCCGCCAGCTGGGAGAAGTCGTCGGGGAATCCCGGGCTGAGCCGATGCTGGTTGACCAAGATCTGGTGCAACCGCTGTTCCGCCCGTGGGCTGTTCCGCACCCTCCGCGCGGTGGTTCGACCCGCGGTGACGACCCCCACCCGGGTGCGGCACTCCTCGCAGACATCCTTCTCGGTGCCTTCGCCGGGCCAGGTCGCGGTGTCAGAGGCCGGAGCCTCCCGGCAGCAATCGCACGGTTTGGCGAGAATGACCTCCGCCGGTGCTGCCGGGGCGTCAAGGGTGAAGTCGCCGCGCCGCCGCCGGGCATCGATCTCGGCGTAGGCGCGCGCGTAGCTGTGACCGGACCCGGCCACCGCCTGGACCGGACACCAGGGCAGGGCATCGCGCAACTCCGCGGCCACCAACGTGGCGGCTTCGGCCAGGGCCGCGTGCGCGTTCTCGACATCCTGGCCGGCAGTCGCGACGAGCGAGACCACACCGGCGAGGTCACCGGCCTGATCGTTCCACTCCGTCCCGACCGGCAGCCGGTCCTTCCATCGCTCGTAAGAAGTAGCCCCGCTCAGCATGGCCGACGCGCCGCGCCACTGCTTCAGCGACGGCGTCCGAGCCAGCCACTGCTGAATACGCACAGCGGCGATATCGATGTAGTGCTTGATCTCCCGGTCGGCAGCGACCGCGCCCGGATCGGGAGACGACGCCGGCTCGGCCGCGCCCTGGGCGTCACCCGGCGCCGTGCCCCGGCTGATTCGCCCACCACCCGCGACGCTTGTCTTTCTCAGGGCCGCCTGGTGCTGCTGCTGCTGACGTGACGGTGTCGTCCCCCGCCGCTTCTTGCTCATCGCGGCGCAGGCTTGCGTCGCGCAGGCTTGCTTGGCAGCACCTGCTTCTCCCCAGCCGGATCCGGCAGGCCGGTCAACGGCCGCGTCTCATCGTCGAGTTCGACGCCTGAGGACTCCTTCCAAAACGTGAATCCCCGGTCGTACTCTGGCGAGCCCTTGGCGCCGTCGCCGGGGGGATACCACACCTTCTCGTCGGCGACGAAGCCGAGAGTGAGCGCGTGCCGCAGCCCGGCCCATGCCCGCCGAACTGGCTGCGGGACCTGACCTTGACAGGCCGACACGGCTTCACCGACCAGGCGCTCCAAATCACTGGCCGTGCCCGTCGACTGTCCCAGGTATCGCACGGCGGCCGTGTCGGCACGTTCGAGTTCGATGTCGACGGCGATGGCGCCGAACCCGAACGGCTTTCCGCCGCCGACGCTGGTGACGATCTCCTCATCGGGAGCCGTCTCCGGCCACAACCGGCAGGGGTCTAGCGCGACGACGAGCGAACCGAGATCGGCACGGCTCAGATTGTCGAAGGCGACGCGGGTCTCAAACATGGCACCGGCCTGGACCAGCGGGACACTTCGGGTCGTTCCATCGGTGTGGTGCTCGCGTCGCCGCCCACGGGGATGGTCGCCGCCGGTGGGATCGGCGGTGCGCCAGTAGAACTTGCGACCGCGTACCTGTCGCCTGGGGGTCGAGCGGTCCGCGACCGATCCCCAAGTAGCGGCAGCAGGCTCAGAGGTGGGCGGCAGCGTCACCTTCCTGGCTTCGAGGTAGAACTGTCCCGCGCTGGGGCGTGGGGAAAGCAGGGGTGCGAGCTTCCAGTCCAGCGTTGAGCACGGGCCCGCTGCGGCGGCATCCTCGATGCGCACATGACCGCGGTAAGAATCCTGGGTGGCCGCGGCGTCGTCCAGCCGCCCGTCGACATTCGCCGAGCCGAAGACGCGGCAGGACCAGCACAGCTTGGTCGGGTCCGAGCACGGGGACGCCTTGCCCACCCGGTCGGCGACCGGATAGGCACCCCGGCGCCGCCAG
>Ga0136617_10006645_pt1 | contig 10315 bp, 7 predicted proteins | sample AntDrymUQ3222106_2_FD_129672 | JGI IMG/M metagenome (GOLD analysis project Ga0136617, IMG submission 129672) | Polar desert sand microbial communities from Dry Valleys, Antarctica - metaG UQ322 (21.06) | ecosystem: Environmental > Terrestrial > Soil > Desert | place: Antarctica: Dry Valley... | reverse complement strand
GCTCCCGTCCGGGAAGGCGATCGCGTGCTCGTACTCGGCGCGACCGGGACCGCAGGTCAGGTCGCACTCCAGGCGGCGCGACTTCTCGGCGCCGAGCACATCGTCGCGGCCGGTCGTGACGCTAAGAGTCTCGAGCGCGCGCTCGAGCTCGGCGCCGACGAGGCGGTAGCGCTCGACGGCGACTTCGGTGAACCGACATACGTCTTCGACCCACTTTGCGGGGAACCGCTGGAGCGGGCGATCGCGGCCGCTGCGCCGGGCGCGCGAATCGTCCAGCTCGGCCAGTCGGCGGGCCCAACGGCGACGATCCCCTCGGCGGCCGTGCGCGGGAAGCAGCTCGAGCTGCTGGGCTACTCGAATTTTGCCGTCCCGGCGGACGTGCTCGCCGAGCACTACCGGCTGCTGGTCGGACACTCGCTCGAAGGCACGATCCGGGTCGACCTCGAGCGGATCGGCCTCGACGAGGTGGGCGACGCCTGGGGCCGTCGCGGGAAGCTCGTCGTCTGTCCTTAGGAGCAGTACGCTTGGGCGACCTTCGAGGAGGATCCCGATGACAGAGCTCGCCACCGCACCCGACCAGCGCAGCGAAAGCGTCGCGCGCATCAACCACTGGATCGGCGGCGCGGCCGTTGCCGGCGAGTCGGGCCGCAGCGGGCCTGTCTACAACCCAGCGACGGGCGAGCAGTCCGGCGCCGTCGACTTCGCCTCCGTCGAGGAGATCGATCGCGCGGTCGCCGCAGCCAAGGCGGCGTTCCCCGCCTGGCGCGCGACCTCGCTCTCGCGCAAGTCTGAGATCTACTTCCGGATTCGCAAGCTGCTCGACGAGCACCGCGAGGACATCGCGCGCCTCTTGACGGCCGAGCACGGCAAGGTGCTCTCCGACGCGCTCGGCGAGGTCGCGCGCGGGCTCGAGGTGATCGAGTTCGCCTGCGGGATCCCGCACCTGCTCAAGGGCAGCTTCTCGGAGCAGGCCTCGACCGGGATCGACGTCTACTCGATCCGCCAGCCGCTCGGCGTCGTCGCCGGAATCACGCCGTTCAACTTCCCCGCGATGGTGCCCATGTGGATGTGGGGCCCGGCGCTCGCGTGTGGCAACACCTTCGTCCTCAAGCCTTCCGAGAAGGATCCATCCGCGTCGGTCTTCGTGGCCGAGCTGCTGAAGGAGGCCGGCGTTCCGGACTGCGTCTTCAACGTCGTCCACGGCGACAAGGTTGCGGTCGACCGGATCCTCGAGCACCCGGATATCTCCGCCGTCAGCTTCGTCGGCTCGACCCCAATCGCGCGCTACATCTACGAGGCGGGCACGAAGCACGGCAAGCGCGTGCAGGCGCTCGGCGGTGCCAAGAACCACATGATCGTGCTACCGGATGCGGACGTCGCGATGGCCGCGGATGCCGCGGTCAGCGCCGCCTACGGCTCGGCCGGCGAGCGCTGCATGGCGATCTCGCAGGTCGTCGCGGTCGGCGGGGTCGGCGACGAGCTCGTCGCCGCAATCAAGGAGCGGCTGCCGAAGATCAAGGTCGGGAACGGGCTCGACGAGGGCGTCGAGATGGGGCCGCTCGTCACGGCCGCGCACCGCGACAAGGTCGCGGGCTACGTCGAGGGGGCGGGTGCGCAGGGCGCCACGATCGTTACCGACGGCCGTGAAACGGCGCCCGAGGGCGACGGCTTCTTCCTCGGCGTCACCCTGCTCGACGACGTCACCCCCGAGATGGACGCCTACAAGGACGAGATCTTCGGCCCGGTCCTCGGGGTCACGCGCGTCGACACCTACGACGAGGCGCTCACGCTCGTGAACGAGAACCCCTACGGGAACGGGACGGCGATCTTCACCCGCGACGGCGGCGTCGCCCGCCAGTTCCAGTTCGAGGTCGAGGCGGGGATGGTCGGGGTCAACGTGCCGATTCCGGTGCCGGTCGCCTACTACTCGTTCGGCGGCTGGAAGGCCTCGCTCTTCGGGGACACCCACATCTACGGGCCGGAGGGGATCAACTTCTACACCCGCGGCAAGGTCGTCACCTCGCGCTGGCCCGATCCGGCCACGTCGAAGGTCGACCTCGGCTTCCCCCAGACGCGCTAGAGGCTCATGGCCGAGCTGCTCGAGCGGGAGGACTTGCTCGCGCAGCTCGGCGCGCTCCGCGTCGACGGCGGCCGGCTCGTCTTCGTCGGCGGCGAGGCCGGAGTGGGCAAGACGGTGCTCGTGCGGGAGTTCACCGCCCGCGTGGCCGGGCGGGTCCTGCAAGGCTCCTGCGAGAACCTCACGACGCCGACGCCGTACGGCCCGTTCCTCGACGTCGGGGTCCCAACCGAGGGCGAGCCGCGGCACGTTGCGGCGGCTCTCCTCCGCGGGCTCGAGCGGACGCGCCTGCTCGTGCTCGAGGACGTGCACTGGGCGGACGAGGCGACGCTCGACGTGCTGCGCGTGCTCGGCCGCCGGATCGAGTCGACCGACGCGCTCGTCCTCGCCACCTACCGTGACGACGAGGTCGACGGGAGCCACCCGCTGCGCGTCGTCCTCGGCGAGCTGACGTCGGCCCCGGCGGTGTCGCGGCTCTCGGTTCCGCGACTCTCGCTCGGCGCAATCGGCGAGCTCGCAGAGCCGCACGGCGCCGACGTCGAGGCGATCCACCGGCTGACGCAGGGGAACGCCTTCTACGTCACCGAGATCCTTGCCGCCGGAGACGGCGTCCTGCCCGAGACGGTGCGCGACGCCGTGCTGGCACGCGCGGCACGGCTTGCTCCGGACGCGCGCCTGCTGCTCGATGCGGTCTCGGTCGTTCCCGCCCGCGCGGAGCTCTGGTTGCTCGAGGAAGTCGCCGCCGCCGAGCTCGAGCACCTCGACGCGTGCATCGCCTCCGGCGTGCTGCGCGCCGACGGCGACGCGGTCGCCTTCCGGCACGAGCTGGCGCGGCTCGCCATCGAGAGCGCCCTGAAGCCGCACCGGCGTCGCTACCTGAACGCCGCGATCCTGGCCGCGCTGCGGCCGGCCGGGGACTACTCGCGACTGGCACACCACGCCGCCGCGGCGGGCGACTCCGCGGCCGTGGTGGAGTACGCGACGGAAGCGGGTCGACAGGCGGCCGCGGCATCCTCGCACCGCGAGGCCGCGGCGCAGTACGCGAGCGCACTTCGTCACGCCGACGGCATCGAAGCATCTGCGCGTGCGGCGCTGCTCGACGCCTACGCGGAGGAGGCGCATGTGACGGGGCTGTACGCGGAAGCCGTGGAGGCGCGGCGGGCGGCGCTCGACCTGTACCACGCACTCGACGACCCACTACGGGAGGGCTACACGCTCTCCCGGCTGACGATCGCGTACATCCGACTCGGGCGCAACGCAGAGGCCGAGGAGGCGAGCCGCGGGGCCATCCGGCTGCTCGAGACGCTGCCGCCCGGCCGTGAGCTCGCCTGCGCCTACGCCGATCAGGCGTACGCACGCATGTTGAGCCGCGACAATGCGGAGGGGGTCGCCTGGGGTGAGAAAGCCGTCGCAGCCGCGGCCGCCCTCGGCGACAGCACCATCCTCGCGTACGGGCTGAACATGATCGGAACCTCGTACGTCATGTCCGGCGAGATCGACCGCGGGGTCGAGTATCTCCTGCAGAGCCTCGACGTCGCCCGCAGCGAGGAGCTCGAGGTCTGGGTCGTGTCGGCACTCGGAATGCTCGGCTCGGGTCTCGGTGAGATGGTCGAACTCGAGCTGTCGGAGCGGTTCCTACGCGAATGCATCACGTTCTCGGAAGACCACGAGATCACGCCGTCCTACTCGCAGGCGTGGCTCGCACTCGTGCAGGTCTATCGCGGGCGCTGGGAGGAAGGCGCTCGGCTCGCGAGCGCCGTGCTCGCTCGCACGCCGGATCCGATCAGCCGAATCAGCGCCCTGATCGCGCTCGGCCGGCTCAGGGCACGGCGCGGCGATCCGGGCGCGCTCGACGCACTCGACGAGGCGCTCGAGTCGGCCCGTCCCGGTGGCCATCTCCAGCGGCTCGGACACGTGCACGCGGCACGTGCTGAAGCGGCGTGGCTCGCCGGCGACGCCACGCGCACCGTCCAGGAGGCCGCCACGGCCTACCCGCTCGCGCTCGAGAAGCGCCACCTCTGGTTCGCCGGCGAGCTCGCCTACTGGCAATGGAAGGCAGGTGCCCTCGACGATGCCCCCGAGTGGATTGCGGAGCCCTACCGACTGCAGCTCGCCGGAGACGCGGCCGGCGCGGCGGCGGCGTGGCGCAACCGGCTCTGCCCGTACGAGGCGGCGCGATCGCTCGCAGACGCAGGGGACGAGGGTGCGCTCGCCGAGCTCGACGCCCTCCGCGCCCGGCCCGCAGCGGCCGCGCTTCGCCGCCGGCTCGGACTCCGCGGGCCGAGAGACTCCACGCGCGGGAATCCCGCCGGCCTGACCGCCCGTGAGCTCGACGTCCTTCGTCTCGTGGCCGCCGGGAAGCGAAACGCCGACGTCGCCGACGAGCTCGTCGTCTCGCCGAGGACGGTCGACCACCACGTCTCCGCGATCCTGCGCAAGCTCCGGGTCCGGACGAGGGGCGAGGCCGCCGTCGCCGCCGCCGAGCTCGGCCTGCTCCAAGATCGGTAGGAGCCCCGGCCAACATGGGTGGTTGCGCCGATGTCGTCGCGCTGCCGGCGCCGTAGCGTCGAGACACCCGAACAAAGGAGTCTCGATGGATACGTTCGTGATCCTCCGCCGGAGCGGCTGGCGTTCCGGCGAGGAGCTGCAGGAGGCCGCAGCCCGCTCGACCGCGGAGGGCGAGCGGATGCCCGAGGACATCCGCTGGATTCGCAGCTACGTGCTGGAGGAAGCCGACGGCGTCGGAACCGTCTGCATCTACCAGGCCTCGAGCCCGGAGGCGATTCGTGCCCACGCTGCGGCCGCCGAGCTGCCCATCGACGAGATCGTCCGCGTCGCCGACACCGTCGTCGTCCGACCCGATCCGCAGCCCGCGGTCTAAAAGGAGAAAGAGATGAAGCGCATCCTCGTTCTGCTGCTCCTCGCCATTCCCGTGCTCGTGACCACGGGGCTCGCCGTCGCCGCCGGCGCGTTCGACGGCGCGAAGTCGTCGACGGCCCGTTTCACGACATCCGGCAGGCGATGGACGCGGGCTACACGGCGAAGGTCGTCGACCTCGACGGGATCGAGTGCATCGCCCAGCCCGGCGAGGGCGCGATGGGCGTGCACATGCTCAACCCGTCGCTGCTCCTCGACGAGGGGAAGATCGACGCGACCCAGCCCGAGCTGCTCGTCTACGAGCGGAGGAACAACGGCACGATGAAGCTTGTCGCGCTCGAGTACCTCGTCTTCCAGTCGGACTGGAAGGGCGGCGGCAAGCCGGCCCTGTTCGGCAAGGACTTCGACGAGATCAAGGCCGGTAACCGTTACGGGATCCCGCCTTCCTGGGCGCTCCACGCCTGGATCTGGAAGCCGAACCCGAGCGGAATGCTGCACGCCTGGAACCCGCGCGTCGACTGCGGCGGCGCCTAGCTCTAGCCGGTGTGAACGCCGGTGAGGGCCCTCACCGACATTTGCCCAACTCGCTTAGTCTCCGCGGCATGGCCGCTTGTGCGAGCTGCGGAGCCGAGAACCGCGAGGGCGCGCGCTTCTGCGACTCCTGCGGGGCCGTCCTCGCCGACGCGGAGCGGCCTCGTGAGCTGCGGAAGACTGTGACGGTGCTCTTTTGCGATGTGATCGGCTCGACCGCCCGGGCCGAACAGCTCGACCCGGAAGCGACGCGCGCCACGATGGCGCGGTACTTCGAGACGGCGCGCGCGGCGATCGAGCGGCACGGCGGTCGAGAAATTCATCGGCGATGCGGTGATGGCCGTGTTCGGCGTCCCGCAAGTGCACGAGGACGATGCGCTCCGCGCCGTCCGGGCAGCCCTCGAGCTCCGCGATGCGGTCGAGATCGACGTGCGGATCGGCCTCAACACGGGCCAGGTCGTCACGGGGAGTGGCGACACCCTCGTCACGGGCGACCCCGTCAACGTCGCGGCCCGGCTGGAGCAGGCGGCCGGGATCGGCGAGGTGCTGCTGGGGGCGGATACCTACCGGCTGGTGCGGGACGCCGTCGACGTCGAGCTGCTTCCTCCACTCGAGGCGAAGGGAAAGTCCAAACCGCTGACGGCCTACCGCCTCGTCGCGGTCACCGGCGAGGAGGCGCACATCCGGCGATTCGACGCACCTCTCGTCGGCCGCGATCGGGAGTCGCAGCTGCTGGCAGGCGCCTGGGCGCGGGTGCTCTCGGAACGGTCGTGCGCGCTGTTCACGATCCTTGGGTCGGCCGGCGTCGGCAAGTCGCGCCTCGCGCAGGAGTTCCTCGCCGGGGTCGACGCGACCGTCGTCAGCGCCCGTTGTCTCTCGTACGGAGAAGGCATTACCTACTGGCCCGCTGTCGAGATCGTCAAGCAACTTCTTGGCGCGGAGCTTCCCGACGATCCCGCCGTCGCAGCCCTGCTCGGTCACGGGCAGGCGGCGATCGACGAGATCGCGTTCGGCGTCCGCAAGCTGCTGGAGGCGCGGGCGGCTGAGCGCCCACTGGTTGTCCTCCTGGACGATCTTCACTGGGCCGAGCCCGCCTTCTTCGAGCTCGTCGAGCAGGTCGCCGACTTGAGCCGCGATGCGCCGATCCTGCTCCTCTGTCTTGGCCGACCCGAGCTGCTCGACCGGCGGCCCGGCTGGAGCGGCGGCAAGCTCAACGCGACGAGCGTGCTACTCGAGCCGCTCGCGGCCCAGGAAACGGACGACTTGATCGACGGCCTTCTCGGAGGCGACGACCTCGACCCGACTCTTCGCCGAGGAATCCTCGGCGCAGCCGAGGGGAACCCGCTCTTCGTTGAGGAGATGCTGGCGATGCTGCGCGAGAGCGGAGGTGAGAACGTGAGTGTTCCGCCGACGATCCAGGCGCTCCTCGCCGCCCGGATCGACCAGCTACCGCGGGCGGAGCGCGAGACGCTCGAGCGCGGATCGATTGAAGGCCAGGTCTTCCATCGAGGCGCCGTTCAGGCTCTGTCGCTCGACGATTCGGCAGTGGGGCGGCCACCTGCTGGGTCTCGTTCGCAAGGAGCTCGTGCGACCGAACGCGACGATGGTCTCCGGGCAGGATGCCTTTCGCTTCCGCCATCTCCTGATCCGGGACGCGGCCTACGAGGCGCTGCCGAAATCGGTTCGCGCCGGGCTCCACGAGCGCTTCGCCGACTGGATCGGCGAGCATGGCGCCGATCTCGTCGAGCTCGACGAGATCCTGGGGTACCACCTGGAGCAGGCCGCCCGCTACCGAGTCGAGCTCGGGATTCCGGCTCCCGAGCTTGCGGCACGTGCGGCGGGCCATCTGGGAACTGCGGGCGCGCTCGCGCTCGAGCGGGTCGACCATCACGCGGCGCGGAATCTGCTGAACCGGGCGGTAGGGCTCGTCGGCAACGGCGGAGCGGCTCGCGCACGCCTGCTCCCGCTGCTGGCCGAAGCGGTCTACGGAACGGGTGACCTCGAGGGCTCCGAAGAGCTTCTCGCCGAAGCGATCGCGCTCGGTACGGAAACCGGCGAGAAGGCGGCCGCCTTGCGATCGCGCCTCTTTTCGAGCTACATCCACGGCCACATGGGCACGCGTTCGCTGGCGGCCCTCCTGGACGAGCTCGATCTCCTCCTCGTTGAGGTCGGGCCAACTGGCGACGACGATCTGGCGGCACGGGCCTTCCACACACGCGGCTGGTTCCGCCTCTGGCTCGGCCGCGCCGACGCCGGCCTGGCGGACTTCCTCCGGGGGCTCGAGCACGCCGAGCAGACGGCGTCGCCCAAGCTGCGGGACGACGTGGCAGGCGGCGTAGCGGCGGCGATGCGCTGGGGCTCGACGCCGTGGCACGACCTGGAGCGCTTTCTCGACACGAGTGCGCGCAGCAAGGCCGTTCGATCGCGTGACCACCTCGGCTCGGACGTCTTCTTGCATCAACCGGGGGCGGCTGCTGCACGCGGTGACTTCGAGGTAGCGCGGGCGCAGTACACCGAGCGGCTGCGGCAACTGAGAGACCGTGGAGAGACGTTCTTCATCCACACGTTCGCGATGAACGTCGCTGCGGTCGAGCTGCGCGCGGGTGAGCTCGCTGCCGCCGAGCGAATTCTGCGCGATGCGTGGCTCGGCCTGGAGTCTGCCGGCGAAAAGGGGTTCCGCTCGACCGTCGGGGCGATGCTCGCGGAGACGCTCGCCCAGCTCGGCCGGCCGGACGACGCGGAGGCGATCGTCCTTGCGAGCGACGTGCTGACGACCGAGGACGACGCGGCCTCGGTCGCGCTCGTCCACCGCGCGGGTGCGAGGATCGCGTTTGCCCGAAAGCTGTACGACGCGGCCGAAAGCCAGGCCCGGCAAGCGCTTCGCGTTCTCGAGGCAACCGACATGCTCGAAGAGACCGCCGAAACGCACCTCCTGCTGGGGGAGGTGTTGGCGGGGGCCGGCTCGACCGAGGAGGCTGCCGGCGCGTTTCGCAAGGCCGTGGAGCTCGCCGAGGCGAAGGGGTCGATCGTGCTGGCGGAGAGCGCGCGGAAGGCGCTCGCCGGTTTGCCTTCCCGAGCAGCGTGAGCTAGACGAGCTCGAAGCGGACCTGTCGCTTGGCGACGTCGGCCAGCACGAGCCTGACCTCGACGCGCTCGCCGAGCGGTAGTTCGCCCAGGCAGCGGGCGGTGACGGCGAGGTCGAGGAGCTGAACGGTTCCGTCGCCGTCGTGCTCGTCCACCTCGACGACCACCGCCTCGAACGTCGCGCCGACTCGATGCTCGAGCACGGCCGCCTCTACGGTGGAGATGATCCCGGCCTCGTACTGCTGCGCCCGCCGGTTCGACCGCTCCATCGTCTCCGGAAGTTCCGGCAGCGCCGCCCGCGCCCATTCGGGAACCTCCTCCCCGGCGGAGACGGCCAGGCACACCTCGCCCACGTAGCGATCGACGAGGCGTCGCAGCGGGGCGGTGGCATGCGCGTACGGAGCGCCGATCCCGGCGTGGTCGGCGACGTGGGGAATCTCGCCGTCGAAGGCCGCGTAGCCGGAGCCCCGAAGCAGCACCGTCGACTCGACCAGGAACGCGGCCTGCGCAGGCACCGTCGGATCGAGCGTGCGAATCAGATCGGCGTAGGATTGAGCCGGCGTCCAGTCGACGTCGAGCGCCTTCGCGATCCTCCGCAGCCGCTCGACCGCCCTCGGATCGGCGACAGGAAGGGTTCGGAGAACGCCGACTCGCGCGGAGAGCATCAGCTCGGCCGCGGCCTGGCCGGTCATGAGCGAGATCTGGGCGTTCCAGCCCTCGACGGGAAGCGGGGCGCGGAATGCGAGCTCGTAGCCGGCCGAGCCTCGGTGAACCTCCTGCTCCGGGATCGGCAGGGCGATTCCGCCGAGCCGCTCCTCGCGCTCCTGGCGGAGAAGGCCGAGCTCACGCAGCAGATTCAGCGAGTCGCTCGCCGTGCCGTTCTCCAGCGAGCGTTGGACGCCCGCGTAGTCGAGCTTCTCGCGGCTGCGCACGAGGGCGCGACGGACGTCGACCTCGACGCCCTCGCCGGAACCGTCGACCTCCATCGTCCAGAGAAGCGCCGGCCGCACCTGGTCGGGAAGGAGGCTGCCGGCACCCTCGGAGAGCTGCGCCGGATAGAGGCGCGCATTCCCGTCCGGGGCGTAGAGCGTCTCGCCGCGCGCGTGCGCCTCGACGTCCATCGGCCCGCCGGGGGTCACGAACGCGGCGACGTCGGCGATCGCGTAGCGGACGCGGTAACCCTGCCCGCACCGCTCGAGATGGAGCGCCTGATCCAGATCCAGCGACTCCGGCGGGTCGATCGTGACGAAGGGGATCGCGGTCTCGTCGAGCTCCGGCAGGCGCGGCGAGCGCACGGCCGCCTCCGCGTCGGCGACGACCTCGGGCGGGAACTCCAGCGAGACCTCGAGGCTCTCGCGGAGCTCGGCGAACGCGGCTGCGATCTCCGTGGCGTCGGGCGCGGAGAGGCGGATGTAGCGAGCCACGCGCGGGAGCCTACGTGCGCGGGCGCCCGCCGGCGTCGCAGGGGATCGGGCCGGGAAACGCCGTTTCCATCCGGACGAGCACCTGGGTCAGCGCCGTCGGCTTGATGCTCCCACCGACGTCCGTGTACGGCCGGTCGAGGAAGCGCACGATCAGCATTCCCGCAACGACGACCGTCGCGATCCCGGCCATCATCAGCGCCTGGATCACCGCGGGCTCGGCCCGGTCTGCATAGAAGCACATGTAGACCACGATCAGCAGGCCGCCGAGCACGAGCGCGAGCCAGACGATCGGCGGGACGAACGGCGCCGCCTCAGCGAGCCG
>Ga0136617_10006644_pt1 | contig 10315 bp, 8 predicted proteins | sample AntDrymUQ3222106_2_FD_129672 | JGI IMG/M metagenome (GOLD analysis project Ga0136617, IMG submission 129672) | Polar desert sand microbial communities from Dry Valleys, Antarctica - metaG UQ322 (21.06) | ecosystem: Environmental > Terrestrial > Soil > Desert | place: Antarctica: Dry Valley... | reverse complement strand
GGGACCGCTGATGAAAACGGGCGCTACCGGATTACCTTCCCAAGCCACAAAGTACCGCCGGACGTTGCTGCGTGCGATGGAAGAAGCGGGGTTCGTCAACTACGGTCATGAGTGGTGGCACTACTCCTACGGCGACCGCTACTGGGCCTACGCCGCCCGCGAGCCGGCGGCGTGTTACGGCCTCATCTGAGTCTTCGTTTCCGCGACGGACGGGGCCAGCTCTAGAAGACCAGCGGCAGGAGGTCGGGGCCGCGGTTGGCGGCGTTGCGGTACCAGACTATGTCGCGGCTCTCGTCGAGCTTCATGCCGGGCATGCGCCGGAACAGGGTTTCGAGGGAAATCTGTGCCTCCTCCAGAGCCAGCAACGCGCCGAGACAACCGTGCGGGCCGTGGCCGAAGCTCAGGGTCCTGGCGGGCTGGCGCGTGACGTCGAAGCGGTCGGGGTCGGGGAAGCGCGTTTCGTCGCGGTTGGCCGAGGCGATGCTGAGTTGCACGATCTGGCCCGCCTGGATGGTGCTTTCGCGCAGCTCGATGTCTTTGAGGGCTATCCTGGGGATGAGCGTGACGGGCGGCTCGAAGCGCAGCGTCACTTCGAGGACGTTGCGCATCAGAGACGGGTCTTCGCGCAGTTTGGCGAGCTGGTCCGGATTTTGCAGGAGCAGGTACACGGCGTTGCCGATCAGGTTGCGCGGCGCGACGTGCCCGGCGAGGAGCAACAGCATGGCGTTTGAGACGATCTCCTCTTCGGAGACCTCCCCCACGTCGGCGTTCGCCAGGGTGCCCAGGAAGTCGTCGCGCGGATCGCGGCGCCGGTCGGCGAGCAGTTCCCCGACGTACCGGATCATCTCGGTGGCGCTCTCCACCATCGGGCGGGTCGTCTCGACCGTGATCGGCACGACGTTGAAGAAGCCTATGAAGTCCACCGACCACTTGAGCACCCGGTCGCGGTCCTCTTTCGGAAAGCCCAAAAAGTCGGAGAGTACGTAGGCGGGGAGCAAGAACCCGTAGTCCCCCGAAACGTCCATGCGGCCCCGATCCTGGACCTTGTCGAGGAGCTCGTCGGCTATCCGCTGGATCGTCTCTTGAAGGTCCCTGATCGCCGCGGCGTTGAACCCGCTGTGCATGAACCTGCGCACCCGGCGGTGGTCCGCATCGTCCATCATCAGCACGAACCGCTCCAGGTACGGGTCGACGGTCCTCAGCTCGTCGCGCACCTCCTCGGGCGCGGCGTCCAAGAACCCCTTCATCCGGTCGGCGCTCATCCTGGAGTCGGAGAACAGAGAAGATACGTCGTCGTAACCGAAGACGAACCACTGGTCCAGCGCCTCGTGGTAGAAGACGGGACGGTTCTCCCGGAAGTACGCGAGGTCCGGGAACGGGTTATCCAGCTTCTCCGGGACGTCGAGAAAGAACCCCTCCGCCTCCCTCTCGTCGGTCCTTCCGGTCACCGTATCACCCCCATCTCGGACGCATGACGGGTTCGCAGGGGCAACGAGGACGGTCCCCAAACATTGCACGGGGTCCAGCCCTTGCCTCTCCGGCCCACGAACCACCGGCCCACATTCTACGCTTCGCCGGGAGGCCGGTCATCCGGGTGGGGCAAAAGCCGGCTCCAGCTACCTCCGATCACGCCTTCGCGTAGGCGTGATCCTCTATCCCGGGTTGCGTTTCCACTTCCTCCGAAAACCGATCGAGGTACTCGTGGACCGACTGGACGGCGATGGCTCCCGCCCCCACGGCGGAGGCGACCCTCTTCACCGATCCGTAGCGGGCGTCGCCTGCGGCGAAGACCCCCGGTATGCTCGTCTCGAACATCAGGGGCGCGCGCTCCAGCGGCCACATCCCCGGCTCCTCCCGCGCGAGGTCCGGCCCGGTGACGACGTAGCCGCCCTCGTCGCGTGAGATCTCTTCGGGGAGCCAGCCGGTGTGGGGTTGGGCGCCGATGAGTACGAACAGCCCGTCCGCCGGGACGGTCTCGCTGAGCCCGGACGGGCAGTCCTGCAGCACCAGCCGCTCGAGCCGCCCCTCGCCGCCCCCGTCCACGACCCGGCTGTTCAGGCGAACCTCGATGTTATCCGCCTCATCAATCTCCTTGATGAGGTACTCCGACATGCTCCTGGCGAGGGAGTCGCCGCGCACGAGGAGCGTGACGCGCGAGGCGTACTTCGAGAGGTGCACCGCGGCCTGCCCGGCGGAGTTTCCTGCGCCCACGACGTACACGTCCCGATCCGTCATCGCCTTGGCCTCGGCCACCGCCGCCCCGTAGAACACCCCCGCGCCGCGCAGGGCTTCGAGGGCGGGGATGCCCAGACGCCGGTAGGAGGCGCCGGTGGCGACGACCACGGCCCGGGCCATCACGTCGTTCCCGCACGAGAGGGTCACCGCCAGCCCGGCTTTGGAGCGGCGCACGTCGGTTGCGTGCTTCATGTAGGCAAAGGTCGCGCCGAACAACCAGGCCTGCTCCGCGGCCCGGCTCGCCAGTTCCGCGCCGCCCACGCCATGAGGGAAGCCGAGGTAGTTGCGGATGCGCGAGCTCGTCCCCGCCTGCCCGCCGATCGCCTCGCCTTCCACGATCAGGGTGCTGAGCCCCTCCGAAGCGCCGTAGACCGCCGCCGCGAGCCCCGCCGGTCCCGCCGCACTTTGCTGGATCGCGCCCCCGACCAGGTCGCCGACCCGCTCGACTACGTCCTCTCCCTGGCCGACGCGGGCCTCGCAGAGATGCGTGCCCTGATCTTCGAACTCAGGTCCGAGTCCCTGGAGTCCGAGGGGCTCATCGCCGCGCTCGAAAAGCAGGCGTCCGCGCTCCGGGCGCGCCACGAGGTCGAGGTCGAAGCCGTCCTGTGCGACGAGCCAGACATCCCACTCGAAAAGAAGGAGGCGCTCTACCGCATCGCCCAGGAAGCCCTCCACAACACCGTCAAACACGCCCGAGCGAAGGCCGTAGATCTAAATATGGAGTGTGACCCCGGGCGCATAACCCTGACCGTCTCCGACGACGGCGCCGGCTTCGACCCGAGAGGCGACTTCCCCGGCCACCTGGGCCTGCGCTCGATGCGCGAGCGCGCCGCGCGCCTGGGCGGGACGCTGGAGGTAGAGAGCTCACCGGGCAAGGGAACCCGCATCCGCGCCCGCATTCCTCTCCGAGACGTGAGCCTTACTCCCTCATCGGGCTAACGGCTGCACGGAGACCCCCGCGGGGTGTTACCGTTCGGGCTTACCCTCCGCCCGCGCCCGCATGAGCATGCGGCGACCGGCGAGGATCGCGGCGGCGGCGATGAGGGCGACGGCGCCCGAGGAGATCCAGGCAACCCCGTACGAACTGGCCTCGACGACGAGGCCGAAGGCGAGCGGCCCGAGCGCGGCCCCCCCCGATGCGCCGGTTTGCGTGATGCCGGTCGCGGCGGCGGGAGCCTTGGGGCTGCTCTTGACGACGGTGAAGTTGAAGAGCCCGGGCCATCCCCAACCGGCCCCGAAGGCGAGCACGACCCCGACGACCATGAAAGCGGGCGCGTCGCTCGCGAGGAGGGCGAACCCGGCTGTGCCGACGACGAGCATCCCGGCGACGAGGAATAAGCGTCCTCCCCCCATCCCGTCGGCGAGGCGACCGAAGACTACGCGCACGACGATGCTCACCGCGCCGCCCAGCGCCAGGAGCAAGCCCGCGGCCCCGACCTCGATGCCCGCGGCGACCGTCGACTCGACGACGAAGGTGCCCAGCGGGGTGGCCGCCATGGAGCCGAGCCCGACGCCCAACGCCAGCAGCACGAGCGCCGCCAGGGGGGCATCACCGGCCCGCGCCTCCCTCACGTGCCGGGCGCCGTCCCCGGCGCCATTCTCTCCCCTGCCCGGGACGAGCAGGGCGACGACGAGGGCAAGCACGGCGCCGGCGGCGAACGCCCAGCGCCAGCCGGCGGTAACGGCGAGGGTGGGGACGGCGAGCCCGGCGAGCAGGGTGGCGGTGGGGATGGCGGCCTGCTTGATACCGAAGGCGAGGCCCTGGCGGTCGGACGGCACCTCGCGGGCGAGCAACAGGTGGGTGGAGGGGTGGGAGACCGCGTTCCCCAGCCCCGCAAAGACCAGGCACGCCGCGAGCCCCCACCACGAGCCAGCCAGGACCGCGACGGCGACCATGGTGCAAGCCCCGGTCAGGGCCGAAAGCCGCATCCCCCTGGACGACCCGATCCTCTCGACCACCCGCCCCGAGACCACCGAAAAGAGGGCCGAGAACCCAAAGAAGATGGCCACTAGGAGCCCGAGGGCCCCGGCGCCGAAGCCGAGCTCGGCCCGTATCTGGACGGCGAGACCGCCGATCAAGAAAGGCGGCAGTATCCCGGCGGTCGCCACCGCCACCGCGAGGAGCACGGGCCGGTAGGATAGGGTTCCCGGCGCGGTCTCTTCTTCTCCGGCGGCGATACGGGGCATCCGGGCTATCCTAGCACGCCCCCTCCGAGGGTCCGCGAGATGACCTTACTCTCCTCTTCGAGGCCGACGGCGGCGCGGAGGTCCTTTATGTCCCGCGCCAGGTCTTCTTTGGCCGACTCGTCAGACTCGTCGTTGGCGAAGTGATCCATGAGGTCGGAGAGGCCGTCGGCTATGGCATCGAGCTTCTTCTGGACGACCTGCTCGCCACGCCGCTGCGTGTTCTGCAACAGCGCGACCAGGAGGAACGTTATTATCGTTGTAGGCGTATTTATTAACAGTTGGTAGGTGTCGAAGTTTCCGACGAGGAAGTAAGTGGGCGCCCAGACCACGACCAACAACACGCAGAACGCGAAGAACGGGGCCTTGCTGACGAACCCCGCGCTCCACCCCGCGAACCGGTCGAAGAAGCTCCTCCTCGCCTCTTCCCTCGCTCGCGCGACTCCGCTTCCCTCTGCCATGCCTTCTCCCTCGCTCGCCCTCGAACCGCGGCCTTTGCGAACCTATCTACCCGACCAACCCGCCGCTCAAGTGTCTCCCGGCATCGTTCGCCGTCCCACTCGCGTCCCGGGCGTGCTTCGTGGTTGGCGTGCTCGAACCCGCACCGCGTCGAGCGGTTTGCCTTCGTATCGTGGATCATTCGGGGAACAGGAAGCTGACAAGCTGAGGTGCTGACCGGCTGACCGGCACGGTTCGCGGAAGGAACTCCCGTCCGCGAACCGCTCTCTAGGGCGCGGCTTGCAGGACCTCCAGGGCGGCGGCGTAGGAGTTTTGGGGGCGGTTGTCGTCCATGGGGATGACCGTGAGGTGTTTCGCGCCGCGCCGGGCGACAACGGCGAGGGCGGGGTCGTTGGTGTCCATGATCGCCACGGTCGGGATGCCCGCCGCGACCGCCGCCCCGGCGAAGCCGTGGTCCGCCACGACCAGGTCCGGCGTGCCGATCTCCTCCAGGATGCGCCGCATGGGCGCGGGGTCGTGGCTGTGGCGCAAACTGGCCCCGTCGCCGAGGACCGCCACGGGGCCGACCCAGTCGAGAGGCGTGCCGCCGTCGTCGGGCCGGATGCGGGGCTCCGTCAGCAAGGTCTTGCCGCCGAGATCCTCGAACCAGCTCGCGAGCCCGAGGTAGTAGACGAGCAGGGCGCCGGGGTGCCCGGTGGCGAACACGGCGGCGCCGCCACCTTCGGCGACGGCCCGGATGCGCCCGCCGGCTTCGAGGAGACCGGCGGCGGCACGGGTCGGGTCTATGCAGCCGCGGCCCTCGTTCTCCTCCAGGTCGGGGGGGTTGCCGATGCGTTCGGCGACGGACCCGTAAGCCTCCTCGTAGGTCACGCCCCGCAGGAGGTCCTCCATCCCGAACGTCGTGTTCGGGGCGCCTTCGAGGAGCATGTGGATCTTCTCGAGGTTGCCCCGCGCCCCGTGGGAGGTGTTGGTCCCAGCCACGGTGGCCGCGAGCAGCCGCTCGACGTATTTTGCTGCGACGGTATCCACGAACACTGAGTCTAGCAGAGGCCGCCCGCGCCCCGAGTGGACGGGATCACGCCCGGCCCTCACCCATCTCCGCCACGCGGTCGCGCAGGGCCTCGACGATGCGGTCGCGCGGCTCCTCGCCCTCGCCCCGGTGCTCGAGCTCGTCCACGCTGGACGGCTCCCCAAACGTCACCGTAACCCGGCGGGGACGCACCATGGCGCTCCCGCGCGGCATCGCTTCATAGGTGCCCTCCACGAAGACCGGCACCACCGGCACCCGGTAGTGTTCTAGCAGCACGCCGAGGCCGCGTTTGAACGGTCCGAGCTCGCCGGACCACGAGCGCTCGCCCTCAGGGAACCACACGAGGTTCTTCCCGCGCCCGAGCACCGCCGCCCCGAACGCCAGGCTGGAGGTGCCGGCCCGCGACGGGTCTATGGGCACGACCCGCGCGAGACGGCTCACTAACCTCGTCACGGGATTGCCGAAGGCCGCACCGACCCAGCCCGCCCAGTGTGTCCCCCTCAGCCGCCCGTCGTCGAGCGCCGCCGCGAGGGCGAACGAATCCAGGTAGCTGACGTGGTTGGGCGCGAGGACGAACGGGCCGCTCTCCGGCAGGTTCTCCAGGCCCCGCGCCCTCAAGCGGAATGGGCTGCGCATCAACGCCCGGTTGAGGACGAACATGCCGCGCGACGCCACCAACTCGGCGGGCGAGAGCGGCTCGAGCCAGCGCTTTTGGGTCTCGTCGAGGATCTCCTCGGGGCGTTCGACGGGTGAGGCTCCGGGCACGGCCTCGCCGGCCTCGGTCGCCTCGCGCAGCAGGTCGCGGACCGTCTCGACGCGCCCGATGGCCTCCTCGTCCAGCTCGACGCCGGCGCGTTCCCCGATCTCCATCGTCAGGTTCACCCACTCCATCGAGTCCACCCCGAGGTCGAGCTGCGGGCTGGTATTTGGGGTGAGCCTCCGGTCGGGATAGCGGCGCGCGAGCAACTCCCACACCTCCCGCGCCGCGTCGTCCTCCAGCAGGGCGCGGTCCTCCCCGGACATCTCCTCGACGGGGATGGGGCCCGGGGCCTCGCCCTCGTCCCCGGCCTTCGCCCGGTCGTAGCGTTCTTCAAGGAGGTGCCGGCGCAACTTGCCCAGCTGCGTGTACTCCAGCGGCTCGCGCGTCACGGCGTAGTCCGAGAGGCGCTGGTACGAGGGAAGACGCCTCGCGCCCTGTTCGACGGCTTCGCGGATCGCCTTGTCGGCGTCGTCGTCCGACCGGTCCTTGATCTCGCCTTGTTCCGGCACGATCACGGCGACCAGCCGGTTGTCTTTCTGGAGGACCCCGATCTCCCCTACTACGGGGCTCTCCGAGTAGGCTACTTCTACGTCTTCGGGCTGGACGTTCTTTCCGCCCTCGGTGACGATGAGGGTCGAGGCGCGGCCGGTGACGTACAGGTAGCCGTCGTCGTCGAAGTAGCCCAGGTCCCCGGTGCGGAACCAGCCGTCTTTCGTGAAGACCTCGGCGGTCTTGTCGGGGAGGTCGCGGTAGCCGGAGAATACGCTTGGTCCTCTGGCCAGTATCTCCCCCTCCTCGTGCGACGCGTCGGTTCGCCGTTCGCTGCCCTCGTCGTCGGGCATGGCCGAGGGGTCTATCCGGATCCCCGTCCCCGAAACGGGCCGTCCCACGCTGGCGAGCTTTTTCCCGTCGGGCATCTTGAGCGATAGCAGGGGCGAGGTCTCGGTGAGGCCGTAGCCGCCGCCGACCCGCCAGCCCAGCGCCTCGAGCTTGCGGGCGAGGGCGGGATCTAGCGGCGCCCCGCCGTAGGCGAGGGTCTTGAGCCTCGGGCCGAGCCGGTTTCGCACCGGGCGCATCAGGACCCTGCCAACATCGAGGCCCGTCCGGTCGCGCACGTTCGCGCAGAAGTTCAGGGCGACGTCGAAGAGCCTGGCGGCGACACGGCCGCTCAACTTTGCCCGGTCTTCTATACCGGAGTAGAGAGCACTGTAGAGGCGCGGGACGCCGACGATGAGGGTAACCTCGCCCTCGTTCAGCGCCCGGATGAGCTGCGGTCCGGTGAGCGAACTGGGGAAGACGACCGGCAACCCGGCGGCCAGCGGCGTGAACATACCGACCACGAACGGGTAGACGTGGTGCAGCGGCAGCGGGAGCATGAGGCGGTCGTGCTCGTCCACGAGGTCGGCGCCGAGCAGCGTCTCTAACTGGTAGACGATGTTACGGTGCGTCAGGGGCACGCCCTTGGCCGCGCCGGTCGTGCCGGAGGTGTAGAACAGCGCCGCCACGTCGTCCGGCTCGACCTCCGGCAATTCTATCTCGGTGTCCGTGAGAAGGCGCCGCCAGCTCCGCTTGTCGTCATCCGCGGCGTCGAGCAGGACGAGCCTGGCGTCCGTGTCCAGGCGCATTAGGGGATCCAACTTCTCCGAGGTGGTGAAGACGAGCTTCGCCCCGCTGCTCTCCAGTATGTTTTCGAGCGCCCCTTCGCCGAGCTGCGCGTCGAGGGGCACGGCCACGGCGCCGGCGCGTGTCGCCGCAAGGCAGGCCACCACCCACTCGGGCCGGTTGGGGGCAAAGAGCGCCACACGGTCGCCACGCTCGATCCCCGCCACGGCCAGCCCGTGAGCCAGGCGGTGCGCGTGGTCGGCCAGCTTCGCGTAGGACCAGTGCTCGGCGCCCTCCTTGTGCAGCGCCAGCACCGCGGGCCGGTCGCCGCGTTCGGGTAGGTTCTCTACGAGCGATTGCAGGGTGTACAGCCCGTCGGCGGGGATCCCATCTTTCGAGCCTTTACGCGCCTTGCGGAGCTTCTCGCGTCCCATCTCGCACCTCTGTATTGGGGAATCCGTGGACACATTCTGCCCGCGTTCGGCATAGAGCGCATCGCTCCAAAGGCACCATTTTGGTCGCGCGGCGCCGTATCGGCGACCGTTATTGCGGGTCGCCCCTCTTCCGGCGCTCTATTTCGGCTACGGGGCGCCGTGTTCGCGGCGGGCTTTTTGCAGGAGCGCGACGACTTCGTCGTCGGTTACCTGCTCGAAGTCGCGGTACCAGAGGCCGACGGCGACGAAGTCTTCGGGGGCGTGCAGGGAGATGAGGTCGTCCACCTCGGGGGCGAGGAGGCGGGCGGTGCGCGGGGGGCACACGGGGACGGCGAGGACGAGGCGCCGCGGGTTCCGTTCGCGCAGCGCCCCCACCGCCGCGCGGGCCGTCACGCCGGTGGCGAGGCCGTCGTCTACCAGGATCGCGGTTCGGTCCCTTACCTCGGGTTCGGGACGGTCCCCGCGTAGGATGCGCAGGCGGCGCTCCACCTCCGCGAGTTCGCGGTGCGTGATCTCCTCGATGTACTCGTCGGAAATGCCGATCTGCCCGACGATGTCCTCGTTGAGGACGCGCGTGCCACCCTGGGCGACGGCCCCGATGCCCAGCTCGGGTTGGTCCGGCGCCCCCAGCTTGCGCGATACGAACACGTCCAGCGGTGCGTCCAGAGCACGCGATATCTCCACTCCCACCGGCACCCCTCCGCGCGGCAACGCCAAAACGACGGGGTTCTCGTCGCGCAAGGGAGCGAGCCGCCCGGCGAGCCTGCGCCCGGCGTCCGCCCTGTCCTCGAAGATCGCCCCTCCCCCGCGCACGCTCAAAGCCCTCTGGATCCTACGCCGCACCTCAGCCCCCGGCCACACACCGCGACGGCCACGGGAACTCCACCTCGCGGCCTATCCCCGCGCCGCGCACGGTTTCGCCGGAGCCAGGACCGTGCCTGTTGGGTTACGCAGCGTCATTCCTCCTCGTCCGCCGGCCCCGCGAGCGGGTCGATCATCGGGCTGTCGGGGTCGAAGCCGTACGGTTCGAGGCGGGTCGAGCCGCAGTTGGGGCACCCGATCTGGTCCCCCTCGGGGACCACGGGGGGGACGTTCGCCCGGTGATCCGAGAACACCGTCCCGCACACCGAACAAACGAACCTTGTATCGGTCACGGCACCTCCTTTCGAGCGGTCAGCCTGTCAGCATTTCAGCTCGTCAGCCAGTTTCTCGTACCCTCGCCCCCCGCACAACGAAACGCCGTACTTTCGAGCTACGCCACTCGGAGTCGCCCGACCACCCGCGGACCTCGAAACCGTCCTCCTCGCCGACGATACGTACACGATACCACCCGTCGAATCCCTCGGAGCGCGAGGGCGGAACCAGCTTCTGGACTGTCGCGTAGATGGCAACGTTGGGCACCCGTGGCCGAACTCGACGAACGAGTGGCGTTCTACGGCCCTCGGTTTCGTGTTGTCTGCGACCACCGAGCGCCCCGTCCCAGAGCATCCTCCATGGGTTGGCGCTGTCTCCGGTTGGGGTTCTTTATTGCGGAGGAAGTCCTTGTTGGCGTGTTCGCCTACCCTGCGAAGCGTTCGCGGTAGAATGCGCCTTTCCCGGAGGCCTGCAGGC
>Ga0136617_10006643_pt1 | contig 10316 bp, 10 predicted proteins | sample AntDrymUQ3222106_2_FD_129672 | JGI IMG/M metagenome (GOLD analysis project Ga0136617, IMG submission 129672) | Polar desert sand microbial communities from Dry Valleys, Antarctica - metaG UQ322 (21.06) | ecosystem: Environmental > Terrestrial > Soil > Desert | place: Antarctica: Dry Valley... | reverse complement strand
CCGCGACTCCGACTCGCGGCCGCGCCGGATCTCGATCCAGGAGGACTGAGACGGATGGTAGACACCCAAGGCCGAGCATCGCTCGGCAGCAAGCAAGGCAGCAAGCAGGAAAGCCAGTTCGGGGTCATCTTCTACGTCACGGTCGGGCTTTCGGTCGCGTTCTGCGTGGCCGGGGTGCTGTTCACGAAGCCGTTCGGCGACGCGCTCGCGACCACGGTCGGGTGGATCATCGACGGGCTGGGTTGGTTCTACCTGCTGGTCACCGCGTTCTTCCTGGTCTTCATCCTCTACGTTGCCTGTAGCAAGTACGGCAAGATCCGCCTCGGGGGTCCCGACGAGAAGCCGGAGTTCAGCAGGTTCGCCTGGTTCGCGATGCTGTTCCAGGCGGGGATGGGGATCGGGCTGCTGTTCTGGGGCGTGGCGCAGCCGCTGCTGCATTACGGCACGCCGCCGTTCGGGGAGGCCGAGCCGCGCAGTCCCGAGGCCGCGGAGCTCGGCCTGCAGTACTCGTTCTTCCACTGGACTCTGCACCCCTGGGCGATCTACGCCGTGGTGGGTCTCGCGGTCGCATACTTCAGCTTCGTGCGCGGCAGCAAGAGCCTCCGGATCAGCTCGGTCTTCCGGCCGCTCATCGGGGACCGTGCCGACGGCCCGTTGGGCAAGACCATCGACGTGATCTCGATCGTGGCGACGCTCTTCGGTGTCGCGGTGTCGTTGGGCCTGGGAACGCTGCAGATCAACGCAGGTCTGGGCGAGGTGTTCGGGCTGCCGACCGGCACGGCGCTGCAGATGGTGATCATCACCGTGACCGCGGTCGGCTACATGCTCTCGGCGTCGACGCCGATCGAGAAGGGGGTCAACATCCTCTCCCAGGCGAGCGTGGTGCTCGCCGTCGTGTTGCTGGCCTACTTCGTGGTGCTCGGCCCGACCCTGCTCCAGCTCAACTCGATGACCCAGGGGATCGGCGACTACATCACCGGTCTGATTCCGATGAGCACGGACATGAGCGCGTTCAACCCGTCCCCATGGCTGGGTGCGTGGACGATCTTCTTCTGGGCGACCTGGATCGCGTGGGCGCCGTACGTCGGTGCCTTCATCGCGCGCATCTCCCGCGGCCGCACGATTCGTGAGTTCCTGGTCGGGGTGCTGCTCGCGCCGACCTTGTTCTCGGTGGTGTGGTTCTCGGTGTTCGGCTCGACCGCCATCGACGTCGACAACTCGACCGGGGGCGCGATCAGTGACGCCGCGGCGAAGGACCCGGCGCTCTCGTTGTTCGCCTTCATGGACCAGTTCCCGCTGCCGCTGATCACCAGCCTGCTCGCGCTGTTCCTGATCTGGATCTTCTTTGTCGCCGGCGCGGACGCGGGGACGATCGTGCTCGGCAGCATGTCCTCGGGCGACCTCGAGCCGTCGCGCCTGATCAAGCTGACCTGGGGCGTGATCATGGGCCTTCTCGCGGCGATCCTGCTGTTGGCGGGCGGGCTGACGGCGCTGCAGAACGGTGCGATCCTGGCCGCGACGCCGTTCGCGGTGATCATGGTCTTCATGTGCTGGTCGCTCTACAAGGCGATGTCGGAGGACTACGAGGAGCGCGAACATCGTCCGGGCGCGACGAGCGCGGGCGGCGGCAAGGCCCGCTCGTCGTGACACGTTCCGGGGTGATGGCCGCGTCGGCGGCCGTCGTACTGCTCGTTTCCGGGTGCGGCGGGTCGTCGTCAGAGACCACCATCGCCGACCGTTTCGAGCTCGCCGAGCGTCAGCTCAGCGAACGTGGTGGCGGGGACACCACCCGGCTCGTGGTGGGTTCCAAGAACTTCGACGAGCAGGCGGTCCTCGGCCAGATCACGCTGCAGGCGCTCGAGGCCGCCGGTGCGGAAGTGGTCGACGCGACGGGCACCGGCGGGACGGAAGCCGTGCGCCAGGCGCTGGTCACCGAGGAGATCGACATGTACTGGGAGTACACCGGCACCGGGGCGCTCATCCTGCTGGCTCAGTCAGACCCGCCCGACGACCCGAAGACGCTCTACCGAGACGTCGCGCGCCTCGACGCGGAGCAGAACGGGATCGAGTGGCTCGCTCCGGGGCCGGCGAACAGCACCTACGCCCTCGCGGTGCGGTCCGACACCGAGGACGCCGACGTGGGCGACGTACGACGGCTCTCCGATCTCGGGGACCTCATCGAGCAGAGCCCCGAGAAGGCGACGATCTGTGTCGGCCCCGAGTTCAGCGAGCGCGCCGACGGCCTTCCAGGGCTGGAGGAGGAGTACGGCTTCAGCTTCCCGCGCGCCAACGTGTTGGTCCTGCCCGACTCCACCGTCTACGGCGCGGTCGAGTCGGGGGACAAATGCAGCTTCGGCTCGGTGTTCGAGACCAGCGGCTACGTGCCGCAGCTAGGGCTGCGCCTTCTCGAGGACGACCGGGGCTTCTTCCCGGCGTACAACCCGTCTCTGACCATGCGCGCGGAGACGTTGGAGGACAACCCGGCTCTCGAGCCGCTGTTCGCCGACATCGCCGAGCGGCTCGACACCGAGACCTTGCGAGAGCTGAGCGGGCAGGTGTCCATCGAGCGCCGCGAGCCCGAGGACGTCGCCGAAGAGTGGCTGCGCTCAGAAGGCCTGGTCGACTAGCAGCTACTCCTCACTGCCGGCGTGCACGGCTTCCTCGATGCGCTTGCCGACGTCCGCGTCGATGTTCTTCCAGTACTCGAAGACCCGCGGGAGCGTCTCCTCGCGCACTCCGCCGAGGACGTGGCCGGCGACGTTCTGCACGAGTCGCTCGCGCGCGGCATCGTCCATCACCTCGTTGACCATCGTGTTCGGCTGGCCGAAGTCGTCGTCCTCGGGGTGCAGGTCGTAGGCGTGGCGCAGCATCTCCCCGTCGACCTCCCAGCCCTCCTCGGCCGGGCCGGTCTCGTCGCTGTAACCATCGCCCTGGGAGTTCGGGGCGTACTTCGCAGCGTCGGCGGGGTGGTCATAGGCCATCGGGCCGTCGAACTGGTAGGTGTAGGCGTTCGGCACCCGGTGCTTGTTGACCGGCAGCTGCAGGTAGTTCGGCCCGATCCGGTAGCGATGGGTGTCGGAGTAGGCGAAGGTGCGCCCGAGCAGCATCTTGTCCGGGCTGAACCCGATGCCCGGCACGATCGCGCTGGGCTCGAAGGCAGCCTGCTCGATCTCGGCGAAGAAGTTCTCCGGGTTCCGGTTCAGCGTCATGGTGCCGACCTTGATCAGCGGGTAGTCGCCCTGTGGCCACACCTTGGTGAGGTCGAAGGGGTTGAACCGGTAGTTCTCCGCGTCGCCGTACGGCATCACCTGCACGTGCAGCGTCCACGACGGGTGGTCGCCCTTGTCGATCGACTCGTAGAGGTCACGCCGGTGGTGGTCGGCGTCCTCGCCGGCGATCCGGTCGGCGTCGGCCTGGGTGAGGAACTCGATGCCCTGGTCGGTCTTGAAGTGGTACTTCACCCAGAACTTCTCACCGGCCGCGTTGACCCACATGTAGGTGTGCGAGCCGTAGCCGTTCATATTCCGGTACGTCGCCGGGATGCCGCGGTCGCCCATCAGCCAGGTGACCTGGTGCGCGGACTCGGGGTTGAGCGTCCAGAAGTCCCACTGCATGTCGTGGTCGCGCAGGGACGACCCGCCGCGGCGCTTCTGCGAGCGGATGAAGTGCGGGAACTTCATCGTGTCGCGGATGAAGAAGACCGGGGTGTTGTTGCCGACCAGGTCGTAGTTGCCCTCGGTGGTGTAGAACTTCAGCGCGAAGCCACGCGGGTCGCGCCAGGTGTCGGGGGAGCCCTGCTCACCCGCGACGGTCGAGAAGCGCGCGAGCATGTCGGTCTTCACGCCGGGCTGGAACAGCGCCGCCTTGGTGTACTGAGAGACGTCCTCGGTGGTCTCGAGCTCGCCGAACGCACCACTGCCCTTGGCGTGCACGTTGCGCTCGGGCACGCGCTCGCGGTTGAAGTGGGCCATCTGCTCGATGAAGTGGTGGTCGTGCAGCAGAATCGGCCCGTTCGCGCCGACGGTGAGCGAGTTGCGGTCGCTCGGAGCCGGTGCACCGGTGCCGGTGTAGGACCCGCCGTTCGGGTGTGAGTCAGCCATGAGTTCCTCCAGTTGTGTTGCCGGATGTGTGGGTGGGCAGTACGTCGTTGCGGGATTGCCTCTGCTCGCCAGTCGACGTGGAGCAGGTGGAGCACACGCCCCAGAAGGTCACCTCGGCCTCGTCGACGACGAAACCCGCGGCGGGTGCGTCTGCATTGGTCTTGGGGCCGGTGTCAAGGCAGGGCGCGGCCCCCGTCGCGCAGTCGACGTCCTGCACCGAGCCGCACTCGCGGCAGACAAGGTGATGGTGGTTGTCGTCGACCCGAAGCTCGTAGCGCGCCGAGGATCCCGCCGGCTGGATCCGCCGCACCAGCCCCCGGTCGGTGAGGACGTTGAGCACGTCGTAGACCGCCTGCGTGGAGACCTGCCCCACCTCGTCACGCACCCGGGCGAGCACGGCGTCGGCCCCCGAGTGAGGGGCGGCGTCGAGGGCACTCATCACGGCCACGCGTTGTTTGGTCACCCGGAGGCCGGAGTCCCGGAGCGCGGTGGCTGCCTCGACGTACATCCCGGCCAGCCAAACATCTTTTCTGGAACCAGTCAAGAAAACTGAGGGTGCCTGCGAGAGTTGTCAGGCGCTGTTGGCGCTATAGCCACCTCAGTGCCTGACAACTCGGCGTACTCAGTGCTGGTAGGTGCCGTGCAGGATCGCCCGGCCGAGAGTCTTGAAGGCGAGGTTGAACGAGACCACCGCCGGTGACGCGTCGGAGTCGACGCCGAGGGTCTCCTCCTTCACCGCGTGCACCACGAAGTAGTAGCGGTGCGGCTGGTCGCCCTCGGGTGGCGCGGCGCCCATGAAGCCCTGCTCGCCGCCGTCGTTGGTGCAGTGGAACGCCTTCCCCGGCAGGTCGTCGGCTGCGGCGCCCGTGTCGAGCGCCGTCACGTCGGCGGGGATGTCGACGAGCACCCAGTGCCAGAAACCAGAGGGGGTGGGGGCGTCGGGGTCGAAGCAGGTGACCACGTAGCTCTTCGTGCCGTCCGGGGCGCCGGACCAGCTCAGCTGGGGCGAGGTGTTGCCATCGGGTCCCTGCGCCTCGTCGAGTGGCTGGCCGTCCCGGACGTCATCGCTGGTCACGGTAAACGATGCGACAGACGGCAGCAGGTCGTAGGGGTCAGGTGCGACGGGGCGTTCGAGACTCATTAATCCTCCAGATCGTGCGGGCTGGGCCAGTTCGACCATAGCGAGTCCGCGGAGCGGTCACATTCCCACCGCGTCGCGCATGCGGGAACAATGGATCGCATGTCGCAGGCCGTCGTCGATCCCGCGTTCCCGCCGTACCCCTCCGGCCTACGGCTGGCCGGCAAGCGGGTCTTGGTCGTGGGTGGCGGGCACGTGGCGCAGCGGCGCGTGCCCGGGCTGCTGGCTTGCGGGGCGCAGGTCGTCGTGGTGTCGCCCGAGGTGACCCCCGCCCTCGAAGGACTGGTCGCGTCCCAGGAGGTGACCTGGCTCGAGCGCGGGTTCGAGGACAGCGACCTGGACGAGACCTGGTACGTCGTCGCAGCCACCGACGACCCGGAGGCGAACGAGTCGGTGAGCCGCGCCGCCGAGAAGCGCCGGATCTTCTGCGTGCGCAGTGACGACGCCCCGAAGGCGACTGCGTGGACCCCCGCCGTGGGACGCCATGCCGGGGTGACCGTGGCCGTGCTGGGGAACCGCCAGCCGCAGCGCTCGGCTGCGGTGCGCGACGAGATCGTCGCCGCGCTGCGCGATGGGGTCATCCACGCGGACGCGCAGCGCGACAGGTCGGCCGGAGTGGTCCTCGTCGGAGGTGGCCCGGGGGACCCCGAGCTCGTCACGGTGGCCGCCCGCCGGGCGCTCAGCGAGGCCGAAGTCGTGGTCGCCGACCGGCTCGCGCCTCGCGACCTGCTCAGCGAGCTGTCGCCGGACGTGGAGCTCGTCGACGTCGCCAAGCTGCCCGGGGGGCGTGCTGCACTCCAGGACGAGATCAACGCGCTGATCGTCGACCGGGCCCGGGCGGGCAAGCGGGTGGTTCGGTTCAAGGGTGGAGACCCGTTCGTCTTCGGTCGTGGGTTCGAGGAGGCGATCGCCTGCGCCGAGGCGGGGGTGCCCTACACGGTCGTGCCGGGAGTCACGAGTGCAGTGGCGGTCCCCGCCGTAGCCGGCATCCCGGTCACGCACCGGGGAGTGGCTCACGACTTCACGGTGGTCTCCGGTCACCTGCCACCTGACGACGAGTCGTCCCTGGTCGACTGGGATGCCGTCGCGCGACTGCGTGGCACCGTCGTACTCCTGATGGCCGTGGATAACCTACCCGCGATCGCGCGACGGCTCGTCGCCAGTGGTCGCAAGGAGGACACACCCGTGGCGGTGATCGCCGAGGGGACGATGCCGAAGGAGTCCAGGCTGTTCTCCACGCTCGGCACCGTCGCCGACGACGTCGAGCGTGAGCGGGTGCGACCACCGGCTGTCGTGGTGGTGGGGGGTGTGGTGGCGGTGGCGAACCCGGACCGCTACCCGGCGAGCCGTGCGGGTCTCACGAGGTGAGCGCGTGGCGGAGCTGATCGAGATTGTCGACGCAACCGACCCGCGCCTCGCGGACTACCGGGACCTGCGTGACGTGCAGCTCCGTCGGCATCTGGAGGTCGAGCAGGGGCTGTTCCTGGCCGAGGGGGAGAAGGTCGTGCGCCGTGCGGCGGAAGCGGGCTTCGCGGCGCGGTCGTTCCTGATGGCGCCACGGTGGCTGGACGGGCTGGCGCACGTGCTCGATGCGAGCCCAGCGCCGTGCTACGTCGTCTCCGAGGCCCTGGCCGAGCAGGTCACCGGGTTCCACGTCCATCGCGGCGCGCTGGCTTCGATGAAGCGACTGCCCGCGCGAGACGTCGCTGACGTCGTGTCCGGGGCGAGGACTGTGGTCGTGCTGGAGGACGTGGTGGACCACACGAACGTCGGCGCCGTCTTCCGCAGCGCTGCCGCGCTCGGTGTCGACGCGGTCGTGCTGTCCCCGCGATGCGCTGACCCGCTCTACCGGCGCTCGGTCAAGGTGGCGATGGGCGCGGTGTTCAGCATTCCCTACGCCCGGATGAGTGACTGGCACGCCGATCTCTCGGCACTGTCCGATGCGGGCTTCACGACGGTAGCGCTGACCGTCGCCGAGGGCGCGGTCGAGATCGAGAAGGCGGTGGCGGGGCTGGACAAGGTGGCGTTGCTGCTCGGCTCCGAGGGGCCGGGACTGACTACTCGCTGGCAGGAGGCGGCCGACATCCGCGCGGTGATCCCGATGGCTGCCGGGGTCGACTCGCTCAACGTCGCCGTCGCGAGCGCCGTGGCGTGCTACGCGCTCGGTCGGCGATGAACCCTCAGGGGACCCTGCGGGATCCGGGCGAGGGCGACTGGTCGCGGACGCCGTGGACCTATCCGGGTACGCCCGCGTCCGGATCAGGCCTGCTGCGCGACGGTGAGCTGAGCCCACTCGTGCCGACAGAGGTGAGCCTCGAGGACCGGGCCCTGGTGGTCGCGGTCGGGTCGAACGCGTCGCCCGCGGTGATGACCCGCAAGCTCGCGCTCGCCGGGGTGAGTACGACGCTGCCCTTCCTCTCGGTCAGGCTGCACGGCCTCGCCGTGGGGCACGGTGCGTACGTGAGCATCCACGGGCACATCCCCGCGGCACCGTTCCTGGAGGAGCGAGCCGTCACCGCGACCTTCGCCTCCTTGCTCGACTCCGACCAGCTCGGCGCGCTCGACCGGACCGAGCCGAACTACCACCGGACAAGGGTGAAATCGTCCACAGGCGCGGCCTGTCGGCTCGAGATGGACTGGGGGGACGAGCCCGAATCGTTCATGGTCTACGTCTCGAGGTGGGGTGTGCTCGGTAGCCCCGGCGGGCAGCCGTGGCCGCAGACCCCTCAGGAAGACGTGGTCCGGCGGCTGCAGCGTGAGTGTCCTCCCTACGCGGCATGGGTTGCGGACTTCGACGGTCCTCGCGCGGTGATGCGGGGGCTCGCGGCCGGCGGCGAGCTCCGCAGGCGGGTCCGGGAGATGTTTCAGTCTGAAGGCTGGTCGCGCTCCAGTGGCTTAGCCAGTGGCTTGGACTGGGGCCAGTCCGCCGGATAGTCCTCCGCGGAGGTGTCCGCCTGCTTGAACAGCTTTTTCCGGGTGCGCTTGTTCAACCGGTCGCCGAACACGGTGCCCTTGCAATGGTCGGTCTCGTGTTGCAGGCAGCGCGCGAGGAGGCCGTCGCCGGCGTAGCTGATCTGGTCGCCATCGAGGTCCTGGCCATCCACACGGGCGTAGTCCGGCCGCGCGCAGTCCACGAAGGCGCCCGGCAGTGACAGGCAGCCCTCGTCGCCGTCGTCGAGCTTGCGGTCGCGCCCGACCGGCAGGAACACCGTGGGGTTGCACACCACGCCACGGTGGTGTCGGCGCTCGTCGTCGGGACAGTCGAAGACGAAGATCGAGCGGTCCACCCCGATCTGACAGGCGGCGAGGCCGACCCCCTCGGCGGCGTACATCGTGGCCACCATGTCCGCGGCGAGCTCACGCAGCGCGTCGTCGAACTCGGTGATCGGTTCCTGCATCCGGTGCATCACCGGCTCGCCCCAGCGGGTGATGGGACGCACGGTCCCGCCCGTGGGCAGCGCGCCTGACCCGGCGGTCCCGTCGGCGGCTGGCTGCGACATGGGCGACATCCTAGGAGTGCGACTCGCGTGAGACGTGACACGTCACCGCTATCTATCCCTTGCTGTAACCGCTGGTTACAGTTTCGGCCATGGCAGCGCAGCGACCCGGACGACACGGGCTGGTGGCCGGCGAGAGCCGCGACCCGATCGGGTTCGCGGTTGCGGTGCTCAACCGGATCGCGCAGAACCCGGCGCTGGACCGGCTGGGTCTGCGCAAACCCGTGGAGCGAGTCGTCTTCGAGGCGACCAAGTCGGGCTTTCGCACCTTGGGAGCGCTCAACCGCACGTTCGCCCGGGCAGGGTCGAGAACCGGGTCCCCGACGCGCGTGCGCGCGACCGCTGCGACGGGCGTCTTCGACCTCACGCCGACCGACGACGAGCAGATGCTGGTCGACGTCGTCACCGAGTTCGCTACCGAGGTGGTGCGACCGGCCGCGGCGGAGGCGAACGACGTGTCCGTTGCGCCCGAGGCCGTGCTCAAGTCGAGTCTCGACATCGGGCTGCCCATCCTCGGGGTGCCCGAGGAGCTCGGCGGGATCTCCGCGGAACGATCCGCGATGGCGGGCACGCTGGTCGCCGAGGCGCTGGCAGCGGGGGACATGGGTCTCGCAGTCGCGTGTCTTGCTCCGGGTGCGGTGAGCACGGCGCTCTCCCTCTGGGGCAGCGAGGAGCAGCAGGCGACGTACCTCCCGGCATTCACCGGCGACGACGGCCCCGCCGCCGCTCTCGCGGTCAGCGAACCCCACGCGCTCTTCGACCCCTTCGAGCTCTCCACGTCGGCCGTGCGCGACGGTGACGGATACGTCCTGTCCGGCGTGAAGTCGTTGGTGCCGCGAGGCGCTGAGGCGGAGCTCTTCGTCGTTGCGGCGAGTCTCGAGAAGACTCCCGCCCTCTTCCTCGTCGAGTCGGCGACCGAGGGTGTCGTCATCGAAGCCGACCCCGGGATGGGACTGCGCGCCGCGTCGCTGAGCCGGGTGGTTCTTGACGACGTACGGGTCGGCTCGATCGGGCTTCTCGGAGACACCGACGGCGACGCCTACGCCGAGTGCGTGCGGCTCTCGCGGCTGGCCTGGTGCGCGTTGGCGGTGGGCACCGCGCAGGCGGTCTTGGACTATGTGGTGCCTTACGTCAACGAGCGTGAGGCCTTCGGCGAGCCGATCAGCCACCGTCAGTCGGTGGCGTTCATGGTCGCCGACATCGGCATCGAGCTGCAAGGCATGCGCCTGGTCACCTACCGCGCTGCGTCTCGGGCCGCGCAGGGCAAGTCGTTCGCGCGCGAGGTGGCGTTGGCTCGACGGCTGTGCGCCGACCGTGGCATGCGTATCGGCAACGACGGTGTGCAGCTGCTCGGGGGGCACGGCTTCGTCAAGGAGCATCCCGTCGAGCGCTGGTATCGCGACCTGCGCGTCGTCGGCCTGGCCGAGGGCGGCGTCCTCGTATGACGATCTACCTCGAGGTGCCACGGAAGTTCCGCCCGCTGATCGGCCAGGCGCACCAGGTCGCGATGAACCTGCTGCGGCCGAACTCCCGCAAGTACGACCTTCTCGAGCACGAGTACCCCAAAGAGCTCGACATGCT
>Ga0136617_10006642_pt1 | contig 10318 bp, 10 predicted proteins | sample AntDrymUQ3222106_2_FD_129672 | JGI IMG/M metagenome (GOLD analysis project Ga0136617, IMG submission 129672) | Polar desert sand microbial communities from Dry Valleys, Antarctica - metaG UQ322 (21.06) | ecosystem: Environmental > Terrestrial > Soil > Desert | place: Antarctica: Dry Valley... | reverse complement strand
TCGCGGGCGGCGCCCTCACAACTGGCCTGTCGTGGCGGTGGGTCTTCCTCATCAACGTGCCGATCGGCGCGGTGCTGATCGCAGTGGCCATGATGTCGCTGGCCGGCACGCGAACCGGCCGGCGGGAATCGCTCGACCTCACAGGCGCGGTCACGGGGACGGCGGGGCTGGCCGCGCTGATCTACGGGGTCATGCAAAGCGCCGATCATGGCTGGTCGTCCGTGCTGGTCGTCGGGCCAGTCTTGGCGGGCCTGCTCCTGCTCGTCGTCTTCACCGTGGTGGAGGCGCGTTTCGCCACCCAGCCGATGATGCCCCTGCGGCTGTTCAGAATCCGGGGAGTGGCCGTCGGCAACGTCATGCTGCTGCTGTTCGGAGGGATTGCCATCGCGATGTGGTATTTCACGTCGCTATTCCTGCAGAACGTACTCGGATATAGTGCGCTTGGAGCGGGGCTCGGGCAGACACCCGCGGCGGTGACGTTCATGGTGATCGCGCGATTGGCCGCCGCCTTGCTGCCGCGAACCGGTGTGCGCCCGCTGGTGCTGTCCGGCAGCGGCTGTTTCCTGGCCGGTTTCGGCTGGCTCGCCCAGGCCCACGCCGACAGCGGCTACCTCACCAGCGTGCTCGGGCCTACGTTACTCATCGCGGTCGGCATCGGGCTGACCTTCCCCACCCTCATGGCCGCGGCGACCGCCGACGTTCCCGAGGGCGACGCGGGGATCATCGGCGGCCTAGCCATCACCGCCAGTCAGGTAGGCGGGTCGGTAGGCCTGGCGGTGCTCGCGACGGTCGCCAGCGCCAGAGCCGGGATGGAGGCCGGCGGGGATTCCCCTGCAGCCCTCGCCGCCGGCTACGACCTGGTCTTCCTCATAACGGCCGGGCTCGGCCTCGCCATCGCGGTGGTCAGCGTGCTTGACCACCACGTCCACACCAACCCGCGTACCACATCCCGACCCGCCGTGGACGAGAAGTCCAAGGTATCTAACGGCGAGCCCTAACATGTGCCCGCGATCGCCGGCCAGCCAGCAGGCAGGTGGTGTACGTCCCGGTCTCGGGCGGCCCAACGCTGAACTCCCAGCCGAAGACCGCGCCGTAGAACGCGATCGCACGATCGAGGTCGGGGATGCCCAGATCGATCCAGGTGGGGGTGCCGTTGGGTTGGTTGCTGGTGACGTAGCTCATGGCCGGACCCTAGCCGCCACCACTGACAACCGACGTGTCTGGGAAGCCCGCGGCTAGGCTCAAGTAAGAGGCTCAGCCGCGGACGTGAGGAAGGCCGACCATGGCGACGCTCCTGATGGCGTGCCGCGGGTGAGCGAAATCCCCCCGACGTCGCCGGCACCGTCCGCCGGGCTGTCTCCGTTGGCGCGCGCCCGTCTCGACGAGCTCCTCGCCGAGTTGCTGATGCGCGTCGGCGAAGTGATGGACACCCAGGACCGGCTGCGTGGTCTGGTCGACGCCGTCGTGGCTATCGGCGCGGACCTGTCTCTCGACAGTGTGCTGGAGCGCATCGTGCGGGTGGCCTGCCAGCTGGCCGACGCGCAGTATGGCGCGCTCGGCGTGCTCGGGGCCGGACCGGACCGGCGGCTGCAGGAGTTCGTCACGCACGGCCTCACAGCTGATCAGCGCGCCGGCATCGGGGACTTGCCACGCGGTCACGGCATGTGTCGGGGGCGTTGGGAGGCAGAGATGAGGGACGGGGCCAGGGCCCACGAGGTGGTTGTCGCCATCGACGGGAGTGCGGCCGATTCGGCCGTGCTGGACCGGGCCGCAGAGCAGTCCCGCGTGACGGGCGTACCGTTGCGAGTCGTGTACTCGTGGCAGCTGACCGCCACGCAATTCGACCCTGCCAGTGCCTCGTTCTGGACCGTGTCCGCCGCCGACGTCCGGGCTCGGGCCACCCAATGGGTCCGCAACCGGCTCGGCGACGACGCGACCAACCTCCGGAGCGACGTCCGATGGGCACTCGACATCGTCGAAGAATCCCCTGAACCCGCTTGCCGCTAGCCAGCCGGAGGACAGCGCAAATGAGCAGTACGCCGACCTTGTCGCACGATGAGCTGGACCGGATCGACGCCTACTGGCGCGCGGCCAACTACCTGTCCGTGGGCCAGATCTATCTGCTCGACAACCCGCTGATGCGGGAGCCGCTGTCGGCCGAGCACGTCAAGCCGCGGCTGCTGGGGCACTGGGGCACCACCCCGGGACTCAACTTCCTCTACGCGCACCTCAACCGCGCGATCGTCGGCCGCGACCTCAACGCCATCTACATCACCGGACCCGGCCATGGCGGGCCCGGGCTGGTCGCAAACTCCTACCTGGAGGGCACCTATACCGAGACCTACCCGTACGTCGGCCAGGACACCGAGGGGTTGCGCCAGCTGTTCCGGCAGTTCTCGTTCCCGGGCGGCATCCCGAGCCACGTAGCGCCGGAGACGCCTGGCTCCATCCACGAGGGCGGCGAGCTCGGTTACGCGCTGGTGCATGCCTACGGTGCGGCCTTCGACAACCCGGACCTGCTCGTCGCCTGCGTCATCGGCGACGGGGAGGCCGAGACCGGCGCGCTGGCCGCGAGCTGGCACTCCAACAAGTTCCTCAACCCAGCGCGCGATGGTGCGGTGCTGCCGATCCTGCACCTCAACGGCTACAAGATCGCCAACCCGACCGTGCTGGCCCGGATCCCGCATGACGAGCTGGAGTCGCTGCTGGTCGGCTACGGCCACAAGCCGTATTTCGTCGAAGGCGACGACCCGGCGACCATGCACCAGCTGATGGCCGGGGTGCTTGACGAGGCTCTGGATGACATTGCCGAGATCAAAATGCGGGCCCGTACGGGCACAGCCGTCGAGCGACCGTGCTGGCCGATGATCGTGCTGCGCAGCCCGAAAGGATGGACCGGCCCCAAGGGGGTCGACGGCCAGCCGGTCGAAGGCACCTACCGCTCGCATCAGGTGCCGCTGTCGGAGACCCGGACCAATGACGCCCACCGCAAACTGCTCGAGACCTGGCTGTGCAGCTACCGCCCCGAGGAGTTGTTCGGCGCCGACGGCCGCCTCATCGAGGACCTTCGGGCGTTGCCGCCCCAGGGTGAGCGCCGGATGAGCGGCAACCCGCACGCCAACGGCGGGTTGCTCCTGCGGGACCTCGAGATGCCTGACTTCCGTACGTATGCGGTCAAGATCGGTGAGCACGGGCAGGAGCAGAGCGAGCCGACGCGGGTCCTGGGCGCGCTGGTTCGCGACGTCATCAGCGCCAACCCGACCGACTTCCGGGTCATGGGCCCCGACGAGACCGCCTCCAACCGGCTCGGCGCTGTCTTCGAGGCGACCGACCGAGTGTGGCTCGCGGCGACCGAGCCGACCGACGACCATCTCGCGCCTGACGGCCGCGTCATGGAGGTGCTGTCCGAACACCTGTGCCAGGGGTGGCTGGAAGGCTATCTGCTGACCGGCCGGCATGGGTTGTTCAACTGCTACGAAGCCTTCATCCACATCATCGACTCGATGTTCAACCAGCATGCGAAGTGGCTGAAGGTGACGCGTGACATCCCATGGCGGCGGCCCATCGCGTCACTGAACTACCTGCTCAGCTCGCACGTGTGGCGCCAGGATCACAACGGCTTCTCCCATCAGGATCCCGGCTTCATCGACCACGTCGTGAACAAGAAGGCCGATCTCATCAGGGTCTACCTGCCACCGGACGCCAACACGCTGCTGTCGGTCGCCGACCACTGCCTGCGCAGCCGCAACTACGTCAACGTCATCGTCGCCGGCAAGCAGCCGACGCCGAGTTGGCTGTCGATGGACGACGCCGTCCTGCACTGCACCCGCGGCCTGGGCATCTGGGACTGGGCCGGCAGCGACACCGACGGAGACCCAGACGTGGTGCTCGCCTGCGCGGGCGATGTGCCGACCGTGGAGACGGTGGCAGCCGCGGATTTGCTCAAGCGGCACCTTCCGGAGCTGCGGGTACGGGTGGTCAACGTCGTCGACCTGATGCGGTTGCAGCACGTGGAGGAGCATCCGCACGGGCTGTCCGACCGGGCCTTCGATGCCATCTTCACCCCTGACCGGCCGGTGATCTTCGCCTATCACGGCTATCCCACGCTGATCCACCGGCTGACCTACCGCCGCGGCAACCACGCCCAGATCCACGTGCGTGGCTACAAGGAAGAGGGCACCACCACCACTCCGTTCGACATGCTGATGCTCAACGACCTCGACCGGTTCCACCTGGTCATCGATGTCATCGACCGGGTGCCCGGGCTGGGCTCGCGGGCGGCGGTGCTGCGGCAGGAGATGGTCGACCAGCGACTGCGGCACCGGGCCTACACCCGTGAGCACGGCGAGGACATGCCCGACGTCGCGAGCTGGCAGGCACCTGACGACGACGCGCAGGCGTGACCGATCGGATGCGCGTCCTGGTCGTGAACGCCGGGTCGAGCAGCCTGAAGCTGCGCGTCGTCGTCGGCGAGCGGGTCACGGCGAAGCGCGACATCCCCGCCGGCAGGGACGGGTTCGACGCGAGCGGGCTCGCTGACTTCCTGGCTGATGTCGAGGTGGATGCCGTCGGCCACCGGGTGGTGCATGGCGGCACCCGGTTCACCCGCCCGACGCGGCTGGACGACGATGCGATCAAGGCACTGCGCGACTTGACCGATCTCGCGCCCCTGCATCAGCCGAAGTCCCTCGCCGGTATCGACGCCGTCGGCGCCGCCCTGCCCGGCGCACCGGCTGTTGCCTGCTTCGACACCGCTTTCCACGCAGGTTTGCCCGCGGCCGCGTCGACGTACGCGCTCCCAGCGGAATGGCGGCAGCGTTGGGAGGTGCGCAGGTACGGCTTTCACGGCCTGTCGCACAGCTATGCCGCTCGGCGCGCTGCCGAGGTGGTGGGCCCGGCGGCTGATCTGCGCGTTGTCGTGTGTCACCTCGGTGCCGGTGCCTCGCTCTGCGCGGTCGCAGCCGGCCGCTCGGTCGACACGACGATGGGCTTCACGCCACTTGAGGGGCTCGTGATGGCGACCCGATCCGGCTCGGTCGACCCAGGTCTCCTGCTCTGGCTGCAAGAACATGCCGGGCTAACAGCTCATCAGATCGCCGACACCCTCGAACACCAGTCCGGCCTGCTCGGTCTGGGGGGCAGCAGCGATATGCGGGAGCTCCTCGACGGCGCCGACCGCGGCGATCCTCGGGCCCGGCTCGCCATCGACGTGTACGTCCACCGGCTCGTCGCCGGGATCGCCGCGATGGCCGCCGCTCTGGGCGGGCTGGGCGTACTGGTCTTCACCGGTGGCGTCGGCGAGCGCGCGCCGGCCATCCGGCGAGCCGCGGCGCAACGACTGGCGTACCACGGGGTCGCGTTGGACGAAGCGCTCAATGCCTCCGTGAGCGGCGACGGCGAGATCAGCAGCGCGGGCTCGCCCGTACGCACCCTGGTCATCGAGGCCCGCGAAGACCTCGAGATCGCTCGAGGCGTGCGCGCCGTGCTCGGCTGACCCCCGCGGATCACCCTCGGCGACGGCTGCTCGCGATCCGCGGATTCGGCCGGCGCTGGCCCGAAACAGTCCAGCAGTAACTCGCTGTCAGGGGGTGAAGGGCGGAGCCTCGCCCCACCCCCAGCGGGGCACGGGGGCGTGGGCCACCGCGTCAGCACCCGGCTGGGAGTTACTCAGTGCGATGCGCGTTCCCCACTCGAGATAGGCCAGTAGCGCTGAACGGAACTCCGGATCGCTGGGCAGCTCGGCGTCGTCGGCAGCCAAGGACATCGTTGCGACGAAGCGCCGCCGCTGCTCCACCGAGATACCCAGGTCCCTGTGCGCGGCGACCATCCGGTCGTAGCCGCCGAGATCGGCGGAGTAGCGAGGCGGCCCGCCGAAGATCTCCTGCTACCACGCGGCGACATGATCGCGGTGCTCGCGGGACACGCCGCCGAGAAGAGCGGCGATATCAACTCGTCCTGCTCTACTCGGTCGTAGAAACAGTCGATCAACCGGACGAACGCGGCGTCGCCACCGGCCCACTCGTACAGCGTTGGTGGTCCGGACTCCGGCTTCTCAACCATGGGCTGAATTCTCCTCTAGTGGCAGCGCCGCCACCGCGGCGATGTCGCCGCGTCCGACCCGGCAACAGCCGCCTACCGCGGCCACGGTCTCCAGAGCCAGGACATCGGCTCCTGCCGTCGCCAGCACCTCGAGCCGGGGCCGGTGGAAGCGACGCAGTTCGGCGACGCCAATGTCGTAGTCGCCGGTGTACTCCGAGCCGTCCCCCCGCGTTGCTCCGTAGGGACCCACAGACGCCGCAACTAGCAGCGGGTCGTCGCTCGGCACCCGCGTGCGCGCGGCGACCGCCAAGTCGACGCTGCGCCGCAGAAGCTCGACCGACTCTTGCCGGGTCATTCCGGCGCGCTCGAATCCTTGGATGCTGGCCTGGTAGCTCGCGGTCGTTGCCACCCGGGCTCCCGCCCGGTAGTGGGCAACCTGCGTCGCCACGATCGCGCTGGGATCTCCGGCTAGCAGAGCCGCCGACCACAGATGACCGCTCAGGTCATGGCCGCGCGCTTCGAGCTCGGTCGCCAGGCCACCGTCGAGGATGACAGGGCCGGCACACAGCGCGTCGGCAAAGGCGCCGGTGTCGATCAGTCGACCCGCCAGCCGAGCTTGATGAGCAGGTTCTTGGCATCTTCGGCCTGGGCGGGGGCGCACGTGACGTCGTATCGGCCGGCGACGACCTGGCTGCGCGAGGTGAAGTCACGGCGCCCGCCAGTCGCGCCGTACGACACGAGCCCGAACACGACGCCGAAGAGCGCACCGATCACAACGGCCCCGAAGATCAGCGCGAACCCATTGCGCTGTTGCTCACCGAACAGGCTGAGCAAGAGACCCACGAGCAACCCGACCCAGGCGCCACTGCTCACGCCGGCCAGCGCCGCCCGAGCCCACGTCAGCCGGCCCGTGACATTCTCCACCAGGCGCAGATCCGAACCGATGATCGCGACGTGCTCGACAGGAAACTTGTTGTCGGACAGGAAGTCGACCGCTCGCTGCGCCTGGGCGTACGTGGGATAGGAGCCCACCACAGGCCCGTCGACGCCCGACTCTGGTCCTGGCTCGGGACCTACTGGTGGTCGAGTCATCGCTCCGGACCTCCTCATTTCGACTGAATCTCATCACATCAGGCCGGCTCAGTCGGGGGAGAAAGCGGTCTATTTCCCCCGTTCGGCGGATCAAGCGCATTGTGGACGAGAGCTTCCCGCCGGCCGCCGGGAACGTTACAGTTCTGTCACCGTTCGGCCGTGCGCTCAAATCCGTGGGCCACCGGACGCCACCGCCGAATCCCAGCACACGGAGGGTGCGCACGGAACCGGGGACCCACAGATCCCCTGGGGTGAATTGGCGCCGTAGCGCCATAGGGCAGCTCTTCCCGCCCGAACCCGTCAGCTAACCCGGTAGGCGGCACTAGGAAGAGGAGTACTGCCGCATGCCCCGTGGTCCAGCGACCCCGCACGCCCGTCACGCTCTCCCGCCAACAGGGGCGCATCGCGCTCCCAAGACTGTCCGTCGGCTCTTGCGAAAGCCGGCCGTCATCACCCTGGTGCTCGGATTCGCCCTTGCGGCGGCCCTGACCGCGCCGAGTGCGCAAGCCAGCACCCCCATCTACCTGGGATCTGCCGGTGACTCGGTGGGCCTGTCCGGGAGCATCGGCGCCCGGCTGTCCGACCATGCCTACGCCCACTTCCACGGCAAGGTGCCGGTCGGCCGGATGATCACCGTGAAGTCCAGCGAGAACTGGCGCACCGTCGCAGCGGCCGGGCCTGGATCGCGAACGTACAACGACATCGTCCGCTGGGCGCAGACGATCAAGGCCCGCGGTGGCAAGGTGATGGTCGCCTACCACCACGAGCCTGAAGCCGCCGGCAACTACAACCGGGGCACGCCCGCGGAGTTCATCAACGCGTTCCGGCGGGTCGTGACAATCTTCCGGGCGCAGGGCGTGAAGAACGTCATCTACACCTGGCAGATGACGGCTTGGTCGTTCCGGACCAAGGCGAGCGACAAGCGATACGCCGCGAAGTGGTACCCAGGTGACGCCTACGTCGACAGCGTCGGCGCCGACGCCTATAACTGGTACACCTGCGGACACGGCTCTGGACGCAACACCAGCTTCGCCACCCTGGCCGATCCGGTGCTTGCTTTTGCACGCGCACACAAGAAGCCGGTGTCCTTCCCGGAATTCGCGATGCACGCGAGCCCGGCTCGGGCGAAGTGGATCATCGAGGCGCACCGGTACTTCATCGCGCATCGCGACACGGTCCACGCCGCGTTCTATTTCCAGCGGGGCCCGACAGTTGCAGCCAACAGTGACTGCAAGTGGGCGTTGTACACCATCGCCGATTATCGGGCCTACGGCGACATCGCGAGGCACAGGACGTACTTCCAGCCCTGACAACGATCCACGGCGCCGGCCGGCTGGCCTCACCAACCCGGGAAGTGGCCTCGGGGTCAGCCAGCCGCGCCGTGGCCCGGTCCGGTTTCGATAACGACCCGGGGCCGCGCAGGTACTAGCGCCAGACCACGTTGATCACGTACGGCTAGCGGAGCGTCTTGGGCTATGCCTTATCCCCATCGAGCCACTTCGCGGCGAACTCCATCTCCCGCCCCACCAGATCTGCTAACCGCTGGCGGACCAGGCCCTCGGCCTGACCGCCGATGAAGCGCACCTTCACCTTGACGTTGGCGGTGACGACGTAGCGGCAGCCGCCACTATCAGCGGTGATCTCATGAGTGCCGTTCAGCTGGAGTGGCGTATCGCCCACGTCGGTGGTCCAGGTGCCGGCCACCTGATCGTCGGCGATCTCCGACCAGGTGTCGGTCTGCACCAGATTCCCCTTGCCGACCATGCTTCGGAACGGCCCCGGTACGGCATCGACGGGCAGTTTCCGCGGAACGGTGACGACAATGGCGTCGTCCCCGGACCGTTTGACCACAGGAGTACCGCTGCCACCGAATCGCGCGCTGCGTGCGGCAAGGAACGCCTCGTCGGTCAGGACATCGAGCAGCGCCTTGGGCGCTACGTCGTAGGAGTGCTCGACTCGCATCTGTTCTCCTGGGCATCGAAGGCCCGCTGCCGGACCCTGCCGCGCAGACTATCCGCGTGCCGGCCGGTGCCGGCTGGCTCGCGCCCCCGGGTGCCGGGTGTCGAATGAGCCATGAGGCATGCTGAGCCGTGATGAGCACCAGATTGACAGGCGCCGAGCCCGAGATTGACCGCTCCCGCGAGCGGCGGTCCGTGTCGCAGTGGTGGATCGTGGTGGCCGGGATGGTCGCCGGCGCGATCGTGATCTGGGCGTTTCTTGTTGGCCTGGGCAGGCTGGTCGCCATCTACTGGACGCCGAGCCGGTTCGGCCGAGCCGACGGAGACCTGGTCGAGTACCTGGAGACACAGCGCACGCCAGCCGGCCAGACGATCTCGCTGGGAGTGGTGCTCCTGGCCGACACGATCAGCGTCGTCGCACTCACCGGCGTGATCGTTGTCGGCTTGTATCTCGCTGTGCGCAGATGGGCCGAGCCGCTCTTCCTTGCCGCCTGCGTCATCGGTGAGACGTTGATCTTCACCGCAACTACTGCTGTCGTCGACCGGGAGCGGCCGCCGGTGGCGCACCTCGACATCAGCCCGCCCACCTCAGGGTTTCCGTCAGGTCACACGGCCGCTGCCCTCTGCCTGTACGGCGGTATCGCCCTGCTGGGTGGTGTCCTGGTCAAGCGACGAGCCCATCGACGTCTGTTGTGGACGGTCGCCATCGTCGTACCCCTGGCAGTGGCGGCTGGCCGGCTGTATCGGGGCATGCACTTTCCGTCGGACGTCGCTGCCGGCATCTTGTTGGGAGTCTTGTGGCTGGCATGGATGACGCGGATCTATCCACTGGGAAAAGACGGGGCCCGCGCGGCAACGGCGTGGGCATGACAGCGGTCGTGGTGGTGAACCCCACCAAGGTCGAGAAGAGCCAGTACGACGTTCTCGCCGACGTGCTGGCCCACGAGGGTGTCGACAAAGTCAGCTTCGTTGAGACGACGCCGGAGGATCCGGGCGTTGGTCAGTCTCGGCAGGCCAGCGTCGACGGCGCCGACGTGGTCATCGCCTGGGGCGGCGATGGCACCGTGATGGCCTGCGTCACCGGCTTGGCGGGCACCGACACGCCGCTGGCGATCCTCGCCGGCGGCACCGGGAATCTCCTTGTGCGCAACCTCGAGATCCCGCTGGACTTCGCCGACGCCGTGCACGTCGCGGTCCACGGCGCGCGGCGGCGCATCGACGTGGGGTCG
>Ga0136617_10006641_pt1 | contig 10319 bp, 11 predicted proteins | sample AntDrymUQ3222106_2_FD_129672 | JGI IMG/M metagenome (GOLD analysis project Ga0136617, IMG submission 129672) | Polar desert sand microbial communities from Dry Valleys, Antarctica - metaG UQ322 (21.06) | ecosystem: Environmental > Terrestrial > Soil > Desert | place: Antarctica: Dry Valley... | reverse complement strand
GCGCGGCTACGAGCGCATCTACTTCGAGAAAGACAGGGGGGAGGGGCTGCCGCCCACGGCCTTCGTCAGCCCCGGCCATCCCCTGCTCGACGCGACCATAGACCTCGTCCTCGAACGCCACCGCGACCTCCTCAGGAGGGGCGCCGTGCTCGTAGACGAGAGCGACGCCGGCGAAGAACCGCGCGCCCTGGTCTACCTCGAGCACGCCGTGCAGGACGGCCGCACGGACCGCGACGGCAAAGGGCAGATCGTCTCCCGTCGGCTGCAGTTCGTCGAGCTGAACGCCGCGGGAGACGTCCGGAACCCTGGGCCCGCGCCCTACCTGGACTACCGGCCCCTGCGGGACGGGGAGCGGCCCTTGCTGGAGGAGTCGCTGGGCGCGCCCTGGCTCCGGCGGGACATGGAAGAGACCGTGATGGGCTACGCCATCGGAAGCCTGGTACCGCGGCACGTGGGTGAGGTACGGGGGCAGCGCCTGCCCCTGATCGACAAGGTCGAGCGGGAGGTCGAGGCGCGCCTGAAGACCCAGATCAACCACTGGGACCGCAGGGCCGAGGATCTCAAGGCCCAGGAGCGCGCCGGAAAGAAGACGCGCCTCAGCTCCCAGAACGCCGCGACCACCGCCGAGGATCTCGCCGACCGCCTGCGTCGGCGCCACGAGCTCCTCGAAAAAGAGCGCAAGATCAGCGCGCTACCCCCGGTGGTGAGGGGCGGCGCCGTCGTTGTTCCCGGCGGCCTGCTGCGTCGCCTGACGAAACCGGACGGATCGGCAGTCGCCTCCGATCCCGACGTCCTCCAAAGGCAGGAGATAGAGCGCCTCGCCATGCGCGCCGTGGAGGAAGCCGAGGTAAGGCTCGGACGCATCCCGAGGAACGTGTCGGACGAGCGCGGCATCGGCCACGACATAGAGTCCAAGGACCCCAAGACCGGAACGCTGTACTTTGTCGAGGTCAAGGGCAAATGGGAGGGGAAGGATGACCTTACGATGACCAAGAACGAGATTCTTTGCTCTCGGAACGAGCCCGAAAAGTTCCGCCTCGCCATCGTGGTCGTCGGCGAGGACGGGCCGAAACCGCCACGCTACGTCGCAGGCTACGACTTCGGCGAGCCGGTGTTCGCCCAGACGGCAACGACGTTCAGCTTGAGAAAACTGCTGGAAGCATCGGGGGACCCATTGTGAGCAGGTGGGCATGACCTCCGCTCGATACCGAGAGCCTGCGGGATGGACGTCGATTTGCGAACCGTGATCGACTATGAGGTTCTTCAGCATGGTGACGCACGTGGAGTTGCTGAGGTCGTACAGCTATGATTCTTAGCGCTGAGAGGATCCCGTGAAGCAGTCGTTTGAGCTTATGGGCATAGGGTTGAGGCGGCACCCCTTCCGATTCTTTAAGTCTTGGTTTCTCGCCTACAGTGCCATGTGGACGGCGATTTCCTCGCTCGCCTTCTTCTTCCCAGTCCTCAGGCCAACATCGTGGAGCGTCTGGGTAGTTCTCGGACTTGCGGCGATGTTCGCCATAGGCATCCTGTGGGGCCTCTACCGAATTCGGCCTCGGCAAAGAGCCCGAATTCACTTGAAGCCAGTCGATACCAAGATCGAGGTTGAATACGGTGACCTGTTCAAAGTCGAAGGCATCAAGGCCATCGCCGTGAACGAGTTTTTCGACAGCCGATTGGGAGAGCCCGTTGCACGCTCCAGCCTCCACGGGCAACTGATCGAGCGCATGTTCCAGGATCGTACGGAGCAGTTCGACAAACTCATCGACGAGGAACTGCGGAGTCAGTCGTTTGAGGAGGTCGAGAGTATAGCCGGGAAGAAGAAGAGGTATCCGATCGGAACAACCCCGATTGTCGATGTCGGAGACGAACGGTTTCTTCTGCCTGTGTTGTGCAAGACGGACGTCGATACCTACAAAGCGTACTGCGATGTACCCATACTGCTGACGGCGTTAGACGGCTTGTGGTCAACCGTCCGGAACCGTGCAGGCGGCAAACGGGTGTCGGTCCCGCTGATCGGGAGTGGATTATCTGGGATCGGGTTGCCCCCTTACCAATTGCTCCAACTGATCGTCCTGTCCATCGTTATCGCTAGCAAGAAGGGGCATATCCGGAGCGAGATCCACATAATCCTATCGCGCGAGCTCGTTGGAGAGATAGATTTGGACACCCTCGAGAATCAATGGAGTTAGAGTGGCTTACCGTAATGGCACATACGTAGCTTTCCACGCGAACAAGACCAAGCAGCCAACAGAGTCCGACATCAAGTACCTCAACCTGTTGAGGGCTTGGAAAGTGCGCTCGGACGACGACTTCAAATTCACCGACAGCCACGCCAAGCAAGCAGCGGTGCGGGACACGAGCCAACGCGCGACTCTTGAAGCTTCCCTCAAGACCCGCCTGCGGAGCTCCAAGAACATGGTGCTCGTGATTGGCGAAACGACTAGGGAGGATACCGACTGGGTCCCTTTCGAGATCCGCTACGCCATTGATGAATGCGAGATTCCCATCATCGCCGCATACTCGGGACGCAGCCGAATCGACTCACCCGGACGTCTGCGCTATTTGTGGCCCAGGGCGCTCGAGATTAGGATCGACGACGACCGCGCCAGGGTTATACACATCCCGTTCAGACAGCTTCCGCTTACAGACGCGATTTCCCAATTCAGCCACGCTAAACATCCGAAAGGCGGCGGACTGGGCAGCTACTCTGCAGAGGCGTACCGTTCCTGGGGTATCGTCTAGCGCGCAACCGTTGACAAGGCGAACTCGAGCGACTCGCCCGCCCTGATGGTTGATGAGAAGATTGCAGCGTTGCAGCACCTTACTGGTGGGATCTTTGCGTAGAGGAGGAAACAGTGTCAGTGTCACTGTATCAGGGCCAAATCAAGCGGTTGGATTCTGAGATCGCCTCGCTCGAAGGCAAAATTGCGAAAGAAATGAAAACGCAGACAAAGAACGAAAAAGATATACAGACCATCGAGCGCAGCGTCACGAAGAGCACGTCGACAAGTAGCTTGAAACAGAAACGGAACAGGATCAACGGCTTGCGAAGCGGTATCGCGAAAGCGCAGGACAATATTGCGAAGTTGCGAAAGACGCTCGGATCGAAAAGAGCGAGTCTGGCTACTGCTCGGGACAAGCTGAGCAAAGAGGAGCAGAAGCAAGACGACAAGCGAAGAAGAACCGAGATTCAGCACGAACGGACTTTAACGAGAGAAGCGGAACGACGTCAGAATCTGTATATGTCCGATGAACAATTGGGACAGTACTTTGAAAGTGTGGAATCGACCGAGGGCCAAGATAAACAGTACGATGTCTTCATCGCGCATGCGAGCGAGGACAAGAAGGATTTCGTCGAACCCCTCGCTAATCTGCTGCAGGAGAAGGGGCTGGAAGTGTGGTACGACGATTTCGTACTTGACTACGGCGACAGCTTGCGACGCGAAATCGACAAGGGCATAGCCAACTCCCGCCGTGGTGTCGTCGTGGTATCGCACGCCTTTTTTGCGAAGGAATGGCCGCAGACGGAAATGGACGGAATGATGGCGATACAGATGCAAGGAGGCTCACCTTACATATTTCCGATCTGGCATGAGATCGAATTCGAGGATGTAAGTCGGCTGAGCCCGACGCTTGCCGGCAAGAAAGCCGCGAGAACGAGTGCTATGGACGTCGAGGAAATAGCGAACGCCATTGCTCGGTCAGTCCCCGGATTCGATGCGGAAGGGGCGGAGCAAGTTGAGACCGAGATCGAAACCGGCGCCCTCCCCAGAGAAGAACGAACGCTGTACCAAGGGCTACTAAATCTGAACAGGCGCGTCTACAAATATTGGTACAGTGTTGCGCATAACTATTGGCACGATGGGGCGAGTGCTTGGGAGGAAACGATCGATCCCGAAGACGTACTGCAAAATGCGGGGGACGCGCGTGATTATCAGGAAATGATCAACGCGCTTGACGAAATTGATGCGTTTGCTCCAGATGCGATTCTGGTTCTTGCGCAGCGTCTAGCCGACCATATACGTAACTGTCAGCATCGGGTGCTCTACGAGGTAGATAGGTATGGCGTTGATGCTCCTAAAGAGCAGGGCCCCTTGTGGCGGCAAGTTCAGGTCGGGATCAGAAATACTTTTGACTCTCAAGATACACAGGCTACCTACTTGGCGTTGCGGCAGAGTATTCGGAAAGTGCTTGCACTCTGAGCGCTAAACGGTTTCCTTAGCTCCACACCGGGAGTTTCTCATGTGCTTGTAAGTATCTACGGGTACTCAAACCTGCCGTGCAATTTCGTACGTTTAAGCGGGCCGCAGTGGACCTCATCCTTACTGTAGCTGCGCGCTGGCATGAAGTTTGTCCTAGCCGTACAGAAATTCTAGACTGTTCCTGGATTCTACGTCTGTCGGCGTTCACGTTTGGCGTGATTCACGATTGACGTTATTATGGTGGCGTGATCAGGGGTTTCCGGGACAAGGAGACGCGCAGGATCTGGGAGAGGGGGCGCTCCAGGGCCGTGCCGGCGAACCTCCAGAGGAAAGCGCTCAGGAAACTCACGGAGCTGAACAACGCCGAGGAGCTGGACGACCTGCGCGTCCCGCCCGGCAACCGTTTGGAGAAGCTTTCGGGGGACCGGGAGGGGCAGCACAGCATAAGGATCAACGACCGCTACCGGGTGTGCTTCGTGTGGCGTAGCGAGGCCGGAGACGCCCGCGACGTGGAGGTAGTTGACTACCATTAGGAGGAACGCGACGATGGGAGAGAAGATCATGGCGCCTGTGCATCCCGGCGAGCTGCTGCGCGAGGAGTTCCTGGGGCCGATGGGCATAACGCCTTACCGGCTGGCGAAGGACATTGACGTACCGGTGCAGCGCATCCACGAGCTGGTCCACGAGCGGCGCGGCGTGACCGCCGACACCGCCCTGCGCCTCTCCCGGTACTTCGGCATGAGCGAGGGCTACTGGATGAACGCCCAGAAGCACTACGAGCTGGAGGTCGAGAAGGACCGCATCGGCGAGGCGCTCGAAGGCATCCGTCCGCGGGTCACGGCGCGAACGTGAGCGACGTCCGTAGGGGGGCGACCGGGCAACCCCGCATGTTCCTTTACAAAGGCAAGACGCTCGAAGAGTGGTTGCCGGAGGCTGTTGGGCGTATCGTGGAACGTTTCGATCCCTTGAAGGTGATCCTCTTCGGTTCGCTCGCTCGCGGTGAGGCGGGCTACGATAGCGACGTTGACCTGCTCGTCGTCTTCGAGCACGTGGAGTGGGAGAACAAGCGGGAGCTTGCGGTGGACATACGCCGGGCCATCGTCGAAGTACCCATACCCGTGGACGTTATCGTCACGGACGTGGACGAGGTCGATCGTCGGGGCCACATCGTCGGTACGGTGCTGCGTCCGGCGTTGCGCGAGGGGAAGGTCGTGTATGAGCGACCCTGAGGTACTGAGCGTACTCCGCCATTGGTTGCGCTACGCCGGGGACGATCTTCGGACGGCGGAGGTGCTCCTGGAGGGAAGCGGCATCTCGCGCATCTCGTGCTTCCATGCCCAGCAGGCGGCCGAGAAGTCCATCAAGGCGATCTTCGTGTTCTTGCAGGTGGACTTCCCCTTCACTCACAACCTGGACCGCCTGCGAGACTTGCTCCCGGATGATTGGGCCGTCAAGAGGGACTTCCCCGACCTCGCGAGCCTCTCCGAATGGGCCGTGGAACCTCGCTATCCGGGCGATCTGAGAGAGGCCACGCAGGAAGACGCAAAAGCTGCTATCGAGAAGGCCCGCGCGGTCTACGAGACAACGATGAAGGACCTCGAAGTACACGGCTACGACTACACAAACGAAGAACCGGGGGAAGAGCCCGCCGAAGGGGAGACGAGTTGACCTACCGCAAGAAGCTCATAGAAGTCGCACTGCCGCTGGACGCGATCAACAAGGAGTCCGCCCGCGAGAAGTCCATCCGACACGGCCACCCTTCCACGCTGCATCTTTGGTGGGCGCGGCGTCCCCTGGCAGCGTGCCGGGCGGTGCTCTTCGCCTCGCTGGTGGACGATCCTTCCAACGACCTGCCCGAGGAGGAGGCGAAGGTGGAGCGCGACCGGCTCTTCGGCATCCTTGAGGAGCTGGTCAAGTGGGAGAACTCCAACGACGAAGGCGTGCTTGGCAGGGCGCGGGCGGAGATCATGCGCTCCACCGGGGGGAACCCGCCGCCGGTGCTGGACCCGTTTTGCGGGGGAGGTTCGATCCCCCTGGAGGCCCAGCGCCTCGGCCTCGAAGCCCACGGCTCCGACCTCAACCCCGTCGCCGTTCTCATTACGAAGGCCCTGATCGAGATCCCGCCCAAGTTTGCCGGAAATCCGCCCGTCAACCCGGAGTCCCGGGACAAGATCGGCAACGAGGGCAACTGGCGCGGGGCGCAGGGGCTCGCCGCCGACGTGCGCTACTACGGCAAGTGGATGCGCGACGAGGCAGAGAAGAGGATCGGCCACCTCTACCCCAAGGGGCCGGACGGGGAGACCGTGATCGCCTGGCTCTGGGCGCGTACCGTCCGCTGCCCCAACCCCGCCTGCGGTGCGGCCATGCCGCTCGTCAGCTCCTTCTGGCTCTCCAAGAAAGCGAACAAGAAGGCGTGGGTCGAGCCGATCGTGGACCGCGAGAGGAAGGAGGTGCGTTTCGAGGTCAAGAAGGGCGAGGGCGTGCCGCCGGACCCACCGAAGATTGGGCGCGGCGCGAAGTTTCGCTGCCTCGTATGCGATCAGGCCTCAGAAGAAGGACACATCAAGGCCGAAGGCAAGGCCGGAGGTATGGGCCAGCAACTTATAGCGGTCGTCGCCGAGGCGCGCCGAGGACGGGAGTACCTCGATCCGACTGACGAGCACGTCGCCGCCGCGGAGAAGGCGGAGCCGGAGTGGGGGCCGGATCAGGATTTGTCCGGCGATACTCGCTGGTTCTCACCACCGATCTTCGGGATGACCACCTTCGCCGACCTCTTCACCCATCGCCAGCTCGTCGCGCTCACCACCTTCAGCGATCTGGTCGGTGAGGCGCGGGAGCGGGCAGAACAGGACGCCGTGGCCGCAGGGTTGCCTGACGATAGCGTACCGCTCAACGACGGCGGCAAAGGCGCGCAAGCCTACGCCGATGCGGTGGCGACGTATCTTGCGTTCGGCGTAGATCGACTAGCTGACAGAAGCTCAACAATATGTGGTTGGGATGTCGGATACACGAAAGTGCGAAACACATTTGGACGCCAAGCGATACCCATGACCTGGGACTTTGCTGAAACAAACGTGTTCAGTAGTTCTACTGGAAACTTTCTTGGAGCGATGGAGTGGGTCGCGGAAGTGGCAGAGGTGTCCTCAACGGCAGCAGATGGATCGGCAAAGCAAGTTGACGCTACAGTAGCAATCAACGGTGTTGAGTATCCTATGATCTCAACCGATCCGCCTTACTACGACAACATCGGCTACGCTGACCTCTCGGACTTCTTCTACGTCTGGCTGCGGCGTTCGCTCGGCAAGGTCCATCCTGGTATCTTCGGTACGCTGCTGGTTCCGAAAAGCGCTGAGCTTGTCGCTACGCCCTACCGATTCGGCGGCAGCAGGCAGAAGGCGCAGCAGTTTTTCGAGGAAGGTTTGGGTAATGCCTTCGCTCGGATACGTGAGCGGGCGATCTCGGATCATCCGATCACCGTCTACTACGCCTTCAAGCAAGCTGAGTCGCAAGGTAACGGAGATGGAACGATGGCAGTAGCCTCGACCGGATGGGAAACGATGCTGGAAGGATTGCTCGCAACGGGCTTCCAGATCACCGGCACTTGGCCTATGCGAACAGAGATGAGCAATCGCTCCATAGCCAGCGGCACCAACGCCCTCGCCTCATCCATCGTGCTGGTGTGCCGCCCGCGGCTCGCCGAAGCGCCGCCCGCCACGCGGCAGGAGTTCGTGCGGGCGCTCAGGCGGGAGTTGCCGGAGGCCCTTTCGGTGATGATGGCCGAGAACGTCGCGCCGGTGGACCTGGCGCAGGCGACCATCGGGCCGGGGATGGCGATCTACTCCCGCTACTCGAAGGTGGTCGAGGCCGACGGCTCGCCGATGCGAGTCCGCACGGCGCTCCAGATCATCAACCAGTCCCTAGAGCGTTTATCGTAATCAGTGAGCCTGTGGCGCTGCGTATCCGCAGTGGCCGAAGAAGCCGCGGGCGTCTTCGGCTCCGACCGCGTCCAGCGCCCTTGCGGTGGCCTCGAAGAGGGCTTCGAGCGTCCTGGCCTTCGCCCTCTTGAGTGCCCCCTTCGCCTTTGAGAAGGCTTCCTCTATGGGGTTGAGGTCCGGCGAGTAGGCGGGCAGAAACCACAACTCGCATCCCCGGGCCTCGATCTGCTCCCTGACGCTCTTGCCCTTATGCACCGAGAGGTTGTCCATCACGACTATCTGCCCGCGCTTGAGCGACGGGCACAGCACCTTCTTGAGATAGAGCCCGAAGGATTCCCCGTCGGCCGATCCTTCGATGCTCATCGACGGCCCCATGCCCGCCAAAGTGACCGAGGAGATGAGGGTGACGTTTCTGCCCCAGTTGCGCGGCGCCTTCCCGTAAGCCCTCACTCCCTTGGGCGCCCTGGCGTAACGCGGCACCATGGCGACGTTCGTCGAGGACTCGTCCACGAACACCAACCGCCCGGGGTCCACCGACCTCAGGCGCTCCCGCCAAGCATCTCGCGCCTGTTCGTCACGCTCGGAGGCCGCCAGCGTCTTTTTTTGAAGGTCCAGCCGAGCTTGCGTATGGCCCGGCTCATGGTCGCCACCGAGACCTTCACGTTTTGGCGCTCCTCCCACAGCTCGCGGTGGCGCTCAAGCGTCGCCTCGTCGTTGTCTTCCAGCTGCGCCCACAGAGCCCGCCGCTCCTCGACGGTGGCAAGGATGCGCCTCTTGCGACCCGTCGAAGACTTCGGCGAGAGGTCTTCGCCCTCCCTCCTTTTCTTGAGCCAGCGTTTGAGGGTGGCCAGAGAGACGCCGAAGATCCCGACCACCTCCCTGCGCGGGATCCCCCGGTCGGTCGCGGCCAGCACCTTCAGTCTCAAGTCCTTCGAGTAAGAGCCCATGCGCTATTCTCGCACTAAGCTCACTCAATTCGCAATCTGCTCTAGACGAGCACCTCTCCGAGGCCGAGGGCGACGTGGACCGGCATACCCGCTTCGCACTCACCTGGTTTGAGCAACGCGGCATGGAGTCGGGCCCATACGGTGAGGCCGAGACCATCGCCGGCGCCCGCAATGTCTCCGTGCGCGGCGTGCAGGATGCCGGCATCCTCGAAGCGCGGGCGGGCAAGGTCCGCCTCATCCCCCGCGAGAAGCTCTCCGAGGACTGGGATCCGACCAGTGACGGCCGCTTGACCGACTGGGAGGTCGTCCAGCACCTCATCCGGGTGCTTGGGATCGAAGGTGAGACGGGGGCGGCGCGCCTGCTGGCGAAGGTCGGGGAGAGGGGTGAGGGCGCGAGGGACCTGGCCTACCGTCTCTACGGCATCTGTGAGCGCAAGAAGTGGGCCGAGGAGGCGCTCGCGTACAACGGCCTCGTCGTGTCGTGGCCCGAGATCACACGCCTCGCAGCCGAGAACCCGGAGGGCACCGAGCCGCAGACGAGCATGGAGTTTTAGGAGGATCACGGCATGGCTATCAGCAACAGGGACCGGGTGGGACGCGGGCTAGATACCTTGAAGGCCGGCCTCGCGCCGTTCGTCGAGCGGGAGCTGAAGGCCCGCCTCCGGGGCGACTGGCAGGCGGAGGTGGAGCGCGGCAGCCGCTACGAGATGCGCCGGGACAGTGGCGGCGACATCGTCTGGGACACCTCCGCCCTCTTCGGCGCGATGATCGGGCAGTGGGACGACGTTTTCCGCTACACCCTGGGTCCGGCGCAGCGCTCCCTGGTACACGAGGTCCGGACGGTGCGCAACGACTGGGCGCACGAGCAGACTTTCTCGACCGACCAGACCTACCGGGCGCTCGACTCGATGAAGCTCCTATTGCAGGCGATCTCCGCCGCCGAGCAGTCCCGCGAGCTGGAGCGGCAGGCCGTGGACGTCCTGCGGACCAAGTTCACCGAGCAGGCTCGCACCGAGGGCCGCCGGGTCGAGACCGCGGCCGGCCAGCCGCTCGCCGGCCTCCCGCCCTGGCGCGAGGTCATAACCCCCCACGAGGACGTCTACTCAGGGCGCTACGAGCAGGCCGAGTTCGCCGCCGACCTCGCCCAGGTCTACCGGGGCGAAGGAGTGGACGAGTACCGAGATCCGGTCGAGTTCTTCCGGCGCACCTTCCTGACGGAGGGCCTCAGACGGCTC
>Ga0136617_10006640_pt1 | contig 10321 bp, 9 predicted proteins | sample AntDrymUQ3222106_2_FD_129672 | JGI IMG/M metagenome (GOLD analysis project Ga0136617, IMG submission 129672) | Polar desert sand microbial communities from Dry Valleys, Antarctica - metaG UQ322 (21.06) | ecosystem: Environmental > Terrestrial > Soil > Desert | place: Antarctica: Dry Valley... | reverse complement strand
TCAGGTCGTTCTCGGGGGTCGCTGGTGGTGGGCGGTCATGGCCGCAGTGGCGGTCGTGGTCGCCGTCGCGGTGGCGGTCGCCGTGCTCCGTGGGCCAGCCGACAACTCAGGACAGCGCGAGCTCGGTGTCTCGCAACCTCAGCCTCCGGCCGCGACCGACAGCGCAGCCACTGAGTCGGCCGCGCCGACGGGGTCGTCGCCGACATCCGAGACCACCCCGACTTCCGCCCGGGTGGCCAAGCCAGCCGAGTCCCAGGTGTCCGCGACCAGACCGACCGAGATCCGCCTCCCGAGCTCGCGGGAGGTGGCCGTGCGGGTGGCCGCCACCGGACCTGGCGGCGAGTTAGTACTACCGGCCGACATCAACCGGGCTGGCTGGTGGGACGGCAGCGCCCTGATCGGTGACCCGTACGGCTCGATCGTCGTCGCCGCCCACGTCGACTCGCAGGTGCAAGGACTCGGGGTGTTCGCCGAGCTGGCAGAGGCTGCTCCGGGCGACCGGATGCGACTGCAGTCGGCGTCGCTCGTGCAGGAGTTCGAAGTGGCCACGAGCAGGCTGCTGCCGAAGACGATTCTCGACGCCGACTCGCCGTTGTACGCAGCCTCGACGGACCACCGGTTGGTGCTCATCACCTGCGGCGGCCCGTTCGACGCGTCGACGGGGCACTACCGCGACAACCGGGTGGTGATCGCCGAACCGGTGGGGGAGCTGGACACGCGCTGATGATGGGGCGCCCACTCAGGTTGGTCAGCGCGGGTAGAGCAGCCGGTCGGCCGGGCACACGGAGTCCTCGCGTGGCAGTGCCCCGTCGATGAGGTAGTCCGCGAACCGAGTCGTGGCGCACCGGCTCTGGCCGAGCGCCCCGTGGCCCCAGGTGTTGAGGGTGAACAACCGAGAGTTCCTCAACTGGGCGTGCAAGGCACGGGCGCCGCTCACCGGCGTCGCCGGGTCGTGGGCGTTGCCGATGATCAGGACGGGGTTCGCGGTGTTCTTGCGGTACGGCCCGCGGTAGGCGTCGGCGCTCGAGCCCGGCCAGCTCGCGCACGGCGATGACGCCCAGCTCCACAGCCGTCCGTACCCAGGTGCCGCCCGGTCGGCGTTGATGCCGGCCCGGATCCAGCGCCGGGGGTCGCGCGGGTTCAGCGTGTCGGCACAGGCGACTCCGGCGAACGGGTTGGACAGCACCGGCCCGTATCCGGCGTACGGCTGCTCGCGATCGACGGCGGCGATGTGCGCGCGCAACCCCCGGGCGTCGGCGGTCGAGAAGGTCGACCGGGTGCGGTTGAATGTCAGGTCGTAGATCATCGCGACGTTGCGCATCATCGGGCGGTAGGACGCGCGGTCGTACATCGAGCCCAGGGTGTAGCCGATCAGTTCGGCGTAGTGGAAGCTGGTGCCGTCGGGCAGCCGCAGGGGTCGGTCCCGCAGCCGATCGGTGAGGCGCTCCCACTTGGCCAATGCCTTGCCGGCGAACGCACAGCGCTGCTTGCCGACCCGGTTGCAGGCGAGCAGCGCCGTCACCATCGCGTCGTTGGCGCCCTCGCCGCTGCCCAGCCGGGCCGAGAAGGGAACCTTCGTTCCCCGCCCGAAGCGACCGGTCGACCAGGCGACCGGGTCGAGGACGGCGTCGGTGATCAGCGCCCGTACGTGGCGGGGGAACATCGCGGCGTACGTCGCGCCGAGAAACGTGCCGTACGAGATGCCGTAGTACGTCAGCTTCGGGTCGCCCACGGCCTGCCGGATCAGGTCCATGTCGCGGGCAGTGTCGGCGGTCGACATGTGGTCAACGATCGGGTTGCCGCCGAGGCGGCAGGCCTTGCGCAGGTAGCGGTCCGAACGCAGCTGGGTGGTCACCTCGTCCGGCGTCATCGGGAAGGCCCGGATCGGTGCGCGGGGCGCCGGGTCGGGGATGCGGCAGCGCATCGGGGCGCTGGCGTTCACGCCGCGCGGGTCGATGCCGACGATGTCGAAGTGCCGCCGGATCCGCACGCCGAGGGCCGAGGCGATGTCCTCGACGGATTGGGTCGACGACCCGCCGGGACCCCCCGGGTTGACGAAGAGGGTGCGGCGGTCGGACGGGACGGGGTTGGTGGCCGGGATGCGAGCCAGGCCGAGCCGGATGGTCGGGCCGTTCGGCCGGTCGTAGTCGAGCGGCACCCGCGCCCGCGCGCACTGCAGGTTGCTCCCGAGGTCACCGCAGGCAGCCCAGTGCAGGACAGGAACGGGGGCGTCGACCGGGCCGCGAGCAGCACGCACGCCGGCGGGAGACGGGGCGGAGGAAACCTCACCCGCGCTCCGGTTTGGCCCCTCCGCACCCGGCGTGCCGGCCGCTGCGGACAGGTCGAATCCGACCAGGGCCGCCACGATGGCGCCGACCGTGACGGAGGTGAGCCCGAGACGGGAGAGACGGAGGCGAACGCGACGACGTACCGGCATGAGAGTCCCCCTGTGGACGGGTCTGCGGGCTGTACGGGTCGACCAGGCTCGGACCCTAACACCGCCGAGCACGTCGGGCGGGTACGGCAAACCGCGCCAGGGCTCAACCGACGTGTTCGCGCAGCCAGGCGATGTCGACGGCTTGGCCGTCGGTGCCGCCGGGTGTCTCGCACACGACCGGGGCACCGGCCTCGCGGACGACGGCAACGAGGTCGTCGGGCGCGATGCGCCCCTCGCCGAAGTTCGTGTGGCGGTCGGCGCCCGAGTCGAACGTGTCGCGCGAGTCGTTGGCGTGCACGAGATCGATCCGGCCGGTGGTGGCGCGCAGCCGCTCGACGACGCTGGCCAGTTCCTCGCCACCGGCGTGGGCATGGCAGGTGTCCAAGCAGAAGCCGACACGATCCGCGCCTTCGGCGGTTTCGAGCGCGTCCCACAACCTCGCGATCCGCTCGACCTTCCGGGCCATCGCGTTGTCGCCACCGGCGGTGTTCTCGATCAGGATCGGCACCGCCAGGTCGAGCCGGTCGACGCACTTGCGCCAGTTGTCGAAGCCCTTCTCGGGGTCGTCGTCTTTGAGGACATGGCCGCCGTGCACGATCACCGCCTTGGCGCCGACCTCCGCCGCGCCCGTCACGACACTCTGCAGCAGTTTGCGCGACGGGATGCGGATGCGGTTGTTCATGGTGGCGACGTTGAGGGGGTACGGCACGTGGACGTACAGGTCGATCTCGGCCTCGGCAGCGGCTGCCTTGAGGGCTGCCGCGCCGCCGGCGTACGAGATCGTGGGACCCTTCCAACTCTGCGGGTCGCCGAGGAAGAACTGCGCCAGTGTCGCCTGCCGCGCATGGGCCTCGGCGATCGGGTCGGTGTCGTCGACGTGGGCGCCGATGTGCAACGTACTCATGCCGGCACTGTATGACGGTCGGCCGACGGTGCCCGCTCGGCCGGAGGCTTCGGATGCCGATGCTGCGCACCGACGCGACCGATCGCTGCCCTACGGTAGAAGGGCTGACTCGGGCGGTCGCGCGTTGGGCGGGGGCCGAGCATGAGGTCGGGAGGGACCTGATGACGGGATCGAACACGACTGAGGCCACGACCTCGAACGCTCCAGGAAGCGACATTGCTGCCAGGGCTTTCGAGGTAAGCAAGGTCTACGGCGAGGGCGGCGCCACGGTCGCGGCCCTGGACGGAGTCTCGATCGACTTCCAGGCCGGCGAGTACACGGCTGTGATGGGGCCGTCCGGGTCGGGCAAGTCGACGCTGATGCACTGCATGGCCGCGCTGGACTCGGTCACCGCCGGGGAGGTGTACCTCGGCGACCAGTTGCTCAGCGGCCTCGGTGACGACGATCTGACCCGGCTGCGGCGCGACAAGATCGGCTTCGTGTTCCAGGCCTTCAACCTGGTCCCGACGCTGACCGCCAAGGAGAACATCGAGCTGCCGCTGTCCATTGCCGGCCGCAAGCCGGACCAAGACTGGTTCGACCGCGTCATCGCGACCGTCGGATTGGGAAACCGGCTCAGCCACCGTCCCAGCGAGCTGTCCGGTGGTCAGCAGCAGCGCGTCGCCGCGGCGCGAGCCCTGGTGTCACGCCCCGACATCGTCTTCGCCGACGAGCCGACCGGCAACCTCGACTCGGCCGCGAGCGCCGAAGTGCTCGGGTTCTTGCGCCAAAGCGTCGACGACCATGCGCAGACGATCGTGATGGTCACCCATGACCAGATCGCGGCCGGCTACACCGACCGAGTGGTCTTCTTGGCCGACGGTCGTGTCGTCGACGAGTTGCGACAACCGACAGCCGACACCGTGCTCGAGAAGATGCGCCAGCTGAGCGCTCGAGCTGTGGCCGGCACCGCGGCGGAGGGCTGACGATGCGCAAGGTCACCTGGCGCAACCTGATGGCCCGGAAGGTACGACTGCTGCTCAGCACGTTCGCCATCGTGCTCGGTATCGCGTTCGTGGCCGGGTCGTTCATCTTCACGGACGCGCTGGGCGGGTCGTTCAACAGCATCGTTCGCGGGACCACGTCCGACGTCGAGGTCGCACCGAAGGGAGCCGGCGACTTCGACTCCGTGCAGGACGCTCGCACGATCCCGGGCTCGGTGCTCGACGAGATCAACGCGCTTCCCGAGGTCGAGCAGGCGTACGGCATCACGCAGGAGCAGGGCGTCTACATCATCGGCGCCGACGGCAAGCTGGTCGGCGGCAACGGCCCGCCCGGCTTCGCGCTCAACTACACCAATACCGTCTCGTTGACCGGCGACCGCGTCCTGACCCTGACCGAGGGAAACCTTCCCGCCGGACCGGGCGAGGTCGCGATGGACAAGGCCGCCGCCGAGAAGGCCGGCTACGCCATCGGAGACACCGTCGACATCGTGACCCCGGTCGACCCGCCCACGCTCGAGGCCACGCTCACGGGTCTGATCGAGTTCGGTTCGGAGGGCGGTCTGGTCGGCGCCACCTTGCTGGTGTTCGACCAGCAGTTCATGCAGGACACGTTCTTCGACGGCTTGGACGTCTACTCGAGCATCTCGGTCAACACCGCCGACGGCATCAGCCAGTCCGCCGCCGCTGAGGCCATCACGCCCTTGCTGCCCGACGAGGTCGAAGCCACCACGGGCGACGACTACGCGGAGGAGAACGAGAGCGGCATCGCCGACCAACTGCAGTTCATCAACATCTTCCTGCTCGTCTTCGCCGCTGTGGCGGTGGTGGTCAGCACCTTCCTGATCATCAACACGTTCTCGATCCTGGTGGCCCAGCGGAGCCGAGAGCTGGCCCTGTTGCGGGCGCTCGGAGCGTCGCGCAAGCAGGTACGCCGGTCGGTGCTGCAGGAGGCGTTCGTCGTCGGGCTGGTCGGCTCGACGCTAGGGCTGGGCGTCGGGTACCTGCTCGCGCTCGGCATCCGCCTGCTCTTCGCCACCTTCGGGCTGGACCTGTCGGGCGCCGACTTCCCGGTGCTGCCGCGCACGATCGTCGTGTCGTACGCCGTCGGGGTGCTGGTCACGATGTTCGCGGCGTACCTTCCAGCCCGGCGCGCCTCGACGATGGAACCCGTGGCCGCGATGCGCGACGACGTGGCGCTGCCGGAGTCCAGCCTGCGGCGGCGCGTCGTGGTCGGTGTCGCGCTGACGGCGGTCGGTGTCGCGGGCATGATCCTCGGCTTTCTCGGCGAGGGCGGCACGGGCGTCTCGATCACCGGCCTCGGCATGTTGGCGATCCTGATCGGGGTGGCGTTGCTGAGCCCGGTCCTCGGGCGGCCCGTCATCGGCGTCCTCGGTCGCTTCTACCGATGGAGCTTCGGCACCGTCGGCACCCTGGCCGGCGAGAACGCCCGCCGGAACCCACGTCGTACGGCGGCCACCGCGAGTGCCCTGATGATCGGGCTCACGTTGGTCGCGCTGATGTCGATCCTCGGTGCGTCGACCAAAGCCAGCTTCGAGAAGGCATTCTCGTCGTCCTTGAGCTCAGAGCTGATCGTGAGCAACGCGATCGGAACGCCGTTCTCGCCCAAGATCGCCGACGACATCACCCCCATCGAAGGCGTCGACATCGTGGCCCAGTTCCGGCAGGCGCAAGGTGAGCTGGACGGCCAGTCGGTCTTCCTTGGCGCGGCCGTTCCGGACGATCTCGCTCAGGTGTTCAACCTCAACCTGGCGGCGGGCGAAGCGCAGTTCCCCGCAGACGGGATCCTGGTCGACGCCAACGCGGCCGAGGGCGCCGGGCTCGCCGTCGGTGACACCGTGACGCTGCGGCTGCAGAACGACAAGCCGCAGAAGCTCACTGTCAGCGGCCTGGCGCGAGCCAACTCGCTGCCTGCGGGCTACATCGTCAGCATCGACGTGTTGGCCAAGGGTGGGTTGGCGCCAGCCGACTCGCTGCTGTTCATCAGTACCACCCCGGATGCCGACATTACCCAAGTGCGTGACGACATCGACACCGTGATCGCGGACCTGCCGACGGTGACGCTGAAGGATCCTCAGGAGTTCCTCGACGAGCAGTTGGGGTTCGTCAACCAGTTCCTGTTCATCGTGTACGCCCTGCTGGGGCTCGCGATCGTGATCGCGGTGCTCGGCATCATCAACACCCTGGCGCTGTCGGTGATCGAGCGGACCCGTGAGGTCGGCCTGCTGCGCGCAGTCGGTTTGAGCCGGCGTCAGCTGCGCCGGATGGTGCGGCTGGAGTCGATCGCGATCTCCTTGCTGGGTGCGGTGTTGGGCGTATCGATGGGGTTGGTGTTCGGCATCACCTTGCAGCGCGCGATCGCCGATCAGGGCCTCGACGTGTTGTCGGTGCCCTGGGTGCAGCTGTTGGTGTTCGTGCTGCTGTCGGCCGCGGTGGGGGTGCTCGCGGCGGTGCTTCCCGCCCGCCGGGCCGCCCGACTCAACGTGCTGCGCGCCATCACCTCGGAGTAGTCCGCTGTTCGGCCGCCGTGGCCGGGCCGCCGGGTTTGGTGGCTCTTGCGCCTGTCGCCTCGAGTCCACCGCGATCTGGGGTACTTCGGACGCGTCCTGGCGACGCGGATCTACCCCGAACGTCGAACCTACCGGCGCCGTAGTCCGACGTACGAGACGAGCCTGCGACGCACAGAGCCCCCGCGATCGCTCGCGGGGGCCCTGTGCTGCTGAATGTTCAGTTATCGGGTGCTGCGGTGGAGCTGGATCAGATGGGGCGAACGTTCGCGGCCTGCAGACCCTTGGGGCCCTGCGCAGTCTCGAACTCGACCCGCTGGTTCTCATCCAGCGTCTTGTAGCCCTCGGACTGGATAGCCGAGAAGTGGACGAACACGTCCGGCTCACCGTTGTCCTGGGAGATAAAGCCGAAGCCCTTCTCGCCGTTGAACCACTTGACGGTGCCTTGAGCCATGGGGTTGTACTCCTTCGATGGATGTTGCCAGCCGGGACCGCCCTTTGCGGTCAGTTACGTCCGGCTCGATTCTTCCCACATCCGACTCGAGGGTGTGACCCCCAGAAAATCAGCGACGCCCCTGGCTTGGTGCACCACGGGCGTCAGAACGTGCGAGGTACTCGTGCAACGAGGACAACGCTACCAGCAGTCGGCCGGAACTGGACCAGCCCGGTCCCCCCCGAGGTGGAGCCCGCGCCTGTGGACGACGATTTCCGCAGCGACGGCTCGCGCTGATAATCTCGGGGTCAGCCCGGCACGATGCCGGGTCGACGTACGTCGAGGTGTGACCTGGTTCGCCCGGTCAGCGCCTCGTGACCCTCCTGTCACGGAGAGACCGTGACCGCGAAGTCCACAGGAGGTGGATGTTTGCATGCGTGACTACGAACTCATGGTCATCCTCGATCCCGACCTCGAGGAGCGCACGGTCCAGCCGTCGCTCGAGACCTACCTCAACCTCGTCCGTCAAGACGGCGGCAGTGTCGAGTCCGTCGACGTCTGGGGCCGTCGGCGCCTCGCCTACGAAGTAGACAAGAAGACCGAAGGGATTTACGCCGTCGTCAACTTGTCGGCGGAGTCTGCAACGGTCAAGGAGCTGGACCGCCAGCTCGGCCTGAACGAGTCAGTGCTGCGGACCAAGGTTCTCCGTCCGTCCGCGCACTGACACCTACACGACAGACCGCTCGGCCTGATCGGGCTGTCTCGGTCGTGGCTACCGAAGTGACCTAGCAGGAGGCTGCTCATGGCAGGCGAAACCGTCCTCACCGTCGTCGGCAACATCACCGACGACCCCGACCTGCGCTTCACCCCGTCCGGTGCGGCGGTGGCCAACTTCACCGTCGCGTCGACGCCGCGGATCTTCGACAAGCAGACCAACGAGTGGAAGGACGGCGACGCGCTGTTCCTGCGCTGCTCGATCTGGCGGCAGGCGGCAGAGAACGTCGCGGAGTCGCTGCAGCGGGGCTCCCGCGTAGTCGTGTCCGGCCGGCTCAAGCAGCGGTCGTACGAGACACGGGAGGGCGAGAAGCGCACCGTGATCGAGCTCGACGTCGAGGAGATCGGAGCGTCGCTCAAGTACGCGACGGCGAAGATCACCAAGACCACCCGCTCCGGCGGCGGTGGCGGCGACTTCAGCGGTGGCGGCAGCGGCGGGTCTCAGCAGGGGGGCAACGACCCCTGGGCCACGGGCGCCTCGCAGGCCTCGTCCGGCTCGTCCGGCTCGTCCGGTAGCCAAGGCGGTGGCCAGTCCGGCGGCAACGACCCGTGGGCGCAGCAGTCCGGCGGCAGCGACGAGCCACCGTTCTGAGACCTCGACTATCCGACGGTGGAGCCTTGGCTCACTCGGTACCACGCTGGTCGCGCCTAAGACCATCGCGACCAGCATGCCCGTCTTGACCATGGTGACCACCTGATCCGCAAGGACCCGTCATTCCGGCGCGATGCCGGGCTCGAAAGGAGCACCACAATGGCCAAACCAGTTGTGCGCAAGCCGAAGAAGAAGGTCTGCGCGTTCTGCAAGGACAAGGCGACGTACGTCGACTACAAGGACACGACGTTGCTGCGCAAGTTCATCTCCGACCGGGGCAAGATCCGCGCCCGACGGGTCACCGGCAACTGCACCCAGCACCAGCGCGATGTCGCCACGGCGATCAAGAACGCCCGTGAGATGGCGCTGCTGCCCTACACGTCGACTGCGCGCTGAGAGGGGGGACCGCGATGAAGCTCATCCTCACGCAGGAGGTCACCAACCTCGGCGCGCCTGGCGACGTGGTGGAAGTCAAGGACGGCTTCGGCCGCAACTATCTGATGCCGCGTGGTTTCGCGATCCGGTGGACCAAGGGTGCTGAGAAGCAGATCGACTCGATCAAGAAGGCGCGATCGGTGCGCGATGTGCGCGACCTCGACCACGCAGAGGAGATCAAGTCGCGGCTCGAGGCGCTGACCGTGCAGGTGCCAGCGCAGGCTGGCTCGACCGGACGGTTGTTCGGCGCGGTGACGGTGGCCGACATCGTGGCTGCCGTGAAGTCTGCGGGCGGGCCCGACATCGACAAGCGCCGCATCCAGGTCGACCAGCCGATCAAGTCCGTGGGCAGCCACGACGTCCGGGTGCGCGTGCACGACGAGGTCTCGGCCACGCTGAGCCTCGACGTCGTCGCCTCCTGATTCTCCGCAACGTCCTGCACCGCGGTCGCCCCGACAGCCAGGGTGCAGGACGTTGCTTGTCTTAGCCCGGCCAGCATGTGGGTCGCGCCACGACGCGGCTGGCGAATGCGTCCCGAATACCACATCCCCGTCCGGCCGAACAGCGAAGGCCCGCCTGATCCGGGTCGACCGGTGGCGGCAGAACCGAGGCGACGCGGCGCTGTCCCGCACGAGGCGTGCGCCCATGTTCGACTCCGATCCGGTGACGACTCTGCGGTGCCGAGTGCCTGCCTGCGGGGGCTTGTCTCAGCGAGTCCGCTTGTGGAGTCGGTTCGTCGACCGATACTGAGATCGACGACCGGACCGTCGGTCAGCGCTCGCAGCGGATGCGGGTCTCGGCCACGCAGCGGTCGGCGCCGCCGCGTCCGTCGGCTGTGTCGGCGCCTGGCCCACCGAGGAGGTGGTCGTCGCGACTCGACCCGAGCAGGCGATCGTCGCCCTTCCCGCCGCGCACATCCAGCGGCCCGCGCGTGCTGCCGACGAACGCCGCCCGGTCGGTCGGCGGACTCATGAACGTGAAGTCGAGCACCGACCCAAACGACACGCCGCCGCCGTCGACGGGAACCCCCCCGGCGCCGCGTGTGCGGGTGGCCAGGCATCCGGCGCCCCGATGCGGTGACCTGGTACAGACCGTACTCCGGGCGAGCCGGCCCCGCATCTGTCGGTGGCTCGGCCGTCCAGTCCTAAGACCGGTCGCGGGCCGGGGCAGCAGCACCCAGCACGAGCCAGGCGTCGCTGCGCTCCCGCCACAGCAGCGTGACCAGCCGCAGCACCATG
>Ga0136617_10006639_pt1 | contig 10323 bp, 14 predicted proteins | sample AntDrymUQ3222106_2_FD_129672 | JGI IMG/M metagenome (GOLD analysis project Ga0136617, IMG submission 129672) | Polar desert sand microbial communities from Dry Valleys, Antarctica - metaG UQ322 (21.06) | ecosystem: Environmental > Terrestrial > Soil > Desert | place: Antarctica: Dry Valley... | reverse complement strand
TCGGGTAGGCGGGGGCCATGCGCGTGCTGGCCCTCGCCGACAAGCGCCCGCCGCTCGACCCGGCGCTGATGGCCGAGCAGATGCGCGTGGACGCCGTCGTCTGCCTCGGCGACCTGGACCGCGCATGGATCGAGTCGCTGACCGGCCTCGGCCTGCCCAAGCTGGGCGTGCACGGCAACCACGACCCGCCGGGGCTGCTGGGCGAGGTGGAGGTCGACGACGTGCACGGACGGCGCACGGCGGTGAGCGGCCTGACCTTCGCGGGCTTCGAGGGCTGCGTGCGCTACGGGTCGGGCGGTCCGCACCAGTACACCCAGCGCGCGGCGACCAAGCTCGCCCGCAAGCTGCCGGCGGCCGACGTCCTGCTCTGCCACTGCCCGCCGCTGGGAATCAACGACGACCCCGACGACCCCTCCCACGTCGGCTACGAGGGGCTGCGCCACTGGGTCGACCGCCACGCTCCTCGCCATCTGCTGCACGGCCACGTGCACCCCGAGGGCGGCCGGCTGCTCGAGCGGCTGGGCGACACGCGCGTGCACTACGTGGCCGGCGCCCGTGTGATCCGCCTGGGCTGAGCCTCACTCGGGGCGCAGCTCCCAGCGCGGCAGCTCGGCGATCGCCGTCCGGTAGCGCTTGCGGTGGGTGGGGCGGATGAACACGAACCAGGCGATCAGCCCGGCCGGCATGAGGAAGAACACGCCGACGAGGTTGTCGGTGAGGGTGAAGACGATGGCCAGCGCCACGAGCACCAGGCCGAGCGCGATCGGCACCACGCGGTAGCGCAGCTGCAGCCGGCGGATCGCCGCGTACTGCTCGGCCGGGATGCGCCCCGAGTCGTACGTGCGCCCGCAGGCCGCGCACGTCCAGCGCTCGCCGTGAAACAGCTCGTGGCGCTCGCCGCACTCGCAGGTGAGCGTGATCGGCGGGCCCTTGGTCACGGCCCCGGGCGTCTCGCCGCCGAAGCGGGCGCGGGCGCTGCGCCCCGTGGCGCGGGCGGCGGCGTCGGACGGGTGGCGGCGACTGCGGCGTCCCACGGCCTGATCCTAATGGGCCGGCGCCGGCGGTCGATCACCGGGCCGATGACGGCGCGCGTGCGGATCCTCGCGGCAGTGCTCGCGACGGCGGTGGCGGCGGCGGTCCTCGGGCCGGTCGCGCGGCCCGACGATGGCCTGCTGCGCAGCCCCGACGGCGACACGGTGGAGGTCACAGACGCCGCCCGGGCACGCTCGTTCGCGTTCGACCCGACCGTCGTGCCGGCGCAGCGGGCGTGGATCGAGGCCGCCCTCGCCGCCGCACGCCCGGAGGCGGCGCGGCTGATCGCCGAGGTCGACGGCCTCACCACGATCGCCGTCTTCGACCAGGCCGGGCCCGGCCGCCAGCCGCTCGGCGTGGCGAGCGGCGGGGCGGAGGGCTTCCGCGTCGAGCTCAACGCGACGCGCCTGGACGGCGACAAGGCGCTCGACCGCGCGACGGTCGTCCTGCACGAGCTCGGCCACGTCGTCGACTTCGCGCTCGTGCCGGCGGCGATGGGCGCGCAGCTGGACGCCGGCATCCCGCCGACGGCGGACTGCCGCGAGATCGTCAACTGCGACGACCCGACCGAGCGCTTCGCCGACACCTTCGCGAAGTGGGCACTCGGCGGGGCCGTCTCCGCCGTGGGCGCCGGCTACGGGATTGCCACCCCGCCCTCGCTGGAGGACTGGGGCGCTCCGCTCGGGCGGCTCTCGTTCGAGTTGGTGGCGGCCCGCGAGTGACCACCGTCGCGCCGTCCGCGGGCGGGTGTGCCACGATCGCCCGGTGCCGTCCCTGGAGCTGCTCGAGGCCGTCGCCCACGGCGCGCCGCCGCCGGCGCTGACCGACGCGCAGCGCGCGCGGATCGCCGCGGCCTGTGCGGTCGTCGACGACGCGGTGGCGGGCGACACGCGCGTCTACGGCGTGACCACGGGATTCGGGCGGCTCGAATCGGTGGCGATCGCTGCGGCGGACGCCGCGCAGCTGCAGCTCAACCTCGTGCGCTCGCACGCGGTGGGCGCCGGCCCGCCGCTGCCCGCGCCGGTGGTCCGCGGGATGCTGCTGGCCCTGCGCACGTCGCTCGCGCGCGGGCACTCCGGCGTGCGCCTGGAGCTGGTGGAGCGGCTCGGTGACCTGCTCGAGCGCGGCATGACGCCCGTGGTCCCGAGCAAGGGCTCGGTGGGCTCCTCGGGCGACCTGGCGCCGCTCGCGCACCTGGCCCTGGTCCTGATCGGCGAGGGTGAGGCGACGGTCGCGGACGGCGCCCCGCTGCCCGGAGCGGAGGCGCTCGCGCTGGTGGGCCTCTCCCCGCTGGCGCTGACCGCCAAGGAGGGGCTGGCCCTGATCAACGGCACCCACCTGATGGTCGCCGCGGGCGGGCTGGCGGTGCGCGAGGCGCGACGGCTGCTGGACGCGGCGGTGGTGGCCGTCGCGCTCTCGCTGGAGGCGTTCAAGGGCTCCACCGTCCCGTTCGACGCCCGGCTGCTCGCGCTGCGCCCGCAGCCGGGGCCCGCGCGGGTGGCGGCGACGTTGCGCGCGCTGCTGGACGGCAGTCCGGTGGTGGCCAGCCACGCCGATTGCGGCCGCGTGCAGGACCCCTACACGCTGCGCTGCGCGCCGCAGGTGATCGGCGCGGTCGCCGACGCGCTCGAGTACGTCACCAGCGCACTGGAGCGCGAGTGCGAGGCGGTGACCGACAACCCGCTCGTGTTCCCCGACGAGGGCGAGCTGCTCTCGGGCGGCAACTTCCACGGCCAGCCGCTCTCGCTCCCGCTCGACCACCTGGCGCTGGCCGTGTGCGAGCTGGCGTCGTTCTCCGAGCGGCGCACCTACGCGCTGCTGTCGCCGGGCTACGCCGGGCTGCCCGCCTTCCTCACGCCGCGGCCGGGGCTCTCGTCGGGCCTGATGATCGCCCAGTACGCCGCCGCCGCGCTGGTCGGCGAGTGCCAGGTGCTCTCCCACCCGGCGGGTGCCGGCTCGATCCCGACCTCGGCCGGCCAGGAGGACTTCAACTCGATGGGCGCGCACGCCGCGCTCAAGGCGGGCACGGTGGTCGAGAACGCCGCGCAGGTCATCGCCATCGAGCTGGCGTGCGCGGTGCAGGGGCTCGAGTTCCACCGGCCGCTGCGCTCGACGCCGGCGCTCGAGGCGGCCGCCGCGCGGGTGCGCTCGGTGATCCCGCGGGTGGAGGAGGATCGCTCGCTGGCGGGGGAGCTGGCCGCGCTGGCGGGCGCGCTGCGCAGCGGGGCGCTCGTGCTCGCCTGAGGCGGTACGGTGCCGCGATGCTCGCCGTCACCGCGGTCGGCGCCGACGCCGACGATCCGCTCGCCGTGCTCGAGATCGGCGAGCGGCCCGAGCCCGAGCCGCCGCAGGGCTGGGCCACCGTCACCGTGCGCGCCGCCGCGCTCAACCACCACGACCTGTGGTCGCTGCGCGGAATCGGGCTGGCGGAGGAGCGCCTGCCGATGATCCTCGGCTGCGACGCCGCCGGAGTCGACGAGGACGGCAACGAGGTGATCGTCCACGCGGTGATCGGCTCGGAGGACTGGCGCGGCGACGAGACGCTCGACCCGCGGCGCACGCTGCTCTCCGAGCTGCACCCCGGCACGTTGGCCGAGCGGGTGGCGGTGCCGCGCCGCAACCTCGTGCTCAAGCCGGCTTCGCTCTCGTTCGAGGCGGCGGCGTGCCTGCCGACGGCGTGGCTGACCGCCTACCGGATGCTGTTCGTGCGCGCGGAGTGCAAGCCAGGGCAGACCGTCCTGATCCAAGGCGCCGGCGGCGGCGTGGCCTGCGCGGCCGTGGCGCTCGCCGCGCAGGCGGGGGTGCGGGCGTGGGTGACCAGCCGCGACGAGGCCAAGCGCGCCGCGGCGCTCGAGCTGGGCGCCGACGCCGCCTTCGAGCCGGGCGCGCGGCTGCCCGAGAAGGTCGACGCGGTGCTCGAGACGGTGGGGGAGGCGACCTGGAAGCACTCCCTGCGCGCGCTCAAGCAGGGCGGGACGCTGGTGGTGGCGGGCGCCACCTCGGGCGGCGCGCCGTCCGCGGAGCTCCAGCGGGTGTTCTTCCTCCAGCTCCGCGTCCTCGGCTCCACCATGGGCTCGCGCGACGAGCTCGCCGCGCTGGCGCGACTGCTCGACGTGACCGGCCTGCGCCCGCGGATCGACCGCGAGCTTGCGCTGGCCGACGCCCGCGACGGCTTCGCCGCCATGGCGGCGGGGGAGCTGATCGGCAAGGTCGTGCTCACTACCTAAAGGGGTCTGACCCCCTTAGGTGGCGAGCGCGGCGGCCAGCACCTCCGCCGCGCGCTCGCAGTCCTCGCGGCCCACGTCGAGGTGGGTGACGGCCCGCACCGTGCGGGGCCCGAAGGCCAGCACCAGCACACTGTGCTCGGCGGCCCGCCCGACGAGCGTGGCGGCGTCGGGCGCGCCGTCGCCCAGGTGGAAGACGATGATGTTGGTCTCCAGGGCGTCGAGGTCGAGCGCCACGCCGGGCAGGCCGACCAGGCGCTCGCCGATCAGCCGGGCGTTGGCGTGGTCGTCGGCCAGCCGCTCGACGTGGTGGTCGAGCGCCCAGAGGCCCGCGGCGGCCAGCACGCCGGCCTGCCGCATCGCCCCTCCCAGCCGGCGGCGGTGGCGGACGAGGACGCCGATGTCGCGCACGTCGCCCGCCAGCAGCGAGCCGCACGGGCAGCCCAGCCCCTTGGAGAGCGCGATCGAGACGAGGTCGAACGGCTCGGCCAGCGTGGCGGGGTCGTCGCCGCGCGCCACCGCGGCGTTGAGCAGCCGCGCGCCGTCGAGGTAGGCGGCGACGCCGTGCTCGCGGGCCGAGGCGCCGACCGCCGCCAGCGCGTCGACGTCCCACACCAGGCCGCCCAGGCGGTTCTGGGTGTCCTCGACCTCGACCAGCGTGGTGGGCGGGTAGAGCGGATGGTCCTGCGGGCGGACGGCGGCGGCCAGCTCGGCGGCGGTGAAGCGCCCGTCGGTGCCGATCTCGGTGCACTGCACGCCGGCGTTGGCGGCGGCCGCGCCGGCCTCGTGCCACACCGCGTGGCTCTCGCGCCCGACGATCACGTCGTCGCCGGGGGTGCAGAACAGCTTCAGCGCGAGCTGGTTGGCCATCGTGCCGGTGGGGACGAAGAGCGCCGCGTCCTTGCCCAGCAGCGCGGCCACGCGCTCCTGCAGCGCGTTCACGCTCGGGTCCTCGCCGTACTGGTCGTCGCCGACGGGGGCGTCGGCGATCGCCCGGCGCATCGCGGCGGTCGGCCGGGTCAGCGTGTCCGAGCGCAGGTCCGCGATGGGTGCGAGCTTAGTGGGCCTTCTCGCAACGTTCCACCCGAAATCGGCGACCGCCGATCACCGCCATGCTGCGTCCTCGACCACTTGAAATACCTGGGGTACTCCTTCGGGTCTGCGTCCTTGCCTGGCGGCGCCGGCGGCCGGTCTTTCGAGCGCAACGTCACGAGAAGACCCACTACTCGACGCCGCTGGCCACCGGCGCTGGCCGCTCCAGCGCGCGTGGCACGAGCAGGGCGGTGATCGGCCCGATCGCGAGCCGCTCGGCGCTGCCCGGCCGCATGTCCCCGCGCCCGGTCCGCTCGTCGCGCGCGGGCACCGGCAGCCCGAACAGCCGGTGGCCGAACTCGGCGGCGTGCACGCGCAGCGCCCGCCCGGCGTCGGGGCGGGCCAGGCGCCAGCCGGCCGCCACGAGCTGCGGGCCGTGCCACAACTCCCAGCGCCAGCGCCGGAACGGCAGCCGGCCGGGCGGAAGCGGGTAGAGCGCGTAGGCGAACTGGAGGCCCTCGACGGTCGGCACGTCCCTTCACGCTAGCGGCCTCGCGCCGTCGGCCGGCGCACTCGGGTTGGGTTGCGCGGGGGGCGTGGGACACTCGCGCGGTGACGAACGAGCCCTCCGGCTTCCCGGATGCCGCGGCCGGCGTCGCGCCGCTCCTGGCGGTGCTCGACCTCCAGCGCTCGCTCGACTTCTGGGTCACGCGCATGGGCGGCCGCCGGGAGGTGCAGTGGGACGATTACGCTCGCATCCGGGTGGGTGAGGGAGAGGTCCATCTCGCCGCCACCGGCGACCCGCCGGCGGACCGCGCCGTCCGGCTGGTGCCGCCCGGCGCTAGCCGGGCGTGGCGAGGAGCTGGCTGACGCTGAAGCTCGCGCCGGCGGGGTCGGCGAGCACCGCGCTGCGGAACGGCCCGGCATCCGCGGGGGCCTCGAGGACGGCGCCGCCGCGCCGCTCGGCGGTGGCGGCCGCCGCGTCGGCGTCGGCGATCCAGAAGTCGACACCCCAGCGCGCCGGCTCGCCGCCGGGAGCCTCCGGCTCCATGGCCGCCACGACGTCGCGCGGCACGGGCTGCTCCGGCTCACCGCCGACGTACCCCGGTCGGCGCCACATGGTCATCGGGCCGAAGGCCTCACGCTCCCAGCCGAACACGGCCCCGTAGAACGCGGCGGCGCCCTCGGCGTCCGGAGTGCGCAGGGCGCTCATGGCCCACGCGCCCGGCTCGTTGACGACCTGCGCGCCCGCGCGGGCCTGCGCCTCCCAGCCGCAGACCACCGCGCCGGTCGGGTCGGCGAGGACCACGAGGTGCCCGGCCGGCGACATGTCCATCGGACCGGCGAGGACCTGCCCGCCGGCGGCAAGCGCCGCCTCGGCGGCGGCCTCCGCGCTGTCCACGCGCACCTCGGTGATCCACGCCGCGTGGGCGTCGGGTCCCGCTTCCGCCAGCGAGCCGATGCCGGCGACCTCGCGCCCGCCCAGGCTCGCCACCGCGTAGCGCTCGGTGTCGTCGGTGGCGAAGGACCAGTCGAACAGCTCGCCGTAGAAGGCGAACGCGGCCGGCACGTCCGGCGCCAGGCAGGTGACCCAGCACGGGACCCCGGCGGGGTAGTCGTCTCGCTCGCTCATAGGTTCATCGTACCGATTACTTGGTTGAACATAGTAGGCGCTCTGTCGGTAGGATGACAAAGGTGGCTCGGAGCCGGTCCTACGAGGACATGTGCGGCATCGCGCGCGCGCTCGACGTGATCGGCGAGCGCTGGGCGCTGCTGATCGTGCGCGAGCTGATGCTGGGTCCCAAGCGCTACACCGACCTGGAGGCCGGGCTGCGGCGCATCAGCCCCGACGTGCTGGCAGCGCGGCTTCGCGAGCTCGAGGCGGCGGGGGTGCTCCGGCGCGACACGCTGCCGCCTCCCGCCGCGTCGCGCGTTTACGCGCTCACGGGACGCGGTCGCGAGCTCGAGCAGACGCTGCTCGCGCTCGGACGCTGGGGCAGCCGTGCGCCCGTGCCCGTCGGCGGTGCGCGGTTGGGGGTGGATGCGGCCATGCTCGCGCTGCCGACGCTGTTCTCCCCCGAGCGGGCCGGCGAACTCGACGCGTCCTACGAGCTGAAGGTCGGCGGCGAGCGCTTCGCCGCGGTGGTGGGGGAGGGCCGGCTCGAGTTGACCCGCGGTGTCCTCACGGCGCCCGACGCGGTGATCGAGGTCGAGCCGGGAGTCCTGGCCGCGATCCTCTGGCACGGCCGCACGCTGGCCGAGGCAGTCAGCGACGGCGAGGCGGAGGTGCGGGGCAGCCGCCGAGCGGCGAACCGGTTCCTCCGGCTCTTCCCGCTGCCGGATCCGCCAAGCGGCTGAACACGGTGGCGTGGGAGCGTCCTGGACGTCATTCACGGGTCGCGGCGGGCGAGGACCGTATTCGCCAGGTGTGAGAGCGCGGCGGTGATCTGCTGCGGGGTATGGCCGAGGTCCTGGCGCTGGTGCAGGTAGACCTCGGGGGCGAGTGGCGCGAGCAGGACGTCGACGAGCGCGGCGGGGTCCGGTGTGCCCGACTCCTCGAGCAGCACGAGCACGTGGGTGCTCCAGAACTCGTAGGCGCCGGGCGTGAAGCGTGAGCGTCCGATCTCTGCGGCCAGGGCAAGGTGTGCGTGCTGTTCGAGCACGTCGACCATCGCGGCGTAGAAGGCGGCGAGGCGGTCGGTCGGCGGGGCGCCGGGCCCGAGCGGAGGGTCTCCGCGCAGGATCCGTTCCTGCAGGTCGCGCTCGTGCTCGTCGAGCAGGGCGAGCGCGATCGACGCCAGGTCGGGATAGCGCCGGTACAGCGTCGCCCGGCCCACACCCGCCGCTTTGGCGACGGCATCCATGGTGAGCCCGGCCGTCAGCGGGCGGGCGAGGAGGTCGGCGGCGGCGGCCAGGACACGCTCGCGGTTGCGGACTGCGTCCGCGCGCTCCTTCGCGGTGGCAGTCGGCTGGCCGAGGACGGGGAGGTGGCGATCGCTCAAGGCTGAAGCTCGTGATACGAGCCGGAGATGCCGTCCGCTCAGGGTAGTCGGCGCACCGCCGCCGGGGCCGGTCACAGTTCTGCGACCGGCCCACGGCGAGCGACGGGCTAGCCGGTCGTCGAGGCCGCGCGCTCGAGCGGCAGGCCGGCCTGCTCCCAGTCGGCCTTGCCTTCGACGTACTCGCGCACGTCGGTGTACCCGATCGACTCCAGCTCGCGCGCCGCCTCGGCGGAGTTCTGGCACGCGGTGCTGGCGCAGTAGGTCACGACCGTGGCGGTCTTGTCGGGAAGCACCGCCGGCGCGCGGCTCGTGACGTTGTCGTTTCCGAGATGGACGGCGCCGGGCAGGTGACCCTGCTCGAACGCGCCGGCCGAGAGCGCCTCGACGACGGTGGCCTTGCGACCGTCGATCAGGTCCTCGAGCTCTTCGCGGGCAATGGGGCGTGGCATGCGACCTCCGGTGGGAGTTGAAGTGGACGTAGTGTCCGGTTATGCTCCAGCCTAACGTGACCCGGACGCTATGTCCAGATGAATCGGACGACCACACGAAGATGACGACCTCGTCGCTGGACACCCCGCCGCTGCCGCGCGAGCAGTTCCCGACCACTCGCCACTGGGCCTACCTCAACCACGCCGGCATGGGCCCGATCCCGCTGGCGGCCGTGCACGCCATCCACCAGCGCGCGATGGAGCTGGCGTCCGACGGCGAGCTGGCGTGGGACGAGCACAAGGCCAACGTGGAGCGCGTCCGGGCGCTCGGCGCACGCCTGATGGGCGTTCCCGTCGATGACGTGGCCTTCATCAAGAACACGACGGAGGGATTGGGCTTCGTCGCCAACGGCCTTGAGCTTTCCGAGGGCGACCGTGTCGTCGTGTCCGATCTGGACTTCCCGTCGTCGCTGTACCCGTGGCTGGCGCTGCGCGAGCGGGGCGTACGCGTCGACCTCGTGGGTCCGACGGGTGTCGGCGAGGCGCTGCCCGTCGAGGCGTTCGAGGAGGTGATCGCCGACGGGCCGGCGCCGAAGGTCGTCGCCACCAGCTGGGTGCAGTTCCGGCGCGGCTGGCGCGTCGACCTGCCCGCGCTGGCCGACGTGACCCACGCGGCGGGCGCCGTGCTGTGCGTGGACGTCATCCAGGGCCTGGGCGCGATCCCCGCCGAGCTCGAGCGCTGGGGCGTGGACTTCGCGATGGCCGACGGCCACAAGTGGCTGCTCGGACCACAGGGAACCGGGCTGCTCTACGTCCGCACCGCGCGGCGCGACCGGCTGCGCCCACTCGAGCCCGGCTGGAACTCGATGCGCCACCGCGAGCAGTGGGACGAGCTCGCCTTCGCCTACGACGACAGCGCGCGCCGGTTCGAGGGCGGCATGCCGAACATCATCGGCATCGCGGGTTTGGGGGGCTCGCTGGAGCTGCTGCTCGAGGCCGGCGTGGACGCGATCTGGGCGCACGTCGACGCGCTCTGCGAGCACGCCTGCGCGGGACTGGCGAGCCTCGGCGCCACCGTGCTGTCAGAGCGCGGCGCCGGCGTGCGCTCGGGCATCGTCAGCTTCGCGTTCCCGGGACACGACGCCGGCGCCCTCGGCGCGGCGCTGCGCTCGCGCGGGTTCGCCTTCGGAGCGCGCAGCGGGGCGCTGCGGATCGCGCCGCACGGCTACAACACCGCTGAGGAGATCGACCGCGCGCAGCACGCGCTCGCCGAGCTCACCGCCAGCGCGAGACGTCCGAGCGCATGATCGTCACATACAGCACCGACGAGCTCTGGCGGGCCAACGCCTACCTGCTCGCCGACCGCGTGGGTGGCACCAAGGCCTGGATCCGCTTCCCCCGGGCCGGCGACTGCCTCCTGCCCGGATCCTTCCTCGAGCCCTCCCCGCAAGAACGGACCCCATGAGCTGGCTCTACCTCCTCGCCGCAGGGCTCGTCGAAATCGCCTGGTCGCAGTCGATCAAGCCGACCGAGAGCTTCACCCGCCCGCTGCCGACCCTGATCTGCTTCCTGCTGGGCACGGCCGCGGTGTACCTGCTCACCTTC
>Ga0136617_10006638_pt1 | contig 10323 bp, 5 predicted proteins | sample AntDrymUQ3222106_2_FD_129672 | JGI IMG/M metagenome (GOLD analysis project Ga0136617, IMG submission 129672) | Polar desert sand microbial communities from Dry Valleys, Antarctica - metaG UQ322 (21.06) | ecosystem: Environmental > Terrestrial > Soil > Desert | place: Antarctica: Dry Valley... | reverse complement strand
GTCGCTACGCCGAGACCGGTGTCGTCGAGGTCGCCGAGCCTCTCGCGCGGGACGACGCGCAGCCCGTCGAACGGTGATCGCGCCGGTCCGGCCTGACCGATCGGCGAGGTCAGGGAGGAGTCCGGGGCGTGTCGGATGACGTAGGCCTCGTCGGGGTCGGTCGGCAGCTCCGTGAACGCCGTGCGCGCCGGGTCGTCGACCGCCTGGCGCGGGTCGGCCCCGTCGCCCGGGTTGGCGATCGACGCCGGCCACGGGAGGTCGTAGCGCACTCCCGCGTCGGCGGCGGCCGCCTCGATGTGGTCGACGTCGGCGAGCAGCGCGACAACGTCGTCGACGGTGCGCGATCCCGGGCCGATCTCGACGCGGGTGACAGCAGCGGGGCTCTCCGCGTCGCGGATCGAGATCGTGTGGAGGTCGTGGCTGATCTCGAGCGCCGGCGATCCCTCCGCACGCCACACCTTGACGAGCGGGCGTCCACCGGTCGGGTAGCGGAGGTCGGTCAGGCCCGGTGCTGCCGTCGCCGGGTCGTGCCACAACGCCGAGTCGTCGAACACCGCACCGGCGTCCTGTGCGTCGACCGGTTGGTCGATCTCGGCCAGCGCGCCGCGCCAGGACGGGCGGCCGTCCGCGTGGAACCACGACATCCACCCACCGCCGCGGGCGAGGGCCGCAGCGACCGGCAACCCGGCGCCCAGCCACAGCCCGAGCGTGGTGACCGCCCAGGCGATCCAGCCGGCGATCGCCGCGCCGTCGTCGTCGGCGCCGGCCTCGGCCGCCGCGGCCACCACCCCTTTGACGATCCCGGCTTGGCCGAGCGTCACCAACGTCATCACGCCGGGGATGTTCTGCACGCCGAACGCCACGGCCGGGCCGGGTTGGCGGTCGCCGAGCGATGCCAGTAGCCGAACGAGGGCGTAGACGTCGATGCCGAGCATCCCGCCGGCGAGCGCCCAGCGGGCGGCCGGTGACGGGTCGTCGGTGGACGTCCCGATCGTGGGGATCCAGCCGGCGAACAGCCCGGCGCGAACGATGAACGTCCACAGCGCGCTGACGAACGGCTCGGACGGCTGATCGGCGACGTTCGCCCACATCACCATCGAGTAGACGAACGGGGCGATCGATCCGATGCCGTCGGACACGGTGATCAGCTCGGACAGCGAGCGCTCCGTGACCGAGTCGGCGGTCATGAAAGCCGACGCGCCGGGGAGCGCGCGGCCGGCCAGCAGCGCCAGCCCGGGTCCGAGCAGGATTGGCGTGAGGACACCGAACCACGCACCCATCCCCCACGGTTCGAGGTCGGCGAGCAGGCGCTCGTACCCCGCCCGCAATCGAGCCTCGTCGAGGGCGGGGCCGGCGACGAACGCGTCTTCGTACGCCGGCCAGCCGCGCGCCCGAGCTGGCCGGTCCTCGAGGTGGTACACGGCGTCGAGCGCACGGTGGTACCCGGCGAGCAGCGGCGCCGCCTGCTCCGCGCTGGGCCACATCGCCTGGAACGTGGCGACCGGATCGGCGCCGCCGACGACGCGACGCAAGGTGGCGGCGTCGGTCGAGCGGATGAACGCCGCCGGCTCGTGGCGGTTCCAGGGCTTCGACGTGCGCCGGGCGTGGGCTGCCCGTTGGATCGGCGGCATCACGAGGCCGTGCGCCAGCGCACCGACCACGCCCATGGTGAACGCCTCGGCCCGACGGATCGCGGCCGCGTCCGCCCCTGCGTCGGCCAGCATCTCGGTCCCCACGCGGTTCACGAACGTCGCCGTGGGGACCTCGACCAGGGACAGGAACGGGTCCGGCGTGCCGCGCCGCATCGTCGCCGCCCGCCACGTGTGGGTGACGGCGAGCAGGTCGGCGTAGGCCGGCAGCTCGAACCCGGCGCTGCCCAGGACGGCGTAGCGGCTCGGACCCGGGTACAGCGCACCGGAGCGGGCGACGGCGGCCGGTTCCGGCGAGTGCAACATGTCCGACGCCGCTCGGACCAGGGCGAGCACCCGACGTTCTGTCGGGCGGAAGCGGTTCGGTCCCAGTCCGATGCGCCCGTTGCCGAGCGACGCCTGCACCGTCGTCGCGTCGAGCTTGCGGCTCAGGGCCTCGCTGACGTCGCGCATCCGCGACGCGGCCATCGCCACCACCACGGCGGGCTGCACGACGCTCATCTGAGACCTCGGCCACCGCGCCGCTTCACAGGAAGCCTCCGACGTCGACGGACGCGGCGATGGAGAGGTCGAGGCCGGGAATCGGTCCGCCCTCGGACTCGCACGCCGCCTGCAGGCTGCCGAGCGCGTCGATCACCTCGTCGATGCCGCGGTCGATGATCCGCCCGATCTCGTCGAGCGCGTTCAACACCGGTTCGAGCAGGCCGGCCACGTCGAACGCACCGATCGCTGCGGCGAGGTCGTCGTACAGCGTCAGCACGGGGGCCAGCAGCGTGGTCGGCGCCAGGTCGGTGGCGAACGAGGTGATCTCGGTGCGGAGTCCGTCGACCACCGTGCGCACCAGGCCCATCGGGTCGAACGTGTCGAGGGTCGTGACGAGGCCGTCGAACGCGGCGAGCGGAGCGGCCAGGACGACGCCTGGCCGCAGCCCGTCGACGAGTGCGGTCAACCGGTCCCGCACGGCCGTGACGTCGGCCAGCAGCGCGTCGACCGAGAGCGCATCGAGCAGGCCGCCGAGCTCGCCGACGGCACCCTGCAGCGGGGCGACCAAGCCGTCGTGGATCAGATCCGTCAGACGATCGACGAGATGGGTGACCACCGCGCGGACGGTGCCGAGGATCGGATCCGGTCCGATCCGCTGGGCCAACGAGACAAGGGCCAGGCGCGGTCCTCCTGGCCCGGCGAGCTCAGCTGCGTCGACGCCGATGAACGCGGCGAGTCGGCGGGCGGTCTCGAGAACCGGTGCGAGCGGGGTGAACGCTGCGCCCAGCTCCCTCGCGGTCAGCTGCACCTCCGACCGGTCGGCGGCCGTCGTCATGCTCACCGTCGCCGCTGCGCCGGCGAACCCGACCTTCACCCGATCGGCGTTGAGCAGCACCAGCCCGAGGTCGGCCGACGGGTCGGACGCAGCGATCGGTGCGGACAGTCGTTGCACGAGCAACGACTCAGTCGGGTGAACGGACAGCGCGCTGGACAGCGCACCGTGGGTGCCACCGAGCTCGACCGTGAGCCCGCGGATGTCGAGCGCGCCGATCGTGAGACTCGCTGCCGTCAGCCGGGCGCTCGCCCGCTCGAGCCGTGCCCGGACGACGACCGACCCGTCGCGCTCCCCGCGGATCCACGCCAGCACCTCGGGCAGGCCCTCGACCGGCACACCCGGCAGCAGGCCTGCAAGCAGACCGCGAGCGACACCGCCCGACGGGGCATCCGAGCCGCGCAGCCCGACGAGGAGATCGTCCCACGCTCCCTCGACGGCGATCAGCATGTCCTCGACGGGCAGCCGGCCGATCGCGTCGGCGACCGAGGTGTCGACGTCCGCCAGCATCGCGTCGAGCTCGTCGAGGTGCAGTGCCGAGCGGACGGCGGTGGTGGCGTCGTCGAGCGCGCTCGTCACCGGCTCGAGCAGCACGGCCGGATCGATGCCCTCGATCGTGGCGGCGACCTCGTCAAGGGCGTCGTCGATCGGCGCCAGTACCGCGTCGAGGTCGAGGTCGGCGAGCGCCGCGCGAGCCGTGTCGAGGGCCTCGAGGACCGGCGTCAGGATCACCGTCGGGTCGATCGCGTTCAGCGCGTCCACCAGCTCCTGGAACGCCGCCGTCTCCAGCGCGTCGACGTGCGGGTGCGGGTCGATGGACGCGACGAACTCCTGCACCGCCGCGTACCCGGCGGCCACCGCCTCGAGCGCACCAGCGTCGATCGACGCGATCATCGCCGCCAGCTGGTCGTGCAGCTCGACGCGAACCGGTTGGAGATCGAGCGCCTCGACAGGCGCGCACGCGGCCTCCAGCTCGTTGCGCAGGTCGTCGGGGAGGAGGGCCTTCGGGACGAGCCCGAGGGCATCGGCGGCCGTCTCGATGATGCCGGTGGCGACATCGAACACCGGCTGCACCGGAGCGGCGGCGATCGCCGCTGTCACCGCGTCGAGCGTGGCGCGGATCGATGACTGCAGCGCCTCCAAGTCGAGCGCCGCCACGACCTCGTGGACGGCGGCGAACGGTTCGGTCAGCGTTGTGGCCGTGCCCGTGACCGCCGTACGCACCGGCGTGAGCGCGGTGTGCAGTGCTGCGACGGCATCCTCGATCGCGCCCTGCGCCGCGCCGATGGCGGCGGTGATGGCGTCGACCGTGTCGGCGACCGGGTCGACGACCGCCTCGATCGCCGAGCCCACGCTGGCCAGATCGACGGCGCCGAGCGCCTGCTCGATGGGCGCGAACACGACGCCGACCACGGCGGCCACCTCGTCGAGCGCCGCACGCACCGTGCGCACCGGCGCGAGCAGCGGATCGATCGCCCCGTCAACGAGTGTCGACAGCGAGCTCGGCGCCAGCTCGTCGATGGCGGTCTCGATGCGGCCGCGCAGCTCGGCGACGGCGCCGAACACCACGTCCTCCCCGCCGCTCGGCACGGTGACCGTGGTGATCTGGTCGACGAGCGGGGCCGCCGACGCGACCAGGTCGCGCACCGGTCCGACGGCCGACGCGGACAGGGCGACGCTGGCCGCGCCGAGCCCGGTGACCAGCGCGCCGAAGTCGGCGTCGACGACGGTCGCCTCGGCAAAGGCGAGACCGCGAACCAGCGCACCGGTCAGCTCGGCAACGAGACCTGCGTACGTCTGGATCGGGCTGCCGACCAGGTCGACCAGACCGGGGTCATCCGGATCGATGCCGACGAGCAGGGTCGCCAGGTGCGGACCGCCCGCCGACCGGACGCGAGCGACGAGACCGGTGAGGCGCTCGGCGCCGAGCAGGTCGGCGGCCAACGTCGCCCGTGCCTCGATGGCTCTCGATGCTGCCTCGACGGCCAGCAGCGCTCCGACCAGCTGGAGCAGGGCGACGATCCCACCGGCGGTCCCGCCGATCAGGGTGCCCGGCGAGCGCAGGTCGAGCCCGAGCGCGCCGAGCAGGTCGGCGAGCGACCCGACCAGCGGCAGCGATCCGATCGACGCGGTCGCCTCGACGAGCGGGGCCAGGCCGGGACCCGACGCCACCACCGCGGCCGAGAGCTCGGCGATGAGGGCGTCGAGATCGAGTTCGGCGAGCAGTTCGGGCAGGCGCACGGCGAGCTGCAGCGGGCCGAGCACGGCGTCCAGGTCGGGCAGGCCGGCGACGATCGAGTCGAGACCGCCGATCACGCCGCCGAGGGACCCACTGATGCCGCCGGTCCCCAGCCCGTCGACACCGACCGAGACGGAGATGTCGATGTCGAGGCCGGGCAGGTCGACATCGCCGAACAGCGCGCCGAGGTCGGCGAACGCGCTCGCCAGGTCGAACCCGTCGGCCGTGAAGCTGGCCTCGAGCTCGGCCGTCAACGCCATCGAATCAGCCCCGCACCAGCAGCCACGTGCGCAAGATCCCGCCAGGACGCGGCAGGTGCACCCCGAGCAGACCGGTCGTGCAGCTCGACACCGGCAGGCCTTGGCTGTCGAGGACGACATCGCAGTTGACATCGATGACGAACGTGCCAGTCGGGAACCGCTCGAGGGTCTGGCGGACCGCATCGAGCTCGGCGCTGACCACGAGGATGTTGCCCTCCACGAAGCTCGCCGAGTCGACGGGGATCACCGTCGCGCGGGCGCCCAGCGGGCGGTAACACATGACGGTCACCTCTGTGCTGCGCTGCTTGACCTCGTCGGGGCGCAGGTCACGGTCGAAGGCGAACCGCAGCTGTTCCAGCGCACCGAGCGCGTCGCCGACCCCGAACGCCGTCGTCGGCTCCCACGACAGCTCGCGCAGCACGCCGATGTCGGGCAGCCCACCGGTCCCCGGCTCACCGCGCTCACCCTGCGGACCCGGCTCGCCCTGCGGTCCCGGCTCGCCCTGCGGACCGGCCCGGCCGCGAGGACCCGTCTCGCCTTGCGCACCCGGCTCGCCCGGCTCCCCTTGCTGACCTGGCTCGCCTTGCGCACCCGGCTCGCCCGGCTCCCCTTGCTGACCTGGCTCGCCCGGAGCACCTCCCTCGCCCGCCGGCCCGGGCACGCCGATCGTGCTGTCGCCGGGCGGACCCGGCTCGCCCTGCGCACCTTGCTCACCCTGATCACCGCGCTCGCCCTGCGGACCCGGCTCGCCCTGCTCGCCTTGATCACCGCGCTCGCCCTGCGGACCCGGCTCGCCTGGCGGGCCGGGCACGCCGAGCGTGCTGTCGCCGGGCGGCCCGGGCTGGCCCTGCGGACCCTCGGGGCCTGGCGGACCTGCTGGGCCCGCCTCACCGGCGGGGCCGTCGGCGCCGGGCTCCCCCGCCGGGCCGGGCTCTCCCGCAGGGCCTGGCTCGCCCTGCTCGCCACGGGCACCGCGGTCACCGGGCGCGCCGGGGGGTCCGGCGGGACCCACGCCGCCGCCACCGTTGCCGCCCAGCGGCGCGCCGTCCCAGCGCCAGCGACCGGCTGCGTCCTGGAAGAACCGGCCGGAGTGACCGTGCCCGGCGGGCGCCATGAACAGCCCCGGATCCTGGGCCACCGTTGCGGAGCCGGCATCCACCGTGAGGGTCCCGATCACGAGCGTGCCGGCTTCTGCTGACGGCGGTGCGGCGCCGGAGGCGGCCTCGACCAGCGTGTCGTCGAACACGATCGTCGGTTCGTCCCCCACCCTCGCCGCCTCCAGGTCGTGGGTCGACGAGCGCAGGACGACGTGGAACGAGCCCTCGCCGTCCAGCGGCACCGGCGTGTCCTCGTCGAGCCGCAACCGCGATCCGTCGGCGGCGAACCCCACGCCCGGCGTGACGACGACGGACGCGCCGTCGGCGATCAAGCGCAGCCCGCTGCCGACGCGCCCGAGGCCGACGATCTCGCGCAGATCTCGTGCTGCAGCGATGGTGCTGTCCTGCAGGTGGTTGAGGTGCAGGGCCGTCACTCGCAGCCCGTCGACGAAGTTGGTGCGTGGTGCGTCGGTCACGAGGGATCTCCCGGGTCGGTGTAGGCGATCACGACGGGCCCGACCGTCACGGTGGTCGCGGCGGTGGCCGTCACCTGCAACGTCAGCGGTGACCGCAGGCCCGGCGGATCGACGGTCATCGCGGTGGAGCCGCCCGTCCCCGCCGTTCGCGCGCTGCCGCCGCCAGCAAGGTCGACGTCGGCGACGGGGATCGGCGCTCGGTCCTGCGACTCGCCGACGACGCGCAGCGCCAGGGCGTCAGTCGGGATCACGTCGGCAGCCGCCCGCGGGTCATTCCGATGGCGGACCGCCGTCGACGGGGGGTGCACGATCCCGTTGGGCGCCACCCGGCGCAGCACCGCCACGTCCTGCGCCGGCACACCCTGCGGATCGGCCAATGCGAGCACCGCCGATCCGCGGGTCACGGCCACGGACACCCACAGCGCCGCCGTCGGATCGGGCTCGTACTCGATCGCCCGCGGCAGGCCGAGGGTGGCCCACGCACGACCGCCAGCCGGCAGGTTGACGGGCGTCAACGTGGCGTCGGGCAGCGGGTCGCCGGGGACCTCCGAGGTCCCGGCGAGCAGTGCGCCGGTCACCTCGATCCCACCAACGCCGGGCGCCAGCAGCAACCGGACGCCGGCGACCCGTCCCATCCGCCCGAGTGGACCGGGCGGCAGTTTGGCGACCAGCCGCCGGTCCGGGTCGAGCACGAGCTCGGCATCGGTCGAGATAATCGGGTCGACGGGGGGCAGCACGCGCAGCGGGCCACGATCCTCGGCGGCCACCGTGGCGACGACGCGGTGGATCGTCGCTGCGACCACGTCGGCCGGCACCGGCACGACCACGTCGGCGACGCCCTCCTCGGGGAACGCGATTCTCGTGGTGGTCCCGGGGAAGTCCACCGTGAGCGTGCGGAGGAAGCGCGGCTCCTCGGGCAACGCCAGCCCGAGCTCACCCGGCACCCGAGCGGACAGCACGAGGGAGACGGCGAGGTTGCCGTCGGCACCAGGGACACCGCCCGCATCGACGACGGCCTGGACGGCGCTGGTCACATCGACGTCCTCGCTGAACCCGCCCGGTGCCGGGCCCGGTCGGAACCACACCCGGGTAGCGCCGACCCGCAGCTCCAAGTCGGCAGGCGGCGTCGTCGTGGTGACCAGACCGCTGGCGGCGAGGTCGGCGGGCGACTGGGCGGTGGCGAGGTCGATCAGCAACCGCTCCGTCTGCAGCTCGGTGAACGACAGCTCGTGGCGGCTCAGTGACGACAGGAAGCCGTCGACCTCGCCGTCGAAGCGGGTGCCGACCCACGGCGTCACACCGTCGATCGCCGTCGATGCTGCGAGCGCCGACACCGTGCGAAGCGTTCCGAAGTCGACGACCAGCTGTGTGGAGCTCGAAGCGGGCTCGCCGGCCGCGGCTCGCACGGTGGCGATTCCACCAATGTTCGTGGTGCCAGGTGCGTCCGCCGTCACCCTGGCCACGGCCTGCGTGACGATCGCCCCCGGTGCCACGAGCAGCTCCATCGCCACCTGCGACGTGGAGACCTCGACGTCGGTGCGAGAGATGGTCGGCAGGTCGATGAACCCGAGATAGCCCCCGTAGATCTCGGTCTCGGTCAGCACCGTCATGGCGCCGAGGAACGACCCCTCGTTCGTAGCAAGCTCGACGAACGACATTGCGCTCAGCCCTCCCTGCGATGGTCGCGCGGCGCACTCGTACGGATGATGCTCTTGGCGGGGGTGTGGGGGCAGAGGCTCCGCCGGAGCCCCCACCCGGCGATCGATCCGGCTCTGCCGGTCGATCGCCTGACAGCTGGGCGCCGGCCGCAGGCCGGCTCCGACAACTCGCCGAGCAACCTCCGGTTGCGAGTGCGAAACACTGATCAGCCTTGGAAGGTGAAGGCGGCTTGGATGGCGGTGAACGCCGAGCCGACGGTCTCGCCGCTGCCCGTCCCGAGGGTGATGCCCTGACCCTCCAGCACCGTCGTGAGCGAGGCGACATCGTCGGCGGTGAGGTCGCTCACCGATGTCTTGGTGCGCAGGATGTCGCGCACCTCCGGCACGTCGACGAACTGCTGGTGCACCTGGGCCATCGTCGCCCCGGCGAACGCCTGGTGGATGCCGGGGATGACGGCGACGGGCAGGTCATTGGTCTGGGCGAGCACGACATCGATCGCCGTGCCGACGGCCACTGCGGTCCCCGCGACGATGGTCTGGGTGACGACCTTCGTCTGGACGACGACCAGGTCGTCGAGGAACGAGCCGATGCCCTCTGGCAGGACGGCGATCTCCGGCAAGGCAAACCCGCCGCGAGAGATCTCCGCCTTCGTGGACGACGCGCCGACGTCGACGGCGATGGTCTTCTCAAACGGCCGGGTGCGGAACGACGACGCGGCGGTCGTGGCCTCCGAGACCCTGCCGAGGTCGATGAGCCCGAAGTCGGACATGGATGGCTCCTTTCGTGTGCGGCCGCTCAGCTGCGGACGGTGATCTTCCCGAGGCGCAGGCCGATCTTCTCGAGTGCCCTGGACGCCTCGGCCTGGGTGAGGCCGACGAGGCTCGGCACGGTGACGATGGGCTCGTCGCGCACGGCGGCGGCGACGACCAGCCGCAGGCGGACGACCGCTGGGTCGACGACCGTTCCGGCCTCGGGCAGCTGGGCGAGGATCGGCTGGTTCTGGTACTCCGCAGGCACCTGAGCTCGGGAGATCTCGTCGCCCATGGCGTCGATCACCACGTCGGCCTCCAGCCCCCGGGCGCGCATCGTCGCCAGTCCGGCGGTCAGCGCCTGCCCGAAGAGGTCGGGCACCAGCGTGCCGGCGCGGGCCAGGTTGACGCTCACCGGTGCCGTCACCGGCACCGTCACGTCGACGACCTGGTCGGTGAAGCCGGTGGCGCTGACGTGCACGCGCCATGCGCCGTCGGACACGCCGGTCACGAGGTAGGTGGTGCGCGAACCGAACAGCGGGAGCGCCTCCACCGGCAATCCCTCGCCGACGGGTTCGGCGACGACCTCGACGCCGTCGACCACGGCGCCGTCGGCCTGCACGGAGACGGCGAAGTTGCCACTCCCGAACGCCAGCACCGCGTCGTACAGGGCGCTGAGGGCGTCGACGATGGCGTTCCACCCCTGAGCGGTGATCGGCCGGCCGGGCTCGACAGTGGCGAGCGGTGGCTTCTCGAGGGCCATGGATGAGCTCCTTTCGATCTCGGGTCGTTCGAATCAGGGGTTGGGGCCGGGGGGCGGTTGGACGGTGTCGTCCGTCCACGCCTCGGTGCCGGCGACGACGACACCGAGGGCGTCGT